>Ga0310123_10001949_pt1 | contig 16680 bp, 12 predicted proteins | sample CB6_AW_1057_MG_FD_203505 | JGI IMG/M metagenome (GOLD analysis project Ga0310123, IMG submission 203505) | Marine microbial communities from Western Arctic Ocean, Canada - CB6_AW_1057 | ecosystem: Environmental > Aquatic > Marine > Oceanic | place: Canada: Western Arctic Ocean | collected... | reverse complement strand
GGAGTGATCTCGGTCGATATGAACCGTTTTTGAGATGTAGGCGAGATGCCTATCTTTGAGTATCGTTGTTCTGCGTGCGGAGATGATTTCGAACAGTTGGTACTGAAGTTGTCCCCCGTACCCAGGTGTCCCTTCTGCGGAAGCGTAGAGCTCGACAGGGTCATGTCGATATCATCGGTGAGCTCCGACGGTACGAGAAGGCGTGCGGTCCACGACATCCGGGCCAGGAATCGGGCGCTCAGAAAGGATCACTCCCACGAGGAAGTGAAGCGGATCGAATCGCATGCGCGAGATCACGACGACTAGCTAAGATTGACCAACAAGGGGTAACCGGGATGAGCCTCAACTGCCAGAATGGGCGAATTCGGAAGATGACGGGACGCAGCCGTAGGGCTGGCCACGCCTCGGTAGTCGCGCTCATTTTCGGAGGTGGAGTCGCGATGGCGGTGATGGGCGCTCAGACATCGTCGGCTCACGTCGCACTCGTGGGGCCGGATACGTCCTTCCCTATTCAAACTGATCTGGAGGATGTTCGCGAGATTCTGGAATCCTACTGCGTCGTGTGTCACAACGAGACTCTCCGGACCGGTGGATTGGCGCTCGATGCTTTGGACTTAGAGAACCCAGGAGCGGCCGCAGACAGGTGGGAGATGGTCGTACGGAAGCTTCGAACGGGTACCATGCCACCGGGAGACGTGCCGAGACCCGATCAGTCCAGCTATGACCTCGTCGCAAGCTGGCTAGAGACAGAACTCGATCAGGCGGCCACATCATCGGATCCCAACCCAGGCACGACTAATCCCATCCACCGTCTCAACCGCCTAGAATACAACAACGCCATCAACGACCTTTTTGCGCTCGATGTCGATTTGAGTTCGCTCCTGCCTGGCGATGAGACTGCGGACGGTAGTTTCGACAACTTCGCGGACGCTCTCTCGATCACGACCACCCACATGGAGCGATACATGTCCGTGGCTCGGCAGGTGACCCGTCTTGCTACGGGTCTGCCTCCCACAGCTCCAGGAGTGGAGACCTTCGAGGTCCCGCTACACGTTGTTCAGGATCAACGTCAGAGTGAGGAACTCCCCTTCGGGTCCCGCGGTGGTATCGCAGTAAGCTACAACTTCCCTACTGATGGTGATTATCTCATCAAGATCCTGCTCCGGAGGCAATACCAAGACTATCTGATGGGGATGGGATGGCCTCAGCGGCTGGATCTCAGACTGGATGGGAAGTTGATCGAGAGGTTCACGGTGGGTGGAGGAGCCCTTGATCAACGGCCTGCCGCCGCTAGCTACGCTGGCGCGGGCGAACCGGACTCGCGAGGCTCTCCCGAATGGGAAGAGTACATGCAGGTGACGGGAGACGCGCACCTGGAGGTTCGCTTGAATGTTGTAGCCGGGCCTCAGGTCATCGGCTTATCCTTCGTTAGGGAGCAGTGGGAGCCGGAAGGTCTGCCGCAACCTCGCCAGAGGGGGCGAGTCCTGACGAACGATCAGATTTACATGGATAATGCAAGCGTTCAGTCGGTCCAGATCGGGGGGCCGTATGAGATCACCGGAACCACGACCGCGACCCCCAGCCAGCGGGAGATTTTCATTTGCCGTCCCGAGGCTGGAACCGGCGAAGAGGTATGTGCTACCGAAATCCTTTCGAGGATGGCTCGAAGGGCTTATCGCCGCCCGGCTACGGAACAAGATGTACAGATCCTGCTGGAGTTCTTTGAAGAAGGTCGCAGGGCAGGGGGAAGCTTTGACGCCGGCATCCAATTCGCCTTGGAGCGTCTCGTTGTTGACCCAGAGTTTCTCTTCCGTGTATATGGAGAGCCGACTGGGGTCGACTTGGGTGACGTCTACTCGCTTGACGATCTGGACTTGGCCTCAAGGCTGTCCTTCTTCCTGTGGAGTAGTATTCCTGACGAAGATCTGCTCCGGATAGCAGAGGACGGGCGACTCACGGATCCAGCGGTTCTCGAAGAGGAAACCCTCAGATTGTTGGCCGATTCGCGTGCTGTTGACGCGCTTGTGGAGGGCTTTGCTGCCCAATGGCTGAACCTTCGCCTTCTTCCCGAGAAACTTGCCGATCCGGTCATTTATCCCGATTTTGATGACAGTCTCCTGGAAGCGTTCCAGCAGGAAACGGAGCTGTTCATTGCGAGCACTCTGCGCGACGATCGGAGCATCCTGGAGCTGCTAAGCGCTGATTACACTTACGCGAATGAGCGGTTGGCGAGGTTCTACGGGATTCCGGGGATCTATGGCTCCCGTCCACGCCGAGTCATGCTTCCGAACCCAGAGCAGAGAGGAGGTCTGCTTGGGCACGGAGGGCTCATGGCGATAACCGCATACCCGGACCGTACATCGCCCGTATTGCGGGGGAAGTGGCTCCTGGACAATATTCTAGGAGCGAACCCGGCACCGCCTCCAGCGAACGTGGACACGAACCTGGACACGGATCCGGAGGTGGTTGCGCTGGGCATCCGCGAGCGACTAGAACAGCACCGGACCGATCCTCTATGCGCCAGTTGCCATTCGCTCATGGATCCCCTGGGGTTCGCACTCGAAAATTTCGATGCGGTCGGTGCGTGGCGGGACATTGATGAACGAGGGAGTCCGATCGACAATCGTGGAAGCTGGCCCAGCGGTGTGGAGCTGGATGGGGTCTCATCGTTGAGGGCGTTGCTACTAGAGTATGACGAACAGTTCGTTGGCACGGTGACTGAAAAGCTGATGTCCTACGCCTTGGGACGTCCCCTCGAACACTTCGATCAGCCGACCGTGCGGCAGATCGTGCGAGACGCGAAGGACGACGGCTACAGATGGTCATCGATCGTGGTTGGAATCGCAAAGAGCCCGGCCTTCCTCATGCGGAGGTCTGGGGAAGCAATCTGAGGTAGGAACAGAACACATTTGGAGGCACCCGATGACAACTATTCTGACTGGCAAATCGCTTCCCCGACGAACACTTCTGAAGGGGATCGGTGCCAGTTTGGCACTACCGCTTCTCGACGCGATGTTCCCCGTTTTCGGGCTTCGTGGCCAGGCCAAGATCGACCGGGTGCATCGGTTCCAGACTGTCTACGTACCTAATGGGATGGCCATGGAGTACTGGTCCCCGAACGGTGAGGGCAGGGATTTCAAACTCTCTCCCATCATGGAGCCGCTCGCACCATTTCGTGATCAAATGCTCGCTCTGTCCGGGATTCGAGCGAATTGGGTCCAGATTCACGCTGGCGCTTCTGGATCGTTCCTCACCGGTGTCCCTCAGGGGGGGCGGACTGAGACCGAGATCATCGCTGATGTGTCGATGGATCAGCTGTTGGCGCGAGAGTTCGGCCAGGATACCCAGTTGGCTTCCTTGGAACTCTCCATGGACGCCTCGGCGAACGCGGGCGCCTGCAGCAGCAATCTGAGCTGCGTCTATACTCATACCCTCTCATGGCGTGGTCCCACACAGCCTTTACCCACGGAGTACAACCCACGGGCAGTGTTTGAGCGTTTGTTTGGGGATGCGGGCTCCACCGAGCGGTCAGCTCGGGAGGCAAGATTGCGACAGCAGAAGAGCATTTTGGACTCCGTGACGGACAAGGTGAACGACCTCAGTCGTGAGATTGGGGCCCAGGACAAGATCAAGATGGAGCAGTACACGGAGGCCATTCGTGACGTGGAGAGGCGGATCCAAAGGGCGGAAGAGCAGATCGATATGGAGCTTCCTCCCCTCGCGCAGCCGGAGGGAGCACCGGCTGCGTTCGAGGACCACTTCGACTTGATGAGCGACCTGCAGCTGCTGGCGCTTCAGACTGACTTGACGCGGGTCATCACGTTCATGATGAGTAAGGAGCAGAGCGCTCGTCCGTACCCGCAGATCGATGTGCCGGATGCTCACCATCCACTCTCGCATCACAATAACCAGCCGGAGCTGATTGAGCGCATGTCAAAGATCAATCGGTACCATACCGAGCTGTTTGCCAGGTACTTAACTAAGCTTCGTGCCACGCCCGATGGGGATGGCTCGTTGCTGGACAACATGACGATCCTCTACGGCGGGGGTATCTCCAACAGCACGCGGCATTCTGGTGAGAACCTTCCGCTACTGGTGATGGGAGGCGGTGCCGGACGACTTCAGACAGGACGGCATCTCAGTTACTCTGACGAGCCGGGCATGGCGAATCTGCTCGTAACGCTGATGGACAAGATGGATGTCCCAGTGGACCAGATTGGAGCAAGCACGGGAGCGTTGCCGATCGACACGCTTTCCGGGATCTGACCTCGAATGTTCACAGATCCAGGAGGGCTTTCGTGAAGTCTCGATTCCAGAAACTGATTCCACTTGCTCTGGTCGTGGTTCTCACCGGGGCCAGCGGCATAGATCTACCAGCCCTGATCGAAGCCGCAAAGAATACAGATTGGGTGGCGGTCCAGAATCTCTTGGAAGAAGGAGCAGACCCCACTGCAACAGCTCCAGATGGGGCAACGGCCCTTCATTGGGCCAGCTATTGGGATGAAGTTGAGTCAGCTGAACTCCTGATTCGCGATGGGGCGGACGTGAATGCCGCTAACGATCTCGGTGCCACGCCGCTCTGGAGTGCTAGCATGAACGGAAGTGCCGACATGGTTCGGAGCCTCTTGGCTGCCGGGGCGGACCCGAACGCTGCGCTCCTTTCGGGAGAGACCCCTGTGATGACAGCTGCTCGCACGGGTGCCCCCGAGGTCTTGGAGCTGATACTTGGTGCGGGAGCTGACCCAAACGTAAGTGCGACACGGGGCCAAACTGCGCTCATGTGGGCGGTTGGGCAGCAGAATATTGATGCGGTACGGGTTCTCCTCGAGCATGGTGCGGACATCCATGCTCGATCAGAGACCTGGGGTCAGGTGATGGCCGTTCCCCCACATAGCCTTAATAAACAGATAGTGCCTCATGGGGGTAACACGCCGCTGTTATTTGCAGCTCGGGTAGGAGATCTTCCTTCCGCACGGCTCCTGGTGAGCTATGGCGCTGATGTAGATGACGCCGATGCTTGGGGTATCAGTGCCACGACTCTCGCCGCACACTCCGGATTTCACGAATTCGTAGAATTTATGCTTGATAAAGGTGCCGATCCGAATGCTGACGAGGAGGGATTTTCCCCGCTCCATATGGCAATCATGCGTAGAGATGAAGGCTTGGCCGGAAAACTTCTTGCCCATGGTGCCGATCCAAACGCTCGAATTTCGACATGGACTCCAACACGACGTGCATCGAGGGACTGGTCCCTTCACCCCTCACTGATTGGGGCGACGCCGTTCTGGCTTGCAGCTCGCTTCAGTGAGCCTGGGATTATGCATCTTCTGGCAGAACATGGTGCAGACCCACTCTTCGTCCATGAGGTGAAGTATATAGCTTCGGCGGGTACATATGGGGGAGGGGGTGTGACCGAAGCGACGACCGTCCTGATGGCAGCCGTCGGGATGGGTGGCCCGAGAAGGATGCGTGCCTTCGTACCGTCGGATCCGATCGAGTTGGAAGCCAAGGTACTAGAAGCGGTGAGGTTGACCGTAGAACTCGGCGTGGATGTACATGCCACTGATCTAGAAGGTCAGACAGCGAGCGACCGTGCTGGTTTCCTCTCAATAATGGACTTTCTTCGAGCCATGGAAGCCACTCGACCGTAGAAGCCAAGGAGATCGTGATGCGCAAGACATTGCTCCCTGTCGGTATAATTATGTTCGTAGTGCTACCGGCCATGGCAACTGCCCAAGAATTCCCACCCTCCTGTAACATGTGTCCCTCCACCTATATATCGGTGGAGGAGTTTGAAGAATTCCTTGAGGTTGCGCGAGTGGATCAGCAGGTTCGATCACTCGACATTGGAAAGACAAATGCACAGGTGGCTATTGCCCATCGGGGCCGGTTGGAGCAGCCGGGAGGCGTAGCCGAACACAGTCTGGTAACTGAGATTTACTACGTGATCAGTGGCTCTGGCACGAACGTGACCGGCCCGGATCTAATAGGCTCAGTCCCGAGGCCACCAACCAACGAGGCGGTTCAACGCCTGAATGGCCCCGGCCATAATTCCACGGCTATCAGGAATGGCCGGACGGTAGAACTGAAAGCGGGTGATGTCCTGGTAATTCCTGCTGGAACCGGGCACCAATTTACACGCATCGATGATCACATCACCTATCTGATGATACGAGTCGACCCGGACAAGGTCGTACCCCTGATGGATGAGGCTGCGGCTAGAAGTTACCTGGACGATCGCTAATCGTCTTCCCAGCTGGAGTTGTCGGGGAGAACGGTTGCCTCGACTTTGACCGCAAGGTCCCCGGATATCTCTATAGCCTTCGGGTGAGTCTCGTACCCGACCTTCCAGACCAGGAGCTGATAGTTACCTTCGGCGACCGCCACGCTAGCGCGTCCGGACTCGTCGGTAGAGGTTTGATACGCTCCTAGCCGCACAGCCGCGTTTGAAACCGGTGCAGCTACTGACCCTTTCTCGACCACGTGAACCGTGAGTTCGTGCTGAGGTGATCTCGTAGTTGCGAAGCTGAACTTGGAAGATGTTGGCTCATGGGGAATTTCCAGATCCGGTGTAGGAAGCCCAACTGACCACGAGGCCACCCCCTGTCTGGGCGGAGCGACTAATTCGACTTCGGCCCAGTAAAGGGCGTCAGATCCTGGCCAGAGTGCTTCTCCGAACTTGGCAGTCGTTATCCTATCACCTGATTCGTCGTAGATTTCGACCTTCATGCCCTGCAAGTCACAACCCTCTGCGCACTTAGCGCCCACCTTAATCGAGAACGACTCACCCATGACGACGGGCGAAGGAACGTCCCAGATCGCAAGGCTGCTTCCGTGGGACCGGGTGCTGAAGGGCAAGAAGAGAGACCTTTCGGCATGTACGACTGGCTCGTCCTCCTGAGGAGAAGGCCGGAACAGTACGCTCCACTCGTGTTTGCCTACCGCTAACGGCGCCCTGAGTACGACCTCTCTACTGTTGTTGATCCCTTGCTCATAGCGGATGATTTCGCTCGACGCAACCAAGCCATCGGGAGCCACAACGGAGACTTCCTCACCCCGAAGGTCACATGCGGATGGACAGCTTACCTGGATCGTACAGACTAATTCGGCTCCCGCTGGCACTTCCAACGGAAACCATCGGCTGACCTCTAGATCAGGTTTATGTACCGAGCTCCGATCAGGATTGGAGCGTAGTAGGCTCACTCCTCGCCATCTACCATCCGACCATTTCGGGCGGCATCGATACCCGCGATGCGGCCGAAGGTGAGCGACCTTCCTAGCCCATGCTGACCAAAGCCGCCCGCCGACTCACCTGCCGCATAGAGCCCCGGGATCACCTCTCCCGTCGTGTCTACCACCTGTGCGTTCGTGTTGATGCGCACTCCGGCATAAGTGTCGTGCACGCAGGGGGTTGCCCATGCTGCATAGAACGGAGGCCGTTGGATTTTGTACAGTGGCCTCGGCTTGTTGAAGTCTACATCTCCCGCACCAGAGTCGACAAAGGAATTGTAGCGTTCGACGGTCTCGCGTAGTGAGTTTGGGGGCATCGGACGCCACTGGTATTTGTTGTCAATGCCCGAAGCCAATTCCTCGAGAGTATCGGCGCTGTAGAAATACCCGTCGGGATCTACATGTGGGGGTTTTACGATCCATGATTCCCGTTCAACCCCATCGGCATCGAAGATAGCCCAGATGGGACCGCCTCCGTTCAACTTCTCAGGATCACCGGTCCACTGCATGGCGGAAAAGAAGTATTCGTAGTCACGGATTCCGGCTGTTTCGTCATGAAACCGCAGGCCGTTCTCTTTCACCATAATCACATTTTGCCAATCCCGAACTCGTATGCCCGTGGCTTTCTCACGGAAGAAGTTCGAACTCTCCGGAACGAATTCTAAGCCGTGGTAGTTGGACCGAGTCGCAAAGCGCCCCTTCGAGAGCTGAGCATCTGCTTCATTCGTCTGGAGGCCGGCCCCCCACAAGGACGCTCCGATTGCCATAGCCGCCAGTTCCCCATCAGCATTTTGCGGTGTCCATCCGTCACCATGCACCTGGTACTCTTCGGTTAATCTGGGGTCAAAGATTCGGCGAAAATCAACGTTGTTCGAGTGTCCGCCGGTCGCGAAGATAACCGCATTGTTTGCACGAATATTGACAGTCTGGCCCGTCGGTTCATACCACTCGTCCACTTCCATAGCCGTGAGGCCCATAACCCTGCCGGAGGTTGGCTGCTCCCGCACAAAGGTCTGCATCCTGTGCTGGAGCAGTATCTCAACGCCTTTCGCTCGAGCGCTCTTCTCCAGAGGCCTCATCAGGCCGGCGCCCCTATTCTCCGGCACGATGACCTCGCTAGCAATCGGCCATTGCTCGGGAGCAGGTCTCCTGAACACTGAGTCGTTTCGGCTTGGCCTGCCCGGTGGCATCCATTTCACCCCATTCTCCGACAAGAAGTCAAAGGTGGCGATCGAATTTTCTACGTATTTCCAAACGATTTCCCGATCGTTGTACCTGTTTCTCGGTTGGTCCATGAGCGTCCAATCGTAGAAGACCTTCTCGGGCGAGTCATCAATGCCGTACTCCTTCTGATAAGAAGTCCCGCCTCCGAGGTAACACGCACCACCACTCAGGATCGCTCGTCCGCCAATATCGTAGTTCTGTTCCACGATCAGGACGGACACACCCTGATCGCGAGCAGCGATTGCAGCGGCCATCCCACCCGCTCCGGCTCCGACCACAACCACGTCCACTTCCCGGTCCCACTGTATGTCTTGGGCCCTTATCTCCCCCGCACTTCCTTCCAGGGCACTCATGCCAACACCTACGGCTGCCCCCGTACCCATCGCCGCGCTCTTCTTAAGGAACTCTCGTCTACTCTGAGCTTTCGGTGTCTTCTTGCTCATGCTTCCATCCTCTCTTCAGGTTTTCAGGGGAGCCTGCGGGAGCGTGGTAGTAAGACTCTAGGTTGAACAGGCTGTAGATGTTGTAGGTAGGGGGTGCTTTTACTCTTGCACACACCACCGATGGGTCTGGCACCACAGCCAGCTGTGAACAGGATCAAAGTGTGCTTTTGTGCTTTATTTGGCAACTTCCGAGGGTAGCGTGCGCCACCCAAGAAGGAGGGGTCGAACACTTGGCGCTCGTCAATCAACTTTTTCCCCATCTAGGGTGAAACGGTCACCTGGACGTATCCGTGTGTCCAGCAGCACTGGTCACCGGAAGAGCTGTCGACGGGATTGAAGTTATCCGCTCGGACGCGCAGCAGGTATTCGCCTGGCACGCTGAAAACCGCTGTCACGGTCCCAGAACCGTCCGAATCGCGAGGAATTTGGACAGCATTGGGTCCCGGGGGGGGGCGACCGAAACCCCCATCATTCGGATCGGGCTCGTCCCCAAGGAAGTCCACCATGTTGAGCCCTGGCCCTTGATGTATAAACCACGTCAGGCTTGTATCAACGGGATCGCGCTCCGCGCCTGGGGCGAGTCTGTCCGCTGCCCAAGCCGTCAGTGTCAGCGGTGTCCCCACCGACGCCACTACCGGAAGGGGATTGCTGAGACTCCCGATCGGATCTTCTGCTTCCCATGTCGAGGGCACGCGCGGGTCTCCGACGTGTGTCATGTTGCCCCATAGCTCCAGGCCATCCGGGGTCAACTTGAGTAGCGGTGGCAGGGAGCCCATAGCCATGGGGAGGTAGTGAAGCTGATACGCCGCCGCCCCAATCCTTCCCGGTACCGAATAGGTCTCGCCTTGGTTACGCAACGTCCAGACGACCCGGCCGCCCTCGCTTGCAAAATCCCTTTGGATGGTCACGGTAAACACACCTGTGTGCCGGCGAGTCGAGAGGATCGTGGGTTGTCGGCCGTCGAAACGGGCCGGCTCGATGAAGTTGTCCGGCCCGATAGGGATTTCGAATACTTCTTCGCTGTCGCGGTTGAAATAACCGAAGGAGAGGGTGTAGGTGCCATCGGGGTTCTCATACCACCCCTCGAAGGCAGGAGTTATGGCACGACCACTGGTAGCCTCCGCTGCCCCTGGAAACCTCCTTTGTGCCTCCAAAGATGTTCCGAGGACAAGCGCTATCGCGATGCTTCCAATGGCCACCCAGGTTTTCATTGTTTAACCCCCCTCATGATGATCAGTCAGCCCAGCTATACTAGCGGAAAGATGGCCCACGGAATGTTGCCCGGGGTGAGCATACTCACAGCGGATACTAAAGCAAGCAGGGCCGCGGTAAAAACCAGGGAATACACCAATGGGGGCCTTAGAACCCTCTCGATTTCGAGGTTTCCCAGGTCCCCCATCAGTTCATGACGCAACCAACCAGCTGCGCGTTTCGGAAGTCTCCGCAGGCGCTGCGTCTCTCTTAGCCGCCGCTGTCGCCGGCGACCACAGTTTTTGCTTCTTCTCTCTCAGCCTTGATCCGTTCGTAGCCGTCCTGGTCCAGGTGGGTTACGGCAATCCAGGCGTGAGACATCTCATCACCGGTGCGGCTACCCCGGTAGACCCACACATCAGGATCCGGGTTGTGTGGATTGTCTGCCGTGTTGTCGTACCATTGAGTAACAACCATCACTGCTCCCGCAGGAAGCAATGGCGCAACATCTTGTTCGTAAATGTGGCTCAATTGCCACTCGGCATTCCAGTTGCTGATCAAGCTCATGGTTTCCCGCTCACCCGTCTCCGGATAGAAGACCTCGAGGGAAGCCGCTGTCAGCCGAAGATGCCCGTGAGGCTGGAAGCTGTCGAGACGAACCGGGTGATCCCATGAGTGGAAGCCCTGTACCATCTGAGTGCCATTGGGGGGAATGTCGAGATCGCCCACCATACGGTAGCTGGCCAGGTCCTGCTCGAACTCCGGCTCATAGCCCTTCGGATGGAGCCAGAAGCCGAGTTCGGTCACCTCGTTCTCGACGGCCTCGCCATTCGGGAAAATGTGTATGCTCCAGCGAATGAAGGAGTTCGCGGGAAGTATTCGACCGGCGCCCTCAGGGATGATTTCTCCCAATTTTCCAGAAGCATATTCCGTGAAGCGAGAGCGCCCGACGCTTTCCAGACTACCATCGTCGGTCTCTAAGTACAGGGATGTGTTCGCGTGGTGTATCACCCTACGGCCCGGAACCGAGGGCTTGACCTCGATGGCTTTGATATAGCGGTCCTCGGCGATTGGGATCTCCACGAGAGGCTCCCACCACAAGTCCTGGCCCGCGGCCGGAATGTTAATGGGTTTTGATGGAACTATGAGGTCTGGCTGGCCGAACTGCTCCGCGAATAGCCACTCACTCGGGTCGGGCCATTCGACGGGCGGCGGCATGTCCGCCGGATCGCCTTGGGGAGCACCGCTATCTACCCAGGCCGCGATCGTGGCGATTTCCCTCTCGGAAAGCCGTTTGTCTTCTATGAGTTCCTGAATGCCGATATTCGTGTCGTAATGATACGGCGGCATCTCCTGGGTGACGACCTTTTCGCGGATTATCGGCGCCCAGGGACGTACTTCCTCATATGTCATGAGTGACATGGGTGCGATCTGGCCGGGCTGATGGCACGCCTGGCAGTTCTCTTGAAGTAGCGGGGCGATGTCCCTGGTAAAGGTCACCGCATCATCAGCACCCTGCTGAGAGAACGCCTCTCCCTGGAAACCCATAAGGGCTACAGCGACCAGTCCCGGTACCAATGCCCAGAAACCACGTGGACGCCGGGAATGCGAATTCATGTCTCTCATGATGTTCTCCAATGGGCGGATGATTCGTTCCCACTAATCCGATTAAAATTACCCGTTTATCCCCTCCTGTCAAGAAAATCTTCTTGCCACGGCATTGGTTTTTTAGAGTGCTGTTCAGCCCACGGGAGGCTACGATTTTAAGGGCGCCAAGGCCATTTGGACCTCCCGGTCAGCTAGTAGAATCCTTCCGCGCCAGCCATCGGCAATTTCACTAGTTTCTGCCGGATGTCCTCTACCTCATGGCCACAGGCTCCCGCCCGCTCGATGAGCTGGATCTCACAGATATTGCAACGGACACATTCCTTGAAGTCGATATTCGGGCCATGGATGGCACCAGTGGGACACTTATGCTCGCACACCCTGCACCAATTGCACTGCTCGACTCGCCGGATGCGGAAAGGAGAGAGGAGGGAGCTGATCGCCAACGCTGCACCTAGAGGACAGACATAGCGGCAGTAAAAGCGAGGCACTATTGCCGAAACACCTAGAAAAACGATAGCGATCGTCCAGAGGAGTGGTGAGGCGCTCCAGTAGAAAACCGTTCCAAACGGTTCGAAGTAATGAAAGAGGCTGACACCTCCCCCCGCTAGTGCGGGAGCCAGAACGAGTATCAGGATCGGGTACTTCACGAGCAGGGCGCGCCCGTGCACGGAGCGTGGGAGCTCACGACGAAGTTTGTCGGGCACGATCCACTCGAGGAAGTCCTGAAGGGCTCCGAACGGACACAGGAACCCGCAGAAGACCCTTCCCCAGAGGAGCGTTGTAACGAGCGTGAACATGACGAGGAGAAGGAGCGGAATATCAGCGAGATATACTCCTGGCCCGACCGAAATCCCCGCTATGATATGCGAAATCGATAGAAACCCCCCATCGATGAAGCCCAAGAGAAAAAGCGTGGCAGCTAGCGTGATCCAGCGAAGTCGGATTCCTTTGCCGAGGAAGGCCCAGGTTGCGAGTCCCAGAAGCGCGAGCAACCCACCGACGCGTGCCACGGAGGTTCTGCCAAGAATCGTCTTGAGCGCCGTTTCATCCTCCTCGGCACCGGAGAAGAGGAAGGAGGAGAGGTCGGCTGCCGGTCCCGAAGAAGCAGGAGTTGCCCCTTCCGTCCGTCTGGCCAATCCGACGAGTGTCTCGGTCGGATCGGCTTCGAGTCTGCTCTCCACTACAGCGCTTCCAGTGTTCTCTACTGCCAGGGGGGGGGGGCTCGTGATCGCTGGGCTCAGCGTTCGCCCTGCCAGAGTTCGGATTAGCGGCCAGGACGGGCTCCTCCCCCGTTACTGCATACTCAGTCACGAAGACACCTCCCTCGGGACTGAGGTCGAGAACGATCTCGAAAGGTCTGCTCGGGTCGAGGTCCTGGTCGACCGACAGCAGTCCTGCACGGCGGACCTGACGCTGGACTTTTCCCTCTGTGAGTAGACCGACAAGGGAAAAGTCTTCCGCAGATACGGAGATCGTGTCGGAGCCCTGTGCGAACAACAATGTGCTTGCTCGAAAGACGAAGGAGTCGGGCCCGCTGAGCCCGAACATCATTAGGTGATCTTCTTCAGCCCGGATCCCCAATCCTTCGATTCCCTCCTGAAAGCGGCTCGGGCCAAGCAACATCTCGCCGATCGCAGGTTCGCGGAGGTAGACCAGAGAGAGCGAGAGCCGGATCGAGTCTCCCTCTGGGACTATGAGTTGCCTGGCAAGCCCGTCGATGAAAAGCTCCTCCCACGACAGTGCGTCCAGTTCGTCCAGGTCGATCGTACCTATGTGTCTGGGAAATTCGTCCGGACCTGAGCGCCCCAGATGTGCTCGCGCGACCCGTCGAGACGCGTTTCGGATCCCAGTGGCCATTGCAGCGACGGTAATCGTTGCACCGGTAATGCCGTCGACGTCCTGCCTCAACCGAAACACATCGGTGATGTGCTTCCCACCGAACTGGAGTTGGAAGCTGGGACGGCGGAGGAAGTCGCCGCGACTTTCCCGGAGCGATTCCCGGTAGCTGATTACCTCGACGCCGGTCAGCGTCCCCTCCAAATCCATTCCGACCAGCACGTCGATAGGCCCGTTATAACCGCGCTCCTCTGGCGGGACGTCGGAGGTGAGAAAGGCATAGCCAACCAGAGTTTGGTTGCCGTTCGAGTTGTTGATTCGAAATCCCTCGAAGACGGGAGGATCTCCCCGCTTGGGTCCGAAGCGGTCAGCTGCTGGCAGTACGTACTCGAGCAAATCGGGGGTGACTTCTGGCCCCGCCTGAGCGGTGGCTGTCGTTGGAGAAAGGAGCACGAAGACCACACCTGTAAGTGATACAGCAGCCCGTGGCCATCGACTCGTAGCGGCGACGCTGTCTTGGAGGTGTGTCAGGCTCATGGTATGCCAGCCCTCACTCAATGTCGGTTCTCGTAACCGGCCACCTGACTACAACGGTGGGCCAGGTTTGTTGAGACAAGCAACAGCGCGGTTCCAGGTGCGGATATGTCTTGTTAGATGATGGTGGCCATTATAGTGTGGCGCTACTACGATGGCTCCTGGGAGAATCACCGACGGACTCTAGGAAGGAGGCATTGATGCGGACGTTTGCTTTGGTGGTACTTCTGGCCGTTCCCCTAACTACGGCGCGAGCTCAGGAGAGTCTGGATATCTACCTAATCGACGCAGAGGGTGGCGGCGCAACCCTCTTCGTGTCTCCCGCTGGGGAGTCCCTGCTGATCGATACTGGAAACGGGGGAGCGAATGCTGAGCGAGATGCCGGACGGATTGTAGAGGCGATGCGTGACGCAGGCGTCACTGAGATCGACCACTTAGTCACAACCCACTGGCATGGCGATCACTATGGGGCGATGCAGGAACTAACAAATCAAGTCGCTGTGCGCCACTTTATCGACCACGGCCCCACCGTCGAGTCTAGTGCCCCCGCGCTTGAATTCCTTAACACGACATATCCGGCGCTCTACCAGCGTGCGGAGCATACCGTCGTCACACCGGGGGATCGGCTCGATATCGCAGGTGTCGACATCACAGTGCTTGCATCCGCGAAGCGAGTTATTGAGCAGACCCTGCCTGGCGGTGGCGCACCCAACCGTTTCTGTGCCGATTTCGTTCCGCAGGAGGAGGACAACGGCGAGAACGCACAGTCGGTGGGCATTCTCGCTCGGTTCGGCGAGTTCCGCGTCCTTCACTTGGGCGACCTTACGGTCAACACGGAGTTCCAACTGATGTGTCCGAACAATCCGATCGGAACGGTCGATCTACTCGTGGTCTCCCATCATGGACAACCCAGCTCCAACGCAGAAGTCCTCGTTCACGCCATCCAACCACGGGTGGCCATCATGAACAACGGCACGCGCAAGGGCGGACAACCCGAGGCGATGCGAGTGCTGCACTCCGCTCCCGGATTGGAAGACCTCTGGCAGCTGCATTTCTCTCAACTGAGCGGACAGGAGTACACGGTACCCGGTCTGTTCATCGCGAATCCGATCGACGAGACGCAGTCTGTCATGCCTCTTGCGCCTCTGCCTAATCCTAGACGAGGACCGGGAGTCCCTCCTCCACCAGCGCATAACGGTGAAGCCTATTGGATTAAGGTGTCAGGTTACGTCGACGGTTCTCTGACCGTGACGAATGGGCGGAACGGATTCAGTAAGGCTTATCGCTAGATTGGGCATTCAATTGGGGTGCGCTAAGATCTGGGTAGCGCGGAGACGAACAGGGTGTGGCGAACGTTTCTTTGCCTATGTAACAGTTCGTGGAAGTCTTAGCGCCCCAAGGGTGAAGATCACATGAAGATAACGGTCCCCGTGGTTTGCGCGGTGGTTTTAGTCGCGTGTTCGAGCCCAACGGAGTGCTGGGAACAGACCCGAACGGTCCGCATTCCCTTTGACGACGATTATACCTCTACACTTTCGTCCCGTCTTGCTGGATGGATATATGAGGGGTTCGTCTGCTCCAGTAAGCCACTACAGGATGCCTCCGGGAACGAGATTGGCACTGAGTACAACTGTAGCAGGTGTGATTAACGCTCTCCCGAGCGTGGGGATGAGTCTTCACATCCAAAGGTGGTCGTCCTCCGATGCGGGATCGGGTGCGACGGTAGCATCAACCTGGACCGTAACATCCTGCGTCACGGCGATCGTCTGGGGCAGCGTCTCGAAACCTGGCTTCACGACGTTGAGATCGTACGTACCGTTGGTTAGGTCGAGGGTCGCCACTCCGCTTTCGTCGGTTGAGGCACGGTAAAATCCTAGTCGAACATCAGCGTTCTCAAGTGGAGCTTCCGTATCCTTCGTGATGACTTTCACTGTTACCCTATGCTCCGGTGGTCCTACGACGCGGAAGCTGAATCCAGCAGACGCACTCAAGTGCGGCAATTCCAATCCTTCGATGTTACAGTCCGCTGACCAAGAATTCATTCCTTCGCCGGAAGGAGCGATAAGATCCACTTCCGTGCAGTAAAGCGCAGTGGTCTCGGGCCACGGGGTTTGGCCGAGCCTTCCGCCCCCGATTTTCTTCCCCCTTTCATCTCGGACCTCAACAAGTTCCCCGGTCAGAGGACAGCCGGGTGAACACTTGACCCCCACTTTCACACGAAAGGAACTGCCGATCACCACGGGCGAGGCAACGTCCCATACCGCCATGCTCGTTGAATGCGGTCGGGTCGTGAACGGAATGATGAGAGAGCACTCCTCATGCACGACTTCCTCAGTCTGGTGTCCGGGGACCGAGACAGTCCAGGAATGCTCGGCAACCTGAGAAGGAACAGTCACACTGAAGGCTTCGGTTTCGTTCGCCTCATCGTCGTACGTCACCAGTTCGCTCATCAGCAGGAGTCCATCTGGCGATATGACTTGGACCAAATTGCCTCGGAGATCACAGCCTGAGGGACACGACACTCGGACCTGCAACGTGAGGTCGATGCCGGCCTCAACCTCGGGTGGAACGGGTTGGCTTAGCTCTATCTTGGGTCGATGGATCGGAGCCACCT
>Ga0310123_10001948_pt1 | contig 16684 bp, 14 predicted proteins | sample CB6_AW_1057_MG_FD_203505 | JGI IMG/M metagenome (GOLD analysis project Ga0310123, IMG submission 203505) | Marine microbial communities from Western Arctic Ocean, Canada - CB6_AW_1057 | ecosystem: Environmental > Aquatic > Marine > Oceanic | place: Canada: Western Arctic Ocean | collected... | reverse complement strand
GCAAAGTGCTGAAGCGTGAAAAACCCGAAGCGGCCGCAACCAATCACGCCCAACTTAGTAGAATTTGAGTCCTCCGTTTCGCGGTTATCCTTGGTTATTCCAAGTTTGGCACCTTTACGACAACGACCTGAAGTTCTTGCAGGATGGCCTTGACACTAATTGCACCGTTATCTTCGCCCTGTTTTCTACATCGTTTCAATCTGAGTTACGAGCTTTCGGCTAACAGTGGCGGCATCGGACAGTTCAGAGAATCTGCGATCATGCGCAGTAACTCTCCCTCTTCAACCGTGGTTTTTCCGTCCGCTTCAATGCAAACGGCGCATGCGGAAAGAACTCGCTTCTTAACTTGAGGTACTGCTGCAGCTAGTCGATTCAGGGCGCAATCCACGTCCTTTAGACCAATTTGGGCCTTGGAGAAAAAAGCCGGCTTGGCCGATTGCGACGTCAGAATACTTGCCGCCTGGTCAAACGCTCGGACTGTGGCCGACGCATTGGTCTGTCCAGTATGGGCCAAGAAGGAGAGCAAAGCGGAACAGTCACGAAGCAGGGGTTGCATCGATCGGTACTTGATGGTCGGTGGCTTGCGTTTTTTAAAACAGGGGTCCAGATGAATCAAGAGAACGCGGTGCAGCACGTATTCGAACGACCTGATTTCCTCGTCTGCTCTGACAAGGTGAACCACATTTTGCTTGAAGCTGTGATACTGATTGGGTGACATATACTTCAGAGCAGGCAAGGCCATCTCCACCAATGGCAGTCGCATCTCAGAGCTAATCTGGTCCAGTAGTGGCAGTAACTTCTGAGTCTCTTGAAAATCGATCGAGGCCGCGTGTTCTGCGAGCCGCTTCATCTGCAGCTCACGCATTTCTGGATCGGCGTCCAATAACAGGCTATAGATTACGGCGCGGGCACCAAACGGTTCGTGGACCAATTCGACAATTCGTTTTGGCATGACTTCGATCAGAGCCGCCGCATAAATAAAGTGCTCCGGCCCCGGTGCCCCAATACCGCTGAGAACTTGCGATGCTTGGAACGAAAACGAATGCCGGCGGCTTTCGGCGGACGTCGCTGCAGCCCGCCGCCCGTGAATGGCTTGTTCCGACTTCTGACCCATCGGGCGCAGATCCGCTTTCGTCCGCTGCAGGGGCACGACCTGCGGATATTCGCCTTCAAACGACGGTTCGATTTTCCGGATTCGTATATCCAAAGGAGGATGTGTGGACATCAAGTTCAACCAAGAGGTACTCAAAGCATTGCCGAAGAACATGTGGCTGGCTTGTTCTGCTTGCGAACATTCGATCCGCGCGCCTCGTGCCATTCCGCCGATTTTTTTCAGTGCCCCGGAAAGCCCGGACGGATTGCGCGTAAACTGTACTGCCGACGCGTCCGCCAAAAATTCGCGCTGCCGCGATACGGCGCTTTTTATCAGTTTTCCAAAGAAAACGCCCACATAACCGATGATCCACAAAGCCAGACCGAACAGAAAAACTGCGATCAGTGCTCCCCCACCCTTGTCGCGGTTGCCTCTCGAGCGACGTGACGAGATTCCCAGGACCCGGATCAACACGAACCCGGTCTGAGCAATCACCAGAATTCCGTAGATGATTCCTATCAGTCGAATGTTCAGCCGCATGTCACCATTCAGGATATGGCTGAACTCGTGGGCAATCACGCCTTGAAGTTCCTCACGCGACAGCATCTGCGTACAACCCTTGGTTACTCCAATCACGGCGTCGTCGGGCGAGTATCCGGCGGCGAACGCATTGATGCCCTCTTCGTCTTCCATCAAGTAGACCTGCGGTACCGGTGTTCCGGACGCGATCGCCATTTCCTCAACCACGTTCAAAACGATGCGTTCCTCAAGTTTTCGTGTATTTGGGTTGACCGGTGTCCCACCCAGTGTTTCTGCGACCACCGCACCGCCGGAGCTGAGTATCGCAGTTCTGTACAGGCTACCTATCGCAATGACGCCCACGGTAGCCACAGCAACGAACGCAAACAGATTCGGCTCCCATAACTCAAACGTCGACTGACGTCCTGGATCGGATTTGGATTCTACGAAATTAAAAATGGCCGTCGCCGCCAGATAGATTCCGGCAACGATTAGGATCACGGCCAGACAGAAATAAACGACCAAAAGCCCAGTTTTCCGGCGAGCAACATCCTGATGTTCGAAAAAGTCCATCGTTCGTATGCCTGCTAATTGAACGAAACTTTGACTGCTTCGCGTTCCTCGGGAGCTTCAACCTCCCAAAGCTGCGCCAGATCGAAATTGAATATGCCAGCGATCAACGAGTCGGGAAAGAGCTCGCAACGCGTGTTGTAAGCCGTCACCGCGTCATTGTAGGCCTGCCGCGAGAAAGCGACTTTGTTCTCCGTCGATGTCAGTTCCTCTTGCAGCGACATCATGTTCTGGTTGGCCTTTAGATCGGGGTAATTTTCCGAGAGGGCGAATAGCCGACCGAGCGTGCCAGTCAACGCGGACTCGGCGCTCATCAGTCCCTGCATCACCTGTGGATCGCCCGGGTTTGTGGAGGCCTGTTGGCCAGCCGTGACTGCGGAATTGCGTGCCTGAATGACCGCCTCCAACGTGTCCCGCTCGTGCTTCATGTATCCTTTGCACGTCTCCACCAAATTCGGAATCAGATCGTGCCGCCGTTTCAACTGTACATCGATCTGGCTGAACGCGTTCTTATAACGATTCCGCAATCGGACCAGACGGTTATAGATTCCAATGACGAAGACAACAGCCAACACTGCAATGATCGCCAAAATGACAATGATCATCAGACCAGGGCCAATAGCCATAATGCGAATCCTTATCTTTCGAGAGCGCGAATGCGTCTGACCGACATTTAGTGCGACATCCGATTAAATGGCACAGTAACTACCGAATTGAACAAGAGTCAACTCAGCGTAGTCGCCACAACATCGAACCACGCCAACCGATTCGGCGTCCATGTTGGTGACGTCAAGGGGATCTAATGTACACAATCCCTGACGCACAAATGAAATTGAATTCCCCGAATTGATTTCCGGCTGTGAGCATGTCATACCAACTCCTAGTTAGACAACGTCTTTCCTGAACTTGACGGCAGCCTATCCTGACAGTGAATTCGAATTCCAGGTTCATGATCGCGATGAACGATGCACCTAGACTGTCGATTTTTATTGAAGGAGCTTAACGAGATATTAAGTCGTTTGGCGCTGATTGTTGGGTTCGGTCTGGATCGTACGTGATCAAACCGTTCGGCAAGGAGTTTCAATTTCCGAAATGAGATTTACCAGTATCGCAACTGGCAGCTGGAAAAAGTTCACGTCTTGATGAGCCTAAATATGGCGAAGTGCAAGACGAAGAAGCCGCATCATGTTCCCATTGCCTGGGAAAATATTGGGGTGAAGGCAAGATATTCGTCAACAACATGGGACACCATGAAGAGATATGATCCAACAAATTTTTCCTGAAGTCGAACCGAGGAAGCAATTTGTTGGATTATGGGGCTGAAGAAGGCGATGCCATGCCGAATCCAGAAGTGCTGAAAACGAAAAAGAAAATTCTGCTGGCAAGTAATGCGTCTATAGATTCCGTGTCAATTATTGCGACGCACTGCTGGCCGGCGTGTTCGAGTGATTGTCGCCCTGGCGCTTGACCATTGTTACCTCGTTACCCGTTTTGCATATACGTAACCTCGTCCATATACATTTGCATCAGGAAGCACCCACGCCCATAAACCTTGGTAACATTGGCCGAATCGGCCGGGTTGGGAATCTGCGAGGAATTGAAACCGGGGCCTTCGTCCCGAACAACAATCACTGCCTGCGTCGGTGAATACTTGGCGTCGACGAAAACCTTCCGGTTACAATACGGCGGTTCCTCTCGCCGTTGTTTGACGAGTGCTTGATAGGCGCTCTCGTGCAACTCGGAGCTGACTTCAAGACTTCCATGGTAGTACGCATTCAGCAAGGCTTCTTCCACGGCAATTGCAACACGCACACGATCATTTTCGTCGAACAGCATACTGGAGACCTGTTGCAGATACGCCAGCACATAGGAAGACAATGACCAGTCGTTCTTCAGCACAAAACCGAATTCGTTGTTGACCATTCGACGCATCAACTGTGCTTCCGAGCGATCCGCAGACAATGTCGCCAATACACGATTGAGAGTCGTCAATAATTCTTGGGAAATATTCTTTTTTGGCAGATAGCTAGCGGCACCGAACTGTAGGGCCTTCCCAGCAATCTGTTCACTTCCCTTGTCTGTAATCAATACAACCGGAACAAGCGGACTCCGGTTCTTGACGGCCTCGACGAGTTCGCGGCCATTCATCTTGGGCATCAATAGATCGGCGACAACCACGTCAACGTCTTGAAGATCCAATTGAATGAGAGCCTGGATGCCATCATTCGCATAAACGACGTTCCACCGCGAATCCTTCGCCAATAGGCCCCCAACCAAGTGCCGGTCAGTTGCAGAATCGTCAACAACAAGCGCCGTCGGCAATACAATTTCCTTTGGAATAAAGTCTCTGAGCGTCGAAAGAGATAACCCACACTCACGCAAGTGACAAGCGTTCAAACAGAACGCTGTTCGTCCGAAAACGCTTGAAACAACAGACCTACAACGATCTCCATTGTTACTAACGGGATTTACGGAATCAAGATTGTTCCACGCGTTGCGATTTGAAAGTCTGCCGTCCGGCATCCGGAACGAATATGCTACAGCACTACAACCACAGGTGCTTTTGCATGAACTCGATGACATCGCCGAATAGGACGTAGCCAAGACGCTTCTTACCACAAAAAATCTTGGCTCTCACCTCGGCCCCAATGCGACGATTCGGCAATCTCTGGGTGCCAGTGGTCACGAACACCTGAATGACGTTTGTCCCATTTCCGGACGGATTTGAGCGATTCGAGACGACCTCGACGTTTCCGCGGAACGTCGCTTCAGCAGCGGTGGCCAAAATAAACTCGACCAGCAGCTGCTCGTTCGTTCGGACCTTTTGAGCATCCAGAATGTGACGCAACCGGCGTTCTTCAACTTCTAATTCCAGGCGCCACGCATCAGTGTCATCTTTGACCTCCAGCAAAACTTCCCCACGCCGCACGGGCCGGTCCTTCAGCAATTGTTCGATCTGAAACGTGGCCACGACGCCGTTGATCGGTGCACAAACCGTTAAGGCCGCTGTCCGCTCGTCCAGAATGTCAACCTGTCTCTGCAGCCCATCGATTTCGATGCGGGTTTTGACAATCTCACCTTGCAGGCGGATAGCCTCCTCTTTGTGCACCAGGGTCATCGCGTCGGCCAGTTGCGCATACAAAACATGCTGCCGTTGCCTTGCTTCGAACGACTGAGTACGGACGGTGACCAACTGATGACGCAAGTCTTCATTTCGTATCAACAGTAGCGGGTCATTTTTTTTAACCTGACTTTTACTCTTCACATAGATTTCGACAACTTCGCCGTCTTCCGGAGCAAACACGTCACGATGGATTACGGGTAGTAGTTGGCCTTCGCCTGCGACACGATATTCACAAGGAACGAACACCATCGCCAGAACTAACACGATTAACACGACCACGACAGCCACCGCCTTCAATAAATTGCGGCCCTCTAACAAGGCGAAGGAGCGTCCCATAAATCGCCAGACCGGCATCAAGAACAATCGCTGATGAATGCGGGCGTTCCACAATGCCGTTGCCACGTGATCAGCCAGAAAATCAACTTTTTCTTTCAATCCGGATTTCGGATGACTTTCCGAAATCTGTTCCACAATCAGGCCCCCGATCGGTGTTGCCTGTTTGCTGTTGGTAGCATCGGCCGCATCGCCGTCAGTGTGATCCGAAGCGGGATCCGGTTTAAACAAAGGCGCGACCATAACCATCCGTGAGCCACTTTCCTGAATATAGTCGGTCAGTGGCCCTTCCATGTCAGCCGGCAAGTCATCGATCTTACCGGTGTACGTGAACGATCGGCGCGTGGCCAGTATTTTGGTAGACATTTTAGTCATCATTCGCACTAGGTTGGCTCGCTGATTGACCGAATCCTGTCCGCTAATCGCGCGGATGATTGTCTTTCTGCCATACTGTACAGCGACACTCAACCGGTCGCATTTAATCAACAGTCTTCCGTCGTTAGCAGCCGTCGCAGCCACCTCGTTTACATCCAGACTGCGGTGCAACTGCAGAACAAACTGCTCGAATTGCTCAGCCAACTTTGCTGAGATCGGTACGGACGGCGCCGCAGCTTGCCGATCTAAATAGCGGCAGGCATAACCGCACATCTGCTCGACAAATTGCAAGAATCCCGGACGCGCCTGCTCGGGCGTATCAACCCGTTGAAAAATCTCAACGACACCAATACATTCCTTGTTACGCTGCAGTGCCGCCAAAACGATCAAATCGTTAGTGGGAAGATCGACATTCCGACCGTCGTCCGGACTGTATGTGCAGGCCTGCCCATTGGCCAACACGTCGACCAGTAACCGCTGGTTCACAATTGCAGCTTGCGGATTTCCATTAAGATCGGTGTTGTGAAGTCCCAACTCACAAATCAAATCAAGCTGACTGCTGCTATTGCCCATCCAAACTGCTCCGGCCCGAGCTCCGATGGCGGTGACCACCCGCTTCAAAAATTCTTCGAAAAAACGTTCCGTAGAAATGCCCGACTGCGAAAACTGCTCGATCTCCCGAGCCAGTTGGATGATGCGGTCACGGACTTGCTGAACACTTTCGGAACTCGACATGGTTCTTCCCACTTCAGCTGTTGCTGCGGGTAAAGCCCCCGCATTTTGATTCTATCCGAGCCAGGCAGCCAAGGTCCATGAGTCTTGTACAATTATTGATCGACCGTGTGCCTTTGATTCACCAACATTCGGCCGGACTATTGGGAACCATGACGAAAGTAATCGGATCGCTCGATTCGCGAATCGTACAGCGACACTATGCCTGCGGGGGTGGTGGTGGCGCAGCCGTTGTCACGTTGAAGGCTCCGGCCATTTGCGGTACCTGGCCGGATGTGTCCAATTAGACATGCCATCACTCCAGATCATAGTGTTTGCGGTTAATTCACCGTTGGCAACGTCTTGTGAGATGTATTGAGAGTTGAAAATCCCTTGTGTTTTACCGTTGACGACCACATGCCAGACGGTAGGAGCACATCTCCAACGTCGCCCGAATTTCATTCGTGAAACAGATCTTCTATCAAACGATCAACACGGCGACAATCCCGAGCATTCACACTTGACCCATTGTATCGGGTGACCTATATTCCCGCACCGTCGCTCGATGCCGAACTGTCGCCTTAGTGCTCTTAACGACAATTCACTTCGGAGATTAACAAATGCGTGAAAGGAATCACGCCGCACAAGCCAGCACGATCTCGCACTCGAAACCGAAAATCGTAATGGTCCTTGCGGGAACATTAGCTGGCTTGCTGACGGCTGTCTTGTTGTTTGAAATATTTCGAGCAGAGACTGGTGCGGCTGACGAGAAACGCGTCGCCAGAAACAACACAGATCTACCGGACAATTTGCGACACAATCAGCAACCAGGTGGTCGCCTGCTAGCTCGGATCACAAACGTCCACTCACAAGCGAAGATCTATGAAGACGAAGTCGCTCGTGAATGCCTGGCTCGGATCGGCAAGGACGTGCTGGACAGTATCATCAACCAGACGATCATTCAATTGGCTTGCCAACAAGAGGGCCTTTCCGTCAAGGAATCCGAAATCGATCAAGAGATCGCCCGCATTGCAAAAGAATTTAATTTGCCCATGGAAACCTGGTACCAAATGTTGCAGACTGAGCGGAACTTGTCACCATTGCAATACCGTCGCGACGTCATCTGGCCAATGCTGGCCCTGAAGAAACTCACACGCGAGAAAATTACGATAACAGATAAGGACATGCTGAAAGCATTCGAACATCACTACGGACCTCGGGTCAAAGCTCGCATGATCCTACTTGAAAATGATCGTCACGCCCACAAAGTGTGGAATCTGGCAATCAAACACCCGGAAGATTTCGACCGGCTGGCGCGAGAATACTCGGTGGATCCCAACAGCAAGGCACTCGACGGCACAATTCCTCCAATCCCACAGCACTCCGGAAACCCCACTTTAGAAGAAACGGCCTTCAAACTTCGAAAGGGAGAAATTTCCGGAATCATTCAAGCAGGAAGACGGTCTATGATTCTGAAATGCGAAGGACGAACTGAACAAGTCGTCGAAGACATCGACCAGGTAAGGGAATACCTGTACCACGATTTGATGAAACAACAAGTGCAAGAATCGGTATCGCGAGTCTTTGCCAAACTGAAGGAGACGACGCGAGTCGATAACTACCTGACCAACAAGTCAACGGGTGACGTTCGGCTGACCTCAGGTTCGAACTCCGGACGCGTTCAGCGAGCAAAGCATGCTCAGCAAGCGTCTCGGTGATCGATACTAATTCTGATCTTCCGGTTGCAGGCAGCAAAGCAACAATCGACACGTCACTTTACTTTCCATTGTTCCGTTGATTGCTAGACGGTTTTTATTTCGCCGTCGGTTGCGTTCTACACCTCTTCTTTTTGTTCGTCGCATTTGGCTCGTGTGTAGCGAATCTGAAGTTTCGTTTTCGGATGAACACTCAACGATTGCGGCAGGTTGAACAGTCAACCTGAGAGCATTTGAACGAGAGTGAACGGCTAGTCTTCCAAACGATCTTGATTCAGGCTCAAGAACTCGTCGCGCCAATGGTAGTCATCTAAGAGGGTATCGGTTGCGCGGCCTAGCAGCTTGTACGCCACATAGATCGCTTCAATGGTCGCCAGGCCGCTGAGTGGGTTATCAAACATTTTTGAAACTCGCGGGTAGGCGGTTTTCCACGGAGGAAAGCTGCGGACAGGCACGTTAGTGAAACCGCCCTCCATCGTTGCGGCAAATCGCCACGTGGCGTCCAAAACCAACAGTCCCCGGTCAGCATCATCGCGGCTGAGTTCCGATCCGTTGAAACCCAGTTGGACGTAGTCCTCAAATAACTCGGGTCCGGTGTTGGGAAACTTCCAAAAGACAAAGCCAGGTATCCCGCGCAACGGCTCAGCCGTGCACTTACTGCGTCTTTCTTTCGGATGAACGACGATGATCGTAGGTGGATATGCTGGAGGCATTTTGTCTTGTCCAGTCGTACGCCAGGAGAACGTGACGAAAGAACTATTTGAACCGAATACTTCAAAAGGCCGTACTGTAGTTACGGCACGATCGATCGATTCAATCGGACTGAATCTTTTTCACCTGTTCCTCGATTAAGGCGATCTGCTGTTCCAGCCGCGTGACCTCGTCAAGATCGTCCAACTGCCGCTTTGCTCCGGCAAGCTGTTGTCTTAGCTTCGTTAGCTTTTTCCGGGCAATCTCCAGTTGTTTTTTCTGCTTTTTATTGAGTGACATAACCAGTCTATTCTACCGATAACAGCAGTAGTTGCTCCAACCCGAAAGCCGTACTACATTAAAGATTATATCAAAGGGAACGGACAATTCGAATTCGCATCCATATCGTCAGATGCTGTAAATATGTCGTTTGTATTGTGTCACGAGTGCTTCAGTTGGGTGGAACCACAAGACGGTTGCTGTCCGGACTGTTTGGACGTGCTCGAACTGGGGCGTCCCGATCCAACACCTGACCAACTGCAGTTGACGATCGGTAACATCACTTGTCTCATGGGAGAAATCAGGATTCGACGGAAATTACTGCCTGATACGGGCATGCTGTACGCGACCACAAACGGACTCTATTTCATTCCGCACCAGCCTGAACACGTAACGGAATTGGTCGAAGCCAGTCCCATGGGATCTTCGATCCTGTGGTCACTGGCAGCCATCATATGGACTCCTTTGATGCTGGTACTGCCGTTCGTAAGATTAAAACAACTGACGCCTCGCCGAGTCCAGCTGTTACACCCCCAACATTTGACACCAGACGACAGCAATCAGTTGCCCCTATACCTATTGGAAAACCCGGGTGTGTTTTTTGTCCCACTCAAATCGATTCAGTTGGTCGAACAGAATTGGAAAAGTTGGACAATCCACAGAATCCACGGTTCTGCAATCAAACTGAAACCCGTAACGGACACGAGGCTCTTTCACAACCGTATGGCCGAGCTAATCGGATTAAATTCCTGGCAGCACGTGATGGTAAATCAATGAGTGAGTTCATGCAGATCCTCGCTGATGCAATCCGCCGTAGGACCTGTGTGTCGCTGGTGTTGAGTAAGAAATGCAAGCGTTCACCTGATGGCATTGACAAAGTGACACTCCGCCCAGTGCTGATCCGGGGCGTTAACAAGTATCAACTGACGTCACACCATGACTGCTGTCAAAGGCATGAGAATCTGGATGCCGAGCACTCCATACGGTGCATCGACGGGCAGTTCGGCGAAGTATTTGAGCACTGTCATCTGTTCACAATTGATGCCGACTACGAAGCACGAGTTAAGCGTGACGGAACGGTCAAGGTGACGAAACGTCCCGCTTCCCAACAGATCGCGACTTGTGCACACAACCGTAAGAAACAGTATCTGCTTCCAGAAAATGTTGCGTGTCCGTTCTTGGTCGAAATCGGCGTTATGACAGAATCCGGCAAGGTGCGATCCGCCAAGTATCAAAAATTCCGGCAGATCAACCGGTTCCTAGAATTGGTTGACGACGTGCTCCAATACTTGCCGATCGACGGACCGTGGAATGTCGTCGATTTTGGTTGCGGAAAAAGTTACCTGACCTTCGCCGTGCATCATTTGATGACCGAAATCCACAATCGCGAGGTGCATATTGTGGGACTGGACCGCAATGTCGAAGTGATTCGCCAATGTTCGTTGATCGCAGATCGACTGGACAGTCGAGGACTCGAATTCCAAGTCGGCGATATTGCGGACCATAGTAGCAACTCGAAGGTCCATCTGGCAGTGTCGCTACACGCCTGCGATACGGCCACCGACTTAGCAATTGCGAAAGCCGTGCAGTGGCAGTGCGATGTGATTCTCGCCGTTCCCTGCTGCCAACACGAACTGGCCGGCAAGATTCGGACTGGAATTCTACAGCCGGTACTTGAGCATGGATTCTTGAAAGACCAATTGGCTGCCATCGCAACTGACGCACTGCGTGCCAAATCCTTGGAAATTTTTGGATACAGGACTCAGGTAATCGAATTCATTGACCTGGAACACACAGCGAAGAACACTTTGATCCGCGCTGTCCGACAACCCGACAGCAAGCCACAGATGACTGAACCTTTGGATGCCTATCGGAAGCTTAAACAACTACTCGGACTTGAGCGGCTTGAATTGGAGAAGGCACTGGGTCAGTCGTTTATACAACGGCTGCATGAATCGACATAGGTATGTGATCAGAATCTACGACCGTCACTTGCCGAGCATTCCTTTTTTTAAGCCTTCGTGGACAGGATCGTCGGACAGCCATATGCCGAATAAAGCTTGCTTGAAGTCAAGTCCCTTGATGGTTGTCTGCCGTTCGCCATTCCTATAGATAACGGTGCCTTTTACAGACGTATAAACTATCTCGTAGACGTCGTCCCTCTTGACTCCCTGTTTAAAAACGGCAATGAACTGGTCGATTCGTTTCTGGATTGCAGCCGTGTTTCCCTTAGTTGACCTTTTAAAACCGTCCCTCGTCGCAGCGATCATTTTCTTGCTTGTGACCAATCGCGACACCATGTGCAATCGGACTAACATAGTTTCATTTGCATCAATGATATACTGTGAGTCCTGGATCTTTTGACGCAGATACAGGCCGCCAGCATAGATATTGAAGAAGGCTTTGGCCCGAATGCCAGCTCCATTCAAAACTAATTCGACATTGCCGATCGAACGCGAGTCCGGCATTTGAATTCCCGCGATTTCTTTGGCGCTGATGACTTGAATGAGAATTGCAAACGCCATTATCGTGGTTGAGATTTGTCTGCACATCACTTCGGACCTCGCATGGCCAAATTCGTGATTGAGTCGGTGTACAGAGTAGTACAGTCACCGGTTCTGTTGAATGCAAGTGGACACCAAAGGCATCGTACACAGAGACGACTGTGCCAGCCGGCAGATGACATACGACTTCGGATGGAAACGAATAACTGACGTGTGGCTGGCATGACGACGGCCTATCTCATTGATACACCAGATTCATCGAGACGCGAACTGGCCTAGTAGCGGCGGTACCCATAAAGGCAAAGATAATATAAAAGTCATTCACACCATATCCGCCGCATGAATACCGGTATGGAGTGACAGCGACCGAATGCGCTGGCGCAATCGGCGCGGAATATTTTAGGTTCCTTGTCGAATGCAACGTACCGAACATCATCTCCATAGTTAGGTCGTGCCGATACGTCAGGTTCTCCGCGTACTCGGACCGAATGAAGGGGATCGAACTGTAGATCTCGTAGTACGTTGGTCAGCACTGGCATCCGGCCGGAGTGATCACGATTGCTGACCTCTCCTTTCTCTGCCACCTGCGGTGCCTATTTATCATTCTACCCGGCCAGTGCAACCAAGTCGGTTTAGCATATGTGCTGGGACAATTCGTTTACACGGTTGGCCCACCATGGACTGATCACGATCGAATGCCCGTTTTTTATCCTCCGGTCTCCGCGACTCGGCTACGATTAGAAATTCCGATTGTATCGGAAGCAAAGACGCAAACGAACTGACGACAACGGGTGTCCGCAAATCAGACAAGTGACAAAACCCATAAGTACATACTGAATGGATGGATGGCTACCACTCATTCCGAACAATGTTGGCTATTTTGACGCGCGATTCTCATTACGAACAATTCAAGTTGCTCATATTGCCCATTTTTTTTAAATTCGTCATTGCGTCTTGTGGTGTCGTGGGATGGAACTGGGGTTCAGTTCACCCACACTCCCGGTTGACCGGTCATTTTGAGGCGTCTAAAGTGAGAAATAATCTCACCTTCTGACTCTACCGCGTCATTCACTCAATAATGAAGCCAAATTTAGGGAGGGTATACGTGGCTGCGAAAGCATGGGGTGGACGGTTTGAAAGTGAAACCGATCCTCGAGTGGTATCGTTTACTGAATCCATCAGCTTCGATCAACGCTTGGCCACCGTCGAAATCCGAAGCTCGCAAGCGCATGCGCGAATGCTGGCAAACGTCGGTTTGATCACCAACAACGAGTGCGAGCAAATCGTAGCACACTTGGATGAAATAGGCCAACAGATCGGACGAGGAGAATTCACGTTCCGTGCCGAACTGGAAGACATCCACATGCACATTGAAGCCGAGTTAATCGAGCGAATTGGGGATGTTGGAAGGAAACTGCACACAGCACGCAGCCGAAACGATCAGGTGGCGACCGATCTGAAGCTTTATGTCCGCGGCGCAATCGAGCACGTCGATGAGTTACTGGCAGAGTTCCAACGCTCATTCGTCAAACGAGCCGATGGCGACAGAGACGTTGTCATTCCTGCATACACACATTTGCAGCGTGCCCAGCCAGTCCTAATCGCACACTACTGGTTGGCCTACTGCGAAAAGTTCCATCGCGACCGACAGCGGTTGTCCGATTGTCTGAAACGCGTCAACATCTCGCCGTTGGGAACTGCAGCCCTGGCGGGAACGATGTTGCCCATCGACCGTGACCAGACCGCGGATTCACTGGGTTTCACCCAGGTGGCGACCAACAGCCTAGACGTTGCCAGCGATCGAGACTTCTTGGTGGAGTTCGTTTTTTGTCTGTCGCTGATTGCCATTCATCTGAGCAATTGGGCCGAGGAGTGGATTCTTTGGTGTTCGACCGAATTCGGATTTTTGCGACTTTCGGATGCCTACACGACTGGCTCGTCGATCATGCCACAGAAACGCAATCCCGACGTGCTGGAACTGATCCGCGGCAAATCGGCTCGTGTTATTGCAAGCGTTCAACAATTACTGGTCTTATTGAAAGGGCTACCATTGGCCTACAATCGCGACTTGCAAGAGGACAAAATCGCTTTGTTCGATGCCTATGATACAATTGTCGCCTGCCTGGATATTGCGCCAACAATCGTTGCGAGCGGCGAACTGCGAACGGACAATATCACCGCTCGACTGGACGAAGGTTTCTTGGATGCGACGACGCTCATGGAGTATCTGATTCAACGAGGTGTGCCAATGAGAACTGCGCATGATACGGTCGGAAAACTGGTGACGACATGCGACTCAAAGAACCGCCGACTGGCCGATCTGTCGTTGGAAGAACTGCAGCAAGCGTGTGATCAAATCGATGCCGACGTATTTGACTTCCTGGGTCCGACGAATGTCGTTGCGGCCTTGAGCAGTTCCGGTTCTGGAGGCCACGAACCGGTTAAACGACAACTGGCTCGATGGCACGAACAGCTAAAAATGAAATGATGAATTGCATGACAAACGCCCATTCGTCGCAAGTGATTCGAACTATGGACATGCGATTGGCCGTCTGAAGCGGGACATCGCAATTCATGCGTAATATTCGCCTTACGCTAGCTTACGACGGTACTGACTACGTTGGATGGCAAGTCCAGCCAAATGGCCGGTCGATCCAGGCGACCGTCGAATCGGCAATTCATAAACTGACCGGCGAGCCGGCGAAATTACTGGCAGCCGGCCGTACAGATTCGGGAGTGCACGCATTGGGGCAGGTGGCAAACTTCGAAACCGGCACCTCGATTCCGTGCGACCGCATTCGTTTCGGTCTACAAAAACACTTGCCCGGTGACATCATTGTTCGCGAAGCAGAAGACGTCCATTCAGCGTTCCATGCTACGTACGGTGCGAAGCAAAAGCATTATCGGTACGTCATATACAACAGCCGTGTAAAGAATCCATTCGTCCGCAAGTACGCGTACCAATTCAGTGGCAAGTTGGACGTGAAGTCGATGCACCAAGCCATTCAGGTCTTATTAGGAACACACGACTTTCGTTGTTTCGAGTCGCATTTTCCCAATAAGGCAACCAGTGTGCGCACGGTGAACGAAGTCAGCGTCGATCGCTATTCGCTGTGTCCGACTTGGTTTTACTCGGTATCGGACACGCCAGTGCCTTGTCCGAACGGAAAGTTCATCTGCCTCGACATCGTAGCCGACGGTTTCTTATACAATATGGTTCGCACAATCGTGGGAACACTGATGAAAGTCGGACGCCACGTTTGGACCGCTGATGATGTGCGCCGCATCATCAACAGCCAAGAACGCGCACAGGCTGGCGAAACTGCACCACCTCACGGCTTATATCTTGTCAGCGTCGACTATTCTTACAAAGAGCACGAATAGTGGAACCGAAGATCACACACCATGGCAAACCACTTCGCTGTTCCAAAAATCGAATTCGAAGGACCCAAGAGAAAAAAATCGCTAGTCTCAAACATTACGACGGCGACCAGGTCATCGACGGCCAGACGATACGCAAGCATTTGCAGATCAGCGTTCGTTATTTGGCTCTTCCCGTTACATTGATCTGGATGCTACTGTCGACGACATCCACGGTCTTGGCATTCGACTGGCCGCAATTTCGCGGGCCTGATGGACAAGGACATGCACCGGGGCGCGGTCTTCCGCTGCGCTGGAATCAAAAAACAAACATCGTTTGGAAAGTCCCCGTTCCCGGAAAAGGATGGTCTTCCCCAGTCATCCAGGGTCAGCAGATTTGGCTCACCACCGCCGTTGGCAAAACCTTGCGAGTGTTATGCCTGGATCGCGAGACCGGGCGATTGCAACAGAATGTCGTTGTCTTTCGAAAAGAAAGCCTGGGAAGAATTCATTTCGAAAACAGCCACGCCACACCAACGCTCGTGCTGGAGCGGAATCGCGTGTACGCTCACTTTGGTTCGCACGGAACGGCATGTCTGTCGACAAATGGTAAGATTCTCTGGACCACAGTGCTGAAGTACTATCATCATCATGGACCGGCCAGTTCGCCGATTGTCGTTGACGACGTGTTGATTGTCGCCTGTGACGGGTTCATTGTGCCGTTCTATGACAAAAACGCACGTCAGAGAATCGACGACTTTCAGTTCATTGCTGCTCTAGATAAGAGTACCGGGCAGATCCGTTGGAAGAAAAAGCGGACGGATGGCTCGCATTCGTACGCAACACCGTTGGCGATCGACATGAACGCGACCACTCAGGTGATTAGCCCAGGTGCCAATCGAGTCACCGCATATGATCCGACCAATGGCGAGGAGCTATGGTGGTGTCGCTTCAAGGGCTATTCAATTGTACCTCGACCTGTGTTTGGCCATGGTCTGGTCTTCGTTTGCACGGGTTACGAATCGCCAGCGTCATTGCTGGCGATTCGACCGAATGGACGGGGTGACGTCACAGAGACACACGTCGCTTGGGAACTAAAAAAACAGGTCCCTCTATGCCCTTCGCCGTTGCTGGTCAACGATCAACTTTATTTGCTGAATGAGAAAGGATTTGTCAGTTGTGTGGATGCCAGGACCGGAAAAGTGCACTGGAAAGAACGTGTCGGTCGCAAGTATTATGCCTCGCCGCTGTCTGCCGATGACCGGATCTATTTTCTCAGCACGACAGGCACGACTCAGGTCGTGTCACCCGGCATGATGTTTCAACGACTGGCCACAAACCGGCTGGCAGGCGAAAGGAAAGTCTTCGCGTCGATTGCTGTGTCTGGCCGGTCGTTTTTCATCCGCACGGA
>Ga0310123_10001947_pt1 | contig 16684 bp, 11 predicted proteins | sample CB6_AW_1057_MG_FD_203505 | JGI IMG/M metagenome (GOLD analysis project Ga0310123, IMG submission 203505) | Marine microbial communities from Western Arctic Ocean, Canada - CB6_AW_1057 | ecosystem: Environmental > Aquatic > Marine > Oceanic | place: Canada: Western Arctic Ocean | collected... | reverse complement strand
TTTGTGGCCAGCTACGGCAGCGGCAAGCCGGTGATCGGGATCCTGGCCGAGTACGACGCGTTGCCGGGGATGTCTCAGAAGATCGACCCCGTGCGTGCTCCGCTGCGTCCGGGTCGTCCGGGCCACGCCTGCGGACACAGCGGGCTGGGGAGTGGCGCCCTGGGAGCGGCGCTGGCGATCAAGGCGGCGATGGCCGCTCACAAGCTGCGGGGCACGATCCGCTTGTACGGGACTCCGGCCGAGGAGACGGTCATTGGCAAGGTCTACATGCTGCTCGACGGTCAGTTCGACGACCTGGACGTCTGCCTGCACTGGCACCCTTCGAATCGCAACGGAGCGTGGGCGGGGACTTCCAAGGCGTTGGTAAGCGTGAAGTTCAGTTTCGACGGCACCGCGGCTCATGCATCGGGCAATCCCGAGAGTGGTCGCAGCGCCCTGGACGCGGTCGAGCTGATGAACGTGGGTGTGAATTACATGCGTGAGCACGTCAAGGAGGACGCGCGGATGCACTACGTGATCACCAACGGGGGCGGCGCGCCCAACGTGGTCCCGCCGTTGGCTTCGGTCTGGTACTACATCCGCGCCGACGATCACCGTGATGTCGAGGCGAATTTCAAGTGGATCCAGGACATTGCCCGCGGTGCGGCCCTGATGACACGGACGAAGATGAGGATGAAGGTCGACACGGATTGCCACGAGCTGATCTCCAACGTGCCTCTGGCCGAGCTGCTCGAGCAGAAACTCAAGGCGATCGGCCCCCCGACGTTTTCTCAGACCGAGCAGGCATTTGCCCGGCGGTTGCAGCAGCCGCTGATCGAGCAGTTCGGGACCGAGTTCCCCAAGGCGATCGACGAGTCGATCCGGCCCTATGCCGAGTCGATGGCGGCCCGCACCCGGGGTTCGACCGACGTGGGGGACATCAGCTGGTTCGTTCCCACCGGCGGAATCTCGACCTCGTGCCTGGCGGCCAAGAGTCCCGGTCACAGCTGGCAGAACGTCGCCGCGATCGGTTCGACGATCGGTGAGAAGGGCATCATCTACGCGTCGAAGGTCCTGGCGGTCTCGGCGATCGAGCTGTTCGAGGATCCCGAGAAGGTGGCGGCGGCCCGGGCTGACTGGGTGCAGCGGATGGAGAAGCGGAAGTACACGACGCTGATCCCCAAGGGCCAGCCGGCTCCGGCGAAGATCCGTTGACCGACCGCCGTTTTGCTCTGGTTGCCTGGCTGCTGGGGATCTCCCTGGCGGGCCTGTTCTGGTGGCCGCTGGTTACCGGGGGCGGGTTCGTCGGTGGAGACATCTATTCGTACTACTTCCCCCAGAAGGTGTTCTACGCCGAGCAGCTGCAGCACGGTGAGTCTCCGTTCTGGAACGACCGTGTCGGCCACGGGTACCCGATGCTGGCCGAGAGCCAGGCGGGGGTGTTCTATCCTCCGCACCTGGCTCTTTACACCTGGCTGGACGTCAACACCGCCTACAGTCTCAGCCACCTGCTGCACTACGTGCTGGCCTTCGTCTTCACAGTTGGCTACGCGCGTCGTTTCGGAGTGGTTCCGGCGGGCGCGTTGCTGACGGGGCTGGTGTATGTCTACGGCTGGTTTCCCTGCCGCAGTTGCTGGGAGTGGGCGATCATCGGCGGGACGTGGTTGCCGGCGGCGTTGTGGTCGGTCGAGTGCCTGTTGCAGACGCGTCGCTGGCGATTTGCAGGCCTGTTGGCCGTGGTGCTGGCGGTGCAGATGCTGGCCGGTCACTTTCAGCTGGCCTTCATCACTCAGTTGATCCTGCTGGTCTACGTCCCGTGCCGGCTGTGGTGGATCCCCCTGGGCGGCGACTTGCTGCCGACTCGAGCCAGGTGGCGTGCCGGCGTGCTGTTGCTGGTCTCGGGTGGCCTGGCGATCGGGATGGCGGCGATGCAATTGCTGCCCACGTGGGAGTTTCGCCGGGTGAGCCAGCGGGCCGAGGCGGGCATGGACCATCCGTTGCAGTTCGGTTCGATTCCGGCGTGGTACTGGTCGCAGGCGGTGATGCCCTTCAAGTGGTATTCGCCGATGACGAATCGCACGGCTGCGCTGCAGCAGGACCCGGCGATTCCAGGGGTGGCGACCAACGAGGCCGAGGCGCACCTGTACTTCGGTCTGGCTCCACTTCTGCTGGCGGCCATCGGCATCGGTGCGGCCTTTTCGCGAGGTGATCCGCGGGGGATCTTCTGGATGCTGGCCGGGACGTTTGCGCTGTTCTACACCACCGGTCGCCTGGTTCCGTTTGTCGATGGGCTGCCGGGGTTCAGCTATTTCCAGGGCCCGGGGCGGTACGGGATCGTGGTCACGCTGGCGGTGGCGGTGTTGGCCGGCGAGACGGTGGGTCGCTGGCTGACAGCACGGGTGATCGAACGCTCTGCAGTGATCGTGACCTGGCTGGCTGCGTTGGCCGCGTTGGGAAGCAGTTGGTGGCTGATCGAGATGACCTGGATGGTGGTCGAGGCTTTTCCGGATTATCCCGAAGCCCCGCCTCCGCCGGGGTGGTTGCCGTCGGCGGCGGTGACGATGGGCACCGTGTTGATCTGCGTGGTGTTGTCCGGTGTGGGCGTGTACTGCAGTTTCGGTGGCAAGGCTTCGCTGGGCCGCCGGTTGGCCCTGGGCACACTCGCCTTCGCCACGGTGTGCGATCTGTGGCTGGTGAGCCACCTGATCCAGTTCACCGACGTGCTGGCTGATCCACCGATTTCCCGCCTGGCCGCCAGCCCGGTGCGGCAGCACCTGGCCGAGAGTCGGTTGCCGACGCGGGTGTTTGCTCCGATGGCCAACTTCCCCACCGTGCTGGGCACGTCTTCGACACCGGTGTATTTCACCTTCGGCCCGTCCGAGTACACCCGCCGCGACCTGATGATGCCCACGCCCCAGGTCGAGGATCCCGACGATTCGTTCGTGCCGCAGACAGATGACCAGATGGGCTGGCTCGAGCGTTCCGGCGTCACGCACATCATCAGTTACAAGGAGATCGACACGTCGCGGTGGCCGGTTGAGGAGGTCTGGCGTGGGCGGGATCCGGTGATGAACTCGGTGCTGCGTCATTTTGCTCCGTTGTATCTCTACCGCCTGAGAGGCGGTCGTGGCCGCGTGTCGTTTGATCCGCTTGATCCGCTTGATCCGGCCGAAGATGTCAACACGGTGGACGGGTTCTCGGGATCGGGCTCTGAGGTCACGATCGACGTGACCACTCGGGTGGCAGCTCGGCTGGTGCTGACCGAGTTGATGGCTGCGGGGTGGCGGGTCGAGGTCGACGGTGAGCCTCGTGAGGTGGAGTTGGTCGAGGGCATGTATCGGGGTGTCCGGCTGCAACCGGGTGACTCTCGAGTTCGGTGGCACTACCGTGCCCCGGGTCTATACTGGGGCCTCTTCATCAGCGGCGCGGCGTTGCTGCTGATGGCCACGGTCGGCCTGCTGCGGTATCGAAAGCCCGGTTGGCTGGCCGGTCTCGACCTCGACGGCGGTGACAACCCCAAGACGATGGCTCCGGTCGAAGCGGTGGCGGACACCGAACACCGGCAGGGATAGCGGTACTGACAGCGTAGCGACAGGAGGTTCGCGGGAGGCAGGCCCAGGGACGGTGCCGAGAGATCCAACACAAGGAGTGGCACCAATGAGGATGCGAAGTTCGTGGGCCGTTGTCGTGCTGGGCGTGTTCGTCGTGGCTCTGGTCGTGGCGGGACCGGTCAATGCCCTGCAGCAGGTTCCTGACTCGGCCGACACCACCCAGCAGACTCGGATCAGGCAACTGCACTCGGCTCACTCGACGGCACGGGACCAGCGGGGACTCGTCGGTAGCCAACTGGTCACCGAGATCAGCCGTGATGCTCAGAAGCACGCCGACTGGATGGCCAGCACCGGGCAGTTTGTGCACAGCGGGATGGACTACTGGGAGGTGATCCAGACCGGTCCCACGACTTCGGAGAAGGCGATCGAGGGCTGGTTGGAATCGGAGGCACATCGGGAGATCCTGATGAGCGGTGCGGAGATCGGTTTTGGTTATGCGGAGGTCGACGGTGAGACGTACTGGGTCGGGCTGGTGCGTTGAATTCCGTTGGCGAATCGCAGGAGCCAGCGGGGATGGCCCACCAGGCGGGGCGACCGGCACCGATCGAGCTGCCCGATCGCAGGGACGTGAGAATCGGCTGCGTCGGAGCCGGTTTCATCATGGCCGACTGCCAGCTGGTGGCGTACCGCAACGCCGGTCTGAATCCGGTTGCCATTTCGTCGCGGAGCGAGTCGAAGGCCCGCGAGGTGGGTCTGCGTCATGCGATTCCGACCGTGCATGCCGACTGGCGTGACCTGGTGGCTGATCCCCAGGTCGAAGTCCTCGACGTGGCGGTGCCTCCGGACATCCAGCTGGAGGTGGTTCGCGAGGCGGCCCGGTTCGGTGCCGGGGGCGGGGGTCACCTGGCGGGTCTGCTGGCTCAGAAACCGCTCGGAGTCGACCTGGGCCAGGCCCGCGAGATCGTCGGGCTATGCCGCGAGGCGGGGATCACTCTGGCGGTGAACCAGAACATGCGGTTCGACCAATCGATCCGGGCGGCGCGGGGATTGATCGACTCGGGTGTGCTGGGTGACCCGGTGCTGGCGACGATCGAGATGCGTGCGATTCCTCACTGGATGCCCTGGCAGCAGCGGCAGGGTTGGGTGACGTTGCGGATCATGAGCATTCATCATCTGGACACGTTTCGGTTCCTGTTCGGCGACCCCGAGCGGGTCTTCGCCAGCGTGCGACCCGATCCTCGGACGTCCGAGCAGTTCGAGCACGCCGACGGCATCTGCCTGTACATCCTCGAATACTCAAACGGCTTGCGTGCGGCGGCGTGGGACGACGTGTGGGCGGGTCCGGCTCGCGAGGGAGCTGCGGCGGACCTGGGCATCGGGTGGCGGATCGAGGGCACCCGCGGGATGGCACGCGGCACGATCGGCTGGCCCGACTACCCGGACGGCAGTCCGAGCACGCTGGACTACACGACCGTCGATTCGCCCGAGTGGGTTTCGCCTCGCTGGGACGAGATGTGGTTTCCCGATGCATTCCTGGGCCCGATGGCCGACCTGCTGGTCGCAATCGAGCGGGGAACACGGCCGAGCCTTTGTGGCGACGACAACCTGAAGACGATGGCCCTGGTCGAGGCCTGTTATCTCTCGGCCCGCGAGCACCGGGCGGTGTCGCTGTCGGAATTCGGCTAGCAGCCTGTTGAAAAACCCAAGTTTGGGGATGGGACGGGGTCAGACGCCGCCCACAGAAAGTTCCGCTCCACCCAGAACGGCACGCAGGCGGGGCCTGACCCCTTTTCAACAAGCACCCACTCCAACTCGAAGAAGGGGTCAGGCCCCGCCTGTGAAACGCGACAGGTGGAGCAAACCCCGTTGTGGGCGGCGTCTGACCCCAAGGTCCGAGTTCTTCAACGGGCTGCCAGGCGGGGTGGCCCACCGTGCGGCTCAACCGTCGTAGAACGTTGCCAGCTGGTCTTCGTACTTGGCGATGATGTATCGGCGTCGCACCTTGAGCGTCGCGGTCAGCTCGTCGTCTGCCAGCCCGAATGGCTTTTCGAGCACCAGGCACCGCTTGACGCGTTCGGGGTTGCTGACCGCCTGCATCAGGTCTTCGACCTTCGAGTCGATGTACTCGAGGAGTTCGCTGGAGGTGACGAATCCGTCGTCGCAGAGGACTTCGCATCCCAGCGACTCGGCGACCGACTGAAGTTCGCCGCCGTCGGGCACCACCACGGCGCTGATGAAGTTCCGCCCGTCGCCATAAACGACCGCCTGTTCGAACAGCGGATCGGCCGTCAGCAGCCGTTCGATGACCGCGGGGGCGACGTTTTTTCCGGCTGAGGTCACAAAGAGGTCTTTCTTGCGGTCGGTGATCGAGAGGTATCCATCCTCGTCGATGGTCCCCACGTCCCCGGTATGAAACCAGCCGTCGACGATCACCTCGGCTGTCGCCTCGGGGTTCTTCCAGTACCCGGCCATCACGTGAGGCCCCCGGGTCAGGATCTCCCCATCCTCGGCAATCCTGATTTCGACTCCGGGGATGGCCTTGCCGACCGAGCCGAAGCGGTAGGCGTTGGCATGGTTGAAGGTGATCACGGGCGAGGTTTCGGTCAGGCCGTAGCCTTCGAAGATCTGCAGCCCCGCCTGGTCGAACCCGTCGCAGACGTGTCTGGGCAGAGGTGCTCCGCCGGAGTTCAGTTGCCGGATATTGGGTCCGAAGATGGCTGCGAGCCGGCCAGCCCGTGGTTCGGGGTCGAGCGATTCGACGGCGGACCAGACCTTTTCGTAGAACCGCGGCACGGCGGTCAGCCAGGTGGGCTTGATGGCATCCAGGTCGTCAAACAGCGTGTCGATGCTGGCGGCCATGGCCACGGTGATCCCGGCTCCGGTGGCCAGGTAGTTGTCGGTCAGCCGGGCGTAGACGTGGCTGTAGGGGAGCCAGCTCAGCAGGATGTCGTCGGGTTCGAGGAAGGCGATGGGGATCATCGCTTCGACGTTGGAGAGCAGGTTGCCGTGGGTCAGCATCACGCCCTTGGGGTTGCCGGTGGTGCCGCTGGTGTAGATCAGGGTGGCGAGGCTCGAGCCATCCAGTGACTCTTCACGTGCGAAGAGTTCATCCTCAACCGGATCCAACTCACCGCGAAGGCACAGGTCCTGCCAGGTGAGATGCACGAGTCGCGATTCGGGCACCGAGACCGGGTCGAAGGAGATGAGAAACTCGAGGTCGGGCAGTTCATCGAGTTGTTCGAGGACCTTGTTGGCCTGGTCCTGGTTGCTGAGGATGACCCCCCGGGCCTCGCTGTGCCCCAGTTGGTACCGGACCTGTTGGGCCGAGAGCGGGGCGTGCATGGTGACATCGGCGGCGGCCGTGCTGAGTACCGCCAGGTCGGCGATCGGCCACTCGACGCGGTTTTCCGAGAGGATGCCGACGCGGTCGCCGGGGTTGATCCCCAGGCCGATCAGCCCGGCGGCAGCCTGATCGGCCAGTTGTCTGACCTGCTGGTAGGAGTAGTCCAGGAAACGGCCGTAGGCCGGGAATCTCAAGGCGGCCTTCTCGCCCATCTTCTCGCTCATCGAGCGATGCAATTGGCAGAGAGTCTCGACGCGGTCATTCACGAGTCGTCCTGGTCCTGGAGGTTTTCGTAGATCGTGGCGACTCCCTGTCCCTGTCCTACGCACAGCGTGGCGAGCCCCAGTCGTGCTCCGGTGGACTTCATGCGGTGCAGCAGTGTCACCGAGATCCGGGCCCCGCTGGCACCCAGCGGGTGCCCCAGCGCGATCGCTCCGCCTCGCGTGTTGACTCGCGACTGGTCGATCTCGAGCAGCTTGAGCACGCTGAGCACCTGCACCGCAAAGGCCTCGTTGATCTCGATGCAGTCGATCTCATCGAGCGTCACCCCGGCTCGATCGAGTGCCTTCGCGACGGCGGGAACCGGGCCGATACCCATTTCGGCCGGATCGACACCTGCCACGGCCATGGCCCGGACTCGTGCGATGGGTGCCAGGCCCAGCTCAGCGGCGGTCTCTTCGGACATCATCAGCAGTGCCGCGGCCCCGACGTTGATCGGCGAGCTGTTGCCGGCGGTCACGCTGCCGCCGGCGGGGTTGAACGCGGGGGCCAGTCCCCCGAGGCCCTCGATCGAACAGTCCTCACGGATGCACTGGTCGCGGGTGATCTGCGTCTTACGTCCCTGGTCATCGCGACCCCAGGTTGCGATGACCTCATCGTCAAAGTCCCCCGCGACGGTGGCTTCGGCGGCCAGCTGGTGACTCCGCATCGCGAACTCGTCCTGCTCGGGCCGGCCGATGCCGTACTTGGTTGCGAGGTATTCGGCGGTCAGCCCCATGTGCATGATGGCTTCGCTGTACTTGCGGAACAGTCCGGGAGCGGGATCGTAGTCCTTGGTCATCGGGATGTGGTGCATGTGTTCGACGCCGCCGGCGATCTGTACGTTTTCGCACCCGGCCATGATGCTCATCGCCGAATCGTTGATCGCCTGCAGGCTCGAGGCACAGTTGCGGTTGATGGTGACTCCGCCGGTTTCGATCGGCAGCCCGGCCATCAGCACCGCGATGCGAGCGATGTCGTAGCCCTGCTCGCCCTGCTGCTGCACGCAGCCCCAGCGGACGTCTTCGATCAGTGCGGGATCGATGGCGGTACGGGCGACCAACTCTGTGATCAGTCCGGCCGAGAGTTCATCGGCTCGGACGTCCCGGAAGCAGCCGGCCCGGCCATCGGCTCGGCCGATCGGGGTTCGGATGGCGTCGATCACGACTGCGGAACTCATCGGGCGGCTCCCGTGGGTGTCTCGTGCCAGGTCGAGTTGTCGCCGGCCATCGTGTTCAGCGAGTCGGTCGGTGCGAAGCGGGGTCCGAGTTCGGCGAGTGGTTCGAGCCGTTTGAGTATTTCGCCGGCGCCCTGGCTGTCGCACCATCTCAGCAGCCCGCCCCGAAACGGCGGAAAGCCGATGCCCAGGATCAGGCCCATGTCCACATGAGCCGGTTCGCCGACGATTTCTTCTTCCATCACCCGGGTCGCTTCCAGCAGCATGGGCAGGAACAACCGATCCTGGAGGTCTCGGGTCGAAAATTCCGCGGTTTCGAGCCGATGCGGTTCCAGGAACGCGTCGAACTCGGGGTCGTTCTGAGGTTTCCCGCGTCGACCGACGAACTGTCTTATGCCCTTGCCGGACTTCTTGCCGAGTCGCCCGGCGTTGACGAGGTCTTCGAGGATGGGGATCTCGATCGCGCGGTCGCTGTAGGCGGCCTGGACGACTCGTCCGGCAAACAGGGCGGTATCGAGTCCGACGAGGTCGTGGAGTGCGATGGGTCCCATGGGCATCCCGAACCGGGTAGCGGCCCGGTCGATGTCATCGGCCGAGGCACCCTCGCGCAACAACTGCAGCGACTCGGCCATGTAGGGCAGCAGGATGCGATTGACCAGGAACCCGGGGCAGTCCTTGACGACGATCGGTGTCTTTCCCAGCCGACGTGCCAGCGCGACCAGCGTGACCAGCGTCTCGTCCGAGCTCTGTTCGCCTCGAATCACCTCGACCAGCTGCATACGGTCGACCGGGTTGAAGAAGTGCATTCCGGCGAACCGCTGCGGATCGGGCGCGGCGGCGGCCATCCTGGTGACGGAGATGGTCGAGGTATTGGTGGCGAGGATGGTGTTGGGGCCGAGGGCATCGGCGAGTTGGCCGTAGATCCGGGTCTTGAGTTCTTCGTTCTCGGTGACCGCCTCGATCACGACATCGCAGTCGGCGAGAGCGGCGTGTGAGGTGCTGGTGGAGATGAGTGCCATCATGCGTCCGAGGTCTTCGGGCGTGGCGCGTCCGATCTTGATCCGGCTCGCGACCACCGCCCCGGCACTCTCGAGTCCCTCGGCAAGCCGCTGGTTATCGAGATCGATCATGGTGGCCGGAACGCCTCGCCTGGCCGCGGCGGTGGTGATCCCCGCGCCCATCAGTCCGGCTCCGAGCACACCGATCCGATGGACCTCACGTGGCTGCGTGTCACGGGGTCCTCCGGCGTCCTGTCCGAGCCGGTTCTGCATGAAGAAGATCCGGATCATGTTGCCCGAGATTTCGCTGCCGACGATCTGCCGGGCGCACTGCCGTTCGACCTCGAGGCCTTCGTTGAGCGGCAGATTGAGTCCCTGCTGCATGGATTCGAGTGCGGCCAGGGGAGCGGGATACTGGCCCTTGGTCTTGAGCATCACCTGTCCGGCGGCGACGGCGAAGCTGAAGTTGGCCTGGTCTTGGCTGAGTCCCATCGGGGCCCTGAGCTGTTCTCGGATGGCCATGTATCGGTCGTCGTGTCCGAGCCACAGCAGCAGTCGCCGTCCTTCTTCGATCAGCGTGTTTTCGCCCGAGCCGTCGATGGCGTCGAAGACGAGTCCGAGTTCCGCGGCGCGTCGAGCGGGCACGGGGGCCCCGCCGCAGATGATCTCGATGGCGTGATGCAGACCGATGAGTCGAGGCAGTCGTTGCGAGCCGCCCCAGGCGGGGAAGAGCCCGATCTTGACCTCCGGCAGCACGATCTCGACTCCGGGTGCGTCGACGGCGATCCGCTGGTCCATCGCCAGGATCAGCTCGGTGCCTCCACCGAAGCACTTGCCATCGACGAGTGCCACGCTCGGGAAGGGCAACTCACCGATGGCATCGAAGAGGTCGTGGCCGCTGGAGAGCCCCTGCTCGATCATCTCTTCGTCGGCGTCGACGAGCAGTCCGAGTTCGTGGAGATCGGCTCCGGCGAGAAACTGTCCGGGTTTTCCGCTGCGGAAGAGCAGTCCGCGGATGTCGTCGCGGGCGGCCAGTTGTGCGACGTGTTCCGACAATTCCGCGATCACGAGACGACCGAGCGTGTTGACCGGTTTCCCGGGCAGGTCGATCGTCAACAGTCCGATCGCGTCATCGAGTTCTTCGAACTGGCAGGCCGTGCTCATGTCGGACCACTCCATCGTCGTCACCGGCGGCTGTCAAGACATCGGCCGAGGGTCGGTGCGGGTATCGTCGTAGCGCATCAGGATCTGATCGGGCACGATCCCGTCCAGCAGCACGAATCCGTCTTCGGCGATGGCGGCACCGAGTTTCGTTGCCGTACGGACCTCCTGGCCGGTGGGCGATCGGGGGGTCAAGCGGCAGCGGAAGTCGTTGCCAAGCACGACGGCGGCGTCGCGGACCAGGGGGTCGCCGCGCTGATCGGCCCAGAGGGCGGTGACCAGCATCACGACCAGGTCCTGGATCCTCTGCGAAAGCGTGGCCATCGAGACCTGTCGATCGGGCAGGCTGAGCTGGTGGCGGACCATCAGCGAGTCGATTTCGAGCCGCGACTTCTGCAGGCCATCGACGGCAAAGCGTGCGAGCCGGGCCAGGCGTTGGCACTTCAGTTCCAGCTTCGGGCGTTTCCAGCCGACGAGGAGCTGCCGGAGTTTCCAGAGACCGTAGGAGGTGAGTTCTTGTCGGAGTCCCCAGGCGTGTTTGGGGTTGAGTGGGTTGGGCCGTTTCAGCTGCAGCTGTGCGGCCCGTCGACCGATCGGTTCGAAGAACTGCCGCCCGTGCTGCTTGACGAGCGACTTGAGGAATGCCATCCCCAGCATTTCGCCCTCGCCCTCGTAGATGCACGGTGCGAGGAAATCGTGGATGTTGTCACCGAAGATGTGTCCGTGCAGGAAGGCCCGGCCGCCGTGGGTCTTCATGCACAGCTCGATCGCGGCTTCCTTCTGCGATTCGCTGCCGAAGATCTTGGCGATGATGCACTCCATCTCGCCGCGGTAGCCCTCGTCGAGCTGCCAGCTGCACCAATCGACCATTGCGTCGCATCCGACGACCAGGGCGGCGAGCCGACCGATCCGCCGCTGCACCAGTTCGCGTCGATTGATCGATTGTCCGTAGGTCGTGCGGTATTCGGCCCAGGGCAGCATCCCCGCCAGCATGACTCTCATCGAACCCGCCGCCACGGCACACAGTGCCACGCGGCCGCGGTTGAGTCCGTGGTAGGCAATCGTCAGTCCGTCGCCGGTCTCGGGTTCGAGCAGGTTGTCGCGGGGGACTCGGAAGTTGGTGAACCTCAGCCCGTTGTTGTGCGAGTTCCTGAGTGCATGGATGCGGTAGGGGATGACCTGGAAGTGTTCGGTCTCACTGTCGGGCAAGTCGGCGATCAGCACGGCGGGTCGACCTTCGATTAGGCAGACCAGGCCGATGGTGCGGCCGGGGATGGCGTTGGTGATGAAGAGTTTTTCGCCGTTGACGACGTAGTCGTCTCCCTCGAGCACCGCGGTGGTCCTCAGAGCGGTCAGGTCGGATCCGGCGGCTGGTTCGGTGAGTGCGAAGGCTGAGATACGTTCGCCGGAGGCGAGTCGCGGCAGGTGCCGGCGTTTCTGCTCGTCGGTGCCGAACCCGATCAGCGGGTCGACCGCGCCGATGCAGCCGTGCACGCTGGCCATGCCGGCGACGGTGGCGTCACGAATCGCCATGCGAGTCAGGAAACGGGCAAACTGCGAGAAGCTGGAACCCGAGCCTCCGTATTCTCGATCGACCAGCAGCCCCCAGTAGCCCACCTCGGCGAGTGCGTCGAGTGTTTCGGGGGCGGTCTTGAGGTTGTCGTCGAGCAGGGTGCCGGAGTTCTGTCGGTCGACGATGACGGCCAGCGACTTGGCCATCACCTCTTCGACAAGCGGATCGGCAGGTACGTCGCGCGAGCGGAACTGTTCCAGCGGCAGCGTGCGGTCCCAGACGGCCTGGTGGATCGGGCTGCTGACGGTCTGGTACTTGCGGTCGAACAGCGATTCGACCTGCTCATCGGCTCGGTCGATCGCCCCGGTTGTGCGTGCTTCTTCGCGGCTCTTCCCGCCGAGCGTCAGCGCGGTCTCGACAAAACTCACCTCGGCCGGCTGGGCTTTGGGGATCGACGAGTCGCTCCTTACGTCCGCGCCGGGGGCGCTCATGACGGGACCTCTACTGCACGGGGGCTACCGGGGTCACCCTAGTCAAAAGCGGGCCGCGGCCCAAGCCCCTCGGATGTCGGATCTGTCGTAAGTTGAGTGCTGAAAGCGAGATTCGTCGTCGGGCGTCCGGGTGGTTTGCTAGACAGTCGGAACTGCGGTATGGTCGGCCCGTCTCGAAAACCGCAGCACGATGAGCGTGTTGCGGAGTTGATCGTCCGGTAAACAGGGAGAGACACGGATGTTGTGCAGGAGCGTGTTGGGGGTCGGGCTGCTGGCGTTGAGCCTGCAGGTGGGTTGCAGCGATGCGACGACTGGCGACGTGTCGGATGTCGGGGAGGTGACCCGGGAGGACTCGTCGGAGGCCAACGAGGCGGCGGCTCCTCATCCGAAGGCCGTGGTGGCCCCGAAGACCGATGTGCTGTTGGCGGCACTGACTGCAGCGGCCGAGGACAACGCGCCGTTGCCTGCGGCCAAGGACGACAAGGACAAGGACAAGAACAAGAAGAAGGTCGAGGCCGCTCGGGTGGCCCAGGACGCCCTGGACCTCTCCGAGGCACTCAAGGCCAGCGCGCTGCGGGCCCAGGTCGACGGCAACGGCAAGCCGGTCGTGCTCGATTTCTTCGGCCGCTACCTGACCGACGCGGGACTCGCCAAGCTCAAGGGCCAGGTCACGCTTCAGCAGCTGTATCTCGACCAGCAGGAAGGCATCACCGATATCGGCCTGGAACACCTCAAGGGGTTGACCGCCCTGAGGACCCTCAGTCTCTCGGAAACTTCAATCGGCGACTCGAACCTCGAAGCCCTCTCGACTCTCAAGGCCCTGCAGCAACTCAATCTCTCGGGAACCCGAGTCACCTCCGCCGGCCTGGAACACATCAAGACTCTGACCGCGCTGGTCGAATTGAAGCTGGCCCAATCGCCGGTGACCGACGCGGGCATGGCTCACCTCAAGCCGTTGACCAATCTCCAGCGTCTCGACCTGGCCAACACCGAGGTCGGTTCGGCGGGACTGGAAGCGCTGGTGGGGTTGAAGTTGCAGGAGTTGCACCTCGAGGGCACTCGGGTCACTGACGCCGGGCTAGGCCATCTGAAGGCGATGACCAGTCTTCGCTGGCTTGAGCTTTCGGCCGGCATAGGGGACAGCGGTCTTGAGGCGATCAAGCCGTTAACCGGCCTGGTTCGTCTCAACGTCGGCGGCAGCGGGACGATCAGCGACGTTGGCATCGATCATCTCAAGGTCCTGACCGCGCTGCAGCGGTTGGACCTGTCCGGAACTGGCCTGACCGACACCGGGCTGTTGTCGCTGAAGGTGCTGAGCAATCTGCAGCATCTGAACCTCGCCGAGACCGGGATCACCGATTCGGGCCTGAGGCACCTGCGAGGATTGGCCAAGCTGCGTGAGCTCGACCTGACCGGAACGCGGATGAGATCCGGTGCGATCAGGCAGTTGCGGGCCGCTTTGCCCAACTGCCAGATCGTCGGAGTCACCGACGGCTAAGCCCGCCTGCGGCGGGTTGAAGAACGGAGGCTCGGGGATGGGACGGGGTCTGATCCGCCTTCGGCAGACCCACAGAAAGTCCCGCTCCACCCAGAACGGCACGCAGGCGGGGCCTGACCCCTTTGCAACCAGCACTCGTTGCAACTCGAAGAAGGGGTCAGGCCCCGCCTGTGAAACGCGACAGGCGGAGCAAACCCCGTTGTGGGCGGCGTCTGACCCCAGGGTTCGAGTTCTTCAACGGGCTGCTAGGTCGTGGTATCGCGACCGCGGACCACCTGGAACTCGTCTGCCTTGTCGGGCGGCCCGATCCAGCGGCAGTTGCCGGGGATGTAGTGCACGGCAAGACCGCGACGCGATTCCTGGGAATGGTTGGGTCCGGAGCGGTGCAGCAGGATGCCGTGGTGGAACGAGCAGCCTCCGGACTTCAGCGTAATACCGCGGGAGCGGTCGTCATCGATCTTGGCTTCGGGCACCTGCATGTCCCGGCGGGTTCCGACCACCCATTCCTGGTCGTGCTCGAGGATCCCCTCGCGATGGCTCCCGACGATCACGTGCAGGCAGCCGTTTTCGAGTGTGACGTCATCGAGAGCGGTCCAGCAGGTGACGACGATTTGGGGATCGAGCGGGAAGTAGGCCGAGTCCTGGTGCCAGGGCTTTTCGACGCCACCGGGTGGCTTCATGAACAGCTGGCTGTCGAAGACCTTGATGTCGGGTCCGATCAGGGCTTCGATCACGTCGAGGATGCCGGGATGTGCGGCGTGGGCGGCGAAGACATGATCGTGGTAGTGACAGCGGTTGATCTTGCGGAGGGTGGCCAGTTCGAGCCGATCGACATCGGGTTCGAGTTCGAGGAATTCGAGCGGGAAGGGGGCGGTGCCCTCGGCGATGCGTGCGGTCTGCTGTTTCAGTCTCTCGACCGTGGCGGAGTCGACCAGCGGGTCGACCACCAGCACACCCTCCTCGGCAAACCGGATCGAGAATGTGGTGGCATCGTCGGCAGGAGCGACCAGCGTGGACATTTTGGAACGTGGCCTCCGGGGGGCTGCAATCGGAGTGCGGCTTTGCGAGGTCGCGGTGGTGATCGTACCCTGAGGGGGGCACAAAGTCAGTGACGGACACCGTGGCATGAGACTCTCGTTTTACACCTACAGTTACACCGACCGGCTGAAGATGCCGATCGTTCCCTGTCTCCAGCGGATCGCGAAGGTGGGGTATTCGGGGATCGATGTCTCGGGCACCAACGGCAACTCGGCCGACCCTCGCTCGTTTGGCGTCTCGCGGAGAAAACTCACACGTCGCACCGCCGAACGGCTGAAGCTGAGGGTCGAGGCCGTGATCACTCATGCCCAGTTGACCGACACCCTGGCCGATTCGAAACGCAAGACGCTGGACCTCAAGGGCAGCGTCGACCTGGCCGTCGACCTGGGTGCCACGGTGGTCACGTTTCACATGGGTGGGTATCACGAGGGCCTGGACAAGAAGGCGGAGTGGAAGCGTGCGGTGTCGGAGATTCGCAAGGCGTCGGATCATGCCGCGTCGAAGCACGTCTACCTGGCGGTCGACGGGATCTGGCCGGTGTGGATCAACGACAGTCCCGAGGCTCAGCAGCGGCTCTTTGACGATGTCGACAACGAGTTCTTCGGGATCAATTTCGATCCGTGCTACCTGACTCTGATGGGTCTCGACCCCAGCAAGCTCGCCCGTCGCTTTGCCAAGCAGATTGTGCACTCGCACCTGAAGGATCACCGCGGCAGCTATTCCAAGTGGACGCACCTGTTGCCCGGTCGCGGGGTGTTGGCCTACGACCGGATCTTCCGAGGTCTGGGGGCTGCGGGCTTTTCCGCGAGTGCATCGGTCGAGTGCTTCACGAACATGAAGTTCGAGACGGCCTGCGACGAGTGCTACACGGCGATGGTCAAGGCGGCCGGTGCCGGAGGCGTCCGGTTCACTCGGACTTGACCGGCAGGCTCAGCACCAGCCCCGCCACCGGGTTGCGTCGACGGGTGGTGTGACAGCGGATGCAGTTGGCGAACAGCACGATCGGTGCTGCCACCCGGTAGGTCCCCTCACGCACCTCCTCGTGCCGCTTGTTCCCTCTGGCGAGCAGTTGCACGGCCTTTTTTTCGAAGGGGGTCTTCGGCTTGTGGTCGATGTTCATCGCCTGGGCGCTGACGGCCAGCCAGCGGGCCTCGACACCCCAGCGACGTCGAGCCGTGTAGAAGACGTCTTCGAGAGCCCTCGAGGGGATCACTTGCTTCTTGTTCGGTTCGAAGTAGTGCCGGTGCATGGTCAGCAGGGTCGATTCGTAGATGTCGTGTAGCAGCCGGGCCCGCTGCCGGGCCTGCTCCAGCGGCAGCGGCTTGGCTGCCAGTGAGGTGATGCCGGGTGCCTTCTTCTTGTCGGCTGTTTTCTTCTTCTGCAGCCCGTTTTCGGCTGCGGCGCTGATCAAGCTGATCAAGCAGATCAAGCAGATCGCGAGGCAGCCCAGAAGCAGCATGGAGGCGGACGGGCCCAGGCGGATTCGGTTCAGGCGGATCACGAGTCTTGGTCTCCGGGCTGGTCTGCTGCGGGCGGCTGGGGCAGATCGAGGAGTGCCACGGCGTTTTCGCGGAGGATGAGTTGTTTCTGTTCGTCGGTCAATTCGGCGTGGTCGATGCGGGCTCGCTGCATTTCGGACTGGTACAGCGGCGTGTCGGTTCCATAGAGGATCCGGTC
>Ga0310123_10001946_pt1 | contig 16686 bp, 14 predicted proteins | sample CB6_AW_1057_MG_FD_203505 | JGI IMG/M metagenome (GOLD analysis project Ga0310123, IMG submission 203505) | Marine microbial communities from Western Arctic Ocean, Canada - CB6_AW_1057 | ecosystem: Environmental > Aquatic > Marine > Oceanic | place: Canada: Western Arctic Ocean | collected... | reverse complement strand
CGCCTCCGAAGTCGTTCCAGCCGTCCTTCGCCGTTCAAATCGCGGCAAGGGGAAAACAGCCCTAAGCCATGCTAGAACAGTCGATTGCCGCCCGTCAGTGAGTCGTTAACCGGACAGTAGTGAAGCCAAATGTTTGGGGCGTTACTTGGGCTCGCCGCCATCCTAGATGTTGATAATGATCCACTAATATTTAATAATGTGTATATGCTAAAATATAGATAGTGCCCTGCAGGTAGCTTACGCCCTGGCAGGGGTACGCTGCACCGCGTGAAGCGGCGATGTAGATTAGGGAGGCTTAAGACAATGGCGATCATTGGTATTGATCTTGGAACGACAAATTCGGTTGTGGCCGTGATGCAGGCGGGCCAACCGACCGTCATTGCGAATCAGGAGGGTGGGCGAACCACTCCATCGGTTGTCGCGTTCGCAAAGAATGACGAGCGGCTTGTCGGGCAGGCGGCGAAACGGCAGGGCGTGACTAATCCCGAGAATACGATCTTCTCGATCAAGCGGTTCATGGGACGGCGTTCCGATGAAGTCACGGAGGAGACGAGACTGGTCCCCTACAGCATCAGTCCGGGTGACGGCCTGGTAAAGATTCGGGCGTCGGGCAAAGACTACACGCCGCAGGAAATCTCGGGCATGACCCTGGGGAAGCTGAAGGCGGCGGCGGAGTCCTATCTTGGCGAAAAGGTGACGCAAGCGGTGATTACGGTGCCGGCGTATTTCAATGACGCGCAGCGTCAGGCGACCAAGGACGCCGGAAAGATCGCCGGTCTGGAAGTACAACGAATCATCAACGAGCCCACGGCCGCAGCCCTTGCCTACGGCCTCGACAAGGAGAAGAACGAGACCATCGCGGTCTACGATTTCGGCGGCGGTACCTTCGACATCTCGATCCTTGAAGTTGGAGAGGGCGTGGTCGAAGTCAAGGCGACGAATGGAGACACCCACTTGGGCGGCGACAACATCGATCAGATGCTGATCGAGTGGATTATTACCGAGTTCAAACGCGATCAAAGCATCGATCTCTCGGGCGACAAGATGGCTTTGCAACGGCTGAAGGAAGCGGCTGAAAAGGCCAAGATGGATCTTTCGACCTTGCTGGAGACCGAAATCAATCTGCCCTTCGTCACGGCGGACGCTTCCGGTCCGAAGCACTTGCAGTTGAAGCTCACGCGGGCTCGTCTTGAGCAGATGATGGAGCCGCTGTTGCGGCGCACCTTGGAGCCCTGCAAGCGCGCCATGACCGACGCCGACCTCACGCCCAGCAAGATTGACGAGGTGGTGATGGTTGGCGGATCGACTCGGATCCCGCGGGTTCAGCAACTCGTGAAGGAGATGTTCAGCAAGGATCCGCACAAGGGCGTCAACCCGGATGAAGTCGTTGCTGTCGGCGCCGCCGTGCAGGGCGGCGTGCTGGCCGGAGACGTCAAGGACGTTTTGCTTCTCGATGTCACGCCTCTTTCGCTGGGTATCGAGACGCTGGGCGGTGTGTTTACCAAGCTCATCGAGCGGAACACGACGATTCCTACCCGCAAGAGTGAGATCTTTTCGACGGCGTCGGACAACCAGACATCCGTCGAAATCAAGGTCTACCAAGGTGAGCGGTCGATGGCCACCGGCAACCGCTTGCTCGGTGTTTTCCAGTTGATCGGAATCCCCCCGGCGTCGCGTGGCATCCCGCAGGTAGAGGTGACCTTTGACATCGACGCCAACGGCATTCTCAACGTTTCCGCCAAGGACAAGGCGACGTCGAAGGAGCAAAGAATCACGATTACCAGCTCGTCCGGTCTGTCAAAGGAAGAAGTCGACAAGATTGCCCAAGACGCCGAACAACATTCCGCGGAGGATCGCGTGCGCCAGCAGGAAGTCGAAACACGCAACCGCGCGGACGCCATGATCTACAGCACCGAGAGTACGCTCAAGGAGCACCGCGACAAGATCAGCGACGAAGATGCCAAAGTCATCGAGAGTGCTATCGATAAAACGAGACAAGCGATCCAAGTCGGCAATCTTGACGAGATGAACAAGGCGGTCGAAGAATTGACGACAGCCAGCCATAAACTGGCCGAAGCGATGTATCAAGCTACTTCGGCCGAAATGCCCGCGGATGGGCAGCCGGGGCCCGGTGGTGATGGCCCGAGTGCTGATGGCGCGGCCGGGGGCGAAGCGAACACAGGCGACAAGAAGGACGACGTGGTCGACGCCGAGTTCGTCGACGTGGATGACAAGTCCAAGAGTTGAGAGTGTTTGACGGCACAACGAAGGCGGAGCGCCCGCCGTGCGCTCCGCCGAACACACGGCCGTAGAGTCGGCGTGTCTGGATTGAGGAAGTTCCGCGGTGGCAACGACAGAACAAAAGGACTACTACAAGGTTCTCGGCGTGAAGCACGGTGCTTTCTCCGACGAGATTCGCAAGGCCTATCGCCGCTTGGCGCGCAAGTATCACCCTGACGTCAATCCGGGGGACCAGTCCTCCGAGGATCGCTTTAAGAATGTCCAGGAAGCTTACGATATTCTCAGCGACCAGAAAAAGCGTCAGATGTATGACGAGTTTGGTTTTTACTCCGACGCCGGACCCTACGCGGGAGCCGCAAGGGGGACGGGGCCTGGCGGTTTCGACTTCAGTGGCTTCGATTTTTCCGATTTCACGTCGGGTGGCGCGCGCGGGCCCCGCGGACCGGCCGGCAAGAAGGGGGGGGGCGGGTTTTCCGATCTATTTTCGCAGTTTTTCCGGCAGGACGACCCCGGCGGCAGTCGTCAGACCGTCGCCCGGCCGGGAGAAGATCTCGAATACACCGTTGACATCGGGTTCTGGGACGCCATTCGCGGCACGACCATTCGCCTGAATATTCTTCGTCAGGAAAACTGCAGGCATTGCCGCGGTTTGGGTAACATTGCGTCCGGTTCAGCTCAGTGCACCCAGTGCGCCGGCAGCGGCCAGGTTAACCAAACCGTCGGAGCCATGAAGTTCAACATCACCTGCCCCCGCTGCCAGGGCCGGGGACAGCTTCGGAATACGTGCTCGGCGTGCGGCAGCTCCGGCCGTGTCGGACGCAACGAGACGGTTGAGGTGCGGATTCCGGCGGGTGCTCAGCCGGGGTCACGGTTGCGCGTCCCCGCCAAGGGAAATACCGGGCACTTGGGTGGAGCATCCGGGGATCTCTACATTGTCACCCGGGTCCTCTCTCATCCTTTCTTCGAGCGGAAAGCGGATGACATTCACATCGAGGTGCCGGTTACAATTCCAGAAGCCATTCTCGGTGACAAGATCGAGGTACCTACGATTGATGGCAAGGCTTTGCTGAAGATTCCTCCGGGGACAAATTCGGGAAAGACTTTCCGGTTGCGGGAAAAGGGAGTGCTCAACCGTCGCAGTCAGCGGCGCGGAGATCAGTTTGTTGAAGTGAAGATCGTAGTGCCTTCGATTGCCGACGAAACTTCCAAAGAGCTGGTGCGTGAGTTTGCGAAAGTGAACCAGGAAGATCCGCGCGCGGACCTGTGGAATCAGGAATAGAATGGCGAGGCGAAAGAAAACAGAGGGCGCCTACACCATTTCCGTGGTGGCGAATCAGTTCAGCGTGCATCCGCAGACACTGCGGCTTTACGAGCGGGAAGGGCTGCTGAAGCCGTCCCGAACCGAAGGAAACACGCGGCTCTATGACGAAGCGGACATGCAGCGGCTGGAAGTGATTCTCTCCTTGACCCGCGATCTCGGAGTGAACCTGGCCGGCGTAGAGATTATTCTCAACATGCGCGAGAAGATGGAACAGATGCAGCTCCAGATGCACGAGTTCGTGGAGTACGTGACCGAGCAGATGGGCTCGCTGCCCCAGGAGCCTCCACCGGTTTTCTCGCGATCGCTGATTCCGTTCAAGCGGACTCTTCCGGCACGAGTGCGGCCCGCCTCCACGAAAAAGGCGAAGACGGGCCGCTAGTGGCTGCTAAAAGGAAATGGAGGGGCGCCAACCGGGGCTGGATGGAGCCGCGTGTTTGACCCTCCTCCAAACGGCTGATAAACTGAGAGTTTTTACGACAGAGTTCGCGGTGAGACGATCCAGCGGGTCGTCCCCGGGAGCAGTGGGGAAAGCGAATGCCCAAGAGAACGTTTCAGCCCAATCGGCGTCGGCGCGCCAAAGTGCATGGATTCCGTGCCCGCATGAAAAGTCCTGGCGGGCGGAAGGTCCTGGCGAAGCGGCGGGCAAAGGGTCGCCATGTCCTCACCGTCAGCTCCGAGAGATAAGCCGACGGAGCCGGTTCCGTCCGGTTCGGCAAGTTTCCCCAAATCCCGGCGCCTCTGCAGCAGAGCCGAATTCCAGCGAGTCTACCGCGATGGCGTCCGCTGGACGAGCACCCTTTTTTCCGCCATTTCCAGACAAGCAGGAACAGAGGAGCCCGGAAAGGCAGGACTGGCCGTCAGTCGCGCAATAGGGAATGCTGTTGTCCGTAATCGTGTCAAGAGGCGCCTTCGAGAAGCAGTCCGGCGAAACCTCGCGGAGCTGGCGGATGGCTGCGAAATCGTGCTGCAAGCCCGGCGACCGATCGTCGACTCGGCCTGGCCGGCGCTTGAAGCAGAAATACACCGTGCCTTTGAGCAAGCAGCCCGCACTTCCGCCCGGCGAGGACAGCGACACCGAGGGCGGTAGCTTCTTGGCCCGCTTTGGCCGCGGAATAGTGGTCTCGGCTCTAGTGATGTACAAAGGCGGAATCTCCCCGCTGCTTCCTTCTTTTTGCAAGTTCTATCCAACCTGCTCGGTCTACGCCATGGAGGCGGTCGAGCGGCACGGAGTGAGCCGCGGCCTCTGGCTGGCCGCCAAGCGAGTGCTGCGCTGCCGGCCGTTTGCCCCCGGCGGCCATGATCCGGTTCCCGATGCCTGACGAAAACGACGAGCAATTTGTTCAGAAAAGGCTGCTGCTGGCCTGTGTGCTTTCGGCTGTGGCCATTGCGGCGTATGTCTACGTCGCGAATATGACGGCTCCACCGGGGCCGCCGGCGCCGCAAGCGCAAGAGTCGTCGACAGAACCTGCCGCCCAGGGAACACCGGTTGCCGCGGCGCCGTCCCCATCCAATGAGCCGGCCGCTTCGGCGGCTTCCTCGCCCCAAGAGCCGGGTGACGGCGTCTCCGCCGAACCAAGCCAAGCGAAGGCCGATGACACCGAGCGCGCGATCGTTGTTGAAACGGATTCCTTCACGGTCACCTTTTCTAACCGCGGTGGTGTGGTCACAAAGTGGGTGCTAAAGGATTATCTGAATGCCGCGGGTGAGCCGCTCGATCTGGTCCACACCCCGGGCGCGGAAGAGTTCGGCAAGCCTTTCGGGTTGGCCCTTCCAGGGGGAGAGCGGATTGCAGCTCTGGATAACGCCTTGTTTACCGTCAATCGCGGGATGGCGGTCCGGCGGGCGCCTGCAACGGTGGTCTTCGAGTATTCCGACGCCGAGTACTCTGCCACCAAGACATTTCGTTTCGAGCCCGAGGGTTACTTGGTCGAAATCGAAACCGAACTTACGACGAATGGAACCCCGCGCGCGCACATGCTTACCTGGAACGGCGGATTCGGGGACACGGCCCAGCTCAACGATTACCTCAACAGCTCGACTTTTTACTATGATCCCGCTGTCCAAAAGTTAACGAGGAATTTGGCTGGGGATGTCGAAGAAGAAGAATCCGTGCATACAGGCTCCTATTCATACGCTGGAATCGATGACTTGTTTTTTGCGGCTGTCTTCCTGCCTACCGACGAGAGTTCGGAGCTCCGGCTGGAATCACGTGCGGTCCAGCTCGAAGCTGTGAACGGAGGGGAAAAGCAACCTTTTGCCGCGATGGTGGTCGGCGGCAGGGAAAAGAACCAGCTTCAGGTGTTCGTCGGCCCCAAGGAATTCCAGCGGCTCGACAGCATACGGGAGGAACTGGGAGAGATCATTGATTTCGGAACCTACCTGGGGGTGCTTGCCAAACCGTTGTTTTTCATGCTGATTTGGACGCACGACAACGTCGTCGGCAACTACGGTTGGGCGATCATCTTCGTCACCTTTGTGATCAATTTGGTCTTGTTCCCGTTGAAGTGGAAGAGTTCGGGCTCAATGAAAAAGATGCAGGCCCTGCAACCGTTGGTCAAGCAGATCAACGAGAAGTACAAGGGCCTGAAGATGAACGATCCCAAGAAGCAGAAACAGAACGAAGAGATGATGGCGCTTTACAAGAAGCACGGCGTCAATCCCATGGGCGGCTGCCTGCCGATGGTGATTCAACTGCCTTTCTTCATCTCCTTCTACAGCGTTCTTACCGTCGCCATTGAAATGCGCCAGGCTGAGTGGCTCTGGGTCGCCGATCTCTCCCAACCGGAACAAATGACGATTCGAGTCCTGCCGCTGACGATGGTCGCCTCGCAGTTCTGGATGCAGAGCATGACCCCGACACCTGGGGGCGACCCCACGCAGATGAAGCTCATGAAGTTCATGCCGCTGATGATGGGCTTCTTCTTCTACGGGTTTTCGAGTGGCCTGGTGTTATACTGGTTGACGAGCAATTTGGTCGGTGTAGGTCAGCAGGTTCTGCTCAATCGTCTTCCTTCAGATCCCATCAAGATTGATCAGCCACAAAAACGAAGGAAAAAGAAGAAAAGCAGCTAGTGTCTCCGGCTATATTCCGGCAAAAAATGGCTTTTCAAGACTGGACGGTCGAGGCCATCGAACCAAGAATCGATGGCTTTCTAGGACCGCTGCTGAAGGCGGCTCGGCTGAACCTCAACTACGCAGTGGAGTCGGGCGAAAACCTGCAAAACCGCAATCTCTTCTCGCCGGACTTGATCGTTGACTTTCAGGGCCCGGATGCTGATCTGCTCCTGGCCCAGCGTGGAGAACTGTTGCTGGCGCTCGAGCAGTTGACCCTGGAAGCTTTTCGCGTCCCGCACCAGGAACGCTACCGGCTCATTTTCGACTGCCAGGACTATCGCGTGCTGCGCATCGAAGAGCTGCGGCTGAGTGCGGAGGCGGCTGCCGAGAAAGTCAGACAGGCGGGCGTTCCGTTCCGGTTTCAGCCCATGAGCTCGCGTGAACGGCGCATCCTTCACCTGGCACTGCGCGACTGTCAGGACGTGAGATCCGTGTCGGAAGGCGTTGCTCCCCGCCGGCACACCGTTGTTTACGCAGTTGACCCCAAAGAACGGCCTTAGTGGAGGTCGAACTTGCCTCCCGTTGACGCCACGCCCGCGACGCAGTTTCGTCCGCTTGTTCCCGAAGACACGATCGTGGCCCTTTCCACTCCGCCGGGCCGAGGCGGGCTCGGTGTCGTGCGTTTGTCGGGACCCGGCGCGCTGGCCATCGCCAAAGGCCTGATTCGCCGTGATTCCAACGGAGGAAAGGAACCCCTTGAACCTCATCGCGCTACTGTAGCCGAGCTGGTTGACGAACAAAATCGGGTCATCGATCAGATTGTCGTTACATTTTTTCAGAAACCCCATTCCTACACAGCCGAGGATATTGTCGAGCTGTCTTGCCACGGTTCACCCGTGGTGTTGTCGTTCACGATTGAGAGGGCAATCGGGCTGGGGGCGAGGCTGGCCGAGCCCGGTGAGTTCACCCAGAGAGCCTTTCTGAACGGACGCATCGACTTAGCGCAGGCCGAAGCGGTTGGCGATTTGATCGAGGCCACGACCCTCTACCAGGCGCGGGTCGCCGTGCAGCAGGTGGAAGGTGCTCTCTCCCGGCGCCTCTCGCCGATCAAGAAACAGCTCCTCGACCTCATTGCACTGCTGGAAGCCGGGATCGATTTCGCCGAGGACGACATCAGCGTCGCCTCTGACAACCAAATCCATTCGCGGCTGCGCCCGGTGATCGAGGGTGTTGCGAAGCTGACCGACAGCTTCCGATTCGGAAAGGTTGTTCGCGGCGGATTGACGCTGGCGATACTAGGCCGGCCGAATGTCGGCAAATCAAGCCTGTTCAACAGCCTGCTGGAACAGGAGCGCGCGATCGTCACCGAGCTGCCCGGCACAACTCGCGACACGGTAAGCGAGATCGTTTCCATTCGCGGACTGCCGGTAAAGCTGATCGACACGGCCGGCATCCACTCGACACAAGACGCCGCCGAATCCATGGGAGTCGAGCGAAGTTACGAGGCTCTTGCCGACGCCGACCTGATTTTGGTTGTAATAGACCTGTCGGAGGATCTCGAAGACACCGATAGAAAAATATGGTCGAAGGCTCGTGAGACCGGCCGCGGATTACTCGTTGGTAACAAAAGTGATTTGCCCGCGAAAGCGCGCCCCGGCGAAGAACTACCGCGAGTCTCGGCGCTAACCGGAGAGGGTATCAGCGAGCTGCGAGAGAGAATCTATGAGACGGTTGTTCCCGACGGCGGCGAGGCCCAGGAAGGCAGCTTTATCACCAATATCCGCCACGAAGCCTTACTCAAGGAGTCACTGGGACAGCTAGGAAACGCCGAAGCCGCCGTGGGAGCCGCTGTGCCGCACGAGATGCTTTTGCTCGACCTCTACGGAGCGCTGCGGCCAATCGACCAGGTAACTGGAGAGACGACGGTGGAGGACATACTCGGGGACATCTTCTCGACCTTCTGCATCGGAAAGTGAAGATAATAGGTCATGCAGGCAGTTATTCACGTCACCTTAAAGAAGACCGTCCTAGATCCCCAAGGACGCACCATTTGCTCCACACTCAACGGGCTCGGCCACAAGAATATCCGCGATGTGCGACAGGGCAAGTATTTCGAAGTCGAAATCGGGGATGACACGCCACCGGAAACCGCTCGGAAACAGGTCGACAAGATCGCGCGCGAAGTCTTGGCGAATCCCGTTATCGAGGAGTATCACATCGACTGGAAGGGCTGACGCCATATGTGCGGAATCGTAGGTTATGTAGGGCCGAATGAGGCGGCGCCGATCATCATCGACAGTCTGCGCCGGCTGGAGTATCGCGGCTACGACTCCGCCGGACTCGCGGTCAGCGCCAACGGGGAGAGTCTGGGAGTGCGCCGCGCCGCCGGCAAGCTCCGCAACCTCGAGGAAGCCCTGAGACTCAACCCTCTCTCGGGCTCCTACGGCATTGGCCACACCCGCTGGGCGACCCACGGACGGCCGACTGAAGAGAATGCCCACCCCCACCGCGATTCGACCGGCGATATTGTCGTCGTCCACAACGGAATCGTCGAGAACTACCTCCCGCTCAAAGCGGAACTCGAAGAGCAAGGCCACGAGTTTGTCACCGATACCGACACGGAAGTCATTGCACATCTGATCGCGAAACATAGTGTCCCCGGCGCCGCTCTGGAAGAAGCGGTTCGGCAGGCGATTCTCCGGCTTCAGGGAGTTTTCGCGCTGGCTGCCGTCTCGAAGCGCGATCCGCGAAAGATTGTCGCCGCCCGTAACGGCCCGCCAGCAGTCGTGGGACTGGGTGACAACGAGTACTTCGTGGCCTCCGACGTGCCCGCGATACTGCACCACACTCGAGATATGCTTTTCCTGGCGGATGGCGACATTGCCATCCTCACGCCGCGCGGCGTCCGAGTGATGGACTTTGAAGGCCAACCCGTGAACCGCCCCGTGCAACACATCTTGTGGGATCCGGTGATGGCGGAAAAAGGCGGCTACAAGCACTTCATGCTCAAAGAAGTGTTCGAGCAGCCGCGCGCGGTTCGCGACACTTTACTTGGCCGCGTGGGCCGGGAAACCGGGCAGGTGTTCCTGGACGAGATGGAGATCTCTCCCGAGGATTTGGCCACCGTCGAGCAAGTGCGGATTGTGGCATGCGGGACTTCCTGGCACGCGGCGCTGGCTGGCAAGTTCATGATCGAGCAACTTGGGCAATTGCCCGCGGAAGTCGACTACGGCAGCGAGTTCCGCTATCGTGATCCGATTCTCGATGACAAGACTCTGACGGTGCTGATCAGCCAGTCGGGCGAAACCGCCGACACGCTGGCCGCCCAGCGTGAAGCGATGAGCAAGGGATCAAAGACTCTGGCGATCTGTAACGTGCTCGGCTCCATGCTGACTCGGGAGGCGGCGGGCACGGTCTATACGCACGCCGGACCCGAAATTGGCGTTGCCTCGACAAAAGCGTTTACCGCTCAACTCACGGCGCTGGCGATTCTTGCGATTTACCTGGCCCAAACGAAGCAGAAAATCTCGCCGGCTTTGTCCAAGAACCTGATTCAGGAGCTTCTCGCTCTCCCTAACAAGCTGGAGGAGGTTCTCAACAACGACGATCAATGCGAACAGTTGGCGCGAACCCTTTATCGCGCCGAGGACTTCTTGTTTCTCGGGCGCGGAATTCACTATCCGATTGCTCTGGAGGGCGCCCTCAAGCTCAAGGAGATTTCCTACATTCACGCCGAGGGCTACCCGGCCGGGGAAATGAAGCACGGGCCCAACGCACTGATCGATGAGGATCTGCCGGTGGTCGTGATCGCCACCCAAGATCCGGCGAATGAAAGCAGCCGAGTCCGCTACGAAAAGACTCTTGCCAACATCAAGGAAGTTCAGGCGCGCCAGGGCCGCGTCGTAGCATTGGTAAACCAAGATGACCGAACTCTACCGACGCTGGTAGAAGACATCATCGAGATTCCCGCCGCGCCCGAACTGCTGCTGCCCATTGTCGAGGTTGTGCCGCTGCAACTGCTTGCCTACCATATCGGGGTGCTGCGCGGATGCGATGTCGACCAGCCGCGCAACCTGGCCAAAAGTGTAACCGTCGAGTAGATGGCCGAGGCCCAGCCCGCGATCGCAGGCGCCCAGTCGGCGAACCATTTCCCTCGCCGCTCTCTGGGAAGGGATCGGCAATCAGTACAACTGGTAATCAATTCGCCGGGCAAGATAGTCGAACTGTCTGTCCGGCCTTGATCTCAAACCGGTGAACACAGTCGTCCCGCCCGCGCTGTTTGACCGCGACCGAATGCCGCCCGGCCACCAGCGGTAACTCGATCGGACAAGCCCCGTAATACGCATTGTCAACGTAGACCTCTGTCTGACCGGAGGGGCATTTCAGAGCGAGATGGCCAGTACGCAACGAGGTCCGCGCGGTGGGTGCATCCAACAATGCGGTAGTCGAAGGCCTTCCCGGAGACTGGCTATTGAGAGGTGGCGGCTTGAACTTCGGCTCCGCGGGCGGAGGGAGTCCCCGGTCTGAACCCCGCGCGGATAGTGAACCGAGAGCTTGCCGAAGATGTGATGGCCTCGGCTCGTAGGGAGACGAAATATTGGTTTTTGCGGGGAGCACTTCGAAGAGCGTCAGGGGCAATTGGCGTCCCCGGATCACGATCTTGAGAGTCTCTCGTTCCAGCTCGGTACTGAACGTCTGCCCCGGGGCCAGATCCCGGCAGTCGCGTGCGTCGAATTCATCGACAGCGACCGGTTTTTCGGGTTGCTTCTTGCGGGCACGGTCGTGTCCCCGATAGCGATCGGCCGAATCCTTTTCAAATACCGGGCAGCCCGCCAGGTAGACAACCTCGTCCAAATCACGGAACAAAACAAGTGAAGCCTTCACCGCCTCGGAGTCATCCCGCGTTGCACGCCGGCTTGGCACCCCAAGAGGAGAGGGGCACTCCAGTCGAAAAAGACCCTCATGAGGAACAATCCGGCAGGTCCCCGCCCAGGCCTGAAACCGTGCCCTGAGGGATTCGCCCGGCACATCAGTGAATTCAGTATACTCGGCGTCCAGAGTAAACACCGCTGTCGGACGAGCCGGGGGGCCGGCGAGCGATACACCGACACCCAGGCAGATCAGGACACATCTTGCCATCCCCTGCGTCATCCTGATTTGATTCTATGTCATAGCCGCAAGCTGGGGTTGCGGTCGCCCGGCTTATCCACTCCTGCGCCTGCACACATCGCCCTAGGAGTCTGTTCCACAGAACGAAAAATGGCTCTTTGGGCTACAGCATAGCGTGTAAGGCCACCACAGTTTGTCTATACGTGAGGCCGAAAATTTTCTGGGGGACAGACTCCTAGAAACGAAGGCCGCCTAACATCGATTTCTGGAAGAGGCTGCGTGATGGTGCGCTACTTCATCGGGGGGAGCGTTGCCGAATGTCGAAGGAACGCGGCAATTTGCGACAGCGCATCTTTACTCTGAGGTACTGCCGCAAGCATGTTGACGAAACCGTGGATCATGCCGCCGTAACGCTTGGCGGTCACCTGAACATCCGCATCGGCCAGCTTACTCGCGTATTCCTCGCCTTCGTCGCGCAGCGGATCGTACTCTGCCGTTAGCAGCAGACATGGCGGCAGTCCGCGGAGCGATTCCGCCCGGATCGGCGCTGCGAGCGCCATTGCTGATTCCGAACTATGGTTCAGGTACAAACTCCAGAAAGACTCCATACTGGCCCGGCTCAGCGGGTAGTCAAACTCATAGGAGTCGCGATCCGACAGGTAGTCGGTGATCGGATAGATGAGGACTTGGGCGGCGAGCGGGAACGCGTAGTCGCGGGCGAGGAGCGAGATTACGGCACTCAGATTGCCCCCAGCGCTATCACCGCCAACGGCGATTCGCAAGGCGTCGATATGCAGCCCCTCAGCTCCGGCATGGGAGGCCTGAACAGCGGCCCAGCAGTCGAACACGGGTATCGGAAACTTGTACTCGGGCGCTAGCCGGTAGCCAACCGAGATCACCGTCCAGCCCGACTGCTGGGCGATATGGGAGCAGACCGAGTCGTGCGTCTCGATGCTGCCCAAGGCCCAGCCGCCCCCGTGCAGGTAAACGAGGCACGGTTGGGGGCCATCGCCCGCGGGCCGATAAAGTCTCACGGGAACTCCGCCGAGGGTAAGGTCACGGATCGAATCGACGGGCGCGCGCGGTCCGCCGAGCTGGGTAAACTGAGCACTCATCGAACGACGCCGGACATCCAGGGGAAGTTGCCAGCTTGGCGGCGTCCCGGGTGGCGCCAACTGGCTCAGGACAGCGGTAAGAGCGGGAGCTATCGGCATGTTCAATGAGTATTCTACAGGGCCGGTTTCCGCGCCTGCTAAACTCGGCTCTTGCTAGTCCGCTTTCTCACCGCGTGACGAGGCGAAGTGCGCGAGAGGTACGCTATTGCTTCGTTGCGCTTGCTCGCCGTGCTCACGGTACCGCGCCGATGCGATGCCGCCAGGAATGGCGACATCATGGCATGCAAGAATGCCTGCGCCACGTCAGAGGCGTGCGCGCCTCGTACTGACGGGCGGCTCACGCGCTTCGCCTCGTCACGCGGTGAGAAAAGCGGGCTAGTTGGTCAGAGTCATGCCGCCATCGACCACGATTTCCGCGCCGGTGATACAACGCGACTCGTCGGAGGCAAGGAAGAGCACCGCATACGCAATGTCACGGGGTGTTTGAAAGCGGCCTTGCGGCACCTTCGCCACCGTTGCCGCGCGCACGACGCTCGGCCGGAGCCCTGCGTCGGCGCAATGATCTTCCATGATTCCCTGCAGCATGTCGGTATCAACCTGTCCAGGATGCACTGAATTACAGCGAATTCCCATCGGCGCGCAATGCAGGGCGACGGATTTGGTGAACTGCCCGATGCCGGCTTTGCTGAATCCGTAGGCCGCCAGAAATGGTGTCGGCATGAGTCCGGCGACCGAAGAGACGTTGATAATCGAGCCGCCGCCCGAGTGTCGCATCAAGGGTACTCCCAATTTACAGCCGAGGAATACGCTTTCGCCATTGGTCGAGACGGTCCCCCGCCAGCTCTGCAACAAGGTTCGCTCAGGATCCTTGGGGCCGGGGAGGTTCGCCACTCCGGCGTTGTTAACGAGGATATCCAGCCGGCCCTCGGCCGATTCGATGGCCGCGATCACATTCTGCCATCCTTCCTCGCTGGCCGCGTCGTGGGAGAGGAACGTTCCCCCGAGATCGTTAGCTGTCTCGCGGCCAAATTCGGCGTCGATATCAGAGAGGAACACCGTGGCGCCTTCCTCGATCAAGAGTTTCGCTATCGCGCGGCCCAGTCCTTTGGCCGCTCCGGTGACTAGCGCAATTTTCCCCTCTACTCTGTTCATGGCTTTAGGATCTCTCATCCAAGACTCGGCTTTCTTCGCGGGCAGGCAATGCACGCAGATCGTAGTCGGCGATCGCGATCCTCGCCGTCTCTGCCTTGTATTCCTCGACGGTCCCGGGCCAGTTGTTCGTCAAGCGGCCGCTGGCTGTCTTGTACCAATTGCTGCATTCGGCGGTCCAGGCGGTCCCGCTCAGTCTCCCTTGGAGTTCTCGGTTGAACCGCTCCATGGCGCCGGAGCGCAACTCCATCGTAGCCAGGTTGTCCTCGTCGAGGAGACGAATCGCCTCCATCACATAGCCGAATTGGCATTCGAGCATGGCGATGATCGAGTTGTGAACGAGGTTGGTGTTCGGACCGTACAACAGAAAGAAGTTTGGAAAACCGGCAACCGTTATACCCAAGTAGGCCGACGCGCCGTCGCGCCACTGGCGGCGGAGCGATCGCCTGTCGCGTCCAGTGATCTCGACTGGGGCGAGGAACGATGTGGTTTCGAAGCCTGTGGCGTAGACAATGACGTCTACTTCGTGGAGGCGCCCATCAGAGGTTCTGACGCCGGAGGAATCGATAGCGGCGATCCCCTCTGTCACCAGCTTGACGTTAGGCTGCGTCATGGCCGGATAGAAATCATCGGAAAGGAGGATTCTCTTGCAACCTAGGGGGTAGTCCGGCCATAATTCCTCACGCAACACCGGATCCTGAACTTGCTTGTTCAGATGGGCCCGCGCTATGGAGGCCAACCTCTGCGCCGCGGCCGATCCCAGTTCTAGGGCATTGTGGCGGCTCTCGTGCTCCAGGTACAACGCTTCGCGTCTCACTCGCAGAGCTTCGACGTCCATGGCGAAACTGCGGCGTTCATCAGCACTGTAGGCCCTGTCATTCCGCGGCATGACGAAACTGGCGGAGCGCAGGAACAGAGAGAGCTGGCCCGCCTTCGGTGCAATTTCAGGGACGATCTGCACGGCACTGGCCGCGCTGCCAATGCAGGCCACGCGCTTGCCCTCGAATTCTACATCGTGCCGCCACCTGGCGGAATGAAACGTCGGCCCGGCAAAGCGGTCCTGTCCCTCGATATCGGGCAGCTTGGGCCGGCTCAACTGCCCCGAGGCTGCGACGAAACCGCGGGCCGTCACTTGCTCGCCAGATGCCGTGTGAATGCGCCAGACCGCTTGCTGTTCGTCCCAGTTTGCGGCCGTCACTTCCGTTTCGAAACGGATATGCGCGCTGAGCCGGCGCCGACTGACAAACAACTCGATATTCCGCAGAATCTCCCCTTGCGTTGGGAAGATGCGGCTCCAGTTCGGCGGCCGGTCGAAGGAGTACCAGTAGAGATGCGAGGGCACGTCACAAGCGCAACCTGGATACGAATTATCGCGCCACGTGCCGCCAACGCGGCCGGCCTTCTCGAGTATGACGAATGAATTCTCTCCCGCCATCTTGAGGCGAGCCGCCATACCGAGGCCTCCCAGGCCGGCGCCAAGGATCGCGATTTTATAGGCTGGTGCCATGCTCGAATTTCCTCAAGTTGTATCCGTAGCTTTCGTGGAAGAAAGCCCAGCGGCACGAACCCCGGCCAAGTCGTCAGCTGACACTCTGGTTCTCGTCTGGTAACCATGCGTCTCACTCAGGTGTGCCCGAACGACCGGTGCCGCTGGATCGAAGACGCCCAGTTCCAGGTCGCCGTAGATGCGGCGCAACGTCGGCGCTGGTTGCTGAACCAGATCCTCGTACCTGACCTCGCACAGCCGGTTCGGAGGGGGACTCTCCTTGGCCAGCAGGATTGAGCCACGGGTCGGATTCGTTCGGCCCCATCCTAGTGTAGTGGGTCAAGCAGATTGTAACTTACGGAGGGCGGCTTGGCCACGCTTGACTTTTCCGAGGATGTCGGAAGCCGGACGAGCTGGGTCTGATGGCGATTGACGCCCGTTGCGAAGGCCTTTGTAGGGTCACGCTGGTTTACGGCGGGGGACCTGAGATGTGGCTGGCCAAGACGGCCGGCATCGGTGCGGTTCTGGGCGGTTTTCTCTGGCTGTGGGCGGACCGCCGATCGAAATCCGCGTCGGGATAAGTGGGCCAGGCTCCAACCAATCTGTGCGCGAGCGCAGCCAAGCGACCAACGTTGCGTCGCCCACACCGAGGAAGGGAGTCGGCAGATAGCCGGTCAGGTCGGAGCCTGTGCCAGACCTGCTGAGCGTAGCACTTCGATGAGATCTTGAGTTACGGATAGCGCAAGTTCCGGCTGAAGCTTTCCGCTGGTTGCCACTCGTCCGGCGTGCGTATGTCCGTGAAGGATGCGAAGTTTGCTCATCAGGTGGTAGTGCAGGTAGGAGAAAGGCACGGTCCCCTTCGTGGACTGCCGCTGGCTGTCTATGACAGTGCGAAGCTTACTCAGCAAGTCCTTAAAGTTGCGATTACCAATTTGGACATGATCAGCGGCAACCATGGTGTCGAGCAATAGGCACTCACAGAGATCCTTGGCAGCGTTGACGGTACGATAGGGCAGACCACGCAAGAAGACTTCGGTGAATTCCCGCCAGCCCAGCTTTTTTCAGCGAATGGGGAACCCTGCTTAGCAGGTTGTCTTACCTCAGGGGTCCACTGCGGTCATCTGAACAAGAATGGATGAACCGCTGGGTCTAGAGTCAAACAGCTCTTGTCCTATTAAGTCTCGCAAAATAACCTGACACTTTTTGGTGGT
>Ga0310123_10001945_pt1 | contig 16699 bp, 18 predicted proteins | sample CB6_AW_1057_MG_FD_203505 | JGI IMG/M metagenome (GOLD analysis project Ga0310123, IMG submission 203505) | Marine microbial communities from Western Arctic Ocean, Canada - CB6_AW_1057 | ecosystem: Environmental > Aquatic > Marine > Oceanic | place: Canada: Western Arctic Ocean | collected... | reverse complement strand
GAGCGTGCTCACCAAAACACCGCTTGATCGCCAGTGTCTCGAGCCGGTCATTGTGAGGTGTCGACGTACCATGGGCGTTGATGTAGTCGATGGCTGACGGTTCGACCTCGGCCTGACCCAGCGCCGCCTCCATCACGCGCACGGCACCATCGCCATCTTCGGCCGGCGCCGTCATGTGATACGAGTCAGCCGACATACCGTAGCCAACGATCTCGGCATAGATGGAGGCGCCGCGCTTCCTGGCACGTTCCAGCTCCTCGAGAATCACCACGCCGGCGCCTTCGCCGATGATGAACCCATCGCGGTCACGGTCGAACGGTCGGCTCGCGCGTTCAGGTTCGTCGTTTCGCGTCGAGAGGGCCCGCATCGCCGCAAACCCGCCGACACCCATGGGGGTGATAGCGGCTTCTGATCCACCTGCGATCATGGCGTCGGCAGCACCATGCTTCACGGTCTCGAAGGCATCGCCGATGGCGTGAGCCGAAGCGGAACACGCTGTACACGTCGCGGAGTTCGGACCCTTTGCGCCATACCGGATCGAAACCTGACCAGCCGCCATATTGATAATGGACGCCGGTATAAAGAAGGGTGAGATCTTTCGCGGGCCACCCTGCAGCAGCGCTCGATGCTCACGCTCGATGGTGCCGAAGCCACCGATCCCTGACGCGATCAAAACACCGACATCGGGCCCGAGCGGAACGTCGTTCTTCAGACCGGCATCGCAGAGGGCGAACTCGGACGCCGCCACGGCGTAATGGATGAAGGTGTCCATCTTCTTGACGTCCTTCTTGCCGATGAAGTCAAGCGGGTCGAACCCCTTGATCTCACCGGCAATCCTGGCGGCAAACTGACTGGCGTCAAACCTGGTAATGGCACAGATCCCGGTCTTCCCGGCACACAGGCCTTCCCATGTGGCCTGGGTCCCGAGACCAACCGCTGACACCAGACCGACACCCGTCAAGACAACCCGCCTTTGCGGCATCCTCCTACCTTCCCTGCTTGCGATCCGCTATTTCTTGCCCACCGCGTGCGTATTGATGTACTCGATCGCCTCCTTGACCCGAGTGATCTTCTCGGCGTCTTCGTCGGGAATCTCGAGCCCAAATTCCTCCTCCAGCGCCATCACCAGCTCGACGGTGTCGAGCGAGTCGGCGCCGAGGTCATCGACGAACGAGGCGTCGGCCGTGACTTCCTCTTCGTCCACCCCGAGTTGTTCGATGATGATACCCTTGACTTTGTCCGTTACGGCCATTCCCACGCCTCCTACATATACATCCCACCGTTAACGCTCAGTACCTGCCCAGTAATATACGCTGCTTCGTCGGATGCTAGAAAGCAGACGGCCGCAGCGACATCTGCCGGTGTGCCGAACTGCCCGATCGGAATCTGTGCGGCCAACGTCTGGCGCACGGTTGCATCCAGCCCAGCAGTCATGTCCGTTTCGATCATTCCGGGTGACACGACGTTCGCCGTGATCCCGCGTGACGCCACCTCCCGGGCCAGCGCCTTAGTGAATCCGATCAAGCCGGCCTTCGATGCCGCGTAGTTGGCCTGACCCGGATTTCCAGACTGCCCGACGACGGAGCTGATGCTGATAATCCGTCCGTATCGCCGCTTCAGCATCGCTCGAAGCACCGCCTGCGTGCAGCGAAACGTGGCCGTCAGATTCGTCGCGATCACGGCGTCCCAATCCTCTACCTTCATGCGCAACGTCAGCTGGTCGCGCACGATGCCGGCATTATTGATGACGACATCGATCTGTCCATACCGATCGACCACGGCCCGCACGGCCTCCGCGACGCTATCCGCATCGGTGACGTCGAGACACTGGGCGATGGCGGCGCCGCCGGAGGCGACGATGTCATCGACGACCGCTTGCGCGTGGTCATCACGGGCACACGCCACGACCGTCGCGCCGGCGGCGGCGCATCGCTGAGCGATCGCCTTCCCGATACCCCGCGAGGCTCCCGTGACCAGCGCGACCCGTCCAGACAGCTCATTCACCCGCCGGCCTCATTCAAGAGTTGCTCCACGCGAACCAATCCATCCGGATCCTCCACGCTGGCGATTCGTATCTGCCGATCAATCTTCTTGATCAACCCGCCTAGGACCTTCCCTGGGCCCACCTCGATGCAGGTGTCGACACCGGATGCTACGAGACGCTTGACGACTGCCTCCCACTGCACCGGTGCGCTCACCTGCCGAACGAGGGCGTCAATTGAAGACGCCGCGTCATCTTTTAACTCCGCGTCGACATTGGCCACAACTGGAATCGCCGGATCCGACACGACCAGTCTCCGCAATTCTGACTCCAGACGCCGCTCGGCCGGCTTCATGAGCGCGCAATGAAACGGCGCGCTCACCGGAAGCGTCATACTCCGTCGCGCACCCAGCTCCGTCGCCCGCACCACGGCCCGCGCCACGGCGTCACGCGCGCCCGCGATGACGACTTGCCCCGGCGCGTTCAGGTTGGCCGGACTAACGACCTCGTCACCCGCAACGTCCTGACACGCCTGCCGCACCGATTCGGCGTCGAGACCCAGTATCGCTGCCATCGCGCCGGTGCCGACCGGCACCGCTTCCTGCATGAACTGTCCGCGGCGACGCACCGTCCGTAAGACGTCCGCGAAGGATATCGTACCGGCCGCAACATGCGCCGAGTATTCCCCCAGGCTGTGACCCGCCACGATCTCCGGTCTGACCCCGCGCGACACCAGTAGACGATGTACCGCAACGCTCACTGCCAACACGGCCGGCTGGGTATTCTCCGTCAACGTGAGCGCGTCCTCAGGCCCCTCGAAGCAAAGCGTCGTGAGACTGTCCCCAAGGGCCGCGTCCGCTTGCTCCAGCGTCTCACGGCAGACCTCGAACTGTTCGGCCAACCGCTGTCCCATCCCGACGTACTGGGATCCCTGACCAGGAAAGACGAACGCAATCATTCGACGTGACCTACATTCATGGTGACTGACTCAAAACCACGCATGATCATCTCTATGTCACGAGCGAGTCGGGTGTCGCATCCCTGGGGGTAACAGCGCGATCTCCTGTCGAAGACGGTCAACGAAATTTTCCTGTGAAAACCGATAGGCCATGGCGACGGCGTTTCTGACGGCCTTGACTGACGACCGACCATGCCCGACGATGCACAACCCGGCGACACCGAGCAACGGCGCGCCCCCATACTGCGAGTAATCGAGGCGTCGTCGAAAGCGCCGGAACGCCCGGCGCGACAAGAGCCATCCGACGCTCGACGTGAACGTCCGATTGAGCTCTTCACGAAGCAGCTGTTCGACGACATCAATAAGCCCTTCGCTGACTTTTAGCGCGATGTTGCCCGTGAAGCCGTCACACGCGATGACGTCGGCCTTTCCAGTGTAGACATCACGCGCCTCGACATTCCCGATGAAGTTGAACGGGCTGTCCCGCAACAGCCGATGGGCGTCGCGCGTCAGCTTGTTTCCCTTGCTTGCCTCTTCTCCAATCGACAGGAGACCCACGCGGGGCTCCTCGGCGTCGAGGAGGAGGCGAGCGTAGACACGTCCCATCGCCGCGAACTGAACCAAGTGCTGCGTCCGGCACTCAACATTGGCGCCGGCATCAAGCAAAACCGCTCCCCTGCGCAACGTGGGGATAGTCGTTGCCAGCGCGGGCCGGTCGACCCCGGGGAGCATGCCAAACGCCGCGTGTGCCGCGAGCACCGTGGCGCCGGTGTTACCCGCACTGAAGAAGGCGCTGGCGTCGCCGCGTGCCACCACCTCGGCTGTCCGTCGAACCGACGCGGCAGGCTTGGTCCGGAGGCCCGCAGCCGGCGACTCGTCCATCCCGACCGCCTCGGGCGCATCGACGAGTCTGACATCGACACGCCGCGCGTCGTCATGCCTGCCCAGCTCAGCCTCGAGTGTGTCCTTGGGACCGACCAGTGTGAGCCCGAAACCAAGGTGCCGCGCGGCAACCAGCGCTCCGTCAATGATGTTGCGAGGGGCGAAGTCACCGCCCGCCGCATCAATGGCAATCTGCATCGCGGCCGACGACCGGGCGGCGGTGCCCTGCCGCAGTCACGAAACGTCTTTGACAGGTCCGACCTGTCGTCCCCGGTAGTGGCCACAATTCGGACAGGCCCGGTGCGGCTGCTTGGGCTCGTGGCACTGTGGGCACTCCCCCAGGCTCGCCGGCGTCAGCGCGTCGTGGGCCCGCCGTTTGCCCCTCCTCGACTTCGAATGACGTCGCTTCGGATTCGCCATCTCGTCTTCAACCCTTTCCACTATCGGAGCGCAACGCCGCCAGCGCCGCCAGCCGCGGATCCCGCCAGCTGGTGTCACACGAGCAACGCTCGCTGTTGAGATTAATCCCACATACCGGACAGAGACCTCGACAGGTGTCACGGCACAGCGGTTTCATCGGAGCTGCCAGTTGAAACTGTTCACGAATCATCAGCCCCAGGTTGATCTGCTCGTCCTGATAGAACGCGGTGGACAGGTCTTCGTCCGAGATCTCCGTCTCCCCATCGCCGGTACTGACACGATGGGGCAGATACAGCAAATCGACCGACAGGTGCACCGGCACATCAAACACTTCCAGACACCGCGAACACGCGAGCCGGAGGCGGGTCTCAATAGGACCCACCAGCCGATAATTGGCGCCATCCTTGCGCAGACGCAGTCGCAGCGACACTTCCTCCGCAACCGTGTAGTCGTCACCCGGATCCGAGGTGAATGCGCTCGCCGCGAAGACCCGGTCGACACACTCCTCGGATCCACGCATGTCGCGGAGGTCCAGCACCATCTCCACCGAATTCGCTCCTCGTGTAGTTTCTGCCTGAAGACCTAATCATCAATTGTAACACGCACTTACGGGGCATCGATCGTGCCGCGTCCCCACGGACGTGGGACGAACAGTTCCTCGAAGAGGCTTATTGCGTATCGGTCGGTCATCCCCGCCAGAAAGTCCAGGGCCGCCACGTCCACCCCGTCGCGCTCCAGCGTCCGTAGGTCAAGAAACCGGTCCGGCGTCTCCCTCACCTTTTCCCAGAGCCCTTCTAGGATGCCCCGCGCTTTGGTGAATTCGGCCGTCGCGGTATCGTTTTCATACACAGTGTCGAACAAAAAGGCACGCAGGTCGAGAGTGGCGCGCAGGACGTCGTCGCTCATCCTGATCTCGGGGTGTTCACCCTCCACGACCGTCTGCTCGACAACGTCGGCCACCATGCGTCCGATTCGCGCCGACGAGGTGTTGCCCAGTAGCGCGGCCGGTTCGACCGGGAGCGTCTTCGGGTCGAGAATACCGGCACGGACCGCATCGTCGATATCGTGATTCACGTAGGCAATGATGTCGGCGACACGGGCGATCTGGCCCTCTAGCGTCGCCGCCCGCGCCGCCGGTTCTGCACCGACCGGCGATCCGTCTCGCCCCTTGGAATGCTTGGCGATACCGTTGCGCACTTCCCACGTGAGATTGAGACCTGAACCATTTTGTTCGAGAACATCGACGACACGCAGGCTCTGTTCGTAGTGGTTAAACCCTCCCGGCACGAGCCCTCGCAGCACACGCTCCCCGGCATGTCCGAACGGGGTGTGTCCAAGGTCGTGACCAAGGGCGATGGCTTCGGTCAGGTCTTCATTCAAGCGAAGCACCTTGGCGATGGTACGGGCGATCTGTGAGACTTCCAGGGTATGGGTCAACCGTGTCCGATAGTGATCACCGGTTGGTGCCAGGAACACTTGCGTCTTATGCTTCAAACGTCGGAACGCCTTCGAGTGCACGACCCGGTCCCGGTCACGCTGAAAGGCGGGGCGGATCGGGTCATCGCTCTCGGCCCGAAGACGCCCACGGCTCGCCGCACTGAGCGCGGCCGCCGCCGACAATGTCTGTCGCTCACGCTCCTCGAGTTCGACCCGGATCCCGTCCGACGACTTACTCACGTGGTTGGAACGGCGGACCGGACCGCGTTCGCGGGGCGAATCACGGCGATCGCGTGCTTGAAGATGAGCTGGTCGCAACCGCCCTGATCGACGACGATCGAGAATCGATCGAAGTTCTTGATCGTCGCATCCACGCACGTGCCGTCCATCAATTGGACCGTCACGGCCAGCTTGTGGTGACGGGCCCCGTTGAGAAACAAGTCTTGGATACTCTGTCCCGGAAGCTGACCTTCAGCTTGATTTACCATCGGTGTCTCGTGGCTGTCTCGACAGAATCAGTAGAGTCGGTCGGTAAGTGTGCGCATCACGACGGTCAGCGCATCCGGGTGTTCACCCGGCAGGTCAATCCAGTGAAGGTTAGGCTCTTTACGAAACCAGATCAACTGGCGACGCGCATACCGTCGGTTCCCCCGAACGATGAGTTCTCGGGTCGACGCCGCATCGCGGATTCCCTGTAGATGCTCGACCGCCTGCCGATAGACGAGACCGCTGAACGGAGGCGCGGTGAGTCGGACACCCTTGTCCCGAAGGCCCCGAATCTCGTCGAGCAGCCCTCGGGCGAACTGTTCATCCACCCGCCGCAATACCCGCTTAGCGATCTCCGAGGCCGGCAGACGCAGCGCAAAGCTCATGACGCGGTAACCACGAAGCGGTGACCGCGTCTCGGCGAAGTGATCCGTCAATGGACGCTTTGTGAGAAAAAAGACTTCGAGTGCCCGGATTAATCGTTTTTCGTCGGCCGGCTGGATCCGTTTCGCGGACGCGGAGTCCACCTTGGCCACCATCCGGTGGAGCCAGGTCACGCCACGCCGCCGCGCGCTGCGGCTTAGCCGTCCGCGAAGGGCGTCGTCCCTACCGGGCCCTGGAAATAGACCTCGGATCAGCGCTCGATAGTAGAGACCGGTCCCCCCGACCAGGATCGGGGTCTTCCCTGCTGCCGCGATGCGTTGAATCGCAGCCGCCGCCTCACGCGCGTATCGGGCGGCGGTGTACTGCTCGGTCGGCTCAGCGACGTCAATTAAATGATGGGGGATTCCACGCCGGTCCTCCATCGGCATCTTATCGGTGCCGATGTCAAACCCTCGGTAGACGGCCGTTGAGTCACAGCTGACGACCTCGCCACCAAGGCGCTCTGCGAGCGCCAGACCGAGGGTGCTTTTCCCTGTCGCGGTCGATCCGAGAATGGCGACAACGGTTGGGGTCCCTGTTTCCGCGCTCACACCGACCCTACCCAGCGAGCGATGGTAAGAACCACGAGGGCGTTCAGCAGCAACACCCAACCGATCTGCTGTGTCCGCGTCAGGAGCTCCATAGAAGGAGACGTTGCGGGATTAGAACCGACCCGGTGGGCTTTCGTTGAAGAAAAAGGTGACGGTGAACAATACTTTGTCTTCGGGGTACTCGACCGGTAGCGGTTGGGTCGGATTCGAGGAACGGAGGGCGTTAGAAGCGGACAGGTTGAAGGAATCGATCGCCGAGGGCCGCAGCACGTTCAGGTCGGTCAGACTCCCGTCGCGATGGACGTGGAATGTGAGCACGACGTGTCCGTGGTTGGTCAGCACCGAGTAGGGGATAAACCAGTTCCGACGAATCTGCGCGACAAATCTTCGAATCCAAGGACCAAACTCGACTCCCTTCGTATCGAACTGAATTTCAGGTCCGTACCGACCGGTGTCACCGCTAACGTTGCCAAAGCTCTGTTGCTCGATGCTACGCCGGAGCGTTTCTCTCATCTGCCCGAGTAATCCGTCGGCTTCGATGTCTCGCACATCCGGAGAATCGTCCGGATCACCAGGGCCCAATCCTGGAACCATGAGGGACGAATCGCTGAGGCTGGCAACGCCCCGAAGGTCGCTCGACAGCGCCCCTGGTTGGTCGGTAGGCTCCACCTCGGACTCAGCGGTGTCACCATCGCCGGGAGTCAACTCGGCGATCCGGACGTCGTCCGGATCGCTCTCGATATCGTCACCGAGGACGTCCTCCAAATCAACATCGTCGATGTCACCGTCGGGACGCAGATTCATCTCCTCGCTCGGGTCTTCGGCCTCGACGAGCTCTGAGGAATTACCCTCGGCCACCGGCAGGTTGTCGTCAGGGTCGAAGGTTCGGATCGGCGACTGCGCCAGGCGATCCTGGTCGGACGGGCGGGCATCCGGAGCGGGGGGGCTGTCAGCTTCGGTGTCAACGAGTGGAGCCACAAACACGAAGGTGGGATCCTCGAGCGATTCGCGGAGCCGAACCTGCCGCTCTAGCGCAGCACGCTCAGCGAGCTGCGCCAAACGCTCGGCTCTCCGTTCTGCCGCGTCCTCTATGAACGACAGGCGCGGTACGAGCACGATGAGGAGGACGGCTGCGAGATGGGCAAACAGCGAGCCCAGCAACTGTTCTCGCCACGAGATCGCCGATTCGAGAGTCGGCGTGTCGAAGTTGCGGCCCTCGAAGTCAAAGAACATCAGGGACTTATTCGATTATACCAACGCCACGACGGTACCGCTTACTGTGAATTGTGAAAGCGATCAAAGGTGTGGAGGCTTGGTTGCCTCATACAGGTAGACGACACCAAATGTGAGTGGAACTGCCCTGACATCGACAAAACCGGCCGAGCCCAGCACCTGGCAAAACTCATCTGGCTCCCAGAACGTCCCCACGGAGGCTGGGAGGTAGCTGTAGGCGCTCTGATGTCTGGACACCAGTTTCCCGATCAGCGGAAGAACCCGGCGGAAATACCACTGGTACGTGGCGCGGAGGAACCAGGCACGTGGAAACCCGAATTCCACGATGGTAAGCCGACCACCAGGGCGGAGCACCCGATTGATCTCCGTCAGCGCATCGGCCGGCGTCTGGACGTTGCGAATCCCGAAGCCGATGGTCGCGGCGTCAACGACCGCGCTCGACATGGGTATGCACATGGCATCGCCTCGAACGAGACGGACCTGGCCGCTGAACCCGGCCTCACGCACCTTCTCGTGGCCACACCGGAGCATCTCGCCAGCAAAGTCGACCCCGACCACACGGGCGCCACCCGTGGCGGCCAGCGCCAGCGCCAGATCCGCCGTTCCGGTACAGAGATCAAGCACGACTTCTCCGCCGTTCAGACCGAGTGCGTCGACGGCGCGTACCCGCCACCGCTGGTCAAGCCCGGCACTGAGCAAACGGTTGAGGAGGTCGTAACGCCCGGCGATGGCGTCGAACATGCCGGCAATGCGGTGTGGTGCCTTGTCGAGGGGTAAAGACGATGGCGAGCTCTCGTCGATGCCGGACTCGGGTCTCACGCTATGACTCATCCGAACGGGCGTGTTGGTCGCTAGCCGGTCCACGCCGGATACAGCTCGTGCTCGAATCCCAGCGCGGACAGTATCTTCCCGGCCACGAAATCGGCCAGGTCATCGAACGTCTGCGGATGCTGGTAGAACGCTGGCATCGCCGGCAACACCACCGCGCCGGCTTCGGCGCAGAGGACAAGATTCTTCAACTGGGGAAGACTCATCGGCGTTTCGCGCGGTACTATCACGAGCCGCCGCCGTTCCTTCAAGACCACGTCCGCCGCACGTTCGATAAGATTTCGCGACAGCCCGTTGGCCACCCCAGCCAGGGTTTTCATCGAGCAGGGCACGATCACCATCGCCGAGCAGCGGTAGCTCCCGCTAGCGATGGTTGCTCCAACGTCCTTGTTTGGGTGCAACAACAGCGAGCCTCGGTCGACACCTTCTCCAAAGCGGTCTCGTAGATACTTCTCAAAGGAATCCACCGCGGCCTCCGGACCCAGCTCGTCTCGTAGGAGACGTCGACCGAAATCGGAAACGACCACCTCAACGCGACACCCGCGCTCCAGCAAGGCGGCGACGGTTCGGACCGCGTAGATGGCGCCTGATGCGCCCGTGATTCCAACGGCGATGGTCGGATGGTCAGCCGACATAGAGAGAACCAGCCGTGGTCATCAAATACAAGATCCCGACCCATCCGTTGAGGTCGAACGCCTGCTTGACCCTCGAAAGATCGTCACTGCGAACCATTGATTGTTCGTAGACAAGCAGGGCACCGACACCGACCACGCCGGCCAGATACAGGGGCCCCAGCGGCATCACGACCGAGACCGCGGCCAGGCTCACCACCGCAATCACATGGAAGATACGTGAGATCAGTATTGACGCCGCGACACCAAATCTCGAGGGGATGGACTTCAGGCCCTGGACCCGATCGATCTCGATATCCTCACAGGCATAGAGAATGTCGAAGCCAGCTACCCACAGCCCCGTCCCCAGCGCCAGCAGCCAGGGGGGCCATCCCCAAGTGCCGCCAGCGCCCAACCACCCCCCAACCGGCGCGACGGCTAGCGCCAGACCAAGAAATATCTGCGTATATGCCGTGAATCGCTTCGCGAGCGAGTACCAGAAGACGATACCGAGTGCGACGGGGGATAATGCGAAGCAGAGCGGCCCAAGGATCCAGGTCACGGCAATAAATGCCGCCGACGAGATCACGACCAGCGCCACGGCCTCCCGCATGGTGATCGCGCCCGTCGGGAGCTCACGGCTAGCGGTGCGGGGGTTCTGCGCGTCATATCGAGCGTCGACGATTCTATTGAAGCCCATCGCCGCCGTCCGCGCCGCGGCCATGGCCAGAACGATCCACCCCATCCGTCCCCACGCCAGGGAAGACGCGCCGGCCGCCAGCAGCGCTCCGCTCAGTGCGAACGGCAACGCAAACACGGTGTGGCTAAAACGAATGAATGACCCGTAGGTGCGGATACGCGACAACATGATGCTTGAACGCTGACTCACGACTCATCAAGCCAGCGCACGTCCTCCGACGTGACGCCGTTCACCAGGTATTCTTCCACATCCTCGACGGTTGCAGCGCATCGGACGGCGATCAGGCTCGCCTCCATCCCCTCCGCAATCGCCCCTCGCCGGGACCAACCGAGAGCCTCGGCACCGGAACTGGTGGCGCTCCGCAATAGCGCCGCCGCAGGCTGGGCGGGGGCCAGACGCCGCATCTCCGCCAGCTCGGCGAAGATGCTGAGATCTGGAGCACTCGCCAGACTGTCGGTTCCGACCGCCACGCGAACACCCGATGCGTAGAACCGCGCGACCGGCGGAGTTCCAGCTCCAGTCCAGCGGTTGCTACGCGGACACGTGACGACGGTCGCACCCGCCGCCGCCAGGCGCCCGAGCTCGCCATCGGTCAGATGCACGCCATGAACCACGATTGACCGAGAGGTGATCCACCCCAGTTTCTCCAGATACGCGACCGGTCCCGCAGCGAACGGCTTCCACTGCGGGTCCCATCGTCCGCGCCCTTCGAGCACGGTGCGCCACGGTCCCGTCCCTGAACGGAGAAATGCGAGTTCCTCTGGCGATTCGGCCAGGTGCACACAAAGAGGTCCATCCTCGACCGCGTGGCGAATCGCCCGAAACAGCCCCGGCGACACCGAGTACGGCGCATGCGCACCAAGCTGGAGTCGGACGTTTGTCTCGTCGATGTTCCCCGCACCCTGGTGTCGACCATCAGCCATGGCGGCCCGTTCACGGTCCACAAGCGCCCGTGGCTCTGGCTCGTTGAACCCCAACAACTCCTTAAATACGACAGCTGCCACGGGACTCTGGACGAGCGGCGCCACCGACATCAACGTGTTCGTGATGTCTCCGACGAGCCCGACACCGGCGGCGTGGAGCTCGTCGACGGCCCGGACCACCTCGCCCTCGTCCAGACCGACCTCCGCCGTCTGCGCAAATACCTGAGCCACCCACATCGGCAGGCTTGCGGCCGGAGGGACGAGGGTTCGCAGACCCGAGAGCTCGAGATGGGTGTGGGTGTTGACCAGGGACGGAAGGATGACGGTCCCGGTCAGATCGAGCTGCCGGGTTGCGGCGACGGCCTGCCGGTCTCGCGGCCCACCCAGACCGGTAACTCTGTGGGCGTCCACCTCGACCCACCCGTTCCGGATAGGCGGCGCAGCGATCGGGACGACCCACGACGCGTGGTACCGGATCATGTCTGGTTTGGCGATGCAGTCAGGAAGAACCGGAAGACTCGGTGTCCGCGTCCGCCTCTGCGCGGCGCAGTTTCTCGCGGCGGCTTCGCGCAGGGTAGCGTGCCGTCTCAGCGCCCGCACCGCCATCACGCGCGACCGCCAGCTCGAGCATCCGCGGAATCTCCTGCTGCCGACACAGCGGATCGCCCAGTATGTCGTAGTGCATGTTGCGGCGTTTCGGGATGAAGCCGGCATTCTCGATGTTGCGAGCGATCTCAACCTCGTCCATGCAGTAGGCGGCGCCGGCGGCACGCACGACGTTCTCCTCGATCATCACGCTGCCCATGTCGTTGGCCCCGAACGCGAGGCTTAACTGACCGACCTTCCCCCCCTGGGTGACCCATGACGCCTGTAGGTTGTCGAAGTTGTCGAGCACCAGCCGCGCCGTCGCCAACGTCCTCAAATAGTCGATCCCCGTCGCCTCTTCTCCACCCAGTTCGGTGTTGGGCGGCTGGTAGCTCCAGGTAATGAACGCGGTGAAGCCACCCGTCTCGTCCTGAAGGTCTCTGAGCTTGAACAGGTGCTCGAGTCGTTCGTCGAGGGTTTCGACACTTCCATACATCATGGTGGCAGTGGTACGCAGGCCGGCCTGATGCGCCAGACGCATGACGTCGAGCCACTCGTCCGCCGTCGCCTTGCCGTAACAGTTGAGCAGATGCCGCACGCGGTCGACCAGAATCTCGGCACCCCCACCAGGAATGCTATCGAGTCCTGCCCCGACCAGTCGGGAGATGACCGTCTCCGTCGGTAACTGTGACAGCCGGGAAATGTGAATCACCTCCGGTGGCGACAACGCGTGCAGTTTGAACGCCGGGTAACGACGCTTCACCTCGCGGAACAAGTCCTCGTACCACTCGATCGGCAGGTCGGGGTTGTGTCCTCCTTGCAGCAGCAGTTGCGCACCACCGACCGCGATGGTCTCTTCGATCTTCTGGCAGATTTCATCGAACCCCAGCACATAGCCTTCCGACGAACCGACCGAACGATAGAATGCACAGAAATTGCAGCGCGCGACACACACGTTCGTGTAATTGACGTTGCGGTCGATGATGTAGGTGACCACGCCGTCCGCATGGCGTCGCGCACGGACGGCATCAGCCAGGCCTCCAAGCTCGTGGGTCGATGCGTGGCGGTAGAGATGCGCCGCGTCGGGCCGCGTCAGGCGGCCGCCGTTACGCATCCGCTGACCGATCTGATCGACAGTTGCCGACGTCATTCGAAAAAACGGACCGCGCGCTCGGAGGGGACGACCTGCAGTTCGGCCGCGGCGCCAAAGAACTTCTTTAACCCCGCCAGAGCCTGCTCATCAAGCGTATAGGCCACGTTCTCGTGTAAATAGGTTCGGGCGATATTAAGCGACTCGCCGTTATCGTCGGATGGCGCCCACTTCTCAGCAATCGCGTCGAGGCAGTCCAACCCGCTGTCACGGGCAGCTCGAAGCGCCTCGATATGCTCCGGACTCACAACACCCTCGAGACCGACCCAGTACGCCCAGACGAACGGGAGTCCGGTCATGGCGGTCCACTCTTCGCCGAGATCAACCTTGTCCAGTCCATTGAGCTCGTGCTCCTGGTAGAGTGCCGCGTCACCGATGAGGAGGGCGGCATCGCACCGTTTCAGCATCGTCGGCAAGTCAGGCCGCAGCGTAACGAACGTCGGCTCGATGTCAAACCATTTCGCACACAGCACCCGCAGCAACGCGACCGCCGTTCGAGAGCTGGAATCGACCGCAATGGATCGAAGCGCCATCGCCGGCCGGTCCGTGAACAGCGCCACTGACGCCACCGGACCCGTCGACGTGATCGCGATGTCAGGCACGATGCGGTAGTCGGCGTGGCGAAGATACTCGATTGATGGAATCAGGCCGAGGTCGACCGATTTGTCATGCAAAAGCGAGGCGCACTTGGATGGCACATCAAAACGGCAGTCGAAAAGGTCTGGGCCTGCATCCAGACCGTGCACCAGCGGTCTGGCATTCAGATACTCGACGGCGCTCATGCGGATGACACTCATACTTCACACGTCTCGAAATACCCGTCGCGCTGAACGGGCACCAGCGCTGAAGCCCGAATGTTTCGGGTGATCTCCTCCAGTGGCGTTCGCCTGGGACCTTGATCCCGTGAGTCGAGCGGCGACACCGCGTCCACATCATCGGCACCAAAGATCAGGGCCACCTGGGCGAGTTTCGGTCCGTACCTGCCCCAGTCGACCTGAATTGAGTCGATATTGTCAACCAGGAGACGCGCCAGCGCAACTCGACGCCCGTCGTCGTAGCCGGTCGTCACTCGCGTGTTGGTCGCTCTGGCCAGCGGCGCGAAGGACCGGACGTGTGCCGCCGACGCTCCCCACGACGCGACCTGACGAAAGAGTCCCACACCGTCATCCGTCGACTGCTCCACCACCAACCGGGCGACATCGATGCCGGCGTCGCCGCTCGCGTCGAGCCACTCCCGCGCCCGTGGCGCATCCGCATTAAGCGCTGACACCATGGCCAGCCCTGCGCCCCGAAGATCGATAAGCAGACGCGTCAGGGTCGCGGGGTCGTCCCCACACAGCGTCGCGAGATCGTCGACGGCGAAACCCGTGACCGGAGTACTTCCTGCACGCGCGACCACAGCCTCGGTGACGCCGACTGCCTCCCGACCCGTCAGCGGGTCGTCGACGATCCGGAGCTCACCCGCGCCAGACAGCACCTCGACCTGGGTCGCCAGTGCAGCGGGGACCTCTTGCACCCGCACGAAGGTCGCTCGGTCGCCATGTATGAGTCGGCGGCGCGCGTCGGCCGCGCCGCCAAGACCGAGTAGGTTTCCGCTCTCGATCACTCGCTCGACATCGATCACCGATCCGTCACGCGTCGTGCGCATCGCGTCATACCTCTCCGGCGACAGTGTCAGGCGGTCGCAGTTGGTCGTTACGCTCCAGCATCGCAGTTGCAATCTCCTGCGCCACGGCCAATGCCCGGCGACCAGCCATGCCGTCCACACGCGGCTTCCGACCGGTCCGGACAGCGCTCACGAAGTCGCTCAGTTCGAGCTCCAGCGGCTCACCCTCCGGCACCGACACCCCCCCCCCCTCGATGACCGGTTCTCGGTCCGCGCTGCGCGTGACGCGAAACGCCTCGACCTGCTGGGTGACGCAATCAACGGTCACCAGCGCGTGGTGCTGAAAGAATCGTAGCTTTCGAACCCGGTCGCGGCTGATGCGGCTCGCAGTCAGGTTAGCGATGCACCCGTCTCCAAAACGTAGTCGCGCGTTGGCGATATCGATGCGGTCGGTGAGCACTGGCACGCCAACGGCTTCGATCGATACCGGCTCTGCCTGCACGACAGTCAGGAGAACATCGATGTCGTGAATCATCACGTCAAAGACGACGTCGACATCGAGCCCTCTCGCTGGGAAGGCGGCCAGTCGATGCACTTCGACGAACCGCGGTGCCACCACCAACGGCATCGCCACCGTGACCGCCGGATTATATCGTTCGGAATGCCCGACAGCGAGCGTCGTGCCCGCGCGGTCAGCGCACCGAATCATCGCATCCGCTTCCGCCACTGACGCCGCAATCGGCTTCTCAACGAGGACAGGAATACCGGCCTCAAGAAACGGGATCACCACCCTCGCATGCACCGCCGTCGGCACCGCCACCGTCACCGCATCGACGTTCCCAAGCAGTTCCATGGCGTCCACGCCGGCGCGCGACCCGGTCTCGGACGCCGCCTGGTCGGCTCGCCCTCGGTCGATATCCACGACCGACACGAGATCGACATCTGGCACCTGAGCGAGAATTCTTGCGTGGTGCCGGCCGACATGACCCACACCGACGACTCCGACCCGTTGCCGTTCGGCCCCGGTCATCACGCGGAGTCCCCCACCCGACCGACGACCACGATCCCGGCTTCATCCGCCGTCTGAAACAGGGCGGCGCCGTCCAGCACGAGGGTCAGACCGGCATCGACTGACAAGGCGGTAGAGCCAGCTTCCTGCATGGCGCGAATCGTGGCAATGCCGACCACCGGAACATCGAATCGCATGTCTTGCTGAGGTTTCGCCACCTTCACCACGCAGGTACCAGGACCCGCCAGCCGACCGGCCCTGGCGATTACTTCGTCGGTGCCCTCCATCGCTTCGACGGCCACGACCGCCCGGTCCTTGACAACAATGGTCTGGCCGATATCCAGTTTGGCCACGGTATCCGCCATCGTGTAGCCAAACGTGAGGTTCGCCGCTTCATCCGCAGTGGGCGCACGGCGAGTCAGCACGCCGGCAGCGGCCAGAAGCGGTTCGAGAAAACTGGTGGAGTTCACCAGCTCGATCCCGTTTTCTTCCAGCACGTCCGCCACGGCCGAGATTAACGCATCGGTATTTCTGGTCCTGAGCTTACTGAGCACGGAGAGCAATGTGAGGTCGGGCAGTACCCCGCCGAAGAGCTTTGCGTGCTTGACCTGGCCTGCCATGAGTGCTCGCGACACACCGGCGTCTTTCAGAATCGCGATACAGCGTCCGAGTTGACCGAGTGACACCCAATGAAAGTCGGTGCCTGGCGCGGCGGCGGCGGCCGTCTCGAGCGCAGCGTCGGCCTCCTCGTGAATCGCCACGACCGTCACCTCATGCCCGAGACTCCGAGCCGCGCCCAGCGCGAGAAACGGAAACCGACCGTTACCAGCGATCAGACCAATCCTCATAGTGCGTGCGTTCGCTGTTCTCGGTGATGACCGCTTTCTCAGAAGGAACTACTCATCCACTCCGACCG
>Ga0310123_10001944_pt1 | contig 16702 bp, 10 predicted proteins | sample CB6_AW_1057_MG_FD_203505 | JGI IMG/M metagenome (GOLD analysis project Ga0310123, IMG submission 203505) | Marine microbial communities from Western Arctic Ocean, Canada - CB6_AW_1057 | ecosystem: Environmental > Aquatic > Marine > Oceanic | place: Canada: Western Arctic Ocean | collected... | reverse complement strand
TCCTTTTGAATGTTCAGTTCCCGTTCGATGCCGGGGATCGCAAACCCGAACGTCTGCCGGCCCGTGTAGAAAAACAGGTAACAGAACATCGCCGCCAGCAACATTCGCCACTGGGCGCTGCGAAATCCTGCCGGAGCAATGTGCATCGCGTTCACCTTCTTACCAGATCCGTGCATACCTCTTGACCGTGGCCGTCCCGCAAATGGCCCTCCCCTGCTGCCGACCCGAAACGGAGCGCGACCATCATCGGGGGGCGCCTCGATTAGGAATTTTAAGCACCCGGTCTCCTGGACCGCAATGTTCCCAGCGGTCTTTGAGAAGTTTCTTACCGACCGCAGACAAACAACACCGCCTGAAATCAAGCATGGCAAAAGGAGAACACAGGTTCCGGGGAACCACAACCTGTCAATGAACGCCCCGCGGCTCAGTTATTCCCCCCATGTCCCGCGGATTACTGATCCCAGACTGCACCACGCCAGAGTTTCGCGAGAGCAGCGGCGGTACGGAAACGTTCTAGCAACAGGACACCCCGCAAGTCGTTGTCTGCGGCACAGCGCCGGGGCGCGGTTTAACAAGAACTCCAATCGTCAAGTCGGAAAAGCTGCTGCCGGTACTTTACGAAAGGCTGGGTAGCGGGTAGCCTTGAAAAATTGATGAAACGGCCCGCACTGACACCATCAATTACACGATTGGTGCGTGGCATACAAGCCACCTGGCGTGGCAGCGTTGTCTGGGTGAGCCAAAAGGTGAACCACCAGACTTGGTAGCATGAGTTCTAGAGGGGGAACACTATGTTAAATATCATGACTCGATGGGCGGTTGGCGTCTGCATGCTGGGAATGCTTGTTGCGCAGGGGGGAACGATCTGGGCACAAGAAGATTCCGCTGTAGAGGTATCTGCCGAGACCGAAGAGGCAAGCGCCCCGCTCACGGCCGAAGCCGTCAAATTCATGGTGGACAATCTCTGGATCATGTTGGCCGGCGGTCTTGTGTTCATCATGCATCTGGGGTTTGCTACTCTCGAAAGTGGTTTGACTCGTCCAAAAAACACGATCAACATCCTGTTCAAAAACGTGATGATCATCTGTATTGGCCTGTTAACCTACGCGTTGATTGGTTTTCACCTGATGTATCCGGGCGATTTCAACGGATACTTTGCCAGTTCGGCATTCAACATCTTCAACAACGGTATTACCGTCGCACCCGGAGATGCCGCCGAAAAACTGACCAGCGCCTACGCGGACTACACATTGTACACCGACTTTTTCTTCCAAGCGATGTTCGCCGCCACCTGTGCCACTATCGTATCCGGTGCGGTCGCAGGCCGAATCCAACTGCGTTCCTTCCTGATCTTCGCCACCCTTTTCGTGACCTTCTGTTATCCAATTACCGGTTCCTGGAAATGGGGCGCCGGGTGGCTTGACCAACGGGGATTCTATGACTTTGCCGGGTCGACCTTGGTACACTCGGTCGGTGGTTGGGCGGCGCTGGTGCTGGCCTACCTCCTGGGCGCGCGTCTGGGCAAGTACAATAACGATGGAACTGCCAATGCCATTCCGGGCAGCAACATACCGCTGGTGACGATCGGGGTTTTCCTTTTGTGGTTCGGGTGGTTCGGATTCAATGGTGGTTCCGTTTTGTCCGCCGATCCAGCGCTGGTCTCACTGGTGTTGGTTACGACGTCAATCGCTGCTGCAGCCGGTGGCGTGGCGGCCGGTTTGACCTCCTGGTTCTTTGGCAAACCCGATATCACAATGGCCTTAAACGGCATTTTAGCCGGCTTGGTTGGTATCACCGCGGGCGCCGACCAGATGTCGATCCTGGATTCGTTCTTGATCGGTTTGATTGCTGGTGTCCTGGTTTATATGTTTGTCATCATCATCGATAAGAAAATCGACGATCCAGTCGGCGCGGTGAGCGTCCACCTGGTATGTGGTATCTGGGGAACCTTGGCCGTGGGCATCTTTGGCGCCATGGCAGGTATCGAACAGCTGATTAACCAACTTGTGGGTATCGTGTCGATCGGTGCCTTCACGGTTATCTTCACTTTCGTCGTGGGCATCATCCTGGATAAGACCATCGGACTGCGGGTGGGTGCCAGGGAGGAAGAAGCTGGCCTGGACGTCAGCGAAATGGGAATGGAAGCCTACGCGGCCGATACGATCGTTTAACCGGTCGATGAGAACAACTGCATGTTTCAGTGAAACATGCAGTTGCAACAAGTTTTTCAGCAGGGTCACCCGCGACGGCCTGGTCATTTACGGATGGACGACCGGCAGTCGGGGTCCCTGCTTCTTTTTTTCCTTCGCGAAACTTGCGACTGAAAACCGAAGCAGCCTTTTGGCTGGGTCATCCGAACGTGGTCCGGTCACTACCCACCTCCCTCGCGCCAGCCTACCAATCCTTCCCTCCTGCGTTTGTCAGGACCCTGCCAATCGACGCAGCCGGCTCCCATGTGGTACGTTAACGTCTCGCGCTCCCACGTATCGAACTCCCCGCCCCGGAGGCTCACGCCCATGCGCATTGGAATCACCACGCTGCTGTTGTTCCTGCCACTGGCCGGCATCGCCGCCGCCGGGGACAACCGCTTGACACCCGCCGAGAGACAAGCCGGCTGGATCCTTCTGTTTGACGGAAAGACCCTGGATGGTTGGATCACCAGCGACCGACAGGAAAGCAAGCGGCCGGTCGAGTCCGTCAGTATCAATCCGCACGGCTGTGGGCACTACATGGTGGTTCACGAAAAAAAATGGGAGAACTTCATCCTGCGACTCGATTTCAAACTCAGCAACGGTTGCAACAGTGGTGTTTTCTTCAGAACGTTCTCGCTGGAACCCAGGCCGGGCAGGGACATCGGTTTCAATGGTCTGGAGATCGCCATCGACGACACGACCACCGCGGGTTACCACGACACGGGCGCGATCTATGACCTGGTGAAACCGAGTGAAAACGCGATGCACCCGGCCGGCCGGTGGAATGAACTGGAATTAGAATGCCGGGGAAGCGACATCCGCGTGGCCATCAACGGCAAGACGGTCTCCAGCATGGACGCCAGCCAGTTTACCGAACCATTCCTGCGACCCGACGGAACCAGCCACAAATTCGACGTTGCCTACAGTGACCATCCCCGCTCGGGCTACATCGGCCTGCAGGACCACGGCAGCGACTGCTGGTACAGGAACATCAAACTCCGCGTGCTGAAATAAGCCGCAGCCGAACCGCACTGGCCAGCAGGTATGGCACAACGGTCACTGCACCGGGTCCGCTCTTTTATTTCTTCCGCGTGGGATTCTCAGGACCCACGCTCAGAACCGTAAATGAGTGGGGTGGAAAGCGGTAATTAAATTCATTGGACGCCGAACGCTTGCGGACCGCCGTCGGCTGGACCGAATCCGGACTTCCAAACGTGTTGCGGGTCTTCACTGACTTTCCGGTCAGCGTCTCTCCGGTCAGGCTGCCGGTCAACTGGCTCCCCAGGACAAGAATATTCGCGTCGATGGCCTGCGTCTTGTGCCGGTTCACGGCGGACAGCACCAACCGCCGGCGCTGCTTGTCGTACATCGTACAGACGTCCAGATAGGGCAGGCCCTCGTACTCCATCATCGCGATCTTCTGACTTTCCGTCTCGATTTCGCGACCCTCCTCGTCGATCTCGACCACCCCGGCAAAGTATTTCGGGTGACGGCAGTTGAAACTCGGGCAGTCGACGAAACAGTCGACCACTTCACTGGTGTAGTAATCCGCCACCATCTTCATCACCCAGTAGATCGTCTGGCGAAAGGCGGATTTCGGATTGGCACGAATCAGGCCCAGCACGTTGACCACCATCGAGATACACGCCATCCCCACGTCATTCCCATTGCGAAACAGTACATGCTGAACGCCGGCCAACGCCAACGCATCCTGCAGATTGAACTGCTCGTCCAACCGGTCCGGAAAGTGCGTCGTGCGATACCAGACGTTGTATTCATCCAGCGCAATCTTCGGCAACCGCGTAAGATTTTTCTTGGAGGCCGCGTTCTCGATCGCGCCGCGCACAATGTCGATCCCTTTCTGGATCACGACAGGACTGCCCACGCAGTTGTAGTAGTCCTGTCGGCCGACGTAGATGTGCAGCGAGACGTAGTCGACCAGGTCCACGGTCGCGTCGATCGAAGCGCGATCCCAATCGGGCATCCATTGTCCGGTCGCCATACCGACAATCTTGATTTTCTCGTCGGACCATTTCATATTCTTGACCGTTTCCTTCAGGAAGGCGCCGTACTCGGACCCCGTCTTCGTCCCGGGCACCCAGTCGCCGTAGACCTCGTTACCAATGGCCCAGTACTCCACTCCAAACGGTTTCTCATAGCCGTTGGCGCGTCGCTGGGCTGCCCACTGGTTGTCTCCGTCGGCATTGCAGTAAGCGACCCAGTCGGCAGCCAGGTCTGCCGATCCGTTACCCGCGTTGACCGTGAGCATCGGTTCGGCGCCGGTCTGGCGGCAGTAGTCGACAAATTCGTGCGTGCCGAACCGGTAACTTTCGGTCGTGCGCGTGCCGTAGTTGTAGCGGCGGGGTCGCTCTTCCCGGGGAAGCACCCCCTGACGCCAGTCGTAATCGCAGGAAAAGTTACCCCCGGGATAGCGCAGTATCCCAGGCTTCAATTCGCGGAAATAATCCCGCACATCGGTACGTATACCCTGCTGGTCGACGAGTGAAGACTCTTCGTCGACAATTCCACCTTCCATGCAGCCGTGCACGTGCTCGATAAAATGTCCTCGCAGCAGGTCCGAAGCCTGCGCAATCAACCGATCAGTCTGCACTCTCACCGTGGCTTTCATCGGATAGAACCCCGCTCACCTTTCTGGAACCCGCAACGTGGAAATGTTTCGCCCCGGGATTATGCAAAACTGCTGACCCGGGTGCAACCACCAAAGAGCCCACCGGCCTGGAAACCCGTCCATCCGGTGGGCATCATCAGCGACAGACGGGCCGCACAAGCCGCCCTGCTCCGTCTATACAGGTTGATCCACTTCGCGACCACAATTAGACTGAACAAGGCTACCCGCCCCCTGATCCCGATGCCAGGCACGGATGCGGAAGTCCACCACAGCCTGACGCCTCCGGCAGGCACACAAACCCATAGCATGTTCCGACACAAACCGGTGCGGGGGGAAATCTACCTGATTTCCCGGTGTCGTGTTTCCCGTTCGTAGTCGCCTTCTGGCAAGCAGCATCATGAAACCCACGGCCCTTGTGCTGGAAGTCTTCGATCGTCGCCACTGCCGACCGGGCTGCCCCCTGCGCCGGGCCGGTTGGGTCCTGCTACTGCTGGTCACCACACCATTAGCACGTGGGCAGTCCAGCGCACCGGTCCAATTCGCCCGCGAGATCCGGCCAATCCTGTCCGATCAATGTTTCGAGTGCCATGGACCCGACCGGGCCGCCAGGCAAGCCGGTTTACGATTTGATCTGCCGGAGGGACTGTTCGGCGCAGCCGAATCGGGCCAGATTCCGATCACGCCGGGCCAGCCGGAGTTGAGCGAACTGCTGCGGCGGGTGACCAGCAACGACCCCGACCAGCGGATGCCACCACCCGAAAAAGGCGCGCCACTGAAACCCGCCCAGGTCGATCGCTTGCGACACTGGATTCAGCAGGGAGCCACCTGGCAGGAACACTGGTCCTGGCAACCTCCGCTTCGACCGCGGCTGCCCGCCGTCGCTGACGCAGGCTGGCCGCTGGGTGCCATCGACCGTTTTGTGCTCGCGCGTCTGGAACGCGAGCAACACAACCCGGCGCCGCCGGCCGTTCAAGAGACACTGCTGCGGCGCGTGAGTTTTGATCTGACCGGACTGCCACCTACGCTGGACCAGTTGGACACGTTCCTTGAGGACGACTCACCCAACGCCTATGAAAAACAACTCGACCGTCTGCTGGCGTCACCCCGCCTGGGGGAACACCTGGCCTGGACATGGCTGGACGCGGCCCGTTACGGTGACACGAACGGTTACCAGGGTGATTCGACCCGCACGATGTGGCCCTGGCGCCGGTGGGTGATCGAGGCATTCAATGCGAACCTGCCCTTCGACCGGTTCACGACCGAGCAACTGGCCGGCGACCTGCTAAAAAATCCCACGATCGATCAACAGATCGCCTCCGGGTTCCACCGCAATGTGCCCTTGAACGGCGAGGGAGGCCGCATTCCGGAAGAGTCCCGTGTGGAATACGTGATCGACCGCGTGGAAACGACTGCCACGGTCTGGCTGGGACTGACGGCCGGCTGCGCCCGTTGCCACGACCACAAGTACGATTCACTGTCGCAAAAGGAATTTTACCGCTTGTTCGCCTACTTCAATCAGATCGACGAAACCGGCAGCATCGACAGCGGTCTCATGGCTCACCCGGTCCTCAAGGTCCCGGTGAAGGACAAGATACAGGAACTCCGTCTGATCGAAGGCCGCCTGGCGAACCGCAACGCAATGTTTGCCACCGCCTCAGCCGACAGGCAGCCCCCCGACCGGCAAGCGTGGGAGGATCAACTGCTGGCCGGCGGGCAGGCGCCGCTATCCTGGGGTCCCTGGAAGTACCTCGGACCGATCCGGGCCGACAGTGTGGGCCACGGCCACGGAAAACGGTTCGGCCCCGAAGAGACGGGTGATGCCTCCCGCGTCTACGGTGACAAGGTTTGGCAGACGCAGGACTGGCCGGATGACCAAATCATCACCATGCCGCTACCACCAGCGAATGTTGGTTACGCGTATCGCCAGGTGGATGTCACGGCACCCGCCTCGGTGGAATTGACCCTGGGGGCAGACAACGGGATCCGCTTGTGGCTCAACGGAGGCCCCCTGCTGAACAAGTTGACCAAAGCGGGCGCGGATACCGATCAGGAAAAAGTCACCCTCGAGTTGGAGCCGGGAACGCACCACCTGCTCATGAAAATCACGAACCGGACCGGGACCGGCGGGTTTTACTTCCAGTCCGCGCACGGAGGACTGCCCCCGGACATCGCCCCGATTCTGAAAACAACTGTCGATCAGCGAACACCCGCACAACAACAGCGTCTGACCGGACTCTATCGTAAGTCCCTGCCTGAATTCCGGGACCTGGCGGAGAAGATCCGCCGACTGGAGGGGCGTCGACTGCAATTGGAAAACGTGTCTTACGTGGAAACGATGGTCATGCGGCGGCGGGCAGAACCACGCGCGACCTACCTCCTGGTCCGGGGCCGCTACGATCAACCGGACGAGAGCGAAAATTTGTTACCCCAGGTGCCTGCCGCGCTGTCTGCCTTACCGCCGGGCGCTCCGGCCGATCGGCTGGGTCTGGCGCGCTGGCTGTTGGACGCTGAGCATCCACTCACGGCCCGGGTGGCCGTCAACCGTTACTGGCAGTCCCTGTTTGGCGTCGGGCTGGTGGCGACCAGCGAGGATTTCGGTTCCCAGGGCGAACTTCCCAGTCACCCGGACCTGCTGGACTGGTTGGCCACCGAATACGTCCACCTGGCTTGGGACCGCAAGGCCCTGCTGCGAAAACTGGTGACCAGTCAAACCTATCGGCAAAGCTCCCGGGCCACTCCCGAAGCATTCAGGCTGGACCCGCAGAACCGCCTGTTGAGCCGCGGACCGCGGTTTCGCCTGCCCGCCCACATACTCCGCGATCAGGCCCTGGCATTTTCCGGCCTGTTGGTGGAGAGGATCGGCGGACCTTCGGTCAAACCGTACCAGCCCCCTGGAATCTGGTCCGAATTCAGCTTTGGAAAGATTCGCTACACGCCCGACTATGGCCAGGACCTTTATCGCCGCACCCTGTACACGTTCTGGCGCCGCAGCACGGGTCCCACGAATGTGTTTGACAATTCCGATCGCCAGGTATGCAGCGTCCGTCCACGACGGACCAATACCCCGTTGCAGGCGCTGGTGCTGCTGAACGACCCGACCTATGTGGAGGCGGCTCGCCTGCTGGCCCGGCGCATTTTAAACCTGGCAGACCAGGCATCCGGCCGACGGCTGGCAACGGCCTTTCGTATCGCCACGTCGCGCTGGCCCAGCCAGACCGAACAGAGCGTGCTGGAGGGGTGTCTTGAGCGGGCGCGGGAACATTTCCAGGACCGCCCGGAGGCGGCCGAGGCGCTACTGTCCGTGGGTCAGACCCGGCTCGAACCGCGTGGGGACAGCGTCGAGTTGGCGGCCTACACCAGCGTCATGAACGTCCTGTTGAACATGGACGAAACGATCACCCGGGAATAAACCGATGGACAGGCAATCAGCATTTCAACGATCGATCACCCGAAGGGAGCTACTGGGCCGCAGCAGCCTGGGTCTGGGCACGGCCGCCCTGGCCGCGCTGCTGGGACAGGACAGCGCCACGGCAAGCTCCGGCCGCAGTGGCACAGGCGGTGTTTTAGGCGGAACCCATTTTGCCCCGCGCGCCAAACGGGTCATTTACATGCTGCACAACGGGGCACCGTCGCAGGTCGACCTGTTCGACCACAAACCAGAGTTGAAAAAGATGAGCGGCCAACCGCTTCCCGACAGTGTCCGCATGGGACAGCGGCTGACGACCATGACCTCCGGTCAAAAAGAGCTGGCCCTGCTACCCGGCATCGCGCCCTTTCGGCAGCACGGCCAATGCGGCATGTGGCTGAGCGATTTCCTGCCCCACACGGCGTCGATTGCCGACGACATCTGCCTGATCAAATCGATGCACACCGAGTCGATCAATCACGCGCCGGGACTCACGTTCTTTCTAACCGGTTCGGAACAACCGGGCCGGCCCAGCTTCGGAGCCTGGCTCTCCTATGGCCTGGGCAGTGTCAACGACGAGCTGCCTACCTTCTGTGTCATGACCTCGGTCAACCGGAATTCCAGCTGCGGGCAGATTTTTTACGACTGGTACTGGGGCAGCGGCTTTTTGCCCAGCCGACATCAGGGTGTCAAGTTTCGCGGTGATGGCGACCCGGTCCTGTACATCAGCGATCCGCCGGGCATGAGCCGCCAATTCCGCCGTGGCCTGCTGAACGACCTGGGCCGTTTGAACCAACTCCGGCAGGAGGCCGTCGGTGACCCCGAAATCGCGACCCGGATCGGTCAGTACGAAATGGCCTACAAGATGCAGACCTCGGTTCCCGAACTGGCCGATGTCAACACGGAACCCCAGCATATCCTGGATTCATACGGCCCCGACGTGTCGCGCCGAGGCTCATTCGCCTACAACTGCCTGCTCGCCCGGCGACTGGCGGAGAAAGGCGTGCGATTCATCCAGTTGATGCACGCGGGCTGGGATCAGCACAACAACCTGAGCACTGGATTGAAAGCGCAATGCCAGGATACCGATCAAGCAGCCGCCGCGCTGGTCAAGGATCTCAAGCAGCGCGGCCTGCTGGAAGACACGCTGATCATCTGGGGCGCCGAATTTGGCCGGACTGTCTACTGCCAGGGCAATATCAATGACGTCGTGGTGCGTGGCCGCGACCATCATCCGCGGAATTTTTGCATCTGGATGAGTGGCGGAGGAATTCGCCCCGGCATGGTGTACGGTGACACGGACGACTTCAGCTACAACACGACCGAAAAGCCCGTCCACGTGCACGACTGGCAGGCCACCGTACTGCGTCTGCTGGGAATCGACCACGAGCGGCTGACGTTCCGTTTCCAGGGCCGCGACTTCCGGCTGACCGACGTCCACGGGAAGGTGGTCCAAGACATCCTGACCTAGTTTTCAGGTCGACGGCCCCGGGCCACGTCGTCAGCAGTGCCTGTAATCTCAAGCCCTCCACGGCTTGTTAAGGGCCACACGGTTTCCGTCCTGTGCGGTCAGCGTTTTATTTCGCAGTAGGGCAGGACTTTCTTCAGTTCGGCGGCGTCCGCGTCGGTCACCGGAGCGCCGATGAGACCCAGGTAGGTCAGGTGTCCCAGACCTTGAAGCTGAGCGGAAATCGCGTCGGTGACCGCCGTGAAATCAAGCTGGAGCATCTCCAGCCTGGCTAGGCCCTGCAGTCGTCCCAGTCCCGAGTTCGTGATCTTGGTGCCGGTGAGATCGAGCCTCCGCAAGTCGGTCATTCCCGCCAGGTGCACCAGTCCGGCGTCGCTGATCAGGGACGCCAGACGCAGTTCCTGCAGCCTGGTCAGGCCCGCCAGGTGGGCCACTCCGGCGTCGGTAATTTCCCTGGGCACATGAAGTACCCGCAGGCTCGTTAGCTCCCGAAGGTGCACCAGTCCGGCATCGGTAATTTGCCGGGGAAGGTACAGTTCCTCCAGGCCACTTAACTGCTGAAGATGCGCGAGCCCCGCATCCGTCACCTGAGTGCCGACAAGACTGAGCCGACGCAGGCTGGCCAGCCCCTCCAGGTGAGCGAGTCCCGCGTCGGTGGTTGCCCATTCTTTCAGGTCAAGTTTTGCGGGTGCCCCCAGGGCGGCCAGGTAGTGTTTCAGGCCGAGATCCGTGTGCGCGCGCTGCGGCACGGACAGTTTTTTGAGCTGCAGGTCCTTCAGTTGGGCCAACCCCGCAGCAGTGACCCGGGTGTGGTACAGAAAGAGCGACTGCAGGTTTCGCAACCGCCCCAAATGCACCAGCCCCGCGTCGCTGACCCGGGTGCCGTCCAGGGTGAGTTCCCTGAGGTCGCCCAGCTCCGCCAGCTGCAGCAAACCCGCGTCGCTGATCCGGGTGTCGCCCAGGTGCAGTTCCTGCAGGTGGTTCAGGCGCGCAAGATGGACCAACCCCGCGTCAGTGATCGGCGTGCCTTCCAGGTAGAGCTGCCTCAGGCTGCTCCGGCCCGCCAGGTGCGCCAGCCCCGCGTCGCTGATGCCGGACACCCGGTAGAGGTTGAGCCACTTCAAGCCGGCCAGACGCTCAAGGTGCACCAAGCCCGCATCCGTCATCCGGCTGCCCGCCTCGACCCCCACGACCTCGCCCTGTTCATTTCTCCTGATCCTGGCGCCAAGCTTTTCCAACGCGGCCACAGAATCTTCTGTTGTGATACTCCGGCCGGTACCGGCAGCGACCCCGGGTGCATCGCCCTTGTGCGACCCACAACCCAGCACGCCCAGCAGCAGCAGTGTTCCCAGCCGACGTTGCATGTTCGAATCTCCCATTCGCGCGGCCCCTACCAGTCCCGGTGATCGTCCCGACCGGACGCGGCCTGTCAAAGCGATACAATGCCAAAGCGGCACGGATCGACGTTCGACCCGCTTCACTGACCGTCGCCGAGTTGCACCGCCAGTCGACGTGACCCCCAATTGCCCGGCCGACCGTCAAAGAGACCGGCACATTCGGTCCCACACGCCCGGCAGGCGCCGCCTTCGTCCAGGTTCCACCGGCCCAGCACGTACCCGTCGCGACCAATCGCAAGCTGACCGCACTCGTGACAGTAGGTGCTTCCCCCTTCCTGGTCCTGCACGTTGCCCGTGTAGGCATAGCGGATGCCGTTCTTGCGCGCAATGTCCCGGGCGCGGCGCAAGGTTTCCAGCGGGGTGCGCGGTTTATCCTGCATCCGCCAGTCAGGGTGAAAGGCCGTGAAGTGGACCGGCACATCAGCACCGAGTTCCGTCACGATCCAGGTGGTCATCTCTTCCAGCTCCTGAACCGAGTCGTTTTCCCCGGGAATCAGCAAGTTGGTGATCTCCAGCCAGACATCCGTTTCCCGCTTCAGATAGACCAGGGTTTCCAACACGGGCTGCAGATGGCTGGCGCAGATGTTCTTGTAAAAGGATTCCGTAAACGCCTTCAGGTCCACGTTGGCCGCATCCACGTAACGATAAAACTCGGCCCTCGGTTCGGCGCAGACTTCACCCGCCGTGACGGCCACCGTTTTGATTCCGAACTCGTGACAGACGGCCGCCACATCAATCGCGTATTCGTGAAAGATCACCGGATCATTGTAGGTGAAGGCGACACTGCGACACCCCAGGCGGTGAGCCGCGTGAGCGATTCGTTCGGGTGACGCCTGGTCGGCCAGGGTATCGACTTCGCGGGACTTGCTGATGTCCCAGTTCTGACAGAAACGACAGCCAAGGTTGCAGCCGGCCGTGCCAAAGGAAAGCACGGGGGTACCGGGCAAAAAATGGTTCAATGGTTTCTTTTCGATCGGATCAACGCAAAACCCGCTCGAGCGCCCGTAGGTGGTGAGCACCACTTCGCCCTCTTGGCAGGCTCGCACAAAACAAAAGCCGCGTTGGCCCTCGTGCAGTTTGCAATAGCGGGGACACAGGTCGCACTGCACCCGGCCATCGTCCAGGCGGTGCCAGTATTTTGTCGGCACGTTCATCGCATCAGTTCGACAGGGGAATTTCGGAGGCGACAACTCCCCGTCATTGTAACGCGCCGGCCGACTGGGAGCGAGAACAACACCGACTGCACGGATTGCCGGGCCTGGCGGCCTGTTGCAGCGGGCCGGCTACTCGTCCGGTTCCGACTCGGCTTCTTCCTTTTCGACTTCGGCAATCATCTGAATCAGAAACTCGGCCTGCTCACAACTCAATTGATCGACCGTGGTCGGAGTAGGTTTCTCGGGCATCCTAGCTCTCCTGAAAAAAATCGCTTCTCAATGTGCCGGGGTGGCAGGAAACTGTGGCGAAGCATATGCCAAGCGGCCCATCCGGGAAAAGATCGACTTCGGCCGGCGACTGGTTCCAAGCAGAAGGTGGCTCGGCTCGAGAAGCGGGAAATGACAGCCACCGGGTGGAATTATCGACCCCCGTGCCCCCGTAAGAACCGTACAGCAAGCCGTTTGGGCAGACGACTCAGCCCGCCGGGCCGGGCCGGGCAAGTTGCTGGCAAAAGTCGTCTGACATGGTTTCCAGTCCATACTCGGGCTGCCAGTCCCAGTCGCGACGCGCCGAGGGGTCGTCGAAGCGGACCGGCCAGGAGTCGATGAGCGCGACGACGGCCGGGTCGGTTTGGAAACGGAGTTCAGACTCCGGCCGTCTGGCTTGAATCGCGGCGCAGATCTGTCCGGCAGTCGGTGAAAGCGCCTGCACGTTGTAGACCCGCCGACTCAGGCGGCTTTCTTCGGCGGTCGCCAGGCTGACGATGGCGCGCACGACGTCCTTGATGTAAATCAAGGCCGGGCTCGACTGCTCGCGGACCTGAAACACAAACGGTTTGTTCTGACAGGCAGCAATGTAGGCCCGCGACACGTACCCGCTGACTGCGCCGGGTCGGGCCTGCGCGGAAATCACGATGGGCACACGCAGGCAGCGGAAATCGAGTCCATGTTGCTGGTGGTAATAGTTGCCCAGTCGCTCGATGGCTACTTTGGTGACTCCGTAAAGACTGTGAGGCCACTGCGGGTGATCTTCGGGCACCGGGACCGGCAACGGCGCGCCGTAGGCTGCCAGCGAACTGGGAAACACAACCGTCTGGACGCCCTGACGCAGCGATTCCTGCAACAGACCAAAAGCCCCGTCCACATTCACCCGCCAGCCCAGTTCGCGGTCCTCTTCGGTCGAACCTGACAGCAGGGACGCCAGGTGCAGGACCGTGGTGGGTGCATAGCGTCCGATGGCGTTTCCTATCTGCTCCCTGTCGGTAATGTCACCCTGCACGTACTGGCAACCGTCAGCGACCGCACTGGCGGGCATCTCTGCGATGTCAAACAACACCACCCGCTCCCCGGCCTGCACCAACGGAAACGTCAATTGGCAGGCAATATTTCCCGCTCCTCCGGTCACAAAGTACGTTTTTGCCACGTCAGTTCACCTGGAATGTTCGAGAGGCCGTTGCATCGGCAAACCTGGCTGCCGACTCCCGGCGATGGTTGGGGAGCAAAAAAATCGCCCAGCTGGGCCGGGCAGGCGTTTCCTGCAGGAACCGGCCCGACACCGAAACCCGCAGCATAACATCAAGTCTGATAACACGTAGCGTCGTCCGCTTCCCGCTTCACAGGATCCGTCAGTTTCGGACCCCGAGTCGATAGTTTATGATCCTTTCAGCGCAAAACAACCCGCACACCAATGGAACGTGCACCCCGCCGGACGGGCTTTTCGCTCGCCGCGGGGCCCGACCCGCCCGCTGTAGCCGGTGGGAACCACAGAATTTTGCTCTGCCGACAAGGACCCTCCATCATGATCCCGAAATCCGCTTCCCCGCGCGGCCGACTGCACTCACGGCGGACCTTCGCCACCACAACCGCCGCCTCCGCTTTTTCCTTCATGGTGGTACCGCGACACGTGCTCGGGGGTCCCGCTCACACGGCACCGAGTGACCGCATCAATTTTGCAGGCATCGGCGCCGGCGGCATGGGCGGCGACGACATCCGCCAGGTCGCCAAACTGGGTGCCAACGTCGTGGCCTTGTGTGACGTGGATGATGTGAGTGCCGCTCGAAACTATGAAATGTTCCCCCAGGCCCGGCGGTACAAGGATTTTCGCGAGATGCTGGATCGCGAGGAGCATCACATTGACGCGGTGACCGTCGGAACACCGGATCATCTGCATGCCGTCGCGTCGATGGCCGCCATGCAGCGCGGTAAACACGTCTATTGCGAAAAACCTCTCTCCCACACTGTTTACGAAGCGCGCCAACTGACCCGGGCTGCCAGAAAGTACGGGGTAGCGACGCAGATGGGCAATCAGGGTCACGCCTCCGAGGGCCCGCGTCTGGCGATCGAGTGGATCCGGGCTGGCGTGATCGGTGAAATTCGCGAAGTCCATTGCTGGACGGACCGACCCGGAAAATATTGGAAGCAGGGAATTCGCCGCCCGCCGGAGACGCCGCCCACCCCCGCGACGCTGGACTGGGATCTCTGGCTCGGTCCGGCACCCCGACGTCCCTATCATCCTGCCTACGCCCCTTTTCACTGGCGCGGCTGGTGGGACTTTGGCACCGGTGCCCTGGGTGACATGGGTTGTCACATCATCGATCACCCCGTTTGGGCGCTGCAGTTGGGCAGTCCCATCGCCATCGAAGCGATCGCCACTTCCGAAGGGTCCGAGGTGGACGGAACCCCCAATCGTGAAACATACCCGCTGGCGGCGTTGGTCTACTACGAATTTGCCGCCCGCGGCAATCTGCCACCGGTCAAGTTGACCTGGTACGACGGAGGCCTCATGCCGCCGACCCCCGCCGAGATGCCACCCGGGCAGAAATTGCCCGCCAATGGCATTTTGTACATCGGCAGCCACGGCAAAATGTATCACGATCGCGAGGACCGCGTGCCGCGTCTTTTACCGGAAGGTCTGTATGAAACTGCCAGGCGGGTGGAAAAAACAATTCCACGTTCGCCCGGACATCGCCGGGAATGGCTGCTGGCCTGTCGAGGCCAGGGCACCGCCATGTCCAATTTCAACTACTCTGGCCCCCTGACCGAGACCGTTTTACTGGGAGTCCTGGCTCAACGGGCACCGGGGAATCGATTAGAGTGGGACAGCAAAAATTTGAAGGTTAAAAACATGCCCGAACTCGATTCATTCGTCCACAAAGAATACCGTCGGGGGTGGACCCTGTCATAGAACGGGCAGCGAGGCGACCTGGCCCCGCTCCGTTCTCAGCCACAACACCCATGGGAAAACGCCGCTGGCTGCGAAGCGACGTCTGTCGCCGGGTCCCGGCCATCTGATCTCGAAACACCATTGAAATCGTCTAGTGATCACCGGAGAGAATCTTCCATGAGCGCCATCCACACCCACCGCCGTTTGCCCCTGCTGTTGGTCATCATCACGATGCAGATGACGTCATCCGCTTCAGGCCAATTGGCGGGGCAACGTAGCCGGCGGGACCTGGTGATTGCGCCGGGCCAGCCGTCACCCGTGGTTGTGGTGGCTTCTACGGCCGGACCAAGCGAAAAAAGTGCCGCCCGGGATCTGGCCAGATACGTGACCATGATGTGCCGGACACCGGTGGACATCACCACCGACGATGATGAAGTCACCGCAGCGCTGAGTCCGAATCACAAAGGGGTGCTGTTGATCGTGGGACAGGTGGCCCTGCGGGCCGAACCCGCTTTGCAAAGGGAACTGGACAAGGTCGCCAAGCAGGATCCGGTGTTGCGCGCCGATGCCATTGTGCTGCGGCGCAAGGGAAACCGGGTCTACCTGGCGGGCACCAATGACGAGTCGCACTACTACGCTGTCTCGCGGCTGCTACACCTGTGGGGCTGCCGCTGGTACCTGGCCACTGAACTGGGTGAGTGCATACCGGAACACTCCCGCCTGGAAGTCGGCAAGCTGGACGAATCCTACGCACCACCGTTTGAAGCACGCCGCTACTGGATCTCCTGGAACGGCGACGGCAACGGTTCCTCCGAATTCCGCCTGCGGAACTTCATGAGCAGCGTGGTGGTGCCATGCGGACACACCCTGGCGAAATACGTGGGCGATCTGGTACCCCCGGGAAAGAGCGCCTACAACATTCCGGTTGCCGATCCCAAGACCGCAGAGCACGTCGCCCGACAGGTCGTGGACCAGTACGGCAGGGGTCAGCACGTCATGATGGGGATGGAGGACGGCACCTACACGTCGGACTTCCCGCTGGACAATGAACTAAAAGCGGGACTTTACGACAAGTATTTTCAGACACAGGTGCTGACCGATTCGTTCCTGGTCTTTTACAACAACCTGGCGGGTCACCTGATCAAAGCGCATCCTGACAGCAAGGCGAAAATCGGATTTTTGGCCTACATCAATCTGACCATCCCGCCGCAACGCAACATTATCGCAGCCAAACCCCTGGTGAGCTATCTGGCGCCGATCGACATCGATCCGATTCACGGCATGGACGACCCC
>Ga0310123_10001942_pt1 | contig 16725 bp, 11 predicted proteins | sample CB6_AW_1057_MG_FD_203505 | JGI IMG/M metagenome (GOLD analysis project Ga0310123, IMG submission 203505) | Marine microbial communities from Western Arctic Ocean, Canada - CB6_AW_1057 | ecosystem: Environmental > Aquatic > Marine > Oceanic | place: Canada: Western Arctic Ocean | collected... | reverse complement strand
ACCAGCTGGTGGTCGTGCTTCTGCATCACCGACAACTCGGCGGCGTACTCGTCGCCGATCGCCAGCCAGAACGTCCCGGTCGGCTTCAGCACCCGGATGACCTCCGCCGTCCACCGACGACTCCAGGCCAGGTAGTCGTCCCCATCACGCCGGTCGTCGTACTCGTCGTACTCGTACCCGATATTGAACGGCGGGTCGGCGAACACCAGGTCGACTGAACCGTCAGGCAATTCGGCGAGGCCCTCGAGACAATCCCGGGCGTGGATCTGTCCGAGCAGTTCGTCGGGGATCACCACGGCATCCATCGCGACATGGGCCTCCTGCCTGTACACAGTCCAGCAAACACGACCCCTCAGGCGGGGTCCTTGACCACCGGGTTGGTCAGCGTACCGATGCCGGTGATCGAAATCGAGACGGTATCGCCGTCTTCCAGGGTGAACTCATCGGGCGGCACCACGCCGGTGCCGGTCATCAGCACCACCCCATCGGGGAAGACATTTTCGCGACCCAGCCACTCGATCAGGTCTTCAAAGCTCCGAGCCATCCGATCGACGTTGGTCGTGCCCTCGAAGACCACCTCGCCCCCTCGCTCGATCTCGATCCCGATCTCGGTCCCCGGCCGATCCAGCGGAAAGTCGGCCAGCAGCACGCAGGGACCCAGCCCCGCCGACTCGCGATAACACTTCGCCTGGGGCAGGTACAGCGGGTTCTCGCCCTCGATGTCTCGAGCCGACACGTCGTTGCCGATCGTATACCCCACCAGCCTCAGGTCGGGGCTGATCACCAGCGCCAGTTCCGGCTCGGGCACCGTCCAGTCGCTGTCGGACCGCACTCGCACCGGGTCCCCAGGACCGGCAACCCGGTGCGGGGTCGCCTTGAGAAACAACTCGGGACGATCGGCGGTGTAGACCTTGTCGTAATGAGTCGCCGCACTCTCGGATTCTTCCATCCGAGCCACCTGGCTCCGCTTGTAGGTCACCCCCGCCGCCCACACTTCCTGGAAATCGATCGGGGCCAGGCACGAGAAGCTGCCGGCAGCCAGGTCGCTGGCACCCGCTTCCAACAGCCGACTGGCACCGGCCGTGGGATCGGCCGAATGCAGCAGTTCGGCCAGGGAAGTGATGCTCTGGGAACCCGAAAGATCCAGCAGCCGTGCCGAGCCATCCTCGGCCAACACCGCGACTCCGATGGATCCATCGCTGGTGCACACCCTGGCTAGCCTCATCGGTCGTCCTGTTCTCTGGCAGGTTGTCGAACTATTCTACGCTTGCCCACGCGTGGGCAAGCCGCCGGTTGGCGGCAGGATGTCACGATCCTACCTCAGTGCCACCCGGACGCAAGCACTCCAGCGTCTGCTGAAAGTCGTCGGGCAACGGAGCCTCGAAGCGGATCGAACGGCCGGTGGCAGGGTGAGTCAGTTCGAGCGATCGGGCGTGCAGGGCCTGGCGACGGATCGGCCACTCGAGACCCTCGGACCTGACGCCGCCGTAGAGCCGATCGGCGAGCACCGGGTGGCCCAGGTGACTCATGTGGACCCGCAACTGGTGGGTGCGGCCGGTGCGAGGCGAGAGTTGGAGGTAGGAGGTTCGCTCGAATCGCTCGAGCACCTCGTAGAACGTCATCGCGTGACGGGCCGTGCCTCCCTCGGGAACCACCTGCATCTTCTCGCGATTGCGACGACTGGCCGCCACGTAAGTCTCGATGTAGTCACTGTCCAACTCGGGACTGCCCCAGCAAATGGCATGGTACCGCTTGGTGACCTCGCGGAGTTCGAACTGTCGCGAGAGCTTGTGGTGGACCTGGTTGTTCTTGGCCACCACGATCACACCCGTGGTGTCTCGATCGAGACGATGCACGATGCCCGGACGCAACGTGCCGCCGATGTCGCTGAGCGAATCGAAATGGAACTGCAGGGCGGCGACCAGGGTGCCGCTGGACTGGCCACGGCCGGGATGGACGATCATGTTGGCCGACTTGTCGATCGCCACCAGGTGCTCGTCCTCGTACAACACCGACAGCGGCAAGTCCTCGGCCTGGACCCGGGGCTCCGATTCCTCGGGCAAACTCAACTCGATCACGTCATTGACCCGCAGCCGACGAGACGACTTGGCCGAGAGACCGTTGACGGCGACCGAGCCGGAGGCAATCGAGGCCTGGAACCGGGAGCGGCTGAAGTTGGGGTAGAGCCGGACGAGATAATGGTCCAGCCGCCAGCCATGGGCACGAGCTTCGACGGTCACCCGGATCGGTGACCCCCCACCCGGCTGACTCATTCGCCCAACTTCTTCTTCGTGGCCGGCTTCTTTGTGGCTGGCTTCTTCGTGGCTGGCTTTTTCGTGGCTGGCTTCTTTGTGGCTGGCTTCTTCGTGGCTGGCTTTTTCGCAGCGGGTTTCTTTTCGGCCGGTTTCTTCGCAGCGGGTTTCTTCTCGGCCGGTTTCTTTTCGGCAGGTTTCTTCGCAGCCGGTTTCTTTCCTGGCAACTGCAGGCTATCGGGGATCTTGCGAATGTCCTTGTCCTTGTCCTTGTCGTCGGGCTTGGACTTGTGACCGGGCGTATCGAGATTCCCGCCGGTGAGGCTTTCGAGCAGTCCGGGCGGGAAGGGATCATCGCCGGTCGGGGTTCCCGTTGGGGCACCGGCGGCACCCAGCGGGTTGGTGAATTCGGGAGCGGGAGTCTCAGAGACGCTGACAAACCACTTGTAGAACTCCGAGGCGTCGGCGTGTTCCAGGGCCTTGCGGCGGTTCGCGGCGAGATCCTTATAGGGGCCGTCGGTCGATTCGAGTTTCCGGTAGGCGGCGACCGCCTCATCGATCGACTCCTGGGTTCCCGAGCAGGTTGCTTCGGCCGCGACGGCCAATCCGAACAGGGCACGTTGACGCAGCTGCGACCCCTCCGGGGCATCGCCGCGTACACGTTCGAAGTCCTGCTGGGCCTTACGGATGTCGTCGTTTCTGCCGTTGCGAATACGGCGATCCCCCTTGCTCCTCTTGGCAATCCTGTCGGAAGTCTGTCCTCGCCGCAGCGACATCCTCAGCCGCGTCTCGGCCAGCAGCAGCCTGGCCCAGGACCGGACCTCCGGGTCGGCGTCTTCGTTCTTGTTGAGGAACTGGGTGTAGACCTTGACCCGCAAGTCGCCCACCCCGGTCAAGACTTCTCCGTCTTTCAGGCTGCTGATCATCTCCCTGTTGACTGCGGTGGGGACCCCAATCCAGGTCCCCCAGGTCGCCTGGCTCGACTGGGTCGAGGTGCTCTCGTAGAGGCCCCAGCCGATGCCGCCTACGAGCAGCCCGGCGGCGATCCAGCTCCCGATCAGTCGTTGCTGGTGCTGAGGGTGATCGCTGCGGAAGAATTCCTTGAGGAACCCGATGATCGGGGCGAACATCGCCCACAATTCGGAGGTCGACGAGGGCCGCGACGGGGGTCTCGACCCGGAATCCTCGGTCTGACCAGCCGCCGAGTCGGTTTCAGTCGAGGGCGTTTCGGCCATGTTCGAAGCGAGCTGCGAGTGAGTTGGCGGAGTGGATTCGAAGCGGTGGGTCGGCTCGGGGAGAGCCCACAGGAGGCGGGATCCGGGCCTCTTGAGCGGGTGAGCGCGCGAGTATACGGTTCGCTGCGAGCGAGCGTCAAGGGGGGGCCGCGGGGCGCAATCGACCGAGACGACTAGCCGGGGGGGCCGATGCGGACGGTGTATTCGGCAGGAAACGGCACGCTGCCGTCACGGCGACTGCGGCCCACCAGCTGGAATTCGTCCAGCGACGCGGGGACCAGGAAATACAACGCCCCCTCACCCTCGTACAGACACCTCAGGTCCTGGCGACCGGTGCGGGCGACCGAGTGGTGACCCAGCCCGCCGACCAGGGCCGTCAGGCCAACCGACTCGCGGTAATCACTCCAATCCTCGAACGCCTCATCCGCCTCGCCGGCCGACTGCCAGGCACTCAACAGTTGACCCAGCGACTCGGCCAGGTCCGCGCGGCGGAGCCCGTCAAGTCGACTCGACTGAGACTCGGCAAATGACCGCAAACTCTCGACCTGGCCCAACCCGATTCGAACCAGTCGGTATTCCCTGGCCGGTTCGACCCGCACCTGCATCGTCCCGTCCGACTCGACGAATGCCACCACCATCACGTTGCTGCGGACCCTGCCGGGCCGTTCCTTGAGACTGGCAACCAGCCGGGAAAACGGCTCCGAACGAGACTCCAGCAGGGCCCGATCGATCGACCGGGGCTCCAGCACCTCGGCCGTCACGAACGACGCCGTCAACTCGCCCTCCAGCTCGCCCTGGAACCGGCTCGGGTCGTTCAGCATCCAGGCCAGCGTGATCGCCAGCAACAGGACCCCACCACACGCCAGCGGAAATCCCAGCCCCCCTTTCTTGCGACGGCGACGCCTGACACGGCTCGATACCGACGCCTGCGGCCGCGACTGGAATTCGGGCACCACGTCGGGCACCACGTCGGGCACCACGTCGGGCACCACGTCGGGCACCACGTCGGGCACCACGTCCTTGTCGGTGGCTGCGGTGGTGGCTGCGGTGGTGGCTGCGGTGGTGGCTGCGGTGTTTGGTTGTGGCCGGGGCACGACGAGCGTGGAGCCGCATTTCGGGCAGACGCCCTGTAGGCCGGCGGCCTCATCCCCGATACGGATGGACACGGTGCAATACGGGCAATCGAACTCAATGGCCATCCCCGGCTCCTGGGTCGAATCCACTTTCGGAATCAGGCCTTTGGGCTAGTCGTCCTGTTCGACAAACACCGGCTTGAGCAATCGATCGACGGGTGCGAAGTCATCCTTGAGCACTCCGCCCCAGTGTGTCGCGGCGGCCCAGTGGACGACCGAGTCCCATTGGTTTCGGTCGTTTGAGAGAGTCGCTTTCTGGTCGTCGGAGCGAGATTCCTTCCAGGCGAAGGGAGGTTGCGACCAGTGGCCGCCGGCGGTGGAGAGATTCGAGAGGTCCAGGGGCGAGTTGGATCCGATCAGCACGAAGGTATCCCGACGCCGGTGCGGCACTCCGTTTTCGCTCGAAAAGACATAGACGTTGGGAAAGACGTTGGCGAGCGTCAGCGTGTAGCAGCTCAGAAAATGACCGCGATCGCGGGTGTACTTCGAGTCATGCGAGCGTTGCCTGAGGTCCTTGATGACATCGATCAGTGCCGCGTTGTCCCCGACGGCCACGAACATTCCCGTGAGAGTCTCCTCGGTCACCGCGCCTCTTACGCCCAGCCGATAGACACTTTCGTCGGGCCGTTCGTACACCTCGACCCCGGGCAATCCCGGAATCGCCGTCCATTCTCCGGCCTCCGCCGCGGCAGTCCACGCCTCGGGCAACGGTGTGGCGAGCGTGGGTTGGTCGGAGTTGTAGTCGATCTCTTCGTCACGCGCGGGTGCTTCGAAGCGGGGATAGATATCGATGATATTGGCCAGGAAGACGCCTCGCTTGGGATCGAGCAGTTTTCTCACGTCGTTGGTGAATTCCTCGGTCGTGAGGTGCCAGGGCACGCTGAAGTCGTTGAAGGCGTCTCCATAAATGAAGTCGTACTCGGGCTTGTCGGCCCGAGCGAGTTGATCTACGACGAAGTTCCGAGCGTCACCGAGCTTGGTGCTGCGTGAGATCAGTCCGTCTTCGGGGAGCCCCAGTTCTTCCTGCACGGCCTTCAGGACCGCGGGATCCAGCTCGGCGACATCGATCACCGGTTCGTACGGGAACTTGGCCTGGATCCACCTGGGAAACACGAATCCGCCTCCGCCGATGAACAGCGTGCGGACTTTTCGGGACTGCGCGTACAGGTCGTTGATCGCCTCGAACCAGGCATGATCGGGCGAAGCGGCCAGCAACTGGTCCCGGTGCTCGTCGCTGATGACCATCTCGGTGGTCAACGCTCCGAGTTCGGGGTGGTATTCGATTCCGCCCGAGGGTTTTTCGTCGGTGCGGTTTTCCTTCTTGAACTCGTCGGGGATCCTCACGCCCGGCGGCAGTTTTTCGAGATCAGCCGGCGAGAACCCGGACCAGTCCGAAGCGGCCGACTTGCGATGCAACTCCTCGACGGCCAGCCACCAGGCCCCCGAGGGGCTCAGTTTCAGCAGCGTGTCGCGATCGCCGGGCAACAGCGTACCGCGGACTCTCAGTTGGCCACCGCCGATTCCCGAAAACGAGATGCTCCCCGAGAGATTCTTGACGATCTGGTCTCGACCGGGAAACTCGGGCAGGTCGACGGTGACGTCGATGGCCCAGTCCTGCCGAGCCCTCTCGGTCGCCGCCGCGTAGACCAGTTCGTATTCGTATTTCAGCAGAGTCGGGTTGTCGGAGACGTAATAGCTGTGAACGAGCTTGTCGAGCTTCAGATATTTCATCTCGACGCCGTCGTCCTCGTCGGTGGTCTCGACGACGGTGATATATGAGTAGTTGCTCTCGTCCTCGTACCGTCCCGGTTCATCTTCTCGCAGCGACAGTGTCCGGCCGAACTCGTGGAAGCCTCGTCCAATCCGGTGACCGGTCTCTTTCCAGTCATCGCTCAGAGCGACCTGCCCGGCCGGATCGCGTCCCAACCCCAGCAGATCTCCGAAGCGGGCTCCGGCGACTTCCAGCGATTCGCCTCGTGCCGCGGCCGCAAGCCCGAAGACCACCAGGAACTGCAGCCAGCCAAACGCGATCGCCGGCCTCAGTCTCGAACGCGGTGCCGCGGCACAGGCGGCGGTGATGCCCAGCAGAGCGGCGGTCAGAGTGACCAGGGCTCGGGTGCCGAAGAGGTCGATCAGCCAGAAGCCGGCCAGGAAGGTGCCGATGATCGAACCCAGCGTGCCCCAGGCGTAGACATTGCCGACGGTGATCCCGGTCTTGCGGCTTCTCGAGAGAGCCAGGGCGGCGACGACCGGGGAGACGGTCCCCATCGCGGCGGCCGGCGGCCCGTAAATGACCGCGACCTGAACCAGCACCCAGACCGGCCAGCTGACGCTGGAAGACGGTCCGCCTTCGAGAATCCACTGCGAGAGCCAGACGACCGGGCCCAGCAGTGTCGGCGGCTCGGTCCGGTACCACTCGGTCGAGAGCTGGTCGAGCCAGATCACGAGGAAACAGTGGAAGCTGGCAATCAACAGCAGCCAGCCCAGCGTGCGGCGGTGGTCGAACCGGTCGGCCAGGATCCCGCCGACGTAGTTGCCGATGGTGATCCCGGCCAGCACCACGCCGATCACGCTGGTCCAGGAATACAGCGACTGGCCGATGTGGTGAGCCAGCAGGCGAGCGGCCGAGAGTTCCAGCATCATGATGCAGAGACTGGTGACGAACACGATGGCGTTGCAGCCGACCAGGAACCTCCAGGTGCTCGGCCCGGCGTGGGGCCAGCCCAGATCGGCCGGGTGCAGTTCCTCGCCGGCGGCCGGCAGTGAGACCGAGCCGCCCTGGCGAGTCCTCTGCCGCTTCAGCAGGAAGCCGACGACGACCAGCGTCATCGGGACCAGACCCATCACCATCAGAGCCACGGCGGTGCCGCCGATGATCAGCCGCGTGCCGTAATGATCGATCAGGTAGAAGCCGGCCAGGAAGGTGCCGACGATCGAACCCAAGGCCGCCCAGGCGTAGACGTTGCCGACGGTGAACCCGGTGCTGCGGCTGCGCGAGAGTGCCAGGCTGGCGACGACCGGTGAAATCGTGCCCAGCGCAATGGCCGGCAGCAGGAAGATCGCCGAGACCACGCACAGCACCCAGATCGGCCAGCCCATCGATTCGGGCCGGACCACTCCGACCATGAAACCGTCGAGCACCAACGCCAGGCCACTGGTGAGAGAGGCCAGGGGGAACAGGATCGCCAGCAGCTTGAGGTGACCGAAACGGTCTGCCAGCATCCCGCCGGCGTAGTTGCCGACGGTGATCCCGGCCAGGACCACGCCGATGACTCCCGTCCAGGTGTACAGCGACTGGCCGATGTGATGAGCCAGCAGCCTCGAGGCGGTCAGTTCCAGCACCATGATGCAGATGTTGCTGGCAAACACGATCAGGTTGCAGCCGATCAGCCACAACAACGCACTGCCCCGCCCGATCTCGCCTCGAGTATTCATCGATTGCTTTCCGTTGCCGATCACCGGTTGCCGATCTTGAGATGGACCCTCCATCATAGACGGCCCGACGGGTCGCGTCGCCACCGAGAGCCCCGGCTGAGGGCGAAGTTTGAGGCGATTGCGACCGGACTGGCTCGCCGCGTCAGCGGGCTGGCTGCGGTGGGGCTGCGGTGGGGCTGCGGGGGGGGCTGCGGGGGGGGCTGCGGGGGGGCTGCGGTGGGGCTTGCGGGGTAGCTGCGGTGGGGCTTGCGGGGGTTGAGCGAACCGGTTGGTTGTCATCGATTCCCACCTCCCCCTAGAATGCTCGCGACCTGTCTCACCTCTGGCAGTGTTGAGAGCGACTGATGTCCGAGCGGATCGAGCTGTTTCCCGGTGTGATCGAGATGAACTACCAGGCGCGTCGCCGCCTGGGGTGCTGCGTCTACCTGGTCCACAGCGGTTCCGACTGGTTGCTGATCGACATCGGCTACGAGGACACCGTCGGAGAGATCATCGAGATCATCCGGCAATTGGATTTTCCCTTGGCCAATTGCCGCTACCTGATCGCGACCCACGCCGACGTCGACCACGTGCAGGGCCTGGGTCGAGCCGCCGAGTTGTTGCCCGGTTCCCGAACCTGCGGTCACCCCGACGCCGCGAGGCTGTTGGCCGAGGGCGACCGGGTGACGACCTACGCCGAAATCAGTGCCCAGGGAATCTCGATCGACATGCCGACCGTGCAGTTGCACGAGACGATCAGCGAGGGGGACCGGTTGCCGCTGGGGGACGTCGAACTGGAGGTCTGGCACACTCCCGGTCACACCGTGGGACAACTCGCTTTCCGCCTGGGCAACTTACTGTTGTCCGGCGACAACATCTACCGGGACGGCTGCGTGGGGAACATCGACGCACACCACGGCTCGGACATCCCGTCGTTCATCGAAAGCCTGACCCGGATCCGCGACAGCGACATCGAGTGGCTCTTGCCCAGCCACGGTCCCCCCTTCCGCAAGGACCCCGAACTGCTGCAGGCCACCATCGATCGACTCGAAGGCTATTGCCACATGGCCGATTTCGGGACCTGTGCCACCGATTGGCCGCTGATGGACGAGTGGGACCGCGAACTGGTCGAGGGGTTCCATCCCGAATAGACCGGCTGCAGACGCCAGCTTCCCCAATCGTTACAACCCGCACGACCCCTCAACTCGGTCGGGCTTTCTTCCAAGGCTGGCAACCGACCTGTTAGACTAGGTGCGGCGGCTGGGCCCAACCGGTGATCTGGTGATCCGGTGATCTCGTGATCTAGCGATCTAGCGATAAAGTCCGCCGAAACCGCATCCTGGGACAAAGTCGGACCATCGGAATTACCGATCAAACCGATAGTTCCGTGTGCTTCGACCCGATCCAATGGCCGCTCTCCAGACCGCCATGACCAACTTCTTTTCCAATCGCGACCGATTCGGCCACGGCAACGCGCTGTGGGTGCTGCTGTTGCTGGTCTTCCTGGCCGCTCCCGCCATCTGGTCACTCTCACGCATCGACCTCGAAAACGACATCGCCAACTGGCTGCCCGAGGACGATCCTCAGGCCCGCACGCTGCGGTGGTACCAGGAAAACTTCCAGCACGAGGACCGGGTGCTGGTGTCGTGGGATACCAGCTCGCTGTCGGACCCGCGGGTGGCGTGGTTTCACGACAGGCTGGTCGGCAAGACCGACGCAAACGGAGTCCGACGCAGCGGGTCGAAGCTGATCAAGTCGGTCACCACGCCGCAGGACCTGATCGTCAGGATGATGAAGTACGAAGTCGAAGGGCCCGAGGCGGTCGGACGACTCGAGGGCGTGCTGATCGGCACCGGGCCGCTGAAGGTGAAGTTGACCGAACTGGGCCGTCGAGACATCAAGCAGGTCCAGCGATTGATCACCCAGAGGGCCGCCGCCGACCTGAAACTCGATGTCGAATTCCTCGCAGCCGGCGTCGAGTGGGAACCGAGCGAGGAGGACGCCGTACGGCTCAAGACGCTGATCGGTGGCGATTCCCCAGCCGAGTCGGAGTCGGATGAGGAAGCTGGCGAGGACGAGGACGAGGACGAGCTGGACGAAGAGCAGTTTGATCCCGAGCAGTTCCTCTTGCCCGCTCACGACTTCCAGGTCCGCTACCCGGGCATGCAGCGAAGCAGTGAGTCGACCCAGAGCCTGATCGCTCTGATCGCCGGGTTGTCGTCAGCGGGTGCGCCCGAGGATCTGTTGGTGGCCGAGGACGGCTGCTTCTTCCATGCCGGTGCCCCCGTGGCACTCTCGGTCAGCCTCACCGACGCCGGCATGGCCGACGCGGCCGAGACCCTGGTTGAGATCCACCGGATTGCCGGTGAGGTGGGGATTGCTGCCGAGGAGTTCCGGATGGGCGGGCGTCCGGTCGCCGGCTCGGCTCTGGACGAGATGGTCAAGGACTCGGCGTGGAATTCGTCCGAGGAGATTGCTGCGTGGCAGCTGCACCGCCGCTCGATCATCCTGCTCTCGGGACTGGTCGGCATCGTGCTGGCCTTCGTGATGCTCCGCAGCGGCCGGCTCGCCACCCTGGTCTTGGTGGTCAGCTACTACACCACCCTGCTGGCCGTCTCGCTCGTGCCGCTCTCGGGCGGACACATGAACATGGTGCTGGTGGTGATGCCGACCCTGATGTTCGTGCTCACCGTCTCGGGTGCCATCCACATCGCCAACTACTGGAAGCACTCGGCCGTCAAGAACCCTGCCACGGCGGTGGTCGAGGCGGTACGGATGGCCAGGGTGCCGTGCACGCTGGCGAGCGTGACCACGGCGATCGGGCTGTTGAGCCTGCTGACGAGCACGCTGAGGCCGGTGCGTCAATTCGGAGTCTACTCGGCCATCGGCTGCCTGATCTCCTTGGCCATGGTGCTCTACGGACTCCCCGCCCTGTTGCAGTTCTGGCCCTCCCGTTCCGAGAACCAGGCCGACCTCAAGCGCGACGGCTGGACCCGGCTGGGACTGCTGGTCTCCCGGTTCTGGATCCCCGTGACCCTGACCTCGATCGCCGTCTTCATCGGAGGCACCTGGGGCCTGAGGCACTTCAAGACCGAAACCAAGGCGATCCGCTACTTCCCCGACCACTCGCGGGTCGTCGAAGACTACAACTTCCTGGAACACAACCTCTCGGGCATCGTCCCGGTCGAGCTGGTGATCCGCTTCAGCCGCGACGAACAGAAGCGGTTGAACTTCGTGGAACGCATGCAGGTGGTCCGGGAAATCGAACACAAGGTGCGTGAACATCCGGAGATCAGCGGCACGGTCTCCCTCGCCGATTTCCAGGAACCGTACAAGCCGCTCCCCGAAAGTGCCTCGGGGCTCCGCAAACGACTGGCCAAGAAGAAATCCAGCATCCTCGAACGGCGGATCAAGGGAGACGATGAGAACGAGCCCGAGAGCGGGGCGCGGGCGTTTCTGCACGTGGCCGACAAGGCGACCGACCTCGAGATCGCCGGTGATGAAAAGCTGAACCGATCCGGCGACGAACTGTGGAGGATCACGGCGCAGGTCTCGGTCATGTCCGACTACGACTACGGACGCCTGACCAACGACCAGCGAACCGGGGACCTGGACAACATTGTCAAGAGCGTGATCAAGAGGCACGCGGGGTGCCACTACGTGGTCACCGGCATGGTGCCGGTATTCCTGAGAACCCAGCAGGCGGTACTCGACAGCCTGATCTGGAGTTTCGCGCTGGCGTTTGGCGTGATCGCGATCGTGATGATGATCCTGCTGCGGAATCCCGTTTCCGGTGTGCTGACCATGCTGCCCAACCTGATGCCCGTCGGCATCGTCTTCGGACTGCTCAGCTGGGCCGGCCAGGCCGTCGACATCGGTACGATGATCACCGCCAGTGTCGCGTTGGGCATCGCCGTGGACGGCACGCTGCACCTGATCACCTGGTTCCGAGCCGGCTTGCGAGACGGGCTGCAGCGACACGACGCCGTCGCCCGTTCACTCTCGCAATGCGGACCGGCGATGTGGCAGACCAGCCTGGCTGTCGGGCTGGGACTGCTGATGCTGGCTCCGGCCGAATTGCTGCTGATCAGCAGGTTCGGCTGGCTGATGGCCGCGTTGATCGGAGCGGCACTGATCGCCAACGTGGTACTGCTGTCAGCCCTGCTCGCCGGACCACTGGGCTGGTTGATCCAGAGAGGAATGGCCGCGGAAATCGCCTCCGGTGTCGCCAAACAGCCACCCTCGCAACCTCACCTCAAGCTCAGTTCCGCCTCGACCGCCCCCGGCGGAACGGTTTCTGAAGCCTGAAACCGGATCACCGGCCGGGTTGCGACACTGTTCCAGACCCCCTCGGGGTCCTAGAATGAAAGAGTCGAAGAACCGGGAGCCTGACTGGTAGCCTAACTGGGAGCCTGTTGCAGTGAGCGAATTCGTTGAACCCCTGGGCATGCGTGTGCTGGTCCGCAAGGACGAGGCTCGCCAGACGACCAAGGGGGGGATCGTGTTGCCCGACGACGCCGAGATCCCCACGATCACCGGGCGGGTGGTGGAAATCAGCACCCAGGTCGGCAACGACGACGATTTCCCGATCAACAAGTACGACAAGATCCTGTTCCATCCCAAGAGCGCGATCCCGGTCGACTTCGAGCCTGACAACCTGCTGTACGTCGTCCCGGTCGACGACATCGTCGCCGTCTTCCGCCGAGCCCCCTCGCCCGATTCGGGAATCGGCTCCGCCAGCGAACTCGACGAACGAGACGAACGCGACGAACGAGACGAACGCGACGAAAAGGATTAGGCCGCCGGACCCACGAGCGGCCCTACCTCGCCCTCGCGGCCGACTCGTACGCCGCCAGGATGGCCTCGACCGCGTGAGCCCCCATCGAGACCGGCACGTCGCTCTCGCGGTCCCCATCCAGGCAATCCAGGAAGTACTCCGCATCGGCAGTCGCCTCGGCCGCCAGCGGCCACCAGTCGGTCTTGGGCTCTACACCACCCGACTCCTGCGTACTCGACCAGAACCCCATCGGGTCCTCGGGGTGAGGCACCTGGGGCTGGCACCACGCGGCGGAGTCGCTGAAGACTTCCAACCGAGGGCGAAACGCGTCGACCGATTCGGTGGCGTCGGTCCCCACCAGGTGCACCTGGTGAATCCCGTGACTGGGGTGACTCGACCACCCGCTGCGGCCCACCGTAATCGTCGCCTCGATGCCTCCCTCCAGCCCCAGCAACAGTGCCGCAAAGTCCTCGGCCCCGTTCCCCTGGTGTTCGGCGAAGAAGTAGTTGGCCGTGGCCGCCTCGACCGCTGCCACCCGCTGCCCGCTCAACCACTCGAAGAGCACCAGCGGGTAGAGTCCCACGCAGAACAGTTCTCGCTTCGAATCGACCCAGGTGAATCGACTGGCCACTGCGGCTTCGCGTCTTGGCTGACCGAGATCCGCGGTGCCGGCGACGCCCTTGGCGAACAGCAGTTCGGCATGCATCCCGACCAGGCTCCCCAGCCGGCCGCTGTCGACCACTTCGCGGCAACGCCGCCCGATCGAGCTGCGGACCAGGCTGAACATCTGGCTGCGGACCCCCGCCGCCTCGACCGCCGCCACCACGTCCTGGGCCTCTTCGAGCGTCGAGCACAGCGGCTTGTCGACATAGACGTGCTTGCCGGCCCGCGCCGCGGCCACCGTCATCCTGGCCCGCCGCTCGGGCTCGGGGCACAGGCAGACCAGGTCCACGTCGTCACGCTCCAGCGCCCGCTCGTAGGGCTCCAGGTACTCGATCCCCAGTTCCCCGGCCAGTGCGACGTTCAGTTCGCGCCGTCGCGGCGAGATGTCCGACTCGTCACTCAGGCCCACCAGGCGGACCCGCGGATCGGCGGCCAGGGCCCGCGAGTAGTTTTCCTGATGAGTCAGGTTGCCGCCGACGATCAGCAGGCCGTAAGGGGCCGACGACGGGGAATCGTTCGAGGAGGTCACGATGGGGGAATTCAGGTGAGCTTGAGCACCCGCTCTGCGTTCTTGCGGAAGACCTTTGCCTGCACCGCTGCGGGCAACTTGAGGCTGTCGAAGAGTTCGAACTGGGGCACCGGTTGGCCCGGCTGCAGGTAATCGGTCCCGAACATCAGCCGGTCCTGCCGACGCAGCAGGAAGCCGCGACCGAATTCCTTGTCGCGGGAAATCGAGTTGGCTCCGGATCCCGCCGAGAGATCTCCGTAGATGTTCGGATAGCGTTCCATCAGCCGATCGATGGCTCCACCGGGGGTCACCGGCCCCTTCGGGTAACTGCCCAGGCTCTTGCAGTCGCCGGAAATCGACGCCCACCAGCCCGGCCCGTGCCCGATGAAGTTGAGCTTGGGGTGAGCCTTGAGGGCGTGTTCGAGTCGAGGCAGTCCGGGAGTGTCCTTGCCGCGGATGGCGTCGATGTGGAACAGCAGCGGAATACCGACTTCCTGGCACGCCGCGTAGATCTGCATCATCAGCGGGTCATCGAAGTTCAGCCCCACCTTGTGCTCGCCGAAACCACGAGCCCCCAGATCGACCCAGTGCTGGATGATGCTGATGAACCCCTTCACACCACCACGCACGCTGGTGCGAGGGTCGATCGAGCAGAAGGGGATCAAGCGATCGGGGTGCTGCCTGGCGGCCATCAGAGCCGGCTCGGTCAGCAGCAGGAAACTCGACGACTCGGGCGAGGTCAACGGCAGCAGCACCGCCTTCTCGACATCGTGCTCGTCCATCCACTCGAGCAGCCCCTTGGGAGTCAGCTCCTTGTTTCCGTTCCAGGTGGTGCCGATGTGAGTGTGCACATCGATGTACTTGCTGGCCCGCTGCTTTTTCGGTTCGGCCGCATAGAGGCCACTGAATCCCTTCAGACCGGCCAGCGCCGTGCTGGCGACGGCGGTGGAGGTGAACTGTCGACGGTTGAGCATGATCGTCTCCGAGTGCGAGGCCCTGCGGCCGTTTTCTGCGAGTGGACCTAGCCGATCGAGGAGCTCAGTTCCGAGACCAGGCTCACGCGACGGTACTCCTCGGGCACCTCCTCCAGGTTCCTCACCGCCACCAGCTCCGCCACGATACTCACGGCAATCTCGGGCACCGACTGCGACCCGATCTCGAACCCCAGCGGGGCCCGGACCCGCTCCAGCGCGTCCCGCGAAATGCCCTCGCCGAGCAGGTCCTCGAAGATCAACTTGATCTTGCGTCGGCTGCCGATCATCCCGACGTAGGCCGCGGGAGTCTCGACCAGGTGATACAACGCCTCCTCGTCGTGGTTGTGGCCTCGTGTGACAATGATGCAGAAGGTGTTCTGGTCGACGTCGAGTCCCGAGAGTGCCGAGTCGATCGGGGCGACCATCAGCCGTCGTGCCTCGGGAAACCGCTCGGGGCTGCAGTACTCGGCCCGGTCGTCGACGACCCATACATCGAAGTCGACCGAATCGGCCAACCGGGCCACTTCCTGCCCCACGTGACCGGCTCCGACGATCAGCAACCGGCATCTCTTCTGCTGAGGCAGGAAGGAGGTGCCGGAGGCGACGTAGGGTCGGCGGCGTGAGCCGAGAGTCTGCAGCGAGTCTTCCAGGGCGGGGGGAGGTTCCGCTTCGGCGCGACAGGCGAGCACCCCGCCGGATTCGTCCAGCAGGAACCGATCCGCCGCCCGGCCACCTCCTGACTTCTCCGCGTCCAGGACCACCGCCTCGGTGCAGCCCTGTCCTGTACCCAGGGTCGCGGCAAAGGTCTCGTAGAATTCCAGTTCCCCGGCACTGCGGATCGGGTCGACCAGCATCGTCATGCGGCCACCGCAGATCAGGCCATCGTCCCAGCCGTAGTTGTTGTCGAGATTGAAGGTGAGCAGCTCGGTGGTGCCGTCATCCAGGAGCCGCAACGCCCGACGCTTGACCTCCGCCTCGACACAGCCTCCCCCGAGAGTCCCGGCCTGGGAACCGTCCTCGTAGACCAGCATCGCGGCTCCGGCCTTCTGAGGCGTCGAGCCGCGGGTTTCGACCAGGGCGGTATAGGCCACCCGGCGACCACCCTCCACCGCTTCAATCAGCTCGGTCAGGATCTCCCGCATTGGCTCGATTCGCACTCGGGGTCTGGGTTGTCAATCTGGGAAGTCAGCTTGGGATGTCATTCTGGCGACCGCATTCAGCCACGGCCATCCTAACCCAACGAAGGTGGCAGAGCCAATTCCGCAGTACGCCGCGGCAACACCCAGATGAGAACCGAGCCCGCCTGCGGCGGACGGCAGACCTGAGCCCGGGGTGTAAACCCCGGGTTCACCCGATGCGACCCCATCCCTCTCTCGCATCCACCGCCCCAACAACCGAGCCCGCCTCTGGCGGGCGGCAGGCCTTAGCCCGGGGTGTAAACCCCGGGTTTCCCCGATGCGACCCCACCCCTCTTCCGCATCCTTCTCCCCAACAACCAAGCCCGCCCCTGGCGGGCGGCAGGCCCTAGCCCGGGGTGTAAACCCCGGGTCTACCCGACGGCACCTCACCCCATTTCCCCAACCCATTCCCCAACAACCAAGCCCGCCCCTGGCGGGCGGCAGGCCCTAGCCCGGGGTGTAAACCCCGGGTTCACCCGACGCGACTCCCCCAATAATCGAGCCCCTGCCGGAGGCGGGGGCTCGGTTGTTGCGGAGGGGGTTCGGTGCCGCGGAGCAGACCCGGGGTTTACACCCCGGGCTAGGGCCTGC
>Ga0310123_10001940_pt1 | contig 16740 bp, 12 predicted proteins | sample CB6_AW_1057_MG_FD_203505 | JGI IMG/M metagenome (GOLD analysis project Ga0310123, IMG submission 203505) | Marine microbial communities from Western Arctic Ocean, Canada - CB6_AW_1057 | ecosystem: Environmental > Aquatic > Marine > Oceanic | place: Canada: Western Arctic Ocean | collected... | reverse complement strand
AAGGCCGCCTCAAGAACACCGTGACCGCCGGGCGATCCACCTACTACTGTCCCCGCTGCCAGCATTGACCCAAAAGGATTGGAGTGGCGGAGTGATGGAGAAACGGAAGGATTCGGAGTAGTGGCGTGGTGGAGGATTGGAAGAATCGGGGATCGGAGAATTGACACTAGCCCGGGCCGCTCAGTCGAAGTTTTGCGGCCGCCTCCGGCCGAAGCGTGGGCGAAATGCCGCCGCCGAAACCCTTACGCATTACGCAATACTTCCCGTTTCACAGGAGCACCCGCCGCAGCGTGCCGCCGGTAAAGACATAAGGAAATCCTACCGTGCGGTAGGAGCGAACGACAGGAATGTGGTCGCCATCCGTCAGCTGACGGATACCTCCCACATTGAATGCCGCATCCGGCAATTGACCCATTGTTTCAAGAGAAACATCGAAGATGCCTCAGACCCGGGATGACGTCTCGCCTGCCTCCCCTGTAGTAACATCACCGCCGGTCGCGTCCGCCCCATTCTTTACCGACCCACCGGGGTCGGCCTGGCGGGGCACCGTGGCGTCCGTCTCCGACCCGCCGGGCGAACCGTGAATCGGCCCGCCGGCAGGCGGCGTGGCACAGGAGGAAATCTCGTCCAGAGTATCACGCGTATACGTGCGCATCTTTGTGAACTGTCGCTGGATCTCGCCATAGATCTTTCCGACATTCCGGAAGAACCGCGGCAGATCCTCCGGCCGCACGAAAATGATGACCGCGATCACGATCAGGAAAAGCTCACCGATGCTGAAACCAGGCATTGCGTCTGACTAATCGGGTTGGAGGACTAGGACGTTGAAATCCGGCGGCTGACGGATGAACGGTTGGGAATATATCGCTCAAACTCGAGTTACTATGATTCCAACTCTCAACCGCGGAATTCCAAGAATCCATGTGTAACAAGGCAGCAGTGTACCACTTTGATAGTATACCTCAAACAGTATCGGCAATTCACTATGCTCGGATCTCGAACCGTTTGGCGCCCGGATCGTAGACGACACGGTCGCTGCGCCGGCCGAATTCATGGGGATCGATGCCCAGAACCCGGAGCGGATTGAGGTAGCCGACTTGAAGGAGATCGGTCTCGGAAAGAAAACCCAGGGAAGCCAGGTGATTCATGCACTGCGTCATGTGGTAACTCGACCCGGCCAGCACATTTGGGTCCGCAGCCAAATGCAGTTTGCCCTGCTTCGTCAACACAACTTCGCCGCCCAGCGACGCATGCCGGCCGCTCGCCATGCCGCCTGTCGAGACAACATCACTGACGACGACCAGATCTTCCAACGGTCGGCAATTAAACAGCATGCGAATGAAACCTTCCGGAAGATGGAAACCATCCGGCAGAAAGGTGAGCGTCAGTTCCTCACAGGAAAGAGCGTTTACGAGGATGTTGTTGTGACGATCGATCTCCTGGCGACAGCCGTTGCCAAAGTGGGTAAACAAACGGAGCCCGGCGGCGACCGCCCGGCGCAGCGTCGCGAAGTCGGCACAGGTGTGCCCCGCACAGACGACGACCTCCGGGCTGACGGCTTCTATGAAAGCGAGAGATTCTTCGTATTCAGGTGCAATCGTGACCAGGCGCAGATTACCTTCGGCAAGTTTTTGCAGGCGTTGGAACCATTCTAGGTCCGGCTGGCAAATGGCGCTTGCCATGTGCGCCCCGCGATAGCCGTACTCCGCTGACAGGAACGGGCCTTCCAGATGGATGCCGAGAATGTTGCCGTTTTTGCCCTGCTTGCGGATTGCCTCGGTGACCGTGACGATATTCTGCTCAATGGCCTCCCGTGTGTTGGTAATGACCGTTGCCAGGAATCCTGCTGTCCCTTCCTGTGCGAGAATTTCCGTGACATGCAGAATGTCGTCCACACTCGTTTCGGGATCATTGAAATCCGCCCCGCTGAACCCATTTATCTGCAAATCAACGAATCCGGGAATTTTCATTGGTATCTCCTTAAAAACGCTGGGTCGATCAGTTTTCTGATCAATTATTTTCTGCGGCGCGCACGATGTTTTACGCGGGCCTTGGAAACGGGGAAATGGATCAAGATTGCCACGGATTTGCGCGCGCTCACACCCGCCGTTATTATAGGTACGCTGAGCGAGTTTGCAATCTAAGAATAGATCGGGCTACGCTCACGGAGATTCGATATCGATGGATATCGAATCTCCGTGAGCGTAGCCCGATCTATTCAAAAAAAAGGGAACTCACCTGCTTATGAAGCGCGATGACCGCATTATATACGCCGCCAGCGAACGGTGTGCCGATCTTCTCTACATCACAAGTTTCCACGCACCTGATCCGTTTCTCTGGGTGCGGGTGGGCGATCAGGAGATGGTGGTCGTCAGCCCGTTGGAGTTCGGACGTGCCGTCAAGCAGGCACGAAAAGGTATCGAGGTGCTGAGTTTCGCCGCTGCGAAGAAACGGTTCAAGGCGCGCAATGCGAAGCCGGAGACCTTGATCGCCGAAATCGGCAGGATGCTGCGCGTCAGGCGCTGGCTGGTGCCGGACGATTTTCCCCACGGTCTGGCGCAGCGACTCTCCAGACGAAAGATTCATGTGCAGACTCCGCGGAGCGCGTTTTTCCCGGAGCGCGAAACAAAAACACGGCAGGAAGTTGCCGGGATAACGGCTGGGATCCGCCTCGCCGAGGCCGGACTGAAGGCCGCCGTTGGCATCCTTCGACAAGCACGCATTCGAAACGGCATGGTGTACACCGGTACGGATGTGCTGACGGCGGAAACCCTGCGCGGCGAGATCGAAGCCACCATTTCCCGGCTCGGCGGTATCGCGGCCCACACAATCGTGGCGCCGGGCCGGCAGGGCGCCGATCCGCACAACGCCGGATTCGGCCCCATAGCCGCCGACCAGACCCTGATAATCGACATCTTCCCCAGGGTCACGCGCACCGGCTACTTCGGCGATCTGACACGGACCCTCGTCAAGGGCAAAGCACCGAGGTTGGTGAAGAAGGCCTTCGCGGCAGTGCGTAAAGCGCGCAACTATGCGCAATCAGTGATCCGAGAGGGGGCCAGCGGCAAAGCGATACATGACAAAGTTACCGAGATGCTGACGCAGGCCGGCTTCGATACGGATGCGAAAGCGAATCCGCCGGTTGGCTTTTTTCACGGGACCGGCCACGGCCTCGGTCTCGAGATTCACGAGCCGCCGCGCGTCAGCACAGTCGATCAGACCCTGGTCAGTGGTCATGTCGTGACCGTCGAACCGGGCGTATATTATCCCGAGTGGGGCGGCGTCCGCCTGGAGGACGTCGTCGTTGTACAAAAGCGCGGCTGCCGCACGCTGACGGCGGCCCCGTCGGTGCTGGAAATATCGTGATGAATGCCCACAACATTCCCGTCTGCCTGACAATTGCCGGCAGCGACAGCGGCGGCGGCGCCGGCGTTCAGGCGGACCTCCGGGCATTCGGCTTTTTCGAGACGTTCGGGACCAGCGTTATCACCGCGATAACGGCGCAGAATCCGCTCGAGGTCACGGCCATCCATGGGGTGCCTGTCGATGACATTGTGGCTCAGTATCGCGCCGTCGCCAAGGTTTTCGACCTGCGGGCGATCAAAACCGGAATGTTGTTCGAACCATCCATAATCAATACCGTGGCGGCGGAACTCGAGCGTCGGCCCGCGACCACGCCACTGGTCGTTGATCCGGTTATGGTGGCGACCAACGGTGCGCGGCTCTTACAGGACGACGCCGTGGATGCCATGGTAGACAGGTTTCTGCCGCTGGCGACGCTGATGACACCGAATCTGCCGGAAGCGGATATCATTCACGGGGATGAGGTCAGAAGCCGTGAACAGATGATCACTGCGGCAGCGGCCCTGGCGGCTAGATATGATTCGGGTTGCCTGCTGAAAGGTGGGCACAACACCGGCGCCGATGCGGCGGTCGACATCCTGGCACTTGCGGACGGCATCGTATACGAGTTGGCCACTCCGGTCGTTGCTGCGAAGTCCACACATGGTACCGGCTGCACCCTGAGCTCGGCAATTGCCGCCAATCTGGCACATGGCCGCGAACTGCTCGATGCTGCCGTCGCGGCCAAGGCTTACGTGTACCACAATCTGCAGGCATGCAGAGCGGTGGGCAGCGAAGTCTACGCCATGTATCCGCCGACCGGGAACGACGAGAGTGTGGTACAGGTGAAGGAGGTGTCCTAGTTGCTCGCGCCCAGACACGAATCCCCGCGTAGTATGAAGTTTCTGAAGAGCGTCCGCCGCCTCGCGTTTCGCGGGCCGTTTATTATAATTTGTCAGTCCCGCAGTGGACGGGCTGATCCCGTGAAGGACGTTTTCCCGTCCCAACGCGACTCACGTCCGCCGAGGCGGAAAACTTTACAGCCGGACGCCTTGTAGCCGCGTCAGCCGTCGGCTGACGGATACCGCGGCTACAACATATTCGTCGGCAGCGTGTTACGTTAAAAATCCGACAACGGCACTGAAATCCAAGTTTCTCAGGAGCCAATCATGCGTACCCATCTCGCGTACGATAAAGAGGGCCTGACCGTCGAACTGCCCGTCAATGGCCATCATGTGACAGTGATCGAACCCAGCTATCAGGAGGCGATCGCAGATCCGCAGATGGCCCTGACATGGGCGCTCCGGGCGCCCATGTCAGGGCCGCCACTCCGAGATCTGGCGCGCGATGCCCGACACGTGGGCATCGTCTTCAGCGATATCACGCGGCCGAGCCCGAATCATCTTCTGCTGCCGGCGCTGCTGGATGAGCTCGAATTTCTGCCGCGCGAGCAGATCACCCTGTTCAATGCGCTCGGCACACACCGGCCCAATACGGTTGCCGAACTGGAGGGGATGCTCGGCGATGATCCTGCAAACGGGGACAAAATTGCCCGGAGTTGCCGGATCGTTCAAAACGACGCCTTCGACCGCAACACGCAGATGTGCATCGGCAAGACCGGTCGCGGGGTAGACGTGTGGATCAATCGCGCCTTTGGCGAGTGCGACTTCAAAATCCTTACCGGTTTCATCGAACCCCATTTCTTTGCCGGTTTCTCCGGGGGCGGTAAAGCTATTATGCCGGGGATGGCGGGCGAAGAAACGGTCTTACGCAACCACGATGCGGAGAACATCGGCAATCTCCAGTCGACCTGGGGCGTCACGCACGGAAATCCGATCTGGGAAGAGATTCACGAGGCAGCGGCTTTGGCCGGGCCGGACTTCCTGTTGAACGTCACGCTGAACAAGGAAAAGGCGGTTACCGGAGTATTCGCCGGTGAAATGATGAGCGCCTACAAGGCGGGTACGGAGTTTGTGCGGACCAATGCGATGGTGGCAGTCGATTCACCGTTCGATATCGCGATTACCACGAACTCGGGATACCCGCTGGATCTGAATCTCTACCAGGCAGTCAAAGGGATGAGTGCCGCCGCCCAGGTGGTCAGGCCCGGCGGAGCGATGATTATTGCGGCTTCATGCTGGGACGGCATTCCCGACCACGGGCTATACGGTACACTGCTGCGCCAGGCTGAGAGCCCGTCGCAGCTGCTGCGAACCGTCTGTGCACCCGGTTTCCTGAAGCAGGACCAATGGACCGTTCAGGTGCAGGCGCTGATCCAGGAGCGAATGGACGTGTACGTCTACAGCCATCACCTTTCAGATCGGCAGATCACGGATTGTCTGCTGAAACCGTGTGCCGACATCGCAGCGACAACGCAGGACCTGCTGGCAGCCCATGGCGATGATGCAAGGATATGCGTGTTGCCGGAGGGGCCGCAGGCCATTCCGTACGTCCGCAGCACGACATAAGGTGGCGGGACCGGGAAGTTCGGAATTCGCGGCATCGCGATGCGAACGGGGGAACGTCGTAAATCAAGTTAACCGGCTTCACCGGACTTCGATCCTGCCGTATGGCAGAATCGAGATCATGCAATCCGCCGTTTGGCGGATCACCATGGTCAACATGTTCGGCCCTTGTGAAAAACATCGCGTACAAAGAAATTTCGATACTATCAAGTCTTCGGTTCACCAACTTTCGATTCGATGAAATTTTCGATTAAGTGATTGAAGACGACGGTTTGAGGCAGATGTCAAAACTCCGGTGACAGGACACCGGCTGCCGATCAGTTCAGCTTCCTCTTCAGAATGTAAAACTGATGGATGTTGGGCGGCATGAGGATGACCTGCAGTTGATACTCCTTGCCGTCCGAATTGTATTCCTCGAAGCTCTTTGACTCGAACATCTTGACGAGCGTGTTAAGACCCTGCCAGGTGTAAGGCGCCCAACTCTTCATGAGGGTATGGACTTCGAAGTAGATACCGGAATCATGCATCGGCCGTTCGCAGATACTCTCATGAAATTCCGTCAAACGCTGTATCTCCACTTCGAACTTGTCGGCGAACCTCAGAATATCCAGTGCATGCATGGTCTCGAGTGCCGCTTTCAGGTCCTGAAGCAGTGCCCCGTATATGTCCTGTATAATGTCATAGAACGTGTTACATGCCTCGTTGGCAAACGCCCGGAAGCGCGATTTCTTGCCGAACAAACCGCCCGCCTTGCCCTGTTCCCGGTTTTCTTGATAGACGCTCGTCCGTAATGTCTCGAGACGATTGTCCATGACGGCCGCGATCAAGGCGTAGCGCCAGTTTTCCCGTACCATCCATTCATTCAGATGATCGAATACGTTGGCGTCCCGCCGGCGCAAGGCCTCAACTTCATCGTCCGCGAGGGGGTCGAAGGGGTACACGTGGCCCTCCTCCGGCTTCGAAATGAGAAACGAAACGCCGCATTTTGGGCAAGCAAACTCGACGCCGTACTGCACGTCCAAAATCGTCAGTGAGTCCTGACAATGCGGACAATCAACAACAATGGCTTCTTCTTCCATTGGCGGGATACCAAAGTGCAACGCGGTGCTGCATTACAGGTTCAACGGGGGCTGCCGGCGACTCGTTCGGCGCCTTTGCATCAGAGACACGTTCAGGATGTCAATGACTTGTCATCTTTGTATTGAATGCGATGCCGCAATACCCGCAGTAGATCGTGCTCGACTTGAATGAAACTCTGATACCGTTTGTCCATCTCACGCCGTATCATTTTGTCGATCACGGCAGCAATCTGCGGATCAAGCTCCTTCATCTTGTGCTCGAGGTTAGACAGCCGCGCATGCCGAACATGCTGCCGGGCGATGGCCATGACCTCTTTCGATGTAAAATAATTCTCCCCTTTAACGGCGTAATAAAGGACCATGCCAAGGCTGTAGATCTCACTGCACGCCCGCTCGCCCTCACCGAGGATGCGCTCGGGCGGAAAATAGATTGGCGACCCCATGATCGTGTCGCCCTGATCGCTGTCTGCATCCTCGATTCGCATGCAGATGCCGAAATCGAACAGAAACGCGCCTTCGTCGTCGGTGATGATCACATTCTCCGGCTTCATGTCACGAAAAAGGTAGCCGCGGCTGAAAACATGGGCGACGGCACCGAGCAATCGCAGGCCGACGAGGATGGCCTCATCGACCGAGAGCTGGCCCAAGCGCTGAATTCGCTGATCCAGACGCTCGCCGTCAATATATTCCATGGCCAAGTAATGCTCATCGTCTTCGTAACCGGCGGCGACAATGTTCGCGATGCTCACGTGGGACTTCAGCTGAGTCGAGACTTCCACCTCCTCCTGCAACTGCTGCAGGAGATTCGGATCATCCTTCCGATTGCGCGGCAGGATCTTGACGGCGAATTTCTGATCGGGATTATTCGCCGAGTAGGCGCGGTATACGGATCCCATGCCGCCGACGGCAATCGGCTCAACAAGAAAAAATCTGCCGATCTTCTGAGGAGTGAAAATCGTCTTATTGCAGAACTGGCACGTGTTGGCAACCAGGGCATTGTACTCCGCCATCTGCAGCAGCCTGCCGCATTCGCTGCAGTAAAACGTTCCCTGCTCCAGAACTTCGATCGTATTTGATTTCTTTGTGAACAGAGCCATAGTCCGGGTTGGTACTGGCGCAACAGAACATCAAGTCGCGCGCCGATTCGTTCCGCCGTGCACGTTGGCCCAATATCGCTTCGGGCAGGCTGTTCCGCGACCGGGAGCCGACGACGGCCTGTTGCCGGCACCGCCGGCCAGCCACTGCGCCAAGTCTCCTGAGAAACCCGATTTGACCGTCCAGGAACGGATTGCACGGATCGGTCGATTGGTGGACAGGCTTCCCGCCTGCCCATTCACAGGCTGGGGGCCTGTACGACATTGGACCGCTCCTGTATCCGATGAATCGTTCATTCCGCCCCCCCCGTATCGGCCCCAGAATCCAACATTGACGCGACCGTGGCAACGATGGCCTGGTGATCGAACGGCTTACAGAAATAATTGTCGGCGCCAGCCTCATAGCCCTGCTCCAACTCATACCCCATTGCCCGGCTCGAAACGATCAAGACCTTGGTCGACGAATACCGATCGTTGGTTTTTATTTTTCGGCACACTTCATAGCCGTCGATCCCGGGCATCATGATATCGAGAAGGACAAGCTCCGGCTTGAACTTCGGCAACAACTCTAACGCCTCTTCACCCGTATGCGCGACGGCCAATTCGTAGTCTTCCTCCAACAACATCCGCAGAATCTTGGCATTCTTCGGATCGTCGTCGACGATCATAATTCTATGCATGTCGGGCATCGGCACATGTAACGTGTTTGAAACCGTTTCGGCCGTCAAAGTTCGGAACGGTCGCGACTCGGGGGATTCAGAGCGTGTTGGCGGCCTTTATTTTCACTGTGCTCTTGAGCGGCAGCGATGTCGTCAGGACAACGCCGCCATCGGGATTGTTCTCGGCCCAGATCAGGCCGCCATGACCGGTGACGATAATTTCGCGGCAGATCGCCAGACCGAGCCCGGTGCCGCCTACCGCGGTGTGCGTTTTGCCGCTTTGCGTGAACTTGTTGAAAATCTGGTTCAACTCGTCCTCGGGAACACCCACGCCTTCGTCGTAAAACGACACTTCGATCGAGGGCTGCGGTAAGCTGCCGCGTTTGATCGACCCCTGCCGACATCTGATCTGGATCGTCTTGCCCTCCGGCGTGAACTTGATGGCGTTGGACATGAGGTTCGACATCACTTGGATGATGCGATTCTGATCGATTTCACAGACTGTGGAAAAATCGGGTTTATCGAGGGTGATGTTCAGATTCTTCTCCGTGATCAGCGATTGGAACTGCGAGACCGCCGAATCAACCACCGCGAACAGTTCCAGATCGATCTTTTCGTAGGTCATCTTTCCGGCTTCGAGCTTCGCCAGGTCCAGCAGATCGTCCAGCAGATGCAACAGCCGTTCGCCACTGTCCTTGATCTCCTGAAAGAAATCGAGAAGTTCCCCCTTGTCAGATCGATCGATTCGCGTGATGCCGAAGTTGGCGAAGCTGAGGATGCCGTGCATGGGCGTGCGTAGTTCGTGGCTCATGTTCGCAAGAAAATCACTTTTCGCGCGGTTCGCCGCTTCCGCCTCCTCCTTGGCCCCCACAAGTTCGGCCGTTCGTTCGCGAACCAGTTCCTCGAGCCGATGCCGGTAGCGATCCAGTTCCTCTTCCTTTTTCTTGCGGTCCGTAACATCCGACGCGATGCCGCGATAGCCGATACATTTCTTCGCGTCATTAAAGACCGGACAGCCGGAGAATGAGACGCAGTGCAGGGTGCCATCAACGGAAAACATCCAGACTTCCAACTGGCCCAAATCCTGGTGCCGCTCGACGTATCCATTAAAGATCTCCCAGGCCTCCTTCCGGTGATCCGCCATCGCGGACTCGAACAGCGACTTGCCGAGCAGTTCTTGAACGGGGTAGCCGAGCACTTCGGTGGCCTTTTCGGTGCAAAACGTGTAAACGCCCTCCTTGTTGATCTCCCAAATCCAGTCAGACGTACTTTCGGCAATGTCCCGGAACCGCTGTTCGCTCTCGCGCAGGGCATTCACAATTTCACGGCGACGGGTGACATTGCGAATGAAAAAGGAAAGCTCGCCGTGCTCGGTTAAATGCACAAGATTGACGGTTATTTCGCCGGGAAAAGAGGTGCCGTCGCTGCGGATGCAGTCGGCTTCAATAACGGTGCGACGGTCATTGTCGAGATTGGTGACGATGGCGCGAAGGACCGTGTCATCGGCGCCGGCAAGCAAGCCAGTCACCTTCAACCGGCACATGTGATCGTGATCCAAAAGGAAGAATTCGGAGGCCCGGGTGTTACAATCTAGGACCTTGCCGGTGCGATCGGTCAGGATGGCGGCATCGTACACGCCCTCGAGGAACTCACTATGGAGCATGCCGGTGCTCTTGACCTTCTTCGCCACCACTGTGGCCGCGACGGCCGGCTTCTTCGGCACTTGATCAGGCTGAATGATCGGCGTAGGTTCCAGAAGTTGCCCCCGATCAATCTTCAGGAACATCGTCTCGTCTTTATAGCCTTTTGCAAGCTCGTCAGATTTATACTTCATATGCCCTGCCCCACAACATTGTGTTCGCGTCGCTGCGTGCCCCCCCGGGGCGTGCGTGCGCCGGACTGCCTGATCCGCAAGAACACAATAGATCCCGGAAGCCAATCATCGCAAAAATCGAGCTTGCTTCGTCCAGCGCCACGACACGGCATCCATATCACCAGCGCACTGATTCTAATTCTAATGTTTATCGCGATGCTTTCAATCCGGATCGGCACCATAATTTACTATTACGGTTGTTTACATCACAACTCCCGCTGATAATTTATGCCGTATGCGGCAACGCTGATCGGAGACCTGAAGGCATGCGGGCTCGCTCACCCGGAAAACTCTTGACCTCCCGGCATTGCCGGCTCCCGGCTGCCGTCGAATCCACTCATGATTTATAAGACCACCTCCTATGCGCGTGCCGGACTGATCGGCAATCCGTCCGACGGCTACTTCGGCAAGACCATTGCGTTCACCTTCAAGAACTTCAAAGCCGAGGTACACCTCTGGGAAAGCCCGGAGATCCAGTTTCAGCCGGGTCACGTCGATGACGCGGCCTTCCCGAGCATGGACCGATTGCTGAAGGACATTTCGCTGTATGGATACTATGGCGGCGTCCGGCTTCTGAAAGCGACGGCAAAGGTGTTGATCGAGTATTGCAACGACCACGAGATTCAGCTGCCGCGGCGAAATTTTACGGTCCGCTATCGCTCGAACATTCCGCGGCTGGTGGGGCTCGGCGGTTCCAGTGCACTGTGTACCGCCATGTTCAAGTCGTTGCTCAACTTTTACGAAATCGACGTTCCCCAAGAGATTATTCCGACGCTCTGCCTCCATGCCGAAACCCGGGAACTCAACATCCAGGCAGGATTGCAGGATCGGGTTATACAGGTTTACAACGGCGTGATGTTCATGGATTTTAATGAGCAGCTGGTAACGGAGCGGGGTTACGGCACCTATTCGCGTGTCGATCCGGCCTTGCTGCCGTATATTTACGTTGCCTACGACCCGGATCGCGCTGAAGTCTCGGGAACCTACCACCGCAACCTGCGCGTGCTCTTCGATCAGAAAGACGAGACCATGGTCGAGGCCATGAAGACCTTTGCGAATCTGGCTCAGGAGGCGAACGACTGCCTGCTTGCCGGGCGAAAAGAACGGCTGGCCGACATCGTCGACAGGAACTTCGATCTCCGGGACCGAATCTTCAAGGTCGCATCGTCGAACCGTCGTATGGTGTTTGCCGCTCGCAAGGCCGGCGCTTCCGCCAAATTTGCCGGCAGCGGCGGCGCTATTGTGGGTACTTACGACAATGACAAAACATTGAGGAAACTCGAGACGAACCTCAAACGGATCAACTGCCGTCTTCTCATTCCCGAAATCCCGCTTGTAGGGGATTGACCGGGCACCGACCCCCGCTGGCCGGGACCGTGTCTGGTTGAACGTCCCCGACACCGCGGTCAGGATTACCCAGTGCCCCACGGCCACCCGAGCCGGAATGCTATACAGTTCCTTAGAAACTTGGGTGTTCGGGAATGGTTGGAGTCGGACGTACCAGTAGCATAGACATTCTTGTCTGTGCTACTGATGCCGTCCGGTCCTACCGTACGGTAGGATTTCTGTTACACATAAGCCGCCCACGCCGCGCGCGGTTCAGATGCTGCCCAGAACCATGCCCGCTGACTTTGCTCCCGCTGAGCGGGACGACGTCGGGCGGAGTGTCGTCCGTAAAATTGGTGGTTTTATAATGCGGCGAAAGGACACGGAATTAAAACCGCGTATTTTGCGGGCGACACACCAGTGTCATTAACCATTAACCATTCCTCCTTTGATGTCTGAGAATACCATTACATGCGCCGTTATTCCCGCCGCCGGCCTGGCGACCCGGTTCCTGCCGGCGAGCAAAGTGGTCCCGAAGGAATTGTTGCCGATCGGCGACAAACCGATCATTCATTGGATCGTCGACGAAGCCGTCCAGAGCGGGGTGACCGAAGTCATTGTCGTTATCAGCCGCGGCAAGGAATTGATACGCGACTATTTTCAACCGTCAGCGGATCTGGCGGCAGCCCTCGGCCGGCGCGCTAAGGCCGAGCGTATGGGTGAACTCGAGTCGCTCCTGTCCAGCGTCGACTTCCGGTTTGTTTACCAGAAACGCCCGAAAGGACTCGGCGACGCGGTCCTCGCTGCCAGGCAGGCTGTGGGCGAGAGACGGTTTTTTGTCCTGTTGGGGGATGCGCCGATTCGAAGCGAGACAGCCGTGGGCCGGCAAATGAAGGAGATGTCGAATGCCTATGACGGCGCCAGCGTCATCGGCGTTCGGCGGGTGGCGCGTGAGAGGGTTTCATCCTATGGAATCGTCGCCGGCGAACCGGTATCCGAGCGGGTCCTGCGTCTTTCCGGCATTGTTGAAAAACCGGCCATCGAGGCCGCACCAACCACGATTGCCGTTTCCGGTCGCTACATTTTGACGCCGGCGATTTTCGACCATCTTGCGGCGATGGAGGTGTCGGTGACGGGAGAGTTCGAAGTGACGGATGCGATCGATGCATTACTGCGCCGGGAACCGGTTTACAGCTATGAATATGAAGGCGTCCGTTACGACATCGGCAATCCCGACGGTTATTTCGAAGCCCTGAGCGCCTATCGCACGCCGTGATTTTCCGCCCGCCCGCGGTATAGCGCGGAGGTCTAACGGGGTCTAACGGGGATAGTCCTGACAAAATCTATTCAACATAAACAGGTTAAGTCTGATCACTCGGACGGTGCGTAAGAGCTGGTCTTACGCGGTCAGTCCTGCCATAGACTTCTTACTTAGTGGCTGACCGAAACCCCCTCGGCGGAGGCCCGCCGCGAATCAGGAAATCTCGGGTTTTCGGTCAGCCACTACTTAAATGGATTACGTTGTATGTTCGGGAGGGTCTGGATAGGCAATTGATCAGTTTTCAATTACTGTGGAGAGGTCGGTGAAGGGTAGCCAAGGGAGTCGGCCACTTGCTTAGTGCGTCACGTGCCCCCGGTAGAGGTTGACGCCGGGGCGGAGGGCGGACTTCTGCAGGGCGGCCGAAGTCAGACCGAGGTTGGCTAATTCCAGGCCGAACAGCAGGGTCTGATTGGTCAGGGCTTAGACGGCGACGGGCATGTTGGTGACACAATAATGCACGATACCGTCGATCTTGTAAATCGGATCCGTCATGGCTCGTCGGCCGCGCCGGCCTGCACGGCCACAGCATGGCCCGCCGCCGTATAGGCCCGAACACAAAAGGGCGTTATTCCGACGCGATACTCATGCTTCTTTATCTCTTTGGCGCCAGCGATTCTCATGGGTTCGGATAGTTCTGGAACCGGACATGCCTGACTAATTAGTTCGCTTATTCCAGGCCAGGTCTCCTGTATTTCAAACCATGGCCGTCAGAGATCATCCGCCGGGACGGGCAGTTCGATCAGGGGCAGCTTTTCCGGCGTGATAAAATTCTCTTCGAGTTCCTTCTCCGTTATCGTCATAGTGGATGCATCGATGCCTGGCGGCATGGTGTTGCCAGCGCCGCGATTTTTTAACGTGACAACCCAGACGACGCAGCTCGCCGCGGCCAGGACCACGAAAATGGTGAGCGCCCAAGCCAAACACAGCCCAAGGCTGCTGGCTGGTGAACGGTGGCCGGCAAGTGTCGATGGCGCCATGTCATCGTCCGGAAACTCCTGGCCGGCCTGGGCCGCCTCGAGTTCCGACGCCACCGGTGCGGGCAGCGATCTTTCGTATTCGGCGACCAATTCATCCGCGCCGAGCCCGTAATGCCGGCACAGGGTCTTTATATATGACTTCACGTATATTGGCGCGACCGCCATTCTGTCATACTCATCGTTCTCGATGAAGCGAATGTAGTCGGATCGTATCCGTGTCACTTCAGCGACCTCGGTGATGCTTAAATTCAGGCTTTCGCGGACTTCCATGAGCTTTTGCTCCAACGGCGCCGCGTCGCCATCTCCGGTCACCAGATTATCATCCGGTTGAGATTCGGAGTCGCCCATGGCGACAAGTACGGATTCGGTCACTGCGGACTCCGCCACGGCGGGCTCGGCCTCGAAGTCCCCGACGGCGACCACGACGTCACCCAGCTGTGCGGACTCCGCGTCGCCGGCGTCGCCGGCGACCGGGACATCACCCGGCTGTGCGGGCTCCGCAGCGACCGCATCGCCAACCGGGGACGCGGCGGTGCCGGCCGCCGCGGACTTGTTGCGGGAGCGGGACCGTGGTCGATCCGATGCTACCGCTTTGGAGCCGGCGCTGCGCTTCTTCCTGAGCTTGACCGGGCGCCCGGATTCGACACCGTCGGGCGCTGCCCTGACGTCGGCACTGGCGATATCGATGACCGCTTCCGGATGGACGACCGGCGCATCCACGTCGGCATCGTCATCGGGAATGATCACCGGCGCCGCGTCCTGGGTCGTGTCGGGGACCGCTTCGCCCTTCGCCGCGCCGGCCACGCTGTCCAAAACGTCGATAAGGTCGGTGTCCGGCCCGGCCACATCCTCGTCGGTCCCGGATTCGTCATCCCAGTCGAACGGCAACGACTGCTGCCAGAGTTTCTCGCTGTCGGGTTTTTTCTTATTTTTCGCCATCATTCGTCCTTAACTTCGTCGTTTCTTACCCCCGCATAGTCGGTATCGCCGCCGCCGTCACCATCGACAAGGATCTGGCGCGGCGCGGTGCCGATCTGAGAACCGATAATACCGCGCTCCTCGAGGGTCTCAATGATGAGGGCGGCCCGGTTGTATCCAATACGCAGCCGGCGTTGAACATGGCTGGTGGTTGCACGCCGGTCCTGGAGTATGATCTGGGTCGCCTGTTGAATCAACTCCTCGTCGCCATCGACGTCACCGCCGCCGAGATCGCCGACCGGGGCAAAGCCAGCGGCGCCACCGGCTTCTGGGGCACGGGCGTCACTTTCCGACGAAGAGGCTCTGGAAAAGATATCTTCAACAAACTCGGGTTCGGCCTGATCCGCGACGTACTGGACGATGCGCTCGATTTCGTCGTCGGTGATCAAAGCGCCCTGCGTCCGCTCGGTACCGGAACCACCGGGGGGCTTGAACAGCATGTCGCCGCGCCCCAGCAGCGACTCGGCGCCCTTGCCGTCCATTATGGTACGCGAGTCAGCGACGGAACTGACCTGAAAGGCGATGCGGGTGGGGAAGTTTGCCTTGATGACACCGGTAATAATATTCACACTCGGGCGCTGTGTGGCAATGACGGCATGGATACCGACGGCCCGAGCCAACTGTGCGACACGGGCGAGCGACGTTTCGACATCGGCCTTTGCCGTCATCATGATATCGGCCAACTCATCAATAATAATGACCAGGAACGGGAGCTTCTGCGGAATGGGCTCGTCGTTGTCGTCGAGGACGGGCTCGGGATCCGGCTTGCGCGAGTTGTAGCCGGCAATGTCGCGGACGCCGACCTTCGCGAGTATCTGATATCGCCATTCCATCTGCTGTAGGATCCAGCGCAAGACGATCGGCACCTTCTTGACGTTGGTAACGACCGGCGTGACCAGGTGGGGCAGTGAGTTGTAGCCGCTGAATTCGACGACCTTCGGGTCGATCATAATCATCTTCAGCTGATCCGGGGTAAAGCGGTAGAGCAGACTGACGATCAGGGTGTTCATGCACACCGATTTGCCGCTGCCCGTGGCGCCGGCGATCAACAGATGCGGTGCCCGCGACAGGTCCAGGATGACCGGCTTACCGCTGATGTTCTTGCCGACAATAATGGGGATAGTGGCCCGCGCGTTCTTAAAGGCGCCGAGTTCGGCAATCTCGCGGAACGAGACGGGGGCGGAGGCGCTGTTGGGGACTTCGATGCCGACCGTGTCTTTGCCGGGGATGGGGGTCAGTATCCGCAGGCTTTCGGCCTTGAGATTCATGGCAACGTTGTTGGCGAGACTGCTGATCCGCTCGACCTTGACGCCCGGCGACGGACGGATCTCGAACAGCGTCACCCGCGGCCCGCTGGTAGTGTCGCCGACGCACGCATCAATGCCGAAGCTGTCGAAGGTCTCCTGCAGTGCCTCCTTCTTGGCCATGATTTCCCTCGGACTGATGGTCGTGCTGATATCCGCCAGCTCATCGAGCAAGTCCAGCGCCGGCAGTTTATATGCTGACCTGGCCCGCGGCACCACCTCTGAAGACTTTCTGGCCGGTTTCTCCTTGATCTTGCCGGTGGATGCGGGGACCGGGACCGGGACCGGGACCGGGACCGGCTCCGGCGCGGGTGGCTCGCCA
>Ga0310123_10001939_pt1 | contig 16740 bp, 17 predicted proteins | sample CB6_AW_1057_MG_FD_203505 | JGI IMG/M metagenome (GOLD analysis project Ga0310123, IMG submission 203505) | Marine microbial communities from Western Arctic Ocean, Canada - CB6_AW_1057 | ecosystem: Environmental > Aquatic > Marine > Oceanic | place: Canada: Western Arctic Ocean | collected... | reverse complement strand
TGCGCGGGCCGCTTTAACTTGCCTCCACTAATTAACATCCTGAACACTGTTCCAGGTTCAAGACAGGAGACAGCCTTCAGGTACCCCCAGGAAACTCATAGATGTGCTTCACCGATCATATTGTATCCTCCCGAGCGGTGTTACTTCCTCAAGTCCCCCCGGGGGAACTATCTTCGTTGGCGTTGTTCATGTTGTCCCGTTTGGCAATGGGCGGCTACGGGGCGCAAACAGTAAGACCAGCTGTGCGAGGTGCCTAATCAGAAATCTCTTCTTGACCATGTCATGTTTCCTCCTCGAGCAATTGTAAGTTCAACGGCGGGTCCCAAACCAGCAATAATCTCTGTTCATAGCCTATCTACAGGACTTGAAGCTGATTTCGGCAACCGGCTAGGGCATAGCCGCTCCAACTGGGAGTTTAACTAATATCTGTGACTAAGTTGGCCGGCTGCCGTACATAAGCCCACATGCCCCAGATCGAATCGATGTACTGGAACCTGGGTCACTCAACCTGGGTCGCTCTGGAATGTCCGGTACTATATGACAACATTCTGTACGAGTCAATGTCATCTGATTCGCTTTAACAACCTGTGCCGACCGGACAGTGGCCATTCTGACCAGCTTAAATGGGATGATCGCTAGCATTGGGTGGCATAACGGCAGCTGAATTAAGCCCCCAGAATATTCCGGCGTGACAACACCCTAACCTGCGCTGTTCGGTTCATGCGCAAAGCGCCATGCCCGGCGCTGCCACTAATGCGGCCAGGACCGGAATAAGATAGTCCAGTACATAACAAATGCAATTGCCCGCCGCTCCGGCGATGAACAACACACCGCTGAGCCATGGCAGCCTCTTGCCAACCCATACAAGTTAAAAGTATTAGTGGGGCAAGGCCCGTCAGGAGTCCATCCATCAGCGCCTCCTGATCAGTCGCGTAATCGCCGACGCCCACCGCAGTATCCACCACCAGAACGATTAGCAATACGGATAGGACTAGAACACCAATTGAAAACTATCTCTGCATTAAACCTAACTTACTCGCACCCCTCTTCCTTGGAGTGCATTTTCCTGTTATTTTATCGATTGTAACCGATTTAACCGAGCGCTTTTGCTTGATTGGTCCAGGGGCAATACCAAAACCGAGTCTCAGCAGAATTACACCGGTATTTGTCACAGCTAACTTGGAGTAGCTCGTCCGAAATAACAGAGTTTTGTGGAAAGAGCACGGCATTGGCGGAACCTCGTCGGGTTCGATTTAGGGTTTCGAGTCAGATGTAGGAAATATGACGGTTGGAATGAATGATGTTGGATGGAAGCGATACCTCCGGCCTCAGTCATTTCCCAAAGGATCAGATGAAACCAGCAAACTAGACACCATTGACGCTGTCGCAAACCGCGGTAGCCCCGTACCTCGCGACTCTGTAGCCCACTTTAATATACGATTGGACGGCTAATCTGGATAATAGCTGACAGCCTATACTGCTGATGTTATAATCCCATTCGGAAGGAGGTGGCCATTTGCAAGCTATTGATTTTATCGTACCTAAAACCCTGAGTGAGGCCATGTCATTGATGGCCTCCAATGGCGACCGTGCCAGAGCGCTGGCCGGCGGCACTGATCTGCTGGTGCAGCTCCGCGGCGGGCGCCGCAGCCCCGATCTGGTGGTGGACGTCAAAGAAATACCTGAGCTAAGCCAAATCAAATACGACGCTCAGAGTGGTCTAACCATTGGTGCCGCGGCACCCTGTTATCGGATTTACCAGGACCAGGCAGTAGTCTCGGCATACCCTTGCTTGATTGACTCTGCGTCCCTCATCGGGAGCATTCAGATTCAAGGCCGGGCTAGCATTGGCGGCAACCTGTGCAATTCCGCTCCCAGTGCCGACGCCATACCCGCGGTTATAGTGCTTGGTGGGGTAGCGACCATTGCCAGTTCCAAGGGCACCCGAGAAGTGCCAGTGGCAGAGTTCTGCACTGGGCCAGGACGGAACGTAATGGAACCAGATGAGATTCTGGTATCGATACACCTACCCGCACCGCAAGCCTATGCTGGAGCTAATTATCTGCGGTTCATTCCTCGCAACGAGATGGACATTGCGGTGGCCGGGGTTGGTTCCTCGGTGGTGCTGGACGCATCCGGCCAGAACTTCGTCTCGGCCCGCATCTCGTTGGCTTCGGTTGCCCCAACGCCGGTCTTTGCCCAGGAAGCTGGCGATAGTCTGGCGGGCAAACCGGTATCTGATGAAGCAATTGAGGAAGCCGCCACGAAGGCGATGGCAGCCGCCACACCCATCAGCGACATGCGCGGTACGATACGCCAGCGGAATCACCTGGTTGGCGTGCTGACCCGCCGTACTCTGAACAACGCAATCAAACGAGCTAGGGGGGAGTAAACATGCCCGGAATAGTCCACGTATCAACCACGATTAACGGCAACCAGTCTGACTTCCTGTGCGAACCCCGCCAAAGCTTGTTGGAATGCCTGCGGGATGTGCTCGGCATGACCGGCACCAAAGAAGGGTGTAACGACGGCAACTGCGGTGCCTGTACCGTGGTGTTCGACGGCAGAATTGTTACTTGCTGCTTGGTGCTGGGAGTAGAGGCCCAGGGTAAAGAGATTACAACCATTGAGGGAGTCGCCTCGGCTGAAGGACTCCACCCTGTGCAGCAGGCTTTCCTGGAAAACGCCGCTCTGCAGTGTGGTATCTGCACTCCGGGGTTCATCGTAGCGTCCAAGGCGCTGCTGGAAGCTGAACCAGACGCCGACGAAGGCCGAATCCGTCACTGGCTGGCTGGCAACCTCTGCCGCTGCACCGGATACGATAAGATTATCCGTGCGGTGATGGACGCGGAAGAGAAGATGAAAGCCTAAGAGCACTTGGAGAGGTGAACGACGGTGGCTTCCAACATTGTCCTGTCCCAGGTTGAGTACAACGTAGTTGGTAAACGTCCGGTGCGACCAGACGGGGTGGATAAAGTCACCGGACGCGCCCAATATGGTGCTGATCTCCAGTTGACTGGCTTGTTGCATGCCAGAGTTTTGCGTAGTCCGCACGCTCACGCACGGATCAAGTCAATCGATTCCCGCCGGGCTGAGGCCCATCCTGGAGTTAGTGCCGTCGTCACCGCCAAAGACCTTCCCATTGCCTCCTTGAGCCGAGAGCAGGTGGGTGGGGACTACCAGCGGCTCAAGTTTGCCAGTGACAATTTCCTGGCCAGCGATAAGGTTCTGTACAGAGGGCATGCGGTGGCCGCGGTTGCCGCTACCAGCCCTCACATCGCCGAGGAAGCTTTGGCCCTGATACAGGTGGACTACGAGGAATTGCCACCGGTGATGGATGTACAGGACGCGATGCGAGAAGACGCGCCTCTGCTCCACGACGACACTCTACGCACCACTTACATGGGCGAAGCCTCCGACAAGCCCAGTAACATTGCCGCCTACATGAAATTTGAGAAGGGCGACGTGGAAAAGGGCTTTGCGGCAGCGGACGTGGTGGTGGAGCGAGAGTTTGAGACCGCCTCAGTACACCAGGGATACATTGAACCCCACAACGCTACCGCTTTCTGGAACACCGACGGTCAGTTGAACATATGGTGCAGCACCCAGGGCTCTTTTCTGGTGCGGGCTAACACCGCCGACGTGTTGCGGCATCCGGTGTCCAAAATCAAAATCACGCCGATGGAAATTGGCGGCGGGTTTGGCGGCAAGGTCAGCTTCTACTTAGAGCCGGTGGCCGCTTTGCTGTCCAAAAAGACCCGCCAGCCCGTGAAGCTTTTGATGGGCCGCACTGAGGTCTTTGAGGGTTCCGGCCCGGCCCCGGGCACTTGGATGAAGATCAAGGTCGGCGCCAGCAAAGATGGCAAAATAACCGCCGCCAAAGCAACCCTGGCCTTTGAAGCCGGAGCGTACCCAGGTTCGCCGGTAATGCAAGGAGCATCCTGCGGGTTCGCTTCTTACGATGTGGATAACGGGTTGGTTGAAGGGTACGACGTGGTGGTTAATAAGCCTAAGACCTCCGCTTACCGTGCGCCTGGCTCGCCCCAGGCCGCCTTCGGCATCGAGTCGGTGATCGATGAGGTCTGCGAAAAGCTGAACTTGGACCCCATCGAGTTCCGGCTGCGTAATGCGTCTAAAGAAGGCACCCGTAAAATTGAAGGTCCGGTATTCCGCAAAATTGGCCTGGTGGAATGCCTGGAAGCCGCCCGTAATCATGAGCACTACCAGACTCCGTTGTCCGGCGAAAACTGCGGGCGGGGAGTTGCCAGCGGGTTCTGGATGAACAGGGGGTTCCACTCGAGTTGCAACATTACGGTCAACCCGGACGGTACTGTGAACCTGATTGAAGGCTCGGTAGACATTGGAGGCAGTCGCGCTTCCATCTCCCAACAAGCCGCCGAGACATTGGGCATTCCCTACGAGGACGTAAAGCCGACGGTGGTAGATACGGACTCGGTGGGATACACCATGGTCACCGGGGGCAGTCGCACCACCTTCGCCACCGGCTGGGCAGCCATTTTGGCCGCCGAGGATGTGAAGGAACAAATGGTGGAGCGTGCCGCCCAGATTTGGGAGACCTCATCCAACGACGTGCAATACCAAGACGGGGTCATCTCCCACATCGCAGACCCAGAACTGCGCATGACCTTCAAAGAATTGGCCCGACAGATTAACAGCACTGGTGGCGCAATAACCGGCACTGCCAGCCTTGACCCGTCCGGAGAGGGTAACTCCTTCGGCGTCCACATCGTGGACGTGGCAGTGGACCCAGACACCGGCAAAACCGAAGTCCTTCGTTACACTGCGGTTCAAGACGCGGGCAAAGCCGTACATCCCAGCTACGTTGAGGGCCAAATGCAGGGCGGCGTAGTGCAGGGAATTGGCTGGGCGTTGAACGAAGAATATTTCTTCAACGACAAAGGGCAGATGGCTAACTCCAGCTTTCTGGATTACCGGATGCCCACCAGCCTGGACCTGCCGATGATTGACACTGTTATTGTGGAAGTCGCCAACCCCGGTCATCCCTATGGAGTGCGCGGCGTTGGTGAAGTGCCCATTGTGCCCCCGTTGGCGGCGATTGCCAGTGCGGTGTCGCACGCCATTGGCGTTAGGATGCAGAAGCTGCCGGTTAACCCCGGCGCTATCCTGGAAGCCCTGTGGGAAAAGGACAAATAAAAGCTACTACTATCGATAATCTCAGCGGTTCCGGCATACAGAGTAGGGGCGGGTCAAAAACTCGCCCCTACTCTGTTGGTAACGGTCTCGTGTTTGGTATCATTACTATACGAAGTTGTTTTTGAGAACCTTTGGAGGATGTCAAAACGGGCGTATTCTCCATTTTATAAATGTAGAGATAAAGAGGGGGTAAAACGACCCCACCAGCCCCTCTTACCAAGAGGAGGGATTCATTGAACACCCTCATTGTCAATTAACTCAAGAAGGAGACTTGGCAATGGTAACGGTATTTGTGCCCACCATGCTCCAACCGCTGACCGGCGGCGTTAAACAAGTGGACGTTGACGCGCGCAACGTGAGGCAGTTGGTCGACCAATTGGACGACCTATATCCAGGCATGAAGGACCGATTGGTTGATGAAGGCCAGATCAGGAGCAATTTAGCGGTGTCAATTGACGGCGAAATCGCTCGCCTGGGCTTAATGGAAAGGCTCAACCAGAACAGCGAAGTCCATTTTGTGCCAGCGATTGGCGGTGGAAATTCCGGCCATATCAGATAGGGCACAGCTTCGGGATGACATTGACTGCCCCAACCCGTGCACGTACAATGGCTTGGTTAAACGCACTGATTATTCCCTTTGGGCAAGCATCCAACGAAAATAAAGGCACGCTGTTCTCTGAAACGGGTGCTGGAGCAGCGCTAATCAATGGCGAGAGACAATCACCAAAAGAACCGGCAATCCTCTGGTAAAGGGAAACGTCCACGGATTGAAGAACCAGTATCTGCAGGCGGCGTGGTGTACCGCAAAGTCGACGGCGAAATCGAGACTGTTTTATGTGGTCGGGACAATCCGGTTCGCTGGAGTCTAGCCAAGGGCACTCCAGACCCGGGGGAGACTAAGGAGCAGACTGCGCTCCGTGAAGTTAGGGAAGAGACCGGTCTGGAAGTAGAGATTGAAGAACCCATCCAGAGCATTGACTACTGGTTTGCTGATCGGGAGAGTGATGTCCGCTACCACAAGACCGTCCACTTTTATCTGATGAACACTGTAGGTGGCGACACTAATCAGCATGACCCGGAGTTTGATGTTGTGCAATGGTTCCCTTGTGATGAAGCCTTGCAAACCCTGGCATACGCCAATGAGGCCGACGTCTTACGCAAGGCGTTGGAGCTGATTTCTCAACGCGAGCGAGGTGTCTAGATGGTGGAATTGCAGGGTGTTCGAGTGCTTCTGCGAGACAAGCGTTTGGAAGATGCCGAGTTTGACTATATTTGGCGCAGCGACCCGGAACTAGCCCGGTTGGACGCCGCTTACCCTCTCACCATGAACTACGACCGCTACTTGAAGATATTTCAAGACCAGGTGCGGTATCCAACTCCTGGTTCGCATCATTTTGGCATTGAAGTGGCCGATGGGAAATTCATTGGCAACTGTATGTACTATGACCTGGACAGCGTGAATCGTGAAGCTGAACTTGGTATAGTCATCGGCGACCGGGATTATTGGAGTGGTGCCTACGGCTACGATGCGGTGGTCACTCTGCTCGAGTTTATGTTCTCAATAAGGAACTTGAAGCGAGTCTACCTCCATACCCTCCAATGGAATGACCGCGCACAGAAGTGCTTTGCCAGATGTGGGTTTACCCCGGTGCGGGACGTGCGTCGTATGGGACAGGACTTCCTGCTGATGGAAGTTTTACGCGCCGACTGGCTGAAAAAACTTGAGGAGCGTTTGTCCTGCCGCTGGGATTATTGGCGGGACAAGGGCGGTGAGCGGGTCTGTGACGAAGAACCGCCGGTGCTTAGCCAGGGCCAGGCCCAGAGCGATATCTGAAGAAAGCTGGCGAGCTAGTTCAGATTTTTGTTGTTAGCCAAGGCAATTGCCTCGGCTAATTTTATGTCGCCGGTATAGAGGGCTCGGCCTAAAATAGCCGCCTCCACTCCAATCTTGGTCAGGCGTTCAATGTGTTGCAGGGACGCAATGCCGCCGGAGGCCTGCACCTTGATAGCGCTATTCTGCGCCAGCGTGGCGTTGGCCGAGAAATTTGGCTCGGTGAGGGTTCCATCTCTGGAGATGTCGGTGTAGAGCAACCGTTCCACTCCGATGGCGGTCATATCTTCGGCTAGTTGCAGTGCGCTTACCGAGGTATTCTCGGTCCAGCCCTTGATGGCAACCTGACCGTTCCGGGCATCCAGGGCAACTACCACCCGCTGTTTGCCGTATTTCTCGCACAGTTCTTGGACCAGCGCAGGCTGCTTCACCGCGGCGGTGCCGATTACCACCCGGTCTACTCCCGCGGATAGTAGCGTCTCTGCTGTGGCTAAATTCCTGATGCCGCCCCCAACCTGCACCCGGATTTTCAATTGGCCCACGATTGCGGAGATGATTGCCAAATTGGCCGGAGTGCCTTCGGCGGCGCCATCTAGGTCCACCAGGTGCAGTCGGGGAGCGCCCTGCTCCTCCCAGGCAATAGCCATTGCCAGCGGGTCTTCCGAGTAGACGGTCTCCTGCTGATAATCGCCCTGGTACAGGCGCACGCAACGCCCCGATTTGAGGTCTATAGAAGGGATTACTTCCATTGAGTATCCATTAGGTGGCTGTAGCTCTCCCGTGGCTACCCATTAGGCCGGGTCGCCTACCTGTTTCGCTTTGTGTTCGGCGGTCAGGGCCACAAAGTTGCGGTAAATCTGCAATCCAACTGGGCCGCTCTTTTCCGGGTGGAACTGGGTCGCCACCAGGTTGTCCTTGGCGTAGGCACTACAGAATGGGATGCTGTATTCGGTTACTCCGGCAACTGATGCCTGGTCTGCCGGTTCGGCGTAGTAGCTGTGCACAAAGTAGAAATAACTGCCTTGGGGAATGCCATTGAAGACTGGGTGGTCTGTCTTGAATTCCACGCTGTTCCAGCCCATGTGGGGAACCTTGAGGCTTGGCGGCAGTTTTTTAACGTTGCCGGTAATGATGCCGAGACAGGGCGCATCGCCTTCTTCGGTGTGGTCTAACAAAATCTGCAAGCCAAGACATACTCCCAGGAAGGGTTTGCCCGATGTCACGTACTGTCGCAACGGTTCGATCAATCCTCGCTGTCGCAGGGCCGCCATTGCCGCCGGGCCAGAGCCAACGCCTGGCAGAATCACCGCATCCGCACCATAAATTTCCTCCGATTTTCCGGTGACGGAAGGAGCGACTCCGGCGGTTTCCAGAGCCTTGGCGACACTGCGCAAGTTCCCCGACTCGTAGTCAATGACTACTATCTTGATCGCGCTTTTGATGGAACCCTTCATATGCTCAAGTGGGTCTAGGCCCCGCCATTATTGTGCCTGGCGTGGATACTGCTCGTGGTGAACTCGTCAAACCATTAGGGGGTACAACACCGTTTGCCCTTCGACAGCCTCAGGACAAACGTTCAGGCCTATTCTGAGAAGACGCAAAGACCTAATTGCGACTAAGCGCATGGCAGGCACCCGTTCATCGCCTAGCTCCGATCTCCGGTGGCCCGCTCAATGGGCAGTTCCCGGTCCTCATAGCGGGCTAAAACAAACAGCAAATCTCCCAGCCGGTTCAGATAGGTAAGGATCAACTCGTTTGTCAACTGCCCGGCTTCTGCCAGGGCTACCACCCGCCGCTCGGAGGTGCGGATGATGGTGCGTCCCATGTCGATGGCTGAAGAAGCCGGTGAACCCCCGGGAAGGACGAATACTTGTGGCATAGTGAACTCTTCTTCCAGCGAGTCGATAATCGTCTCCAGATTGTCCACCATCTCTTGAGTCACCGGCTTGAAATGCTGGTGGAACAACTCGTACTTGTCCGGGTCGGTGGCCAGCTCAGCGGCGATGGTAAAAAGCTCTCGCTGGAGGTCCCGCAAAATGTCCTTTACTTTCTGGTCGTCTGACAACGAACGGCCCAGCCCCATTGCGGAGACGGCTTCGTCAGTGATGCCATAGGCCTCGGTATGTACGTTGTTCTTGGAGACCCGACCGCCATACAGCAGGCTGGTCTCGCCCTTGTCGCCATACTTGGTGTAGACTTTTTTACGGTGGGAAGACTCGGAAGATGATGAAGTAGTCAATGGGAGTACCTCTCGGCGAACTTCTATCCATCAGGGATAGCTCAGTATTAAATATTGTTCAACCGACTATTAAACGGAGCGCTGATGGCCTAGAGGCCCCAATTGTAGCATGGGTGCATCGGGCAGGCTATACTGTGCGCATCCAGCATTGAGGTACACAACTATGCCGCCGGAAATCCGTGCTATTGGCATCGAAGGTATGCCCGAAGTCCAGGTAGGCGATGACCTGGCCTCCCAGATCATGGACGCCGCCCAGCTACAGGGCACTCCCATTGAGACGGGGGATATCCTGGTCGTCACCCAGAAGATAGTGTCCAAAGCCGAAGGTCGGGTGGTGCGGATTGACAGCGTCGATGCATCCCCGCTGGCGGTGTCCATCTCAGAAGACCACCGGAGAGACCCCCGTCACACTGAACTAATTCTGAGAGAGAGCCGCCGCATTGTGCGCATGGACCGGGGCGTAATCATCAGCGAGACCTACCACGGCTTCACCTGCGCCAACGCGGGAATCGACGCCTCCAACATCCCAGGCAATGGCACGGTGGCCCTGCTGCCGGTGGACTCGGACGCTTCAGCGCGGCGCATCCGTCAATCGATCAGAGAAAGACTCAATGTGGATGTGGCAGTGATAATCTCCGATACTTTTGGCCGTCCCTGGCGCAGCGGCGCGACCGATGTGGCGATTGGCGTGGCCGGTATAAATCCCATGCTCAGCTACGTGGGACAGGAAGACAGCCACGGCAACATGATGTACACCACTGTAATTTGCGTGGCCGACGAGCTAGCGGCGACGGCGGAGTTGGTCACCGGCAAGGTTCTGGGCGTGCCAGTGGCAATAATCAGAGGTTATGCCTACGAGTCCGTGGATGATGCCAGCCATGAGGCTTTGCTGCGAGACCCTGAAAAAGACCTGTTCCGGTAGGTATTAAGCGGGTCAATGGGTCCGATCAAATTAGGAAGACGAACTTGATAAATAATCTGGTGTATCCATTGATGCTAAAACAACGAGGGGCTGACGGTCAAACAGGCTGTTCGGACTAATGTGACTTTGCTAGATCACCTATTGGAGGCCGTCGACATAGCTGTTAAAGACGGGAAGGCCAAAAGCCGTAACGAATTAATTCCCAATGCACTGGGTCTTGAGTTGGCCGCATTAAGACGATATGAAATCGACAATGCCTTCGAAGGCATGTCGGCAGATCAACAATATCTCCAGGAAGTGCGAAGGCTCTCTGAAGAGTTCCTAAATTCCGATTGGGGGGCATTCCGGCAGGGTGAACCGGGGTGAGGTTTACCAAGCCAATCTGAATCCCACAGAGGGTTCCGAGCAGTCCGGGCCCGGGTCGGTTATTATCGTTAGTCGCAATGCTATCAATGATAACAGCCCGAAGGTTCTGATCGTGCCTTGTGCCATAGATCGGGGCCAGAGAATATATCCTAGCCCGGTGAGTATCGGCGCCGGGGAAGGTAGTACAAGGCAGAATTCTATCGCCATGGCAGAAAAGGTTAGAGCCATTGATAAGGCGCGCTTGAACTAACTATGTGGCGCTTTGCCTGACTTAACGTTGGATAGATTGGACTCGGCGTTGCTGATCGCGTTGGATTTGCCAGTTCAATATTAGCGGCTGTTTCAGTAGGACTTAGCCATCATTTCACTTGGCCCAGACAGACTTCCTTGGGTATTTGCTCTCGTCACACCCCCAACAGCGGCAGCGCCAGTTGCTCCACTTTCCCAAAAGAAGAAACGCCCACCCCCAGCAAGCGAAACGTGCGGTCGGGGGCCAGTTCGGCGGAGATCAGTTCCCAGGCGGTTCCTAGGATAATTTCTTCAGAACGTGTTGGCGCGGGCAGGGTGGTCTGCCTGGTGAAAGTCGTGAAATCTGATAAACGCAGCTTTACCGACACCGTCTTTCCCTGGAGTTCTTTTTCTGCCAGGTTACGGGCCACCCGGCTTGAAAGCCCGGCTAGCTCCTGATAGAGGGTGTCGGGGTTGCTCAGATCATTGGGGAAGGTGCTCTCGGAGCTCAACGACTTGGTTGGCCTATGAGGGTGAACGGGTTCCTGGTCTTCTCCTCTAGCCCGGTTACAGACCGACCTGGCCCGTTTGCCAAAATGTTGCAAATACCAATCAAAGGGTTGCCTTGCCAGTTGCCCGATCGTCTCGATGTTATCTCGGCGGAGCAGTTCTACTGACTTGGGCCCAATGCCCGATAGCTTGCTCACTGGCAATGGAGCAAGGAAGCGCGATTCGTAACCCGGCGGGACCACCACCAGGCCATTGGGCTTTCGTAAGTCGGAGGCAATCTTGGAGGTCGACTTTCCGGTGCTGGCTCCCACCGACAGATTCAGCCCTACCTCTTCTTTGACTCGCCGTTTCAGGCTCTCGGCAATGACCCGGGGTTTTTGTCCGGCCTCCACCAGATGGGTTACATCTAGATAAGCCTCGTCCAGCGACAATGGCTCAACTAGTTCGGTCAGTTGGTGGAAAATGGCCATCACCTGACCAGAAACCTCACGGTAGCGGTCAAACCTGGGTTTCACCACAATGCCGTGAGGGCAGTGCCGGATGGCGGTCGCAGTGGGCATGGCCGAGTGCACCCCGTATTTGCGTGCTTCGTAAGATGCGGCGGCCACCACCCCTCGGGAACTTGTACTGCCGCCAACCATCACCGGTCGACCCCGGTATTGGGGGTTGTCCATTTGTTCCACCGACGCGTAAAAAGCGTCCAGGTCGGCGTGGACTATGTGACGCAACGATTCACCTCCGCCAGAGAGGGACTTGTACCACACTCTCGGGCGTTAATTAGCAGCTTGGGCATATTCTAAACCATGCGAAAGGGTACCGGCAGCAAGGAAGTGTCATCCTAGCCTAACTTCGGCCGCAAACCGTTGAACTTCAACGGTTGAACCGCTACACTGGTCGGTGCCCCCCGTTGGGCATCGTGTGCTTTACTCGGTTGGCAAACTCTATTCGCATTTCCGGCCACCAATTTTTATCTGTCATACCTCGCCCGCCGTGAGGCGGGTCTTTTTTTGAAAGGAAAAACCTCACTTTGGACCCGGCTAACAACTTGAACGAACCCCGCCCTAGCATCTACTACGGCTGGTGGATGGTTGCCATCACCTCGGGCATGATATTTTTTGCCAGCGGCATCTTCTTCCGTGGCTTCACAGTGTTCGTTCCGGCAATTAGAGATGCCCTGGGTATGTCCCAGGCGAACACAAACCTGATTTTCTCCATTGCCCGCGCTGAAGGCGGGTTGGAAGGCCCCTTCGCTGGTTGGCTGATTGACCGGTATGGCAACCGCAAAATGTTGGTTCCCTCCATTCTGCTGGCCGTTGTCGGGTTTATCATCCTGGGTTTCTTTATCCATGGTGTATGGGGCTTTGCCTTGGTCTACCTGCTGATGGTGTCTTTGGGTAACAGCATTGCCTTTCAGCACGCCATGTTTGCCGGTCTGAACCAGTGGTTTCGGAGAAGGCGCTCATTAGCCATCTCCATTCTGGCGGCCACGGGTTCGCTGGGCGGACTGGCGTTAGTGCCGACCATGAGCTGGCTTATCAGGAACCACGGGTGGCAAATGGGCATGCTCTTGGCGGGGGTTCTTTATCTGGTCATATTGATGCCCTTGACCATATTCTTCCGCAACCGTCCCGAAGACATGGGCCTCCTCCCCGACGGAGATACTTCTCCGCCAGTGGATACGGGCGGGAGGAGAGGCCCCTCTGGAAGGCAGTTGGAGCTGCGGGACTACACGGTTAAAGAGGCATTTCATACCAGCGCCTACTGGCTACTCCTGGTGGGTGCTGGGCTGCGGCAGATGGCGACCTTGGGGATACTGGTCAGCATTGTACCCATTCTGGAGACCAAAGGCCTTAGTAATCAGGGTGCGGCCAACCTGACTGGACTCATGTTTGGCATTAATTTTTTTTCCAGGTTGCTCATTGGATACCTGGGCGATCGCTTTCCAAAGTCAATCATCTTGGGCTGCACTCTGGCGATTGAGGCGACGGGCTTCGCCTTCCTATTCTTCGGGGATTGGAGCGGATTCGGGATTGTTCTGATTCTGCTGTTCATTTTGTTTCAAGGAATGGGCGATGGTGCTGGGATTATTGTTTGGGCCGCGGTTGGTGATTACTTTGGACGCGACCGCTTCGCCACCCTTCGAGGGTACATTACCTTCGCGTTCTCCTGGGCATTGATCGCGTCGCCGGTATATGCTGGGTGGGTTTTCGACCACTTCGGCAATTACGATTGGGCCATCGCCCCAGGTGGAATCTGTGCAGCCATTGCCAGCCTGTGCTTCTTCGCCATAAAGAAGCCTCCGCAGTTGACCAAGGCAGAGCCGGAACCAACATCCCCGGCTCAAGCTTCCGCCTGAAACCGCCTGGCGCCATACCATTAGCTCTTTTTCAGAGAAGGGCGGCGGTCAAAGGGACCGCTATAACTTTGGTTCGACCAGGCAAGGGTGTTTGACGGTACCGCTCAACTCTCCTAGACTACCAATATTCAATTGGAGAGTGGGATATGAGTACACTGCAGGATATGATTACTGCCGCCGACCCGAAAGCAGCCGTCGCCGAGTGGTTCAGGCGGTTGGACAAAAACTGCGCCGCAGTGGACTACGCAGCGACCCGGCCGATTTTTGCAGATGATGTTGTTTCCTTCGGCACCCGGGCCGACATAGTTTCTGGGCTGGACCTTCTGCAGCTGAACCAGTGGGAAGGCATCTGGCCCAATATCGAGGATTTCAAGATAAATCTGGATAACATACACGCTGGCGGCGACCAGAACATGGCCTGGGGTGTAGCAACCTGGACCTCCACCGGCTTCAACGAAGACGGGACATTCTTTTCCCGGCCCGGCCGTGCCACCACCATATTAGAACGCCGCGACGGAGCGTGGGTATCGGTGCATACCCATTTCTCGCTGAATCCGGGCACTCCTCCTCGAACCTACGGCCCTAAGCAGAGAACAAGTGGCTGATACAAGGTGAGGTCTGCTATAAGCCCGTGACATTTCATGATTCGCATCAGGATGCGATACGATAAGAACCTGCAAATGCCCCTGTAGTCCGCAAGGAGGAACCATGACCACCATTCTGGAAGAATATGTCGCTAAACATCAAGGATCGGCGCAGCGGTATGCTGAAGCCCTACAGATATTTCCCAGTGGAGTAACCCACGATAATCGCTACGCCGAACCCTTTCCCCTTTACATTACCCACGGCACTGGCCCGCACAAGTGGGACGTGGATGGCAATGAATACATTGACTACGTTTCTGGGCATGGCGCGCTGCTGTTGGGACACTCCCATCCGGCGATAGTCGCGGCGGTGACCAAGCAGATTAGTCGCGGCACCCACCTGGGCGCCTGCACCGAAGAAGAAGTTCGATGGGCCAAGGCCATTCAAGCGTTGGTACCTTCCGTGGAGAAGATACGCTTCCACAGTTCGGGCACAGAAGCCACGCTGATGGCCATGCGGCTGGCCCGGGCATACACCGGCAAGAACAAGGTCATCAAGCTGCAAGACCACTTCCACGGCTGGCATGACTACGCTATGGCTGGCTCGGACCGCTCCGCCCCCGGAATACCGCCAGAGACTTTTAACAGCATGGTAATAGTGCCTGCCGGCGACTTGCCTGCTGTAGAAACCGCTCTTAACCGGGACTCGGACATCGCGGCGTTGATCCTGGAGCCGACCGGGGCGCATTATGGTCAGCTTCCCTTCGACGTTCCAAATTACTTGAAAGATCTACGGGAGCTTACCAAGCAGCATGGAGTGGTGCTGATCTTCGACGAGGTGGTGACCGGGTTTAGGGCTTCTCCTGGCGGAGCGCAAGTTCGCTACGGAGTAACCCCCGACCTGACCACCATGGCCAAGATAGTCGCTGGGGCATTGCCCGGTGGTGCGGTGGGGGGCCAAGCCGACATAGTTGACATGATAGCGCATCGGGGCGACCCGGAATGGGATAACCAGCGGCGGGTCTACCACCCGGGAACCTTCAACGCCAACCCGCTGTCGGCTGTGGCTGGCGCCGCCTGCCTGGAAATTATCGCTAGTCAGCCGATCAATCAGCAGGCCGACTCAATGGCGGAACGCCTTAAGTCGGGGCTGAACGATATTTTTGGTCGTATGGAAATCTCTGGCCATGCCCACGGTATCGCGTCCATGATTCACGTGGTGATGGCCGACTGCGACTGCAATCGGGAAATCTGCAATATGCCTCACAGCCAAATCAAACAGGCTACCGCTGCACCGGCCGTAACCGGATTGAAGCGGGGACTGCTGAACCACGGCGTAGATATTATGGGACGCGACGCTTTCCTTGTGTCGGCTACCCACACTGAAAATGACATTGACGAAACTCTGGTGGCCTTTGAGCAGACTCTAGAATTAGTGAGGGCCGAAGGATTACTGTAGCGGGTATCCGCAGGTCTAATCACCGATGCCCAAGACTCACCATATCTGGTAGAATCCCCCGGTCTACCGGCAAAACTACACGACATAAGTAATACAAAAACGGGAGGTATCTTAATGCCATCCTTTTGGGAGAAGCTTCAAGTAGAAGGCCAGGAAATGTCGGTCTATTCCAGCGTGCCGGGTGGCTCCGGGCCGTTTCCGGCGGTGGTTATTGCCCATCCGGCCAGCGGGGTTGCTGAGTTCACCCAAAGTATCGCCGACCGTTTGGCTGAGGCGGGCTTTGCGGCGGTGGCTCCCGACCTGTTCCACAGAGTCACTGAGGATATGACGGCCGACGGCACCGCCAAGAACGCTTTCTTGAAAGACGCAGAGATTGTCGCCGATATAAATGCTACGGTGGACTGGCTCCGTGGACATCCTGCCATTATCGGTGACCGCATCGGCGTCACCGGTTTCTGCATGGGCGGTCGGGTGGCCTGGCTGGCGGCGGCTAGCAACCCCCATTTCAAGGCGGTGGTGCCTTACTACCCCGGGAATCTCTGGGTGGCCCGTGACGCGGTCCAGTCGCCCTTCGAGTTGGCCGCCAACATCAACTGTCCCATGCTGACCCAATTCGGAGAGGTTGATGAGAATCCTTCGCAAGAAGATATGCGCAAACTGGATGATGAGCTAACCCGTTTGGGTAAACCCCACCATTTCTACACCTATCCGACTGCTGGCCATGCTTTTATGGACTTTGGGCAGCCGAATCGGTACCAAAAGGAGGCGTCTGACGCGTCATGGCCCCGGACGTTGGAATTCTTTACTCAGCATCTTCAAGGGGCTGCCGTGCCTGGCTAGTCTCGAATCGCTAAGAGATTATTCTCAGCAAATGATCTGGTACGGCATTGGACAAATAATTTGAAAGGACGGAATCATGGCTAGAATATCGTACAATCTGGAGAACAAAGAGGACTTGAGCGCTCTGGGAACCACCGGCTGGCGTCGGGCAATGGGCCTGGTGCCGGGGCAGCCGAACCAGGGGTTGGTGGCCGAATTGATGGAGACCCCGGCGAAAGCTGCAGACTATG
>Ga0310123_10001938_pt1 | contig 16743 bp, 19 predicted proteins | sample CB6_AW_1057_MG_FD_203505 | JGI IMG/M metagenome (GOLD analysis project Ga0310123, IMG submission 203505) | Marine microbial communities from Western Arctic Ocean, Canada - CB6_AW_1057 | ecosystem: Environmental > Aquatic > Marine > Oceanic | place: Canada: Western Arctic Ocean | collected... | reverse complement strand
GCAACGGAACCTGTCGGCAACCGACGAACGGGGGATCATGGCCGGACGGTCAGGAGTGATCCAGAGAAATCCGGAGTCTGAATTGGCAGCAACTCGTCTGGAAACCGCATCAGAATTTGTGACAATTGCTGTTTGCGCGGATACATCGACCGACCGAACACTACCCTCCGCGTTTGCTTTTCTATTCAGGATTGTGCGGCAAGCAGGAGGGCGACATGGCTGTGAACTCGTACAGAAAGGGACAACATGGGCCACACGTTTTCAGCCAAGTGCAACCAATGCGGCGCAGTATTCCGCGCTAATGTGGGAGGTGGAATGATCAGCACATCGTTTCACTGTAAACGGTGTGGAAAGGAAAAACGGGCGACCCGCTGGCCGCCCGTGCTGAGCTGTGTGCTGAGTGTCCAGTACCTCAGACGGCGGCCGATGTTTGCCGGCGACGTCTGCTGTAGCCGAACAGACCCACCGCACCAATGCCAAACATGGCAATTGATGAGGGCTCGGGGACGGCGGCTGTCGAAGCTTTTTGCCAAGTAACGGTATCGGCTGCAGAATTGTCGAGCGTCCAAACAACGGGAGTATCAACATTCACAAGACTGGCGAGAGGTACGCCGGAGAATGTGGATACACCGGATCCCGACCAAACGTCGCCAACAAAGTCGTTCGGGTCAAGCAGCACTAAATCGGAGAAAAGAACAAACTGCTGCGTAAAGGTCGGCGTGCCGACATCCTGGAAGTCGGGACCTGCGGTGAAGTCGGGGGACGAACTCCAAGGGCTAGGGTACTCCCGAACAGCAATGTCCGTATTCCAAAGCACTCCGCTGCCGTCCTCATCAGATTCAGAAGAAGAATAAATACTCACGCCTGTACTCGGCCCGACGCTAGCGGTGGAAAAAGCCAAACCGGTGAAATCTAAACTCCCTGAATAGCCCATGGTGGTGTCACCGCCCAATTCTGAAAACTCAACAATCAACCCCGCATGCAACTGTCCCGCCGTAGCGATCAGCACCGCCACGCACGCCACCGCTAGTTGAATCGCCCGCATCATCTAGCTTCTCCCGTGTTGTAGGTCTGGAAAGTTTGGCCCCCTGCCCATCCAGCACTGGCTGGCGTCCACTACCAAACGGCTACTTTACCAGGCGAGGGAGGGGGGCAATAGGCAAAATCGGAAACTCCGGAAGATTTCCTCGCCTCCGCCCCACGGCCCTAGCCATCAGGTCGCTCGCATTCTCGAAGCGGCCGAACGGGCGGCAGTGGAGTAAGCACCTGATGCGCCTCGGCCGGTTCGTCAGCAGCCAGTTGCTCAAATGCGAACAGTACATCACCAGTGGTCACAACCTGCGGATGCACATGTCAGCGCACAAAAAACGGGCGGACCAGATGGCCGCCCGTGATGCGCTGTGTGTCCTGTGCCTCAGGCAGCGGCCGATTTTTGCCGGCGACGTCTGCCGTAGCCGAACAGACCCAGTGCACCGATGGCACCAAGGACGAGAGACGAGGGCTCAGGGACGGCGGTAATGGCTGGTCCGGAGGCCCATCCTACTGAAGAGACGTCTGGGATAAATGGCCAGTTCACGGCCTCCAGCCCCCAAAAGTCGTCATCAATGTCCCAATAAAGACCGACCCAACTGCCGTCCACTTCTATGCCGAAATCGGTTGGAAAGTCACTGTCAACCATGGAGGAGTTTAACTCTACAAAACTATCACTGCCAATCACATACTCAAAATCGTGGACGGCGTCGGTGACAGTCAGATTCGCACCCGTCGAATCGGTGACTGTGCCCGCGACTAAATCAAATGTCCAAGTATCACCGGCACTATCATTAACCACGTAACTGTGTGACGTGACATCGTTTTCATCAATGGTGCCCGATGTTACAGAAGTCTCAAAAGTGCCGACCACTGTATTGCCGGCGTTACTGTAGGTCCATTGGTATACACCTGCAGATGCTGTCGGAAGCAGAGCCATCAGGAGGGATGGCACCAGGACAATTCGTGACAGCATTGGATCAGTCTCCATTAGGGAAAGGAAGATCTAAGAGAGAACCCGCCCCGACGGGGACGCACGCCTCCGGGAAGACAGGAGTCCTAGAAAGACTGATGACATTAAGTCAAATGAGTGCTTTAAAAGATGCGTAAAGATTGGTCAGACAAAGCAGCGGGGGGGGGGGGCAGGGAATCAGGCTGACAAAGGACCCACTCCACTCAATTCCTCTCCACCCGTCTTTTCAGTTCTGCTTTCACTGCGCGCGTTGTCTGCAGGTTGGCCAGTGCCCCGACAGCCGAGAACAGCACCTGCTTCGCCACGGCCGGTTCGTCAGCAGCCGGTTGCTCAAACGCACAAGAAGTGACATCACCAGTGGTCACAACCTGTGGAGTCTGAGTGATACCGTGTTCTACGAGCCACTTTGCCACGGATTCAAAATCATAATATTCGGGAATGCAGTGCAGCAGCCCGCCCTGTACGGGATTGACACCGCCGCTTGCCAGGACCGTCTGCGTCAGGATCCCATCGGCCGGCAATTGGCCGGACTTTCCGGAGACAGTTCTGTAATCGGGAGATCGCCAAGATGAAAGCTGTGAGACTGCACCAGTTCGATGAAAGCCTGAAAAGGAAAAATCTGGTCGAAATCGATGACGTTCCTGAACCAGTGATTCAAGACCACGAAGACGTGATTGTACGAATCGGTGGTGCCGGACTTTGTCGAACTGATCTGCATATCATCGAAGGTATTTGGAGTAAGAAAGTCGAACGTCCACTTCCTTACATTCTGGGCCATGAAAATGCAGGCTGGGTGCATGATGTGGGTGACGCTGTAAAAAACGTGAAACCAGGTGATCCTGTGATTGTTCATCCGTTGATTACCGACGGCATCTGTCCGGAATGCCGCCGTGGAGAAGACATGTATTGCCTGAACGGTCGTTTTTCTGGAATCACCCACGACGGCGGTTTTGCGGAATTTCTGCTCACTAAACAGCGTGCTGTCATCAAACTGGATTCTGCACTGGACCCAAAAGATGTGGCTCCCTATGCCGACGCCGGCCTCACGGCTTACCGAGCTGCCCGGAAAGCGGCAGAAACAATGAAGCCGGGCATGAGTGTCGCGATCATCGGTTTTGGAGGATTGGGACATATTGCTGCACAGGTTCTTCGAAATCTGTGCGCCGCGCGAATCATTATTCTGGACACGTCCGAACAGGCATTGAATTTAGCTCGTGAGTGCGGTTTCGCACACTGCCTGCCTGGCGGAGACACTGCCGCTGCGAATCTACGTCAGTTGTGTCAGGAAGGCGCTGACGCCGTCATCGATTTCGTCGGCGAAAAAGGAACACCCGAGCAGTGTATGGCGATGCTGCGAAAAGGCGGCACGTACTACGTTGTCGGGTACGGCGGCATGGTGCGCATTCCCACGATCGACATGATTTTTGACGAACTCAATATCGTGGGCACTCTGGTCGGCAACTACAATGAACTGTTCGAACTCATGATTCTTGCCGCCAGGAAACAGGTTAAGCTGGCCACAACGACGTACAGACTTGACCAGGTCAATGAAGCCATGCACGACCTGATCGAAGGCCGCCTGACCGGCCGGGCAGTCCTGGTTCCTTAGCACCTGTCGAAAATCAGTTTCCTGTTTTGCAGGACGGTTACTCTTACCCATCCTGAGGTTTCGTTTTTTGGACACGTCCTTAGAAACCTCTACAGGACAAACGCCTGCTTCGGGACGTTGGTCACAGGCCAGCTGTCGTCAGCATTCACGGTCACGAAGGCGACCGGTACGCCGTCCACGATAAAACGTCCATTTATAAAGGTTTCACGGCGGTGCTGTCCGAAAAAGGCTACGTGACCGTTGCCATGGATGTGGGCCTGCATGGAGATCATGCGAGGGCAGACAGACTGACCGCCACATCAGGCGAACAGGTCCGGGTCCGCCCGGCGGAAAATACCGTTCCATGAAAATCTCTCGTTGCAGATTTCAAATGCGGTGCGGCTCATTGAATTGCGAAAATCACTATCGTTCAGCAAGTGAATGATTCCTGCCGCCATGGCTTCCGGGTTGTCCTCTATCAGGATACCTTGCCCGTTTTGCAAACCCAGGCCTTCGCAGCCTTTGCTGGTACTGACTACGGGCAATCCGACGGCCATGGCTTCAAGGATTTTCAATCGTGTACCCGCACCGGTCAGCAGGGGAACGACAAATACCGATGACTGGTAATAGAAAGGCCGGATATCCCTGACGTTGTAGGAATACCAAGTATTGCCTGTGCGCTCCAGGAGTCGTTCGATCTGCAGGGTGGGGTTCTTACCGACCACCTGAAGCCTGACCTGGGGGATGGCCTCCCGAATCACCAGCAGGCAGGACTCGCAGAAATGGGTGACCGCCTGGGTATTGGGAAAATAGTCCAGGCTTCCGGTAAACAGCAGGTTGGCCCCGATGAACGGTTCGACCTTTTTTCTGAAGCTTTCTGTATCGACCCCGGAAGGAAGGAGGTGTACTTTCCCACTCGTCATGCCCCTGACCAATACCTGCTCTTCCTCGGAACAGCAAATATGTTCATCGAACAAGGGGATGACTTCCCTTTCATAGTGGAGCCAGCGCACTTTTTCAGCACGGTAAGCGATCTTCATCTTCCAGCTTTTTGTGGACTGGGCAGCATTATGAAAAAACAGCGACTTCACATTATGGTGGTCGACAACGCAGGGAATGTCATCTTTGTGCTTGAGCAGGTACCAGGCCATGTAGCTGTGTGAAATGTGGACACGGTCGAAATTTCCGGATTGCAGCAGGCTATCGATGAGTTTCTGTAATTCCCGTGACAGATAAGACATGCACCAGCGCGGGAGGAATCTTAACTCGAAGAAATCCTTGAATTTCATGGTTTGAGGTTCAGATACCACGTGGCACCTGTCCCTTGGAACGCACTCCAAGAATGTATCCTGCTCCCTGAGCTCCGGATCCCTGAAACCAACTACGGTCACGTTATTGTTTCGTGACAGCCATTTAATCAGGTGAAAATCCCGTATTTTGCCGCCGCCATCCAGGGGTCTGGGGAAATTGCTGGTCAGGTAGAGTATTGAGTTTCTGATTTCACCGACTCCAATCGTTTCAAGGCCATTTCATCAACCAACCTGATCATGGTCTTCAGATACGGATAGGAGTCGATGAAACGAATAGGATGCCAGTTGTGAATTCCTATTTCATTTCCGTAATTCGCACAACCGTATGCGATCACTTCGTCAGCTGAGCTGCCGGAGTCCCTGATCAACTCCAAGTAGCCATCCTTGTCTTTCAAATAACAATAATAATGAAACAGTATTTCGGTTTCAGCCCGTTCATAGATCTTGCAGAAATCTATTCCTTCACCTTTTGCCAACGGCGACATCATGAACGGCAGATAGAATTCCTCGAAGACTGCCACCGATTCCCTGATTTTCTGCAAGGTCCAGGCCTCTTTTGGCGGCAGTATTCTGAGGCCACCACGCGGTGCATAAACCTCCTGTGCCTGAAGAATATAAGCCTCAAGTGCCACGTGGCCCCACAAACTGTAAAACTGCGATGTCAAAAGGGTTGAAGTGGTCGCGTTCAACAATATTTTTTCCGCCTGAAACACATCGTGGTATTTCCGTGAAAACCTTACAAAGCTGTAAAAGTCCTCAAAAGAGGTTTCCCCGCTCACCACAAAAAACAGCCTGGTGTGATACTGCTTGTAGGGCGATCTGAACGCTACCAGGGATACCCTGTCCGCAAATTCCTGTTCCACATCAGCCAAGAAGTCCCCCAATCCGGTTCCCTGCCAGTCTCCGGGTACCGCATGCCGGGGTTCCGAGCCGGCCGGCTCGCAATCCGTGATGGTTTCGTGGGCGCGGCTAAGAACTACCAGAATCTCGAATATCGATCTTGCAAGCTCCCTGTCCTCCTTACTGGAAAGCAGGCCCTGCATCATGGTGGCGTAAATTTGCCAAGGCTTCCCTGCGCTTTCATCATGCAGCTTTTCCTGAAACCGCCGGACATCCACGTATTCACCGGCCTGCAAATAATGCAGATGTTGCAGGATCTTCACTGCACACTTTGCCATCCTGTCGATTCGCAGTTCCGGATGATGTTCGTTCGAGAATAGCTGTCGCTGAATGTAGCCATACAGATTGAACTCGAGAAACATCGTTAACGGCAGATGACTTTTCTGAGGAGGGTTGAAAACCGGGGCTTGCATGGCTGTTTCTTCCCCACGGTCAAAAATACATATCCATTGCTCAGGGTTGATCAGCAAATGGGCCTCTGATTGGGAATGCAACGGGTGTCCACCCAGGCGCGCCAGGGAGATCCAGCGAATCTCGGATACCTCGCATAACATCGGGAAAAGGAACCTCAAAGCGATGTAGCGGCGCCAAAAAGAGACAAAAAAAATCTTGTCCCGGCCCGGGTCGTGATCGCTGTAGAGAATAATCAGGTCGATATCGCTGCTCCCCAGAATCCAGTTCTGGTGCCTGGTATAAATGAATTTGACCTGACGGGATTTTTTGCCCCTGACGATCAAGGCAAGCCCTTTCAGGGACAGCTTGTACCAGGCTAAAAGGACCGCCCTCACCAGCGCAAAGCGCACGATGATGCTCAGGGTTTTTCTAGCTGCGCTTTTGAGTAAATGTATCCAGGGACTCAACGAGTTTCACCGTTTTCTTATGGCGCAGCAGTACGTAAATGTCCACTGTAAACATCAACAGGCGGTTTAGAATGTGTTTCGAATTTCGGTCGACAAAAGCCATCAGCCATCACTTGCCATGAAGATCTTAAAGCTCACGGACAAATTCGTTGAATACCCACCGGCTCTCATCAATGTCCCGTGAGAGGTGTTGGTGCGGCGGATCATTTTCCAGGTGACGAATTGCGCAGGTATGGCTGGGCAGATGTTCGCCATGTGATTGAATACAAAGCTGAAGTGTCAGCCGAAGATGTACTGGAAATTCGGGCCCATCTGAAAAAGATCGACACCAAGTCTTTCACTATATTATATTAAATACACAACCTAGCAAACAAATTAAGTGACTGCTGCGTTGGAATCGATCTAGTTCTAATTTGATCTTCAGGAGTGCTACTCACTCGCCCTGACTGATCAGAAAAAAGCAAAGGCCGAGCCGTTTCTGGAAACGTGATTTGGCTCAAGCTCATCACGAGAACACCCAACGGTGAAAACTCGAATTCTGACCAATTGGCTTGAGATCCCGCTGCCCAGGCTGATCGAAGAAGCCGGTCCAAGGGGGCAGGGTTCATGCATCACCGATATCTGGAGAATTCCTGAATGAGGTGGCTACGACGAAGAAGAGCCGCATCCCCACTGGACACACCAAGTGCGTTCGCTGAACGTCATGCTCGCCTGGGCGCCCTGCTCGGTTATTCAACTGACTTCTGGAAATCAACTGTCGACTGGAATCAGGGTGGATTCTTCGGGTTGGTGGACTACAGCGGACGTCCCGGGCCGGATGCCAATAAAGACATGATGCAACAGGTCCGACACCTTTGGACCTTTTCTGAGATCTATCGCTTTGAGGAAGATTCCGATGAGATCAAGGCCATCTGTGACCATCAATTCAAGTTTGTCCGGGATTGCTTCTTCGTGCCGGAACGTTCAGGCTTCCATGGCGTAGTCTCAGCAAGTGGTGAACCTGTGGCTGCGGATGTCCATCTCTATCACTTTGCATTCGGGATTTTCTCTTTGGCGAATTATGCCTTGGCTTTTCCGGACTCTCCTGATGGCCGCGAAGCACTTCGAATGGCTGCGCAAGTGTTTTTTAATATCATCCAGGCGTCGTTCGATCACACTGATGGTTTCGATGAAAATATCTATCCTGGACATTGGTGTAATGATGCGAAGGAAATCAATACTCAGATGCATCTCCTAGAGGCAATAAGTTACCTGCTGGAGGCATGTCGTTTGTATGAGCACCCAGACGCCGGCGAAGTAGAGAACATACTGAATAAGCAACTATCTCTCGTGTACATGAAAGGTATTGTGAATCAGGATGGCCATTACTTTGCTTCCCGGGGCTACGACCGGGACTGGTCTGTAGTCGACAATTGGGAAGTCGATTACGGACATGAGATTGAAGTGGTCTTCCTGATAATGTTGGCGGCGAGCTTACTCGGCCGGGACAGAGAACCGGAGCTTGTCAACAGAGTGGTGAAACTGGGCCAAAGAGTTTGCGGATCGGCATTCGATTCGGTTCGAGGAAAATGGTTCTATTCGGGGAACCCGATTAGCGGCAAGGTCGTTCATAAGGTAGCCAACATTTGGACAAATTTTGAGGCTCTGAACGGCTTGTCGACCATGTACGATCTGACGGGTGAGATTGAATATTTGAACAAGTATGACCAAACGATACATTGGCTCGAGACGAAACAATTTAACGTCAAAGTTGGTGAGTGGTACTACAACGTAAACAATCGCGGCCGACCGATGAAGAAAGACGTTTACACTGGTGACTGTGGATGGATGACCTACTCCTGGAAGTCAAGCTACCACAGCACCCGTGCATTAATCACACAGAAACGCTGGCTAGCCGCGATATACCTGAAACCAGACCAGTAACGAGGGAGCAGGAATAACCGCGGGTGATTCGAGGCTTGGTTCATTGAACGATAACGAGTGTTATTCAGACTGATCATTATCACTTGCCTGCTTGCGACACAAATGATTCCGTTGCATGGCCAGGAGCCAGGGAACAACACTACTCAGAACGCCACTCAGGCTTTTCAGCCAGGGCCGCGTGCTTGTTGCTCGCGGAAATCAAATTTCCAATCATTTACGAGGACCTGATCCGGGACACGGACCTGGTCCTGTTCCGCCGGATCTTTGAGTTCCTCGGCCACCCGGAGGGACGGCTGGACCGGCTCTGTCAAATCGCGTGGCAGAAAAGCCTGTTCTCGGAGCAGGTCAACCAGCCCAGGCACGTCAGTTCCGGTGTGCTCCGGGCAGTGGCTTGAGGTCTTCGACCGGGACCTTGCGCAGGAGTTCGAGGGACACCACGGGGCGGCGCTGGTGCGGTTGTGCTACGAGCGGGACGGTGCCTAGGCCCACTGAGCGGGGCGCCGGGACCGCCTCGTCTCAGACATGCTCGAGGAGGTGGGAGTAGGGAGACCGAGCCACGGCGTCCACCAGCTCTTGGTGGTTCGGGATCAGCACCTCAGGGGGATCGTCGTACATCCGTATGATGCCAGGTTCCCGAGGCAGAGGGGCTGATGGAAGGCCGAGGTAGTCGCAGGCCTTGGCAAGGCAGGCCGGCCAATAGGTTGCCCCCTGAAGGTCCTGCTCATAGCCCAGCCGCAGATGCGGGACATCGCGGAGATCGTGGTCTTCGTGCGCGGTCTGCTGCGCCAGATACTCGAGCTGACTGAGCAAGGCCGCCGGCGGGATCTCCGTCGGGGGAGGGAGCTCCGGGTCCCCAGGGAGACGGGTCCACCGCTGGGCCTGCTTCGCCAGGAGGTTGGAGATGGCCTGATTCCAGGTGCTTCGCCGGCGGAGATTGATGATTCGCCAGCCGCGGGCATGGAAGGACCGGATGCTCCATCGCCCGGACCTTGGTACCTGGTAGACCAGCAGCTTGAACCCATAGCTGCCAAAGACTTCCCGCCTTTCTTCCCCCGGCAACCGTACACCATTTCCGAGCCGCCTTAGGACCCAGTCCTGTGATCCGCTCTATTTCCAGCAGCTGCAGTGGTTCCGTCAGAATGGGAAATTCGGTCATCGTGACGCCCGACAATGTCGTCGTATACCGCAAAGGACTGAAGCTGGGGCAGGTCCGCGAGGGCGCGTTTTGAGACGGGCTGCAGAACTCGAACAGAAATGAATGGATCAGCCTGCAAGTGCGGCCTCACTGATCAGTTTTGCACCCTCTGGTGGAATCAGCGTCCAGCCCACCTTACTGGCTGCCATCACCACCATTTCAGGATCACGTTCAATCCAGTCCGCCAACTTACTTTCGACAACGTCCCCTAGATCCTCAACTGAGGCATTCTTCAGGGCCGCACGGCGTCTGAAGTCCTGCTCAAGCTGTAGCTCCCAGAGAAGTTCAAACAGCCGCAACAGGCGCGGGGAGGACTGTCTGCGGGTCGTCAGATCTTCGATGGCAGCGAGCCATTTTTTCAGGAAGCGTTCGAATCCGCCCGCGGCTTTGATGCCCAGATTGCCGATCAGGTGGCGACGGTAGTGGTCACGGGTGCTGCGGTAAGCCGTGGCAAACTTCTGGATGTCGAGCCGATCCTGCTGTTGCAGCTTCCTGTTCCGCCGAGTTCTCTCGCGACCGGCATGGCAGGAATTGCACATGTGCATGCGGTCCGGTCGGTCTCGATATCGCCGCCGAAAACAGGTCACCGGCTTGAGATCGGAACAACTTGAGCAGAGGCGAATCTCTTCTTCCATGGGTGTGGTTGCCATGAGAGGCACCTCCATACTGAATTCAGAAGTCAAAGTGTCTGGAGACTAACTCCTGATCCCACTTGTTTTTGCGAGAGATTTAGTACGGATTGTACCACACGCGCGCACCGCAGCCGCAGGTTGTCACAGGAAGAAACGATGGCATTCCGGTCGACTGAGTTAGCAACGTAATCGGCGGTCAAATGGAGAAGATGTCCATGAGTTCAGGAGGCGATTCGCCACACGAAAATGTGACGACGGAACAATTGTTGCAGCAGCTTGAGATACTGCGCAGGGATTTGAGTAAAGAAAAATTTGCGGAAATACGCGGGTGTTTCCTGCGTGATCACCTAGACGAAATGCTCGACCTTCCGTTGTATTACCCAGTCGACGGCCACGGGCCGGGCAAATTCCCCCATCACCCTGTTGAGGATCGCTTGCTCGTCGCAGAATTGAATGACTTATTCTCTCGCGCTGGATATCTGTTGGAACATCTACCGAATTTTGGGGTGTCGCGGCAGGACTTCCTGGAGTCGATCCGCCGGGCTCAGCCTGGAAAATGTCGATGGGCGACATTCATGTACTGGTTCAAGCGTGTTCACGGATTGAACATGGGAGATGAGCTCCGCATTGGTTTGCGTAATCAACTCGAATGGATCGACAACGTCGCTGCAGCGAGCGCAACGGCGATTGGGAATCTGATTACACGACGCCTTAGCGGCAACTACTGGTTGCTCGGCTTGGACGGAAGGCCAGTAAAGACACCGGCAGATCAAAAGTTCAATCACCGCAAGAAATCCCAAGGCGACGGAATCCAGCAGCTTGATCCTACGTCGCGTTCGGCAACAAAAAAAACGATTGCCTCAGTCGGTAGTCCGAGGCAGTCGGTTCCTGAGAAGCTGTGCCCGCAAATCATGGCGATTCTCCGCGAAGAGCACTTGGCCAACGCAGACCCTATCGCAGGTGAAGGTGCAGTGGAGCCACTCTCAATAAATGAATTGAATCGGCGATTGCATCAAGCTGGGCAGAAGAAGAAGGACAATCGCCGGCAAATCAGAATAGCTTTCGAAAAGCACCTTCTGCCGCATCGTACTGGCCAGCGAGTATCGGGGTACAAGAAATACGTAACGTACTGCAAATCTCCAGAGATGCTGAAGAGGTGGATTCAGAGATTTGGCAAGGAATCCGTGTCGGATGAACTCGTTAGTGAAGAACTGAAAGCTTCGCTCATGGTAGCGCAGTCGCAGAACGACGGTGGCCCGTGCGGGAAGTGTGGAGAAACCGGCAGCTGGCATGCAGACTTCAAGTTTTTCGTCTGCAATGAATGTTATGCAGAGCTAACGACAGGGCAAGTTCCCCGGCTCCACGGAGAACCTGATGGGCAGGCCGACCTGGGCAAAATTTCACACAAATTTGCCCAGGAGTAGGATTTGCCCAGGTAGACGAGAGAAGGCAAAACACTGCCGCTGCGCGCTGGGCAGTGCGAATCTCAGCGACAATTTGCCCAACTCCACAAGGGTATCGATGTCGGGACTGGCCCGACGCACAACCCTATTGATGGAGTAGGTCATGAACAATCTATGTGTTCCTGAAAAATTGCTTTTGAAGCCACGCGAGGCGGCAATCTGCCTCAACATCAGCGAACGCCAGCTTTGGGCGAAAACTCGCCCCCGGGGAGAAATCCCGTCTGTCCGCATTGGCAACTGTGTCGGCTACGACCCTCGCGCTCTGGATCAGTACATCGCTGATCAGCAAGCCATTACGTCGGCGGACAGCGAGTAGGCATTGGTCGCGTCTGGCGTCACCAATGTCGGTGGCGTCATCTCAAATCATTCGTGTTAAAGAGTACCTGATATGAAATTTACTATGACAGCCAGCGAAGGCATTCCTGCCGGTAACTATTCGGCTGAGTTTATTGGCTTCGAAGAACTCAAAAACGACTACGGTCTAGCAGTACGACTCAAATGGAAAGTGATTGAAGGCAAGTACGCAGGAGCTGAACCGCCAGCAGTGTGTTCTCAGAAGCTGTCAGCGAAAACCAAGCTGCACAAGTTTGTAAAGGCAATGAAGGGCAACGAAATCACTGCAGGTGAAGAAATCGATCTTCGGTCATATCGGGGTATGAAAGGGCTGATTGTCGTCGTTGAGAGCGAGAGCGGAGCCACCTATGTCGACGCCTTCCTGCCTCATCAGTAGCCATCAAAAGCGGCCAGCCTGAGCGGTAACTCAGGCTGGCCTTTGCTTTCACCCCAGAACAACGGAGTCAGCAACATGGATGATAACAAATCAGCAACAAGCGTGAGTGCCAAACTAGAGGCCGCTACCGAATACGCTGCACAGGGATTCAGAGTCATTCCCTGCAATGACCAGAAGAAACCGATGGTAGCGGGCTGGACAAAAGGATCGAACGCCGACCCGGTGCAGATCGAACGATGGTGGCATATGTGGCCGTCTGCCAACATCGGCATCGTCACTGGGGAAACATCCGGGCTACTGGTGCTGGACATTGACGTCAAAGCAGACAGCAACGGGTTTGTGGAACTGGAGGCGTTTCTCGGGTATCCGGTGGAGGACATCCAGGCTCCACGGTATTCAACGCCATCCGGTGGTCAGCAGCTTTGGTTTCGATATCCGAAAGACGACGATGTCGGCATCTGCACCAAGGCTCACATCGGGGGTCTCAGCATCGACACCAGAGCCAACGGAGGCTATTGCCTGAGTCCACCATCGGAAACGCCAGCCGGTCGCTATGAATGGATTGTCGGTCTTGAAGAGTTCGATGAGCTGCCACAGTGTCCTGCCGATCTGCTGGACCAGTTGAGAGAACCGGGCCAGGCAAAATCCGGCAAGGATGGGAAATCACTGTCCGCCGTAGCGGATACTGAAGGCCATTCGCTTGAGACTCACCCGGGAGCCAGTGAAGGTCTTCGAAATGGTTTGCTGGTGGTGCTGGTTGGAAAATGGCTGGCCGACCATCCTCGCGCTGACTGGGAGGAACTAAAGCCTCTGGTTGAAGCATGGAATGAACGATGTAAGCCTCCGAAATCGGCAGCACTTGTACTCAAGCCAGCACAGCATATCTGGGGCAAAGAACAGGATGCACCGAAGCTGAAGTCGGTCAGCCTTCAGACCGCTGAATTAAAGGGAACGCCAACCCGGAATGGTCAGCCAAAGCCGAAAACGGGTATGCAGTTGCTCGTGCGAGCAGCATCAACGGTGAAACCTCAGCCCGTTGAGTGGCTCTGGCCAAAGCGTCTTCAGGCAAAAGCCATCAGCATCATCGGCGGGCCGGAAGGCATGGGCAAAAGTCTGTTGGCTGCCGATTGTGCGGCGCGCGTTTCACGAGGTGGCAGCTGGCCTGATGGAACGTATCCGCCTCGGGGACGGGTCTTGTACTGTTCGGCTGAGGAAGATGCATCAACAACGGTGGTTCCTCGGTTGACGGCAGCCGCTGCAGACCTGGACTTCATTGATATTGTCGATGGACTTGGCCACGCCGGGGACGATCCCGACGACGCACTCGCCATCGATCTGCAGCAGCACCTCCCTCAGGTCTATGAACAGTTGAAGAACCGGGGCGATTATCGACTGTGCGTCTGGGACACTTTCCAAAGTGTCAGTCTGCAAACCGAACACAAGAGTAACACGAACCAGAAGCAGATTGCTCAACCTCTGGCCAGAATCGCTGTAGAACTGAATCTCACAATGCTGTGTATAGAGCATCATGCTCGCAGCGGGTTTCAGCGGGGCAATCCGGACAACGCCATTCTTGGGGCCGGGCTGGTACGGACAGCCAGGGCCATCTGGCACGTCCTGGAAGATCCTGCCGACGACAGACTGAGGTTGTTCCTGCCCGGTAAGCTGAATAACGCAAACAGAGATGCTGAGGACCTCAGCTGGCGATTCGGATTCAGGGAGGTGATGGTTCCAATGGAAGGCCGGGAAGTTCCGGTTCCTGCCATCGATTGGCTCGAAGCGTCCGGCAAAACATTGAACGAAGTCCGAGATGCAGCCATCGGGGAAGGCTGCGGCCCAGGGAGGCCGAATGACGAATTCGAGCGGGCCGTTAAGTGGTTGCACGACAATCTCACTGAGCCGACTCCGGCAACAGTGATGAAGGAAGGACTGAAACTGGAAAACATCTCTAAAGGGACTGAGGGACGGGCACGGGAGCATCTTTCCATCAAGTCGATCAAGCCAAAAGCCGGAACCGAAGCACAGATCAGTGAACAAACCGGAATCCCCGTTGACGACCTTCCGAAGTTTGATGGAAGAATCTGGTGGTGGTTCCCACCGCCAAAGCTCGTGATCGAGATGCCAATCGCAGGATGAGAGGATGTGTCTCTGTATTCTGGGGAGTTGATTCTGGGGAGGTCAATTCTGTCGCAGTAGTTCGCACTGCATCGCACTCCGTGTCGCTGTCTCGCAGACACAACTGAACACAACATCAAGTCCCCAAAACAGAAACACTGGGAACTTCAAAAGAAGAATCTCAAAATGATTGATCTCAGTACGGTCGTTTCCGCAATCAACGAGAAGGGCCTGAGGCTCTTCCGGACAGCCGACAGTATTCGGGTTGAGGGAGATTGTCCGCCTGAACTGGCGGAGGCCATCAGCACACATCAGGTGAGCCTGCTGCCGTTTGTGGCCGTCGCACCGGAAGCAGCGGAGGAAGTTGCTGCACAGCAGGCTGCAGCCGACAGCAACAACATCGCACAGCAGTTGGACGACTTTGGAAGATGGCTGTTCGCACATGCTCCCTGGGCAGCGGTGGACCTGCGACATTCCGACGACATAGACAAGCGGATTGCGGCTGCAGTTGACACGAACGATCCTGAGCAAGTGGCCGAGACAATCGAAGCGTCGCGATCGCATCTGGAAAATATCAACTGGGCTGCGGAGGTTTTTCCGTGGCCGGACGAAACAGAAGCCAATCGGACGAAAGATCCTAAACATGGTCCCGCGCGATGAATTGCGACAAAACGTTCTCAGACCAATTGACGTCGCAATCGATACTATCATACTATGATACCATGACTGAGTTACTGGGACAGGTGCGAGAAGCAATCGAATCATCAGGGCAATCCCTGTATGCCATCTCGAAGGCGACTGGAATCGGACAAAGCCAGCTCGGAAAAGTCAGGGCGGGGACAGCTGGACTCAGCTTCGAAGCGGCAGAGCGGCTGCTGAGTCACCTCGGATATGAAGTGCAGCTCAAGAAGAAGCGAAAGGGCAAGTGATGGCAAGCATACGAACAAAGCCAACAGGTTCCAAAGCAATCTAGGTTGTACTGGCTGACGGTTTGCGTCGCGCCATCGGTATCGGGAAGGTCGGGGCCAAGGCGGCAGAATCGTATCGTGTCCACATAGAGCATATCGAGAGCGCTCACGTTGGCGGTCATTCGATTCCACCGGCCACAGCGAAGTGGGTGGCTCAGACAAAACCACAGGTCCGGCGACGCTTAGAGGAACTAAGGTTGGTTGAAGCACAGGCTGAGCGGGAGAAGCTGACGATCGGCAATCTTGTTGAGCGATATCTGAAAGATTTAACGGTCACTCCACGGACGCTTATCGATTACCGAAAGCACTTGCGACCGCTGATTGACTTCTTTACGCATGAGGCGGACGCAAAAACAGTTACCAAAGGCGACGCTGACCGTTTCCTCCGTTGGCTGAAGGTTCAGCCGAAGAAACGGGGGAACGGAACGCTGGCTCCGAATTACGTCAGCAAGATGGTCAAGACGATGCGGCAGGCATTCGCTGCAGCCGTCGCTGATAATCTACTGGACGAAAATCCGATAGCGGGGCTGTACGCTCCGGAACAGATAAGCGACGAAGACGACTACGAAATCACTCGGGAGCTGACAGAGCGAATCCTGACGGCAGCCAATCCAAGGTATCGATTGATTATCGCCTTGGCTCGCTATGGTGGGCTGAGGTGTCCATCGGAATTAGCAGGGATGTGCTGGTCCCATTTCTACTGGGACAAAGGCAGATTCCTGATCCTTTCGCCGAAAACACAGAAGCAGGGCAAGCCGTCACGTATTGCACCCATTTTTCGGGAACTGCTCCCGTTCCTTCTGGACGCTTACGAAATGGCTCCTGAAGGGCAAGAAAAGGTCTTTCCTGGTATCGATGGCGACAGCAACCTGCGGACGGAATTGATACGGACGCTGAAGCGTGCTGGCATCTCTGACACGATCCCCAGCTTCTATAGGAATTGCCGAAGCTCACGCCAGACAGAACTGGAAGAGGAGTTTTCGTTGCATGTCGTTTGTAAATGGCTCGGCAACACCGAGAAGGTGGCACGACGCCATTACCTGAAAGTCAGGGACTC
>Ga0310123_10001937_pt1 | contig 16746 bp, 28 predicted proteins | sample CB6_AW_1057_MG_FD_203505 | JGI IMG/M metagenome (GOLD analysis project Ga0310123, IMG submission 203505) | Marine microbial communities from Western Arctic Ocean, Canada - CB6_AW_1057 | ecosystem: Environmental > Aquatic > Marine > Oceanic | place: Canada: Western Arctic Ocean | collected... | reverse complement strand
CCATTATACTACCTTTACTGAAGAGGCTTTTGCTGATTGGGCGCCAGAGTTTTTCTGTCTGAAACGGACTCAGGAGGATAGGGAGAATTCGGACGCTGCGGCTGGTGGGATTTATAATGTAACTCCTTTGATGAAAGAAGAGATGGCTATGTCGATGTGGTAAAAATTTGCGAAATTGAAAAACAGGAAGAAAATATGAATGATAATAAAATAAAATTTTGGTCTGTTGTACCAGGCGTAGAAGAATGGGCGCCTATTGTCCCTGCCAAAGAGTATATTCCTAAATGGTGGAAGGGAGCTCCAGCTCATTCTGAGGCTCCGGATTCAACTCCGGTTGTAGGTGAATATTATGGAGATCATGAAGGAAAAGGGCGAGGAAAGGGGGAGAACGTAAAGCTTCAAAAATTTAAAGATGCAAATAGAATGACGTTACCGGGAAAGCCCAACGATGGCGGATGGGGCTCAAATCTGGATTCTCAAGACCTTAAAACAAGAGCTGATGGTACAATAAAACTTTGTCCTGCTATTCACGATTGGTTTAATACAGGTTGGGTACTTCCAATGTGGTGTGATCTTCATATAGAACTTTTCGAAGACGGAGCTCTTGGAGTGCCTGGAGGAAAACAGTATTCTTTTAGAACACCTCATCCAGATTTTCAAGGTGGACTGATGGACAACATTACATATATCACATGGTTGCCAAAAGAACAACAAGAAAATGGAGCTGTTGGATTTATAAATCTTGAATGTCCATGGCGTATGAAAACGCCGCCAGGAATATCTTGTTATCAGTTTCCTATGTATTATCATTTCAATCAAGATTTTGAAGTTCCGCCTGGGCCAATATGGACTGATGTATACGCACAAGTTAATCCACAAATAATAATCAAACGATATGGTAAGATTACAATTAAACGTGGTACTCCACTATGTGTGTTCGTTCCCTATGAAAGATGTTCTGTTGATAACCTTGAAATGGAAATAGTAAAACGTGGAGAAAAAGAAAAGGAGTGGGAAGATTCGACAGATAGAATGATTCAAACTAAATTCAAGGGAGCTTATTACCAAATGCAGAAAGAAGCTAAAAACGCAGGATGTCCTTATCATCAGAAATAGAAAAACCGAAAAGCTATGATGATGGCCATACTCATCCAAATTATGTAAGGATGGAAACCGGCCAAACTCTTTTAGTTTTTGAAACTCCACATGATATAGTTCTCAGTATGAATAAACTTTATGAGAAGTATGTATCTGAAGGAATGCTTTATAATATGAATAATAGGCTTCTAGGAAAAATCTCGACTGAACATTCTTTATATCAGAATGCTCCTTTTTACAGAGATGATGATACAGAGGAAGTAGAGGATCATAACTTTCTGCCAGATAATATTCATCAATGGATAAGGGATAGGATTCATGATTATCTACATATCTTAAGAATAAAATATTTAGGAATAAAAACAAATTCCTCTTGGATCAATGACATGAAGGCAGGTGAATATAGTCCTGTCCATAATCACAATGGCGGAGTTGGAACATTAAAACCTCCTCTAGAAAATGTGGTTCATAGAATAGGATTAATAGGTCTAATGGGATTAAAGATTCCGGAAGATATGGGTAAGGAGATTACAAGAGAAGATAATCCAAGAAACGGGTTCACAGAATTTTTCGGTGGTGGTCATGGAAAAATGTTCGCACCTTTCTCGACTCTAATAAAATTACATGAGGGGGCATTTGTTGTCCATCCTTATGATGTGATTCATACTGTATACCCACACTTTAATGAGAACGAAAATCGAAGAACTTTTACTACAAACATAGATGTTTATTATTAGGGGAAAATATGAGTAAAGAAAAAACTGTATATCTTGTACCAAGTACAAACGAAGACCAACAACATCCACAAGGCCCTCCACCAGTATTAGCTCCAGAAGGCGAATTGTTTATGAGAGGACATCAGGTATTCATGGGCGAGGTGACATCCGAGACAATGAAACCCCTGATAGATTGGATCATTGCTGAAAACTACAACAGGGAAAGAAAAAAGGATGAATTGACTTTGGGGATATGTTCGCCTGGCGGTGATTTGAATGCATGCTTTGCTTTAATAGATGTAATGAAAGGTTCACAGATTCCAATCCGTACTATTGGTATGGGAATGATTGCATCTTGTGGATTGTTGATGTTTATTTCCGGAGAAAAAGGTAGAAGAATACTTACCCCAAATACTTCTATACTTTCTCATCAATATTCATGGGGATCGTTTGGTAAAGAACATGAATTATTTGCTGCAGTAAAAGAATTTGACTTAACTACACATCGGATGGTTACTCACTACAAAAAATGTACTGGCTTGACAGAGAAAGATATTCGACAGTATCTTCTACCACCACAGGATGTTTGGCTCTCTGCAAAGGAAGCTAAAAAGTTAGGGCTATGTGATCAAATAAAAGAAACATATTAAAATGTCTATAAAGCCTGACTTTTTCGAAGATAAAGTTCCGCCATCATTTGTTAATGAAGTTATAAGATATATTGATACAGGAGAACTTGAAAAATCAAGTTACGATTATTATCTAAGTATACTTAAAGAACAAACAGGCTTAGATGGTGTGGACGCAAAGGAGAAATTAGAAGAACTTAATAATTCGTATGAGGGACAAGATAGAGGTGGAAGACCAGTAGTACCAATACCAACCTTAAGATTTAAACATTGGAATTTTCATAAAGAATCAAATGATACTGAAAGAATGATTTCTAACACTATGCATAAGTTATCAGTAAAGGCTAATAGTGTTTATGATTTTGATCTCGACTATAATCACATGACTCTTTTTCTAGGAAAATATAAAGATGATGAAGATGCTCATTTTGATTGGCACGTTGATGGACACATGACCTTTCAAGATTCATCTGCTAGAAAATTATCTTTTAGTGTTTTTCTTAAGCCAGCAAAAAAAGGTGGAAATTTTTTAATTCAAGAAGGGTGGGAAGTCTGGCCAAAGTCTACAGACATTACCTCATTAACTCTTCCTATCCAAGAGATAGAACAGTCACCGGGTAAAGTAGTTGCATTTCCTTCTTACTACAATCATTGTGTAACCCCTGTCGAAGAAGGTGATAGGTATGTTTTAATTACTTGGATATGGGGCCCCGAATGGAGATAGTATGTTGAAGCCTAATTTTTGGAAAGATGTAGTTCCACAAGATTTCGTTAATGATGTTAAAAGATATATTGATTCGGAAGTAGAACTTGTAAAAGCACATGCTGGATATTCAAAGTCAGGAGAAAAAAGATTCAGAGATTGTAGTAATACAGGAAAAATTAAAATATGGAATTTTCATGAAGAATCAAATGAAATCGAAAGAACGATTTCAAATATTATGTACAAGCTTGCAGTAAAAGCTAATAATCATTTTAGGTTTGATCTTGATCATAATTTTATGATTCTTCAACTTGCTAATTTTGAGGAAGCTAAAGGAGGACATTTTGGATGGCATGCTGATGATCATATAAACTTTGAACAGAAGCATCGAAAATTATCTTTTAGTGTTTTCATTCAACCAGCAGAAAAGGGTGGAGAACTTTTAATTCAAAACGGGTGGGAAATTCTACCAAATAATAAAGAAATTTATTTACCTTATTTACCTTCCCAAAAAATAGAGGAAGATGTAGGTGGAGTAATAGCGTTTCCTAGTTACTACAATCATTGTATAACACCCGTTGAAAAAGGAGATCGATATTCTTTGGTTGCATGGATTTTTGGTCCTGAGTGGAGATAGTATGCCGTTAAAACCTACTGTATGGGAAGATGAGGTTTCACAAAATTTTGTTAATGAGGCTATAAAATATATTGAGGAAGAAGCAGACCTTAAAGATATAGATTATGCCCCCTATGATTATTCAACTATAGCTGTTGGAAAATTCCAGCGAGATGTGGAATCGGGAAAAAGAGATGTAGAGTGTGGTATGAAATGTAAAAAGATTGGATGGAATTTTCACGAAGAATCAAATGATACTGAAATAATGATTTCAAATACTATGTATAAGTTGGCAATAAAAGCTAATAATCATTTTCGGTTTATTCTTAATCATAATAGAATGACTATGCAATTGGCAAGGTGGGATGAGGGAGAAAGTTATTTTCATTGGCATGCCGATGGACATGTAAATTTTGAAGGTGAGAATAGGAAATTAGCTTTTAGTCTTTTTCTTAAACCAGCAGAAAAAGGTGGACATCTTTTAATTAACACTATAAATCAGTTTATAGAAAATACAGAAGATGTAAAATCCCCTTCTGTATTTGTTGAAACAATAGAAGAAGCTCCAGGTAAAGTAATAGCGTTTCCTGCTTACTGTAATCATTGCGTAACCCCAGTTGAGAAAGGAAATAGATATTCTTTGGTAGTTTGGATTTTCGGCCCTGAATGGAAGTGAATTTGAAAAATGAAAAATGATAGATCACAATATTATGAAAGTTTTTTATTATTAAGTGAAAACGTTGGAATAACAATTAATGATGTAACTCGTTTTGGTACATCTTTAATGAGAAGTGAAAATATACATAGTGATGATTTCGCCGGAGATCAAAAAACTGCTTCTCTATATTTAACATTCTTTTCGCTACACCTACCTTATACATTTATAAATGATAAATGGCCAGATGAACCCTTCCAATTTCTCACACTCCTAGAATCCAATATTTCTAATGCAAAATTAATTACATCAGAAGTATCAAATATTCTTAATCTCTTTGAAAGAAAAATTGCAGAAGATATTCCTATACAATATATTACTAATGAAAATTGGTATGTAAATAGAAATAAATTTTATATAGATAAAAATGTAAATCTACCCTATTCTTATCATGCAGGTATGTTTGAAAACCTTTTAGGTCAACAACAATGGAATAATTTTCAAGTATTAGATATGTGTACAGGAAGTGGATGTATAGGAATTTCATTGGCACTATTAATACCTGATCTTAAAGTAGACTTGGTAGATATTTCTTCTGAAGCATTATCTGTAGCTCAGAAAAATATAGATATGTATAATCTAAATGATAGAGTTAGATGTATACAAAGTGATCTATTTTCAGAAGTAGAAAATAAGTATGATATGATTATTACAAATCCTCCCTGGGTTGGAACAGATGTACCACTTTCAGCTGAAGCAAAGCATCAACCTAGAATAGCTTTAGAATCGGGGGAAGATGGAATGGATCATATAAATAAAATTTTATCTACGGCTACTGAATATTTGAATGATGAAAATTCTAGTCTTATTATAACTGAAATACCAATGAAACAGTTTGATCTTATTAAGCAACATTATCCAAATATATCATTTGAAGAATTTAAGCCAGTTAATTATGATGGATCAATATGTCAAAACAATATTATAGGTAGTCGTTTATTGAAAACTGTAAAAAGATATATAGGGTGTTAAGTGATAATTATTATCCCCAATTGATGATCCTTATACTATGTTCCTTTTTAATCCCAGAAGAAAAGGAGAACCCTTTAAACCCAATGAAAACATTCGAGGTGGATTACGAAACCACCATTCCGCCCTGGAGGTTTGGTCATGAGGAGATTGAGGCGGAAGATTTAGCTACTGCAAAAAAGAAGTTTTGTAGTAAACATGAAGCGGCCAGATTATTAAAAGTTTATATGGTAAATACTGATACCCTGGCAAAGTGATATAAAGAATGATGAAGTCATTTTAACATGGCGTTCTTGTTCATAGGTAATGGGAACGCCTTGTATTATAAGGATAAAAACATGATAGAACCAGTAGAAGAAGAGGAAAAGAAAAAGAAAGAATACGAACAATTAGAATTTGAATTCGATGAAGATTTAGTAGCCCCAATATAACCTAAAATCGAAGAAGGAATCCCATGACCTTTCATACAACCATTCCCCGTTATCAAGTTGAAACTTCCAACGAACAGTTTCAATCACCCACCAAAAAACAAGCTGAAGATATATACCAGAAATATGTAAATCAAAAGATTCCATGTGAGCTATTTTTAAATGGCGAATTACAGAAGGAATTCAAACCCCTATAATGGATTGAAATGGGACCAGATTTTGTTGCCTTATTTATTTGGAAATATAGCTTGGAAATAATAGTAATTTATTTGCTTTATTATTAATAAACACTTGACATCCTGGCGTGTTTACTGTATAATAGTATATGTAGGATGAGAAAGGAATCGAATGATGCGGGGCCTTCCGTTGCAGCCAGTTGAGTTTCTTGCAAGAGACTCACATGGAATTCACCTTTCTTAGAATAAAAAGAGATAGTGTGTTTGGTTTGATCACCGACACCGTTGAGGGTTGATCGCCCGAAACAATCTTGGGGCTCAGCCTAATGGTGGGTTGAAATGGTGGGTTCGATTCCCTTCCTGAGTTACCGAAAATTTGAGAGAATATTATGGAAATTAAAATACATTCAAAATTTATTGATACAAATCTTAAGACGGCAATGCACGCCATGTGTGGTTACGCATTGTCTCGCCTGGGTATTTCTACCCGACTATCAAACAATATAAGTTTAAATATTCATATGCGCCATTCGGAACACGAAGGTGAATCATATGTTCATGATGATGCAAATGTGAAACGACCTAGAGATTTCGTAATTATTTTAGATCATCACCAAATGAATCGAGATGAGTATGGACGCGAGAGAGGTGATACAGAATGGGGCCATAAAATCCTAGAAACTTTGGGTCACGAATTGGTACACGTTAAGCAATATTTAACTGGTGATTTAACAGGAGTTTCTGGCGTTGGTCTTTATTGGAAAGGAACTAAATTTGAGTTAGAAGATTTTAGAGATTATTTTGAAACACCTTATGAAGTTGAAGCACACGGAAAAGAAAGGGGTTTGTTGATTGGATTTTTGGTACAATGGAATGATATGCAGCCCGCTCTTGATGAATTATTATTAAATTAAATTATTTGCTATAAACACTTGACTTTTAGGCCCAGATTTGATATAATATAACTAGAGAATGAGAAAAGATTATGAGAGTTTATAAGAGAATTAGTGACAAGAAATCAAAACAATATAGTGAGTGGTTTAGAAAGGCCCGAAAATATTATGTGTAGAATAAGAACTTTTTATGAATGTTCCGATGGAACAATGGGATTCGCCGAAATGGTTGTTTCCTATGATGAAGATATCGCAGGCCTGATTAGACATTGGGGTACTGGTGGTAGAATGGTAATAACTGAACATGTTGAAATGACGGTGTAAATTATGAGTATAGCAAGTGAAAGAGAAGACAGAATGAAAGTAGCAAAAACAATCCTAGAACAACTTGGCGGAAATAAATTCCGTATGATGACAGGAGCTAAAAATCTCGCAGGAGATGAAAACTCTTTGTCAATGAGGATTGGCCGGAACAGTTCCAATTCAAACTATTTGAAAATCACATTGAATATGATGGACACTTACGATATGAAATTTTGTAAGTTGACTAGAAAGTTTGAAGAGAAGTCTGTAACAGAGTACAACAATATTTACAACGATATGTTGACGGATCAGTTTACAGCCCATACCGGAATGTACACAAAATTATTTTAAAGAATATCCTAAGACGAAGTTTCTGTGAAGCTCGTAGCTTCCTGTCAAAGTCTAAAAGGAATGGCCTGACATCAAGACACCAGTTCTGTAGTCGGGCCAACAATTTATTAAAAAAGTTTGAATAAACACTTGACTTATTGGACCCATTGTGGTATAATATAACTAGAGAATGAGAAAAGGGAATAATCCCAATAACCCAAATGAGAGAACATTATGGAAACAATGATAACAGGAAACGCAATTGATTTGAGTCTAAACAGAAGTTTAGAAGAACTCGTTAGTTCATATTTTGAGGCTGACGCAGCCGGAATAGAGTTGGATGAAGATACACGTCCAGAAGAACTCGATGATTATTATGTATTAGAAAACTACCTTGCAGATATGGGTGCAATATAATAGGAGAATATTATGAGAATGGAAATTGAAAAAGTCCTAGAGGCTATGAAAGAAGATTACAAACGTTGGAGTATGATGGGCAGAACGGTTCATCAAAACGTTGACAAGTTTTGTAAAGATGTAGAAATCAGGGATGCAATGATTGAAAATTATTGTAGTGGCCTTGAGGTAAAAGAAAACAGTAGATACTGGAAAATCACTGCTACGAATGGTGGTGGAACTTCAAGGTCTGTTTCTGGCTTTATTGTAAAAGCTGGAGATAAGAAATTCCGTGAAGGTGATATGTTGAAGGCTGCCGGATGGAACGCACCAGCTAGGAACTTTGCCAGAGGTAACGTTCTTGATGGACGCGGAGTTAATGAAGTTCGTTGGACCGGAATAGGTTAGTATGTTGTTGAATTTTCACAGTTTAAAATTTAGCATTTTATTTTTTATAGCCTATTCTTATATCAGTTTTTTTGATAAGTGGAATTGGTATGTAATGTATGTACTTCAAACAGGTACATTATTTTCATTAAAATAAAAAACTTTGTGAGTTAGTTTTATCCAGCCGAAAAGCGGACGCTGGTTTTTTAACTCACTTTATTTTATAATGAGAGAAACAATGAAAAATATTATTTATACTTTACTAGTTGCAAGTATAGTTGCATCTTGTGCAGATGTGCCAGAAGAATATTCTGATACGAACACTTTATCTAAAACAAATGATTTACAATATATTGATATTGCTAATGCCAAATCTTTATATATAAGCAGTTCAACCGGTAGCGGTAGGACAAGTTCAAAGGGGTATGGTGGTAAAGCAGAAGATAAAATATTTAAAATTACTGATGATGGTGGAGTTGAGGAAGTTGAATATAAAGATGGAGATAACAAAACTCACACGATTATTAATTCACCAATAGCTATAGATGTTGTAGATGATAATTATATAGTCTTTAGTTTTGGAAGTGATGTATCTAATCCCAATTCTTGTTATCTTACAAACAAAGAAACAGGTGTAGTTTATGTATTAGGAAAATCTCTTAATGATACTCCTACGGAATCAAAGTGTCCTTTACCACAATCTAATTCAAGAGACAAAAAGATTTTAACGGATGGTAAGAGTAATTTATATTATCGTTATTATGGTGGGGAAGATGGTTCACGTTATAGTATCCGCCAAGTAAATTACAGTAATCCTAAAAATATTGTCGCGACACAAATTACGAAAGATGATGAAAGTGTAGAACATTTTGTTGTTGACTCTAGAGGAAACATTGCATATAATACTTTACCTAGTACAAATAGTAAAGTGTTTTGGATTGGGTTTGATGGAGAAATTAAATATAATGATACAGATGTAAATTTAACAAGTGGTCATTATAAACTTTACCAAGATGATAAGTTAATAATATTTGACCCTATGGGAAATGGGAAGTATATAATTGATAATGGCGAGGAACTAGTTACTAAGGAATTAACAAACTCTTTATTAATAGATTTCCTCTTAGAAATAAAGTGTAAACACACTTTTGAATGTTTAACTCAATAGAGAAAAAAAATGGTACGAAAAAAAGTCAAACCAATAAGAAAAAAGAAGACACTTACTGCGGCTCAAAAAGAAGCTCAAAGTCTCCGTCTTGAAAAAATGAGAGCGGCGAGGAAACCGCCAGAATATAAAAATGTTCATCCGTATGTTTTGGATCTTGGTGATGAAGAACCATATTCTCTAAAAAATGTTAAGGAGTGGATTAAGCATAATAAGGAAATGGTTTCAATGCTTCAATCTCGGGCACGAAACAAGGAGTTGACTCCAAATGCTAAGCAACAGGCTCTCAATCAAGCAGACAACAAAAAAGCCTTTATTAGATACATAGAACACTATATTAAAACTGGCGACTGGATAGGGATGTTTTCAGGACAAAATGAAACAAAAAAAGTAATTCCTAAAGTAGTCGCTATGGCATATTATCCAGATGGCACACCAAAAAGAACTGTAGGATATTGGTATCCAGATATTAAATCTGTGTGGACTAACGAGCTGGAAACAGTCAATCAACATCGTACAGTAAAAGCAATACACGCAAAGACTGATAAACAATTTACTGCAACTCTATAGGGTTGACAAATAGTAAATACATGATATAATATAAGTATAATTAAAAATACCACAGGGGTAGTAGAGGTTTCAATTTCTCCTCCTAGTTCAACCAGCTAGGTACAATAGAAACCATTCTCTCACTACGAGCTCCTGTGGTTTTACTATATAATAATGAATACAATTTAATTAATGGAGAATTATGGTTAAAGCAGTGAACATGGATGAACGCCCCAATACTTTAGGAAATCCCCCACCACAACCACAATCAACAGAAATATCAATCTCTAATCCAGATGAGGAAGTAGAATTTATTGTTGATCATGGTAGTGATGATTTAAATATAGATGCGGTTTCTAAAAAAGCAATGGGTGGTACAGAACTTATGCAGAAGTGGCTTTTTGAAGAGTTGAATAAGAGAGAGCCGGGAATACAAGATAAGTTTCAATGGATCATGACAAGAGTTAGAAAATTAGATCCTGATAAGCAACGAATTCTTTGGATACATGATTTAGCAAGTGATCCTGAAGTTCAACATTTAAAGGAAAAAGAAAACTGGACCCAATTTGAACGAATAGTTTTTGTTAGTCATTGGCAACAATATCAATTTAAAACACATCTTGGATTTCCTTTTGAAAAAGGTGTCGTAATTCAAAATGCAATCCGTCCTATTCCGGAACATGAAAAACCGAAAGAAGATGGTAAGATAAATGTTTGTTATTTTTCTACGCCTCATCGTGGATTGGAATTACTTTTGAATGCTTGGGAGTTTATGAGAAAAGATCTCAAGGAAGGATTGAATGCAGAGTTAAACATTTATTCTAGTTTTAAGTTATATGATCGCCCACATTTAGATGAACAATTCCGGCACATATACAAACGTGCAGAAGAGATGGATGGTGTTAATTATTATGGTACAGTATCAAATGATGAGATACGCGAAGCATTAAAGACTCAGCATGTTTTTGCATATCCAAGTATCTACGAGGAAACAAGTTGTATCACTTTGATGGAAGCATGTAGTGCTGGATGTTTAGCAGTTGTTCCTAATCTTGGGGCACTACCAGAAACAGGAGCAAACTTTCCCTGGATGTATGGATTCGAAGAAGACCCAGACAAACACGCACAAGTACATGGACATATTTTGGGTCGGGCTATTCAACATTTCTGGGATGATGATGTACAGAATCTACTGAAGATACAACGTAGTTATTTCGATATGTTTTATAATTGGGATTTACGGGCCGGTCAATGGCGACAATTCTTACACGCTATAGAAGACTCTCCTGAAGTGAGAGCAGAAAAAGAATCTGTCCGAAAGGATGTAGAGGAATCAGCTGAATACGAGATAATAGAAGATGGCACAACTAGTTGATTTTTCACAAATCTTTATTGGTTCATACATGACAGCATCCAAATTTACTTCTGTAGATATGGATGTGATTAGACCCGCTGTACTAAATGTATTACGCCTATATAGAACTAAGTTTGTAAGTGAATTTGGTGAATTGATTTTATGTTGTGATTCTAGAAAATCTTGGCGTAAAGAGCTCTTCCCAAACTACAAAGCTTCTAGAAAAAAAACTAGATCTGCAGCCCCAGTTGATTGGGATAATCTATATGAATGTTTGAATCAACTAAAAGAAGAGTTGACAGAATGGTTTCCATATCAAGTGCTTGAAGTAGAGAAAGCAGAGGCTGATGATATTATTGCTGTTTTAGTAGGACTTGCAAATGAAAGAACATTGATACTGTCGAGTGATAAAGATTTTGTTCAACTACATCAGTTTAATGTTAGACAATATTCCCCAATGCAAAAGAAGTTTGTTGAAGGAGATTCAAAATGGTCACTTCATGAAAAACTTATAAAAGGAGATGTTGGCGATGGTGTTCCAAATATTATGTCTGATGATAACGTGTTTATCGATGAGGGTAGACGCCAAAAACCGATTACCAAGAAAAAAGTGGATGCGTGGTATGATTTAGATCCAGACATGTATTGTGATGCTGAAATGTTAAGAAACTATAATAGAAACAAACAGTTAATTGATCTAAGTGAAGTGCCTGAGTCAATTCGTATAAATATAACAGAACAATTCGAAACAAACGCAGTTGGTGATCGTAAAAGACTACTTACATATTTCATTAATCATAGATTAAAGAACTTAACAGAAAATTTAACGGAGTTTTAATTTATGAGTGTACGAAGCATTCCATTAATATTTGAGGAAGTAGCCGCTGCTAATTCCTTTGGAGCTAGAAAAAAAGTTCTATTGGAACATGAATCAAATCCTCTAAAGGACTTATTAAAATATGCCTTTCATCCAGATATAAAATTTGCTCTACCTTCTGGTGCACCACCGTACAAAACGATTGGTTCTCCTGATGAGTACAATCCTACATATCTATATCCCAATATTAGAAAATTTTATCTATACATTGAAGGGGGCCATGATGGACTTACTCAATTACGAAGAGAACAACTTTTTGTATCTATGTTAGAAAGTTTACATCCTAAAGAAGCAGATGTTGTAATTCAAGTTAAAGATAAAAAATTAAAGTTTAGAGGTTTAACCTATAAATTAGTCAAAGACACTTTTCCAGAAATATTACCATAGAGTAAATGATTAATATAAACAAGTTTGAAAACAGAATAGTTAAATTTAAGCGTATATCTGAAGGCGTTGAAACTACCAAAGAAGCCGAACTACGGCGGATTGATTATGATAAAACTTCAGCTCTACCACGTTCCGTAACAGCAAGATTTGTTGAACCATTAAATGCCGTGATAACTTTAGATTATGATAAGTCAGCTAAAAAATTTCGAGGGCCTTTAGGTCCTGATATTTTAGAATCAGATTTTGATATCACAGCTTTTATTAAGGCATCACAATTAGGTTCAGGCAATGAAGTTGTTGTACGAGGTCCTAAAAGAAACAGACCGAAGTTTTAGGAACGTTAACCCAGACAGAAAGAGGAATATGCAGAAATATCTTTTATTTCTTTTTGTTCTCATTGTTAGTACTTTTGTAGCTTCCCCAGTAGGAAGTTCTGGATCACCCAGAGGAGACTTCCTTTGGTTTCATCCACAAAATACTACAATAGATGGATTGGTTGAAATAGCAGATAATGTAATAACTAAAAATCTTTTAGTTGATGAGAAAGAACTTTTGTGTATGGCAAAGAATATATTTTTTGAAGCTGCAATAGAAAGTACTGCAGGAAAATTAGCCGTTGCACAAGTAACATTAAATAGGGTAAACTCCAAGTATTATCCAAATACAGTTTGTGGAGTAGTTTATGAAGGCCTACATTATACAACAAGTAATGGTCTACAATTACCAGTAAGAGATCGTTGTCAATTTAGTTGGTATTGTGATGGTAAGGGTGATGAGCCAAGAAAAAACACAAAATTATGGGCCGACACTCAAGAGTTAGCAAAATATGTTCTCTTAAGACAAGATGAATTACCTGACATTACAGATGGAGCTCTTAACTACCACGCTGATTATATTGCCGCTCCAAGATGGGCAGGAAGAAAACATAAAACAGCAAAAATTGATACACATATTTTTTATAGGCCACGCACATTGAGAATGTAACATGATGAATATATTTATTTTGGATTCCGATCCAAAAATGTGTGCTTACGCACATTGTGATGATCACGTAAAAGAGATGATTCCAGTATATGCACAAATTTTATGTAATACTCATCATCTCTTAGATCCTGAAGGTTCAATACTTAAAGACCTTAATGATTTAGATCCAGGCTTTCCGTTTATCCAAACGGAAACTGCCGTAACTTGGGCTAAAGATACTAGTGCAAATTATCAATGGATGCATGATCTTTGGTTTTGGCTTAATAAAGAATATTGGTATCGGTTTGATGAAATACATGATTCGTGGAATAAATTATATAATAAGGTAAGTCATATTCCAAATAATATAATTGAAGGTGATCTTAGTTCTCCCCCCCAAAATATTCCAGAAGACTGTGCACAAGAAGGTTTAGAAGATGAACTTCAAAATATCATTGCGGGATATAGAAACTATTATGGACATTGGTGTAAAGACAATGATGCTAATTGGAGTACACCAGATGGAGCAACACGAACTCCCCCAAGCTGGATTATAGAAGATGCCAACGTATGATTACGAGTGTACCAAATGTGGACACACTTTCGAAAAAGATTTAAAGATAGCTGATAGAAAAATTCCTACTGAAGAACTATGCGAGTTTCCAACTTGTGGCGGTGAAGTAAAACAAATAATAGCAGCACCATATTTTGGTTATGATAATATTCATACAAGACATAGTACTAAGAACAAAGAGCCTGGATGGTTCAAGGATAAAATAACAGATTTAAAAAGAAACAATCCTGGACATTCAATGTAAGATATGAAAAACTTTATACATCTCGCCAATAGACCTGAGTTGTCTTTTGGTATGAGAACTGAAAATCACAATGGAAAGAGACATTATGTTACCCCTGAAGGTGGACTATACCCGTCAATCACAACAATTCTTGGTGAGTTCTCCAAAGCTTCAATACAGGCTTGGCGAAAACGCGTTGGAGAAACCGAAGCGAACAAAATCTCCGGTAAAGCCTCGCGTAGGGGAACCAGCGTACATTCTGTCTGTGAGTCCTATATCAAAAACGAAGACGGATATCTTGACGGGCAAACGCCAAACATTGTTGAACTATTCAAGACCATTGAACCGTTCCTTGAAAGAATAGATAATGTTCATGGAGTAGAACTAGCATTATATTCAGATCATTTTGGTGTCGCAGGTAGAACAGATTTGATTGCCGAGTTCGATGGTGTATTATCAGTAATAGATTACAAGACTAGTAACAGAATCAAAAAGAAAGATTGGTGTGAAAGTTATTTTGCTCAAGGAGCATTCTATGCAATAGCATATGAAGAACTTACAAAGATACCTGTATCGCAGGTAGTGATAGTGATCGCTGTTGACAATGAACACCCTCAATTGTTTGTAGAAAAACGAGATGATTGGGTTGATAAAATATGGGAAGCTAAAAAATTATATTATGAGTCACATCTTTTGTGAACTAAATATTATTGATACTGTTGACATATCTAGATAACAGTTAAGACATCGGTGCGATTCCGATCAGCTCCACCAAAGGAAGTTATGGAAAAGAAATTAATGTGGCTAGCAGTAATTATAATTCTAGCATTGGGATTAACTTATGCCACACTTTATATTGGATATGACTTTCGTTGATGGGGCTGAAATAGATTTCGATTGATTGTGAAGGTAGATATAGAGGTATTCGGTAGAGGCACCACCGTAACGGTCCATCAAACTAATCGCAAACAATGACGATTATACTGCATATTCCTACGCACTCGCTGCGTAGAGTATAGCCGAGCTAGAGGGGTAAAACTTTCGGGGAGTCGCTTGGGAACAGAAGAACTCCCCTCTACTATAAACTTTCAATAGGAGTTAATTTATGTCAATGGAATATAAAGGTGGTTATGGATCAGAAGCACCAAGATATATTAGAATTCCTCTTGAAAGAAAAGAATATGAAAAACATATAGAGACAAGAGATTTAGTAGACTTGGCCGGAAGAATTGAAAGAGGTGAACCTCATGAAATTAATCCTAACTATGGTGGACAAGGATATACATATCTTTATCCTGAATCGGAAGATTTGGGTCGAGTTAAGGTAGCACTTATAAATGATAAATGGAATTTAGAGTGGGAGGATGAGAGACAAGATGGCTGAATATAAAAATGATAATCCATGTGAGTTTATTTACCATATTACAGCGGTAGAGAAGGTGGTTGATGGAGATACTATTGATGCAGTTATTGATTTGGGTTTCGATGTTCGGTATTGCGGAAGGGTCCGCTTGCTGGGAATTGATACCCCAGAATCTAGAACAAGAGATTTGGAAGAGAAATTTTATGGAAAGCTCGCAGGCGCCGCTCTCAAGTCATGGGTACATTGGGCGGTCATGTCGGACAGGGATGATATCGAAATTCAATTACGATGCCCAGAAAAAGACAGTAGAGGTAAATTCGGGAGAATTCTTGGTGAACTCTGGATCAATTGTACCGCAGATGGAGAAGGCTTTTCAGGCTGGACCAATGTAAACAAATGGATGTGTGAATCTGGATATGCTGTTGGATATCACGGAGGAAGTAAAGAGGAAATTGAAGCAGAACATATGAAAAATAGAAAACTACTTGAAGAACAACAAAGTATTAAATATGAAGAATATAATTGAGGAAATATAATGGCAATAACTACAAAACAAGGCAACCAAGAAATGTCGGCAATCGAAAGAAGAAAAGTAAAAAATTATTGGGCAAGAATTACTCTATCGTGGGGTATCGTTCTAACCTTTTTGATTTTAGTCTGGTTATTATTTTTTGCAACGTTACCCGATGAATCAAGAGATCTGATTAATATTCTGGTGGGAGCCTACGTGGCAGTCCTAGCGAAGAGTACGGATTACTGGTTCAAAGAGAAAGATGATCCAGAACATAAGGAGTCAGAGGCCTTAACCAATGGCGGTTAAAATGAATAATTCCATGATATTCATGGAGAACATTGAGCAGTTGGTTCAAAAAACTAAGATGACCTATATAGATGCAATTATGTTTTACTGTGATGAAAATAAATTAGAACCC
>Ga0310123_10001933_pt1 | contig 16768 bp, 14 predicted proteins | sample CB6_AW_1057_MG_FD_203505 | JGI IMG/M metagenome (GOLD analysis project Ga0310123, IMG submission 203505) | Marine microbial communities from Western Arctic Ocean, Canada - CB6_AW_1057 | ecosystem: Environmental > Aquatic > Marine > Oceanic | place: Canada: Western Arctic Ocean | collected... | reverse complement strand
CAGGCATGGTGATCATGTATGTTACCGGGTTGTTAGTTGCACTATAGAAAAACTGGTATAGGGAGCCCCAGAATTGCTGTCGACCGTGTAACCAAGCCACATGCCCCAACCGGATAGCACTGCTAGAGCTCATCATACCTTCCGGGAACGCTGAGCGAGTACTTTATGTATAGGAGAGATGCGCAAAGCTTTGGAACGCAAACCCGTGAGAAATATGCTGCAAGTGCAGTGCGGTAGGTACGGCCTAGTTGGGATCGCACTCCGTGTCTTGCTATCTGTGCGCTCATGACACCATAGCAGAGGGAGGATTCGGCGTTAGTCTTACAAGACACCGCGAGTTTATATTTCTGCCTGTTGAATCACCAGTGGCAGCAGGCTCTTCTTCTCCTTCAGCGTAGCTTCTCGCCATATCTGACCAATGTCGGCAAGCAGCTCTGCGGCGGTGAACATCTCGTGGCACCTGTGTGAGCGTGCTGACGGAACGCCTTCCGATCCGGTTGGAGAAGCGGGATATCGGGCAGATGAGCGCGGGGCGCAGCCGGATCCTTGATGCCAGGTGAGGTCACAACCACGACCACCACATGTTCAGGTCTGATAACGTTACGCGCAGCCAGTTGCTCTGCCGCGACCAGCGCTGTGGCTGAAGTAGGTTCCACGTAGATGCCCTCCGTTGCGGCAAGCGGTCGCTACATGGCTACAAGCTCCTCATTGCTGACACGCACAGCCTCTCCGTCTGACGCTCCGAGAGTACGCAGGCCCTGTGTAGTGTTAATGTCCCATCCAAAATGGAGTGGGCAATAGTCTTCTTTTCAATGGGCACAGCCTCCACGTAGTCGAGGTTTTTCTTCAACGCGTTGGCGAGTGGTCTCGGTCGCTGGGTTAATCCATCCTAACCGGTGAAGCTCCATGAAGCCTTTCCACACCCCAGACAGGCCGTCAGCATATGCGGCGGACATGACGAGAGAATCGGGCATGCACCGCTCCATCTGTTCGGTAATTTCATAGCTGATCGTCTTATGCCCTTCGACGCCGTATGGGATACTACCGACCGCCGGCGCGATGAAATTGGTCAACGCCATACCAGCCCTGTTCGACGATATACGCCATGATCTCCCCACCGCTCCGTAGATTGGGTTGTGGCGACCACACAGGCGCCGTAAACTTGCATTTGAGCTTGTCACTTCCTGCGGCGAGCTCTCGAGAGTTACGACAACAAAGGGCAGCCCCGCGCGGGCTGCATAGACCGCGGCTGAGGCGCCATGGTTACCTGAGGACGAAGCAACAATTCCCTGTGACCCAAATTCCAACACCTTAGAGATGGCTACGCTGCACAGCCGATCTTTGAAGGATCAAGTCGGGTTCATACTCTCATTCTTGAATTGTGGACAATTACAATGTGGTGCGGGGGATAGGTTACTGAGAAAACACTCACTGTACACTGCATTCATGCTCGTGAATCAGCCGGTGGGTCTGGTCTTCAATCCCGCCCGCCACCATCTCGGCGCTGGCAGGATCGAGCGGACTCTGACCAGCCGCGAAGAGCAGCTCCGCTGCTGGTGGGGGACGATTGCTTGCGGCCCTTTCTTGGTTATGACAACTGTTAGCAGTTTGTACATGAGGATACGCTTTTGATTGAAAGTAGGAGTGACAGACTGATTCTACTTGAACAGCGCTTCGACTCAGAAGCGGCGTAGACTTAACAGACGGAGCACAGGTACCACAACCCATAAACTTGTCAAGTGCATTCCCAATTTCTCCGAGGGCGGCCGCTTGAAGGTGGTCGATGCCATCGCGAAAGCCATCACGGGAGTGCCAGGAGCCCTATTGTTTGATAGCCGCAGCGATGCCGATCACAACCGCTCCTCCGTGCTTACTTTTGCCGGACCGCCGGCAGCCGTCTCGCAGGCGGCCTTCGAAGCTATCGTCACAGCGGCCAAATTGATTGACATGGAGCAGCATGAGGGCGCGCACCCGCGCATGGGTGCGACTGACGTGGTTCCCTTCGTGCCGCTGGGCGGGTCACGATGGACGAGTGCGTCGAGATGGCGCGCGCTGTCCCAGCGCGTAGGTACGGAATCGGAAATCCCGGTTTATTGAATAGTGTCAGATAAACTGCGCTGGCCATATGAATAATAATCCGGCTGCTTCACATTATACCGGTAAACACGCGGCGGTCCGCAAAACCTAGAATTGACCATATCCGAGTCAGCACTTGGCCGGTAATACCCGTCCTCTAAAACATAAGTCGACGCAATCGCAAGCTATTGGTAACGACGAATAGTGAACTAAACGCCATCGCTCCTGCGGCCAATACTGGGTGCAGAAACCCAAGCGCAGCCACTGGGATCAAGATCACATTGTAGAAGAAAGCCCAAAACATGTTTTGGCGAATGGTACGCATCGTTCCCTTCGATAGCCGAATTGCGCGCCCCACTCCAATGAGATTTCCACGCATCAAGGTCACATCAGCTGCCTCAATAGCGACATCGGTTCCAGTGCCAATTGCCATGCCGACATCCGCCTGCGCGAGTGCCGGCGCATCGTTAATGCCGTCGCCCACCATCGCCACAGTGTTCGCTTCCGCGTCTATCTCAGATTTGGCTTGCAAAGACTTTATGGTCGCGGCCTTATCGCTGGGCAAAACTTCCGCCATAACCTGCCCACGTTCTGGATCAAGTCCGGCTTCGCGGGCGATAGCTTCAGCTGTATGGCGATTATCTCCAGTTAGCATTACAACATGAAGACCAAGTTGTTTCAGGTCGGCGATTGCTTCCTTAGAGCCGGGCTTGATCTCATCGGCCACTGCGATTATGCCAGCAATCTCGTCATCAACAGCCACTAGCATAACAGTTTTGGCCTCCGCCTGAAAACGTGCCATGGCGCTTTGCAGGCCGTCAAGTCTCAGGTTATTGGCTTCCATCATGCGCAAATTACCGATGAGCAGCTTCTGACCATCTACTTCGGCCCGAATCCCTTTCCCACTAAAAGATCGGAACGCGACCGGCTCGCTGAGCGCCAGTCCACGCGCAGTGCCGGCAGCGACAATTGCCTCTCCGAGCGGATGTTCGCTCCGCCGTTCGGCGGAGGCCACGAGCCGGAGCAGCTCAGATTCTGTAAGAGACCCGTCACCCGTTGTGCCGGCGATATCGGTAACCGTTGGACGGCCCTTCGTAATGGTGCCGGTCTTGTCAAGCACTACGGTTCGCAGCGCGCCGGCCCGTTCGAGCGCCTCACTGTTGCGAAAAAGGATTCCATTTTCAGCGCCGCGCCCGGTGCCCACCATGATAGCGGTTGGCGTCGCCAGGCCTAACGCGCACGGGCAGGCAATGACCAATACTGCGACGGTGTTAATTATGGCGCGAGTCAGACCTATCTGACCAACAAAGTACCAAACGAGAAATGTTAGCGCTGCAATTACGAGCACAACTGGCACAAACACGGACGAGATACGATCTGCAAGAGCCTGAATTGGCGCCTTGCTGCCCTGAGCCTCCTGGACAAGCCGGATGATTTGCGCGAGAGCCGTCTCTTTACCTACCTTGGTGGCCTCAAACTTGAATGTGCCCTGGTGATTCATGGTCGCGCCGACGACGTCATCTCCAACACCTTTTTTGATTGGGACTGGTTCGCCCGTTAGCATCGACTCGTCTACGCTGGACTTCCCCTCGACAAGGATTCCATCTACCGGAACTTTCTCGCCAGGACGGACGACAATGAGGTCGCCTGTGACTATCTCATCAATTGGCACATCCTCTTCAATGCCGTCTCGGATTATGCGGGCAGTCTTGGCCTGCAAGCCAAGTAGTTTCTTGATCGCATCGGAGGTATGTCCCTTGGCGCGAGCTTCGAGATACTTGCCGACCAGGATCAAAGTGATGATCATCGCCGCCGTCTCAAAGTACACATGCTGCCCTACGGCTTGCCAACCGAGAATCGGGGCGAGCAAGACGGCGACGCTATATAGGTAAGCCACGCTCGAACCCATTGCGATCAGCACGTCCATGTTGGCAGCCCGGTTGCGGAGCGATTTGTAGGCGCCGACGTAATATTGCCAGCCCACATAGAACTGCACCGGCGTTGCCAGGACTCCGAGTAACCAAGGGAACCACGCGGCGTCGGCGCCTACAATCGTAAATAAGCCAAAATCTCTGCTCATTGAGAGAAGAAATGTAGGTAGGGTAAAGATAACCCCAATTACTAGTAAGCGTCGGTGGCGTTCGATTTCCTTTTGGCGCGCGGCCCGTTCAGCATCTTGCAGGTTCCCTGTAACTTCGATAACCTCAAATCCAGCTGTTTTCGCGGTTCGGCGAATATCGCCCTGGTTTACCAGCGTTGGAACATACTCTACTGACGCCCGCTCAACGCCGTAATTTACAGTCACCGAAAGCACACCCTCAACTCTTGCAAGTGCGAGCTCGAGGATCAGGGCATCACTGTTGTCAGACAGACCCCGCACAGGCAACTCGGCTCGCGCAGTTGCGACACCATATCCAATGTGTTGAATTCGATCAATGATGTCGGTCTGGTTAAGTTGATCCATATCAATTTCGAGGGAGGCGCGCGCATTTGCTAAATTCACATTAGCTTGACTAACCCCGTCGAGTTTCATTAAGACACGCTCAATAGTCGCAGCGCAATTAGCGCAGGTCATACCTGTTACAGGTAAGGTTATCTGTTTAACTGCAGTCACTTAATCTCCCTAAATATTTTCCTTATCTACAGCGTGCACTTCAATAAAGGCCCGCGCGACCTACTCGATTGGCAGCAGCATTGAAACCCAGAATATCCCTACATGCGCTTTGCGCCAGCGACCTTAAAGACGTCTACAATCTCGCTTAGGATTCGCTCGCGCTCATCAGCCTCATCGCCGCTAATCGCGTTACCAACGGATGAGTGCAGGTGTCCGTCTAGCACCAATGTGCTCACCTTCGACAGCGCATCCTGAACAGCTTGCTGCTTGATAATGTCTACGCAGTATTGGTCTTCAGTGACCATACGCTCAATGCTATTCAGATGGCCGGAAATACTACGCAGCGGGTGTACGGTCATATCTCTGGTTTCAAGGTTCATGTCAAAATTTTCTCCTGCATCCTCAATATTTACTTAGCTATAGGAAAATTGTTGTCGTATTTACCCCCCTCCCCATCATCGGGGGAGGGGTAATTGTAACGAGAGTTCAACTGATTGTCAAAACTTTTGCGCTTATCTTGAAGATATGGGGTGGAGCAAAGGTTGCGGTGGATAGAGTCCGTACGCTTAGGGTAATTGAGGGACGCGCGCAAGCGCTGTAACCCTTGCTAAATGGCGCGGTTTGGCGCGCTAAGTGTCCGCTACTGTGTGCAATCCACTGCCTGTGGATGGTAGGGGGGTGTCACCAACACACTCATCTCCCCGCGTGTAAAACAACCTGTCCGTAACAATTGCCCTGCCGCGTCTTGACGACGGGCAGCAAATACTGTAATCTTGCATTGGGTGCGAACAGGCGTTCACATGGATGTATTGCAAACACTGCGCTACGCAATCGAGTACCGCGCTGTGAACATCATTAGAGTTCCCCCGACCGTCAGAGAAATATTTGATCATCTGAACAAAATTCTTCCTAAACGGGCAAACCGCAATCCTGCATTAGTCAGTGTTGCGCAGGCACATCGAACAATTGCGAATTTGCGGAAGGGTGGGTATCGCGTGGATCCTGACCAGTACCCCGAGATTTAGCGGGTATCACGCAACGTGGCGCCTACTCAGCGCGGAAAGGAATAGTACAAGCAGCACATTGGGAGCCTGCCGTAGGGCGCACGGTTGCGTTTGTGGCCAAGATGCAAGGTTGCTCTGAAAGCCTGATTATGCAGCCTGCGGTTGGTAGGCATGGCCGCACGGTTCACATCCGTGAGGTCGGGGGGTCGAGTCCCTCTGCGCCCATCGTAGGCGTCAAGTTCACGCTGTTGGGCGAACTTGACGCCTACGATGCGGTGTGCTGCACATAACACGATGAGTATGAAGATGATTGGATCTGAGGTAGGATGTAACAAATTGCCAAACTTTACTATCGGACGCGATGTTGTCGATACGCTCGACACTATTCAGAAGCGGGTGTTGTGGCTGGCGGTGAACATGATCTATAACGCGAATGCCAGTCGTCCCAACCCTGATATCACCAAAATTGGCGGACATCAAGCATCTTCGTCTTCGATGGTCACCATCATGACCGCTCTCTATTTCCATTTTCTGAATGCCGGTGATCGGGTTTCCGTCAAACCTCACGCATCGCCTATCTACCACGCCATCCAGTACTTGTTGGGAAAATTGCCACGGGAATACCTTACTGAGTTTCGATCGTACGGAGGCCTACAGGCCTACCCGAGTCGCACCAAAGATGTGGATGCGATTGATTTCTCAACTGGTTCCGTTGGTTTTGGGGCTGTTGCCCCGGCTTTTGCTGCCCTAGCTCACCAGTACTGTCAGGTTCATTTCAGCGATATACCCCAACAGCGTTTTATTGGATTGCTCGGGGATGCAGAGATGGACGAAGGGAACGTGTGGGAGGCTGTCCTCGACCAAGCATTGGACGGTCTGGGCAACTTGTTGTGGATTGTTGACCTCAATCGGCAAAGTTTAGATCGGGTTGTCCCTGGTATTCGGGCGGCTAAACTAAAAGCACTGTTTGTGGAAAGCGGATGGCATGTGCTGGAGGCAAAGTATGGCCGTGTTCTCCAATCCCTTTTTGCGTGTCCCGGCGGTGCTGCGCTGCGCCAGCGTATTGATGAAATGAGCAACGCAGAATACCAGGCTCTTATTCGAATGCCAGGTGATAGCCTTCGCGTGAAACTTGCGACAGTTGATGGCGCGTTAAATCCGGACATTACCAACATTATAAGTGATATACCTGACTCTGGACTAACCGCAGTCGTCAGCAACTTAGGAGGGCATGATATCGAAGAATTACTTTCTGTTTTGGCCCAAGTTGATGAGGCACCGGAACAGCCGACCATCCTGTTCGCGTATACCATCAAGGGCTGGATGCTTCCAATAGCAGGTCATCCACTTAACCATTCCATGTTGCTCGATCAGGAACAGATGGATGATTTGAGAAATCAATTAGATGTGCCCACTGAGGATGCGTGGGCGTCTTTTGAGCCTGATTCTCCTCCTGGAAGGATGTGTCAGGAAATGGCCAATCGCCTTTATCCTGAAACTACTTCAGTCCCTAAGAGATTGCTCGCAAGTGAGCTTCCAACCCAATTGTCGGTGTCAAAATCTGGTCATGTGAGTACGCAGCAGACATTCGGCCGTCTGCTGATGGCTATTTCTCGTGAGCCTCAACTTGCCAAACGCATAGTAACCGCTTCGCCCGATGTAGCTACATCCACTAACTTGTCTGGATGGATCTTGAAAATGGGGGTGTATGCGCGTCAGAAAGCAACAAGCTACGAACCTCAAGTTGACAGATTCTCGGATTGGCGTCAGGGGCCTGAAGGGCAGCATATCGAACTTGGCATCTCAGAGATGAATCTGTTCATGATGCTGGGGATGTTTGGCCTATCCGCAGAACTGATCGGTGAGCAACTGATTCCCATTGGCACAGTGTATGACCCGTTTGTGTTACGTGGACTTGAATCGTTGATTTATTGCCTGTATTCCGGTGCCCGGTTTATCTTTGCAGGTACTCCGTCGGGTATCTCATTGTCACCGGAAGGAGGAGCACACCAATCCACAATTACCCCATCCGTAGGCATTGAGGTTCCCAATCTGATGGCCGTTGAACCTTGTTTTGCCCAGGAGATGGAGTGGATGTTCTTGGAAGCCTTGCACAATTGTTGTGACCAAGAAAACGGCCGGACAACCTACCTGCGTTTATCAACGAAGCCCATAGACCAAAGCTTGCTTGAACCAGCCCTAAATCGGCTAGGTGAGCAGGAGCTTCGCCGTCAGGTGTTATCCGGGGGGTACCGACTAGTAGATTGGCGGGAGGTTGGTCCTGCTGGGCAAGATGACTACCTGGTACACATCGCTACCAGCGGTGCAATGATTCCGGAAGCCATTGAAGCCGCCCACCTTTTGCGGGAGGAGGGAATACCGGTCAATGTTTTGAACCTGACCAGTCCACGGAGTATATTTGCAAAATGGCGAGGTCAGGTTTCGGTTCAGGGATCAAATTTGCCCGATTCGCAGAACGATCCATTCGCTTATCTCATTCCTCCCGCCGAGAGTCGTGCACCCATTGTGACAGTTATGGATGGTGCCTCTCACACGCTGTCGTGGTTGGGCGGTGTGAACGGCTCGCTAGTAATCCCGTTGGGCGTGGACCAATTTGGCCAGTCCGGTACCCGGGATGACCTGTACCGCCATTATGGTATTGATGCGGAATCAATTGCGAATGCTGGTTTTGAAGCACTCAGACGAAATGGATTATCCTGAACTGAACAATGGCTGCAAATTAAGTGTGCCATCTAGTGGAAAGATACAACCAGATGGAAACATCCTAGCGCCTACATGCAACCAAACATTGGCTCGATTCTCGCGTAGTGCGAGATTTCAGGTGACCGGGTATTCATAAAGTCTGGTGAAAAACGGCCAACAGACACCCGATAAGTCCATTTGGGGATGCATGATGATGGCTGTCATGGTCGTGCGTATCCGCCTTGAAGTCGGCGTAATTGGTATTTGACATCAAGCTGCCCCCCCCCCCATAATTGTGCGTGCTACCACCTTCACCGTGAACATGCGACTTGGTTTGAGATTCTAGGTGTGCTTTTGACCATGCGCCTTTTCGGGGGTGGTCACATTTACCAGCACCGTTTTTTCGATGATCTCTTTGAAATCGTGAGGAGTTCCGGCGGGAATGTAGAAGTAGCAGCCCTCTTCCATGGTCGCCTCCTCATCTCCTAGTTTCACGCTCAGCTTGCCTTTTGCGACGTAAAATATCTCTGATATGTCGTGAGTGTGACTGGGTCTCAATTTGGTGCCCGCTTCGATTGTTATTTCACTAACTTGCATAACGGTACGATCATGCTTCGGCTTGCGGTTCGAGACCCCAGGACTCATTGGGGTGACTGGCATGTCCGAGTTTTGTGAAAACATCAAGTGTACTCCTTTGCAATGGTATGAAGTAGGTGAGAATGTTTGTGCAAGTGCGCGTCCGGAGCAGAGTCGGTGTTATTTATAGCTGTCATCAACTATCACTCTGATTTGGTTTGTATCCCGACGCGGTGTAATGATATCATAGGCAACCATAGTCTTGTATCGATGGGATAATGAAATGTCATTCTATTCACATGAGATCGTCACGCAATCACCCTGCAAAGGTTTCCCAGATGCGCACGATGAGAATTTGGCAAGCTCTTTGTATAATGGCGTCAGAATATACTGCCACAAAAGTAAGGGGAGCACTGTTATCGTCTAGCAGCTTATAAAGGAGGTCGAAATGAGCGTGATGTCACGTGAGTTGATCCCAGATGTTTACTTAATTCAAGAGTGCATTCTAATCTCGGAATCGAATGATATGGCGGCAGCTTTGAACAATGACCCACAAGATTGGTACAACCCGGGCCGTGACGTGCACATCCAACTAAACGCCTTTCTATTTGTTGGCGAGAAAACGCTTCTCTTCGACACGCTTTCGGGACTCAGCAGCGATCAGATCCTCGAAGAGCTACGGCAGATCTTGGGCGATAAGACACTCGATTATATCGTCATCTCTCATACCGATGTGCCACACTGTGCGAATGCCTTCAGGCTCCTTCATGAGTACCCCGAAGCCACCCTGGTGGCGCCGCAAGCTGGTTCCACTCATGATCTATTTCACCTTGGGGATGCAACTAAGGTCAGTCCTGGAGATACGATTGATCTCGGCGGACACGTGCTCAAATTCCATGAAGCAATCTTCCTTGACGCCGCGATGTCCCATTGGATGACCGAAGAGAATTCCAAAATGCTTCTCACAGTTGACTGGATGGGATTTCCGCACACGGATGACGAATGCGGGAAATGCGTTGACGAGCTCGAGACGGAGGTCACGGTCAGCCGACTGTTAGAACACCACGGAAGGGTTTTCCTTTGGTACCAGTACGTCGACGTGCCAAAAACCCACGCCGAAATTGATCGCATCATCGAGACCTTTAAGCCATCTATCGTTGCATCTGCACATGGTAGTGTCATCAGAAAAGACGCAACAAAGTATCTGCAAATGATGAAACCCGTGATCCAACATATGAGTGAACAAGGACGTCTCGGCAATTTTTGAGGAGTATTTGATGCCCAGTTAAAAAATTTGCTCCTTGAGATCGGTAGCCCCCATCGTCCAATTTTCCAGCACATCTAGAACTCGCATATCGTCCAAAAGAGGAGATCTCAATGAAGACAGCGCAATATTCAAAACCGACCATCGAACTGACAAATGGGGTGGAATGGGTGAATGAATGCTACTCGATGGGCGAGAAACATATACATGTTTCCGTCTACTTGATTCGTGCTGGAGATAAGAACATCGTGGTCGACTCTGGATCCTTCTATCATAGAGAGAGCATCCGGGCAAGATTAAAGGAGGCGACGGGCACACAGGGTGTCGGCGCGCTGATCCTATCTCATGCTGATTATGACCACGGAGGAAACGTGGCTCCCATCCTAGACGAATGGGAAGATGTAGAGATAATTGCCTCGTCGGGTTTGCCCGCAATTCTAGGACTGCCCCCCAATGCGAAACAGAGCGTTATCGGGGAGAGCATGGAGGTGCTTGGCCGCCGATTCAGCTTCATTGATCCACCGCTCGCCGACCGATCCCACACGGCATGGATTTATGATCACGGAGCTGGCGTGCTATTCACCTCAGATGGATTTGGCAATCATCATTCTGATGGAATGTGTGATCTGATCTCCAGCGACATTCCTGAAGGCATTGCGTCGGACGACATCTATGATTTCCACCGCGAAACACTCGTCTTTCTTAGATACTTTAACCCAGCCAAGCTACGTACCACGCTAGAGTCATTGTTCGATACTTATCACATCACATATATCGCACCGGTCCACGGGAACCCAATTGCACGTGAGAATTTGGACGCATATTTGGATCGACTGAATCAATCGGTAACCAGAATGTCCGAGGAGTACACTGTCCCCAACTGAGTGGTCTATATCATGGGCTTTCAGATTATCTACAAACAGTACATCCAGAAACGCTCCCGCTGCATTGCCAGATCCGGGGGGAGTTTTTTTGTTGATTATTGATGTTACACAGCGGTTAGACAACCGCCGAAATTAGCTTAAAGTTACCGCCTTTGGTCATGTTGCTACCAGCTGCGTGTCATCGGTTAATGACCGAAACTAGCCGGATGAGTTGACGCTTTGTGCAACAAGGTATTGACGGCGCTGAAGCGCTACTAATATCAATATGCAAGCCAGGCCAAAAATTGGGGCGAACAAGAGCGCGCGGAGTCCAACCGTCAATGAATATTTGTCGGCCAACAAGCCCGTAACCGATGCTCCGATGCCCCCCGGCGCCCATCCCAAACCAATTACTAATGCTGAGGCGAGCCCAATACCGCGTGGCCACAACTCCTGCGCAAAAACGATGCTAACAGGAAACGTAAGACCCATCAGTATTCCCAGTACGGCGATGAGGATCGCCTGAATTTCGGGGCTGACCACGTTCAAGAAAAACCAGTAGGCCGGGCTGAGGAAACCTAGCCCTAGTGCCATAACTTGCCAGCGTCCAATTCGATCTGACAGCGTACCACCCAAAAGACTACCGCCACCCAGGGAAGCGGAGAACAAAAACAGCAATTGTCCCCCCACCGTCAGGGTACGGCCTTGTTCTTGTATCCACATTGGCAGATAGGTCATAAACGAGAGATGAAACCAAGATCGAAACATGATGGCCAACACAACGAGGATGAGGCCCAGCAACCATCCATTGCGATTTTCACGTCCAGCATGACTGTTTTTATCTCGAGAATCCTCCGAATGAATAGCTGCACGCATTCCCAATTTCCAGTAAATCAGCAACCCGGCCAGCAGTGCGATCGGAATTAATATCGAAGTACCCGGCATACCCAACCAGCCGATGCCGACTGCGACCAAGAGCGGGCTCGAGGCTGCGCCCAAGTTGCCTCCGACCGAAAAGAGGGATACCACTGCGCCCCTGTGTTTGCCCACGCCCACCGAGGCAATCGTCGCGCCAGAAGGATGGAATGCGGCAGACCCTAATGCCCCCAGGGCAACTGCCAGGATGAGAAGCTCGTAGTTTGGTGCAAGCCCTACCGACCCCATAAAGACACCGCCCCAGATCACCCCAAGGGCTGCCAGCTTCTGCGGACTCCAACGGTCACTCCAATAGCCAAAGGCGGGTTGTGCGACCGACGCAACAATGCACAGGACAAGAGGGATGAAGCCAATCTGGGCGAAGCGCAGACCCATTGATACGATGAGTAGCGGATAAACAATCGGCAGGAAGTTGTAACAAACTTCGATAATGAAATGCCCGAATACGCTTATCGAAACCGAGAGGATGGCATGGCGCGACATAGGAATATTTAGGAATCGACTATGACGATAGGTCATCGGTACTATCTCTACTGTCATAGCTTATTTTGGCACCATCTGATGCCCTAGTTACGTAAATTGTCGCCTGCAATCCTGTAACCGTCTGATAATTAGCGGCAGCCAGTTCAATAAACCGATGTACCGCTGTGGAAGCCACTAGCGCCACGGCACAACCGCCGAATCCAGCCCCAGTAAGCCTGGCTCCAAAACATCCAGGCTGCTGCCGTGCGACATCTACGATCGCATTCAATTCCCGACTTGATACATCGTAATCATCCCGCAAGCTTACGTGACTAGCATCCATCAACCTTCCCATCTCAGCCGCGTATCCGCGGCGCATGCCAGCTGCAGCTAGTTTGGTGCGCGCGTTTTCTGTGATAACGTGGCGGCCTCGTCGATACATTGTATCTCCCAGTTGCTGCGCCGCAGATTCTAATTGCTTGCTGCTTACTTCTCTTAAGGAAGACTCTCCGAAGTGGGCAGCTACCGCCTGACACTCGACAACCCGATCGTTATAGGCCGTATCAACTAACTGGCGACGGGTTGCGGTATCGAGTACCACAACGACGGTTTCCCGTGGCAATGGTACCGGTTCGAAGGCTAGAGAACGGCAGTCGATCAGCAATGCATGATTGGCAATGCCCGCAACTGCCGTCATCTGATCCATGATCCCGCCCTCTATTCCCACCCACTCGTGCTCTGCACATTTCGCAATCTTGGCGATAGTAAGAGCATCCCAGGAGAAACCAGATACACACTCAAAGGCCCGGACAGTGGCCATTTGTAGAGCAGCGGATGAAGACAACCCCGCGCCAATAGGTACATCTCCGGCAAGCACGCCGTCCCATCCCTGAAGTTGGTAGCCTTCTTTCTGCATAGCCCAGGCCATGCCTTTCAGCCACTCGTCCCATTGCATTGCTCCACGTTGCAGATAATCCAATGAGAACTCAATAACCTCATCGAAGTCGACGGAGTATATTCTGATCTGCCGATCATGGCGCTGGCGCAGGGCAATCCAGGCTGCGCGGTTAATAGCTATCGGCAGCACGTAGCCATCATTGTAGTCGGTATGTTCCCCAATCAGATTGACGCGGCCCGGGGCGCGCACAACGAATCGAGGTGGCGCCCCGAAACGAGTCTGAAATTCATAGGACACGAGTTTTTGAAGAGACATGAATGATAGTGTGATTCTACTGTGGGTGCTGCTAAGTATTTGCCAACAACAGCCAGCATTATAGTATACGCAGCGCAGGTGCTGAGAAAGTCAGGATGCGGTTAGTATTGCTAGACAATGGTAATGGGCTTCTGCTCGCTGCATAATTGACACCTTTGGGAAGTCGATGATTCTCATTGTCGATCGATGTTATATAATGACTGCACTATTGTATCTTGAGGTATATCAGCGTCCGATTAAATGGGAGAGCAGTAATCTCGTATGCCGCTGCGTGAAGAGATGTCTTGTTCTGCCACAATCAATTTGATCCGCTGCGGAACCACCGTCTTGTTATCCTGAAAACCGCTGTGCCAAAGAGCAAGTTACCGCAACCAGAGGAAACCTTGAAAGGAATTGAATGCAGAATCGGAGTAGATCTCGGCGGGACCAAGATTGAAGGCATCGCAATCGCAAGGGATGGTAATGTGCTTACGCGGCAGCGAGTGTTGACCCCCACGGGTACGGGGGATGAAACCTATGGCGAGATCCTAGGTACCGTTCGCGATCTGATTCTCGATTTAGAAAGTACCATCGGGTTTAAGGGAAGCGTAGGGGTGGGCATTCCCGGTACGCTGTCAACGACAACAAGGTTGGTCAAGAACGCGAACTCGACTTCACTGATTGGTCATCCGTTAAATCGGGACTTAGAAGACCTGTTGCAGCGCCCAATACGGCTACAAAATGATGCCAACTGTTTTGCCTTTTCTGAGGCCACGGATGGTGCGGCGACCGGTGCAGACAGCATATTTGGCGTTATCCTCGGTACAGGGACCGGTGGCGGGATCGTAATCAATGGGACACTCGTCCCTGGTGTAAACGGCATTGGGGGAGAGTGGGGGCACAATTCGCTACCCTGGCCGCGCAATAACGAGCTTCCCGGTCCTGATTGTTACTGCGGAAAACAGGGTTGTATAGAGACCTTTCTATCAGGCCCGGGTCTCCAACTGAGCTACTTCCGCAGAACAGGGCTTCGGATCACTGCAGAGGAAATATCTCTTCGGGCCTATGCTGGAGAACAGCATGCCACTGCAGTGCTTACCACTTATGAGGATCGATTGGCGCGTGGTCTTGCGGGGATAATTAACCTGGTCGACCCAGCAGTGATAGTACTCGGTGGTGGTCTTTCCAACATCGGTCGATTATATGACAATGTACCGAGTCTATGGACAGGCTATGTCTTCTCAGATGACGTGTGCACTACACTAGTTAAGGCGCATCATGGTGATTCCAGTGGAGTGCGTGGCGCTGCTTGGCTATGGTCTGAAAGTGAGATTTGGGGATAGAAGAGTATGACGTCACTCAGGGAAGTAGGCATGGGGCGGGAGCCACATAAGATTACCACCATGTGATGGAGATGACACAGGTATGGTGTCACAGTTCTCCATGAATGTAGCCGGTGATGGCATGGTGATGATGTCTTGAACCACGAAATTGCAGCGCACCTCTAACAATGAAGCAAGAGAAAACACTCAACGCACTGTGGTTTCTCGCGGCGATTGCCGTTGCTATCGGTGTAGCCACGTTCGTCTACGCGGCTACAGGTCTGGACCGTTGCTATTGGAGTAATATTGACTCTGATTTCTGTTATTCCGTTGCAGGCCTGAGGTTCCTAGACGGTATCCCGTCTGGGTTTGTGGAACATACCTCTTCTGGAGCAGGGCTGCCGCTTGTACAACTTATGGGTTGGACTTACGCACTCGCCTCGAAGACTGGAGTACTTAGCACGGCCTCGTTTCAGAGTCTCGCTTCTCACCCCGATCCGCTGCTGCACCTGAGACAATTCGTGGTTGCTGGCTGGCTGTCTGGCGCAGTAATCTTCCTACTGATTGTGGCGACGGTCTTCTGGTTCGCCCACCTTCTGACCGGATCAAATCTCATCAGTTTCTTCGCGAGCATAATCGCGACTGTCTCGTGGTCAAACGTACAGTTTCTGTTGAGAATCCGAGAAGAGGCCTTAAGTGCGTGCATGGGACTGCTATCGCTGTATCTTGTATTCAGAGCAGTACGATCAACTAGATTGTCAGTGTATGGGTATACGCTTGTTGGCAGCGGCATGGCATTGGCTTTCTCGCTTTTCGCGAAGCGCAACTCTCTGCCATATCTCGCCTTTTTGCCCTTGATTTTCTTGCTGACTGCGGATACCGCTTGGGACCGAGCCAGACCCGGTACGCGTATCTTGGTGCTGAAGTACGCTGCTATAGCAAATTTGTTCCTTGGAGCGCCCCTGGTGCTGCTAATGCGGTATTGGCCCGAATTCATCGCCTCATTAACCTTGTCACTCGTGCCATATTTGGTAATTGAGATACTTGGGTTTGTGTTACTGCTTTTCTTATATGTGTTGCTTGTGTTCTGTGTAAGGTCATTCCAAAGCTATGGCAGAGGAAGGATGTTCGCGCTACTGAAGCATGGTGCGTATGATGCTACGACGTACGCGCTGCTTTTCATGGCTGGGTGTGAATTGGCGGTATACGCCAGTTTTGTGCATCCGCAGGTCAATGCGTACAGTCTTTTCCTACTAGTTACGTTAGTGTCCGGCACCGCGTTAACAGCTGTAGCTGGTCGTCGGAGACAGTTTGGTTTGAGTAAGTTGATACGCAAACTTGAGTTACACCGTTGGGTCTCCGGCAGCACAGGATTGGTGATTCTTTTAGCCATTTCCTGGGGCGCCCTCTGGCACCTGGCGCGCGTCTCTCCGGAAGCGTTCGGCGCTCACATCGAGGTTGCGGTGTCGCGCGTGCTCTTCGAAATCGTACACCCACAGAGTTCGATCTTGTTCCTTTCCATTGGTGACAATTCCTCTCCACTACTCTACCTTACCTCGGTATTCGCAGAATGGTGGGGCCATTATCAGGGCTCCCGCTGGCCCGAATTGCTCATTGTGGTGCTGACGCTATTTGAGATATCGCTTTCGCGTAATGCGACAGCCTTTCGTACGGTTGTTTTCCTCGCGATAGTTGGGATGGGCATGCTGTTTTTCTCCGCGCTACGTCAACTGTTTCCGTTTTACGTAATTTACGA
>Ga0310123_10001931_pt1 | contig 16772 bp, 13 predicted proteins | sample CB6_AW_1057_MG_FD_203505 | JGI IMG/M metagenome (GOLD analysis project Ga0310123, IMG submission 203505) | Marine microbial communities from Western Arctic Ocean, Canada - CB6_AW_1057 | ecosystem: Environmental > Aquatic > Marine > Oceanic | place: Canada: Western Arctic Ocean | collected... | reverse complement strand
TGGTACATCCACCAACCGAACATGACAATGAACTCAATAGGCACCAAGAACTTCAGAGTCCATGAAAAAATTCGATTAGCTCTTCTTCCTTCGCTATGTGTATTCACCAAATCATGACGAAATGCGTCCACTCCGTACTGAATAGTTGCCACAGCGATAAAGAGTCCACTGATCATCAAAGCAAATCCCCAGACCCAATCTTGATTCTGAAACACCGACAAACTCACCGCTGATGGCAGACCGAGAACAATCCCAACACCGACAGCAATCAATACCGCCACTGAACGCTGGAGACCTGCGTCTATTAATGCACGAGAAGCTAATTCGACCATAGCGATCAAAGAAGAGAGTGCTGCAAAAAAGAGCGCCAAAAAGAACACTGGCAAGAAATAGTGTCCTCCCGGAACTTCTCCAAATAACTGCGGAATCCAAACAAAAGTCAGTCCGATATTACCTGCAGCCATGGCTTCTCGAGCTTCCGAACTTGGGAGAATCGCAAACGCCGTAGGAAGAATTGCAACTGCCGCCAAGAGTGATGCCAAGTTGTTGCCGAGGCCTATAGTGATCGCGTTAGAAACGGCATTGTCGCTCCGTCTCGCGTAAACGGCATAACTGCAAATCAAGCCCCAACCCGCCCCAGTAGACCACGCCGATTGAGTAAGAGCCTCCAACCATGTTCGAAAATCCATCAATGCCGATAATTCCGGGAGAAAAAGAAATCTCAATCCTTCAGAAGCCCCTGGAAGCGTTACCGACCGGGCAGCCGCAATGATCAACAGCACGAACAGTGTGGGGATCAAAACTCGGTTTGCGCGCTCGATTCCAGAGACAAGACCACGCCCGACGATCGCACCTGCAGTAGCGATAGAAACTACATGAAAAATAGCGGGTTGCCAGATTGATGAAGAGTAGTCGTTCCAGTAATCGCTTGGATCCACATTTGCGAACCCGCCCAACAGCGCCACGAGGAAATACTTCAACGTCCATCCAGTGACGACCGAGTAATAGAACATGATCATTACCGTTGTAACAACAATGAACCCTCCCATCCATGTCGCGTTACGACCCACCATTGTGGCAAAAGCCCCTACTGGGCCTCGACGTGAACCGCGGCCAAGTCCGAATTCCGCAATCAACAAGGGAATGGACCACGCAAAAAGAAAAAACAACCACGGAAGGAGAAAAGCACCACCACCGTTCTGAGCAGCTATCCTTGGAAAACGCCACAGGTTTCCGGTACCTATAGCCATTCCCAAACCAACCAACACCAAGCCCCAGCGCGAAGAGAAGAGCTCTACGTTATTTTTGACCATCAGATCTGTGCTTCGACGGTACATCCTTTTTCCTGGACTGCCTGACTCAGCAGGTAACACCTGCTGAAACCAATGGCCGAACTTCACAAAATCATAGAATCAAAAACCATTGATTGGCGTCTACTTTATCTCTTCATTGTTGACACGATTCGTATCAAGGTATAGATTTGCATGGATGCACACGGTCGGCGAATTTTATGTTCGCGTTCGCATAAGGGCGTAATTTTGGATGACATTTTCTTCATTAGTACCGCCTCTCGTATTCTAGGTATGCACCCCCAAACGTTGAGAAAGTACGACCGTCTTGGACTGGTTAGTCCGAATCGAACGGTGGGAAGCATGCGGCTCTATTCGCCAAAGCAAATCGAACGTTTGCGTCTCATCAAGATCCTAGTTGACAAGAAGCGAATCAACCTCGCTGGTGTTCAGCAACTTCTCTCAATCGCCGACAGCGTGCACCGCCTCCGTGACATTGCCGGCCTTGAGAACTATAGCCAGTCAAATGTTCATCGTCGCCTTCTTCGAGAATTAGACACTCTGGAGAAACTTGTCGACCTCACGTGACATCATCAGGGCACCATGGAGTTCAAAGACTATTACTCGACGCTCGGAGTTTCTAAGGGTTCAAGTTCTGACGAGATCAAAAGAGCATTTCGAAGACTGGCAAGAAAATACCATCCTGATTTGCACCCGAGCGATAAGAAGGCCGAAAAGCGATTCAAGGATATAAACGAAGCGTACGAAGTAGTCGGCACCCCAGACAACCGGCAGAAATATGACGAGTTGGGTATGAACTGGAAGCACTACGAACAGGCGCAACAAGCCAATCAGACTCCATTCGGACAACGGAATCCCTTTGGTCGCGCGAGAGGATTTGAGAATTTCTCCACAAGTCAGCACAACTCACCTTTTACCACAGAACCAGTCTCTGATTTCTTTACGTCGTTTTTCAGCTCAGGCGTACCGAATGCTCAGCCCGGAAGACGCAATACACCTAATGACCACCCACTGGCAATGACACTCGAGGATGCATTTACGGGCATTAGCAGACGGATCTCCTTCTCCACTGGAGAAAATTCGCAGTCTTTGGAAGTACGAATACCAGCCGGAGTGGATGACGGCTCACGAATCAGAGTCACTGGATTACGCCAAACAGCCGGCTCAACACCAGAGCTGTTTTTATTGGTTCAACTAAAGAAACATTCGGTGTTTGATCGAAAAGGTAATGACCTCTTCGCCCATCTCAACGTTTCCTTAATAACAGCAATTCTTGGTGGTGAAGTGGAAGTTCCTTCTATAGAGGGCAAATCACTTCGACTTCGTATCCCCCCTACGACTCAGCAGGGGCAACGGTTTCGGTTTAAGGGTTATGGTATGCCCACCGTCAATAGAACAGGTCGCGGAAGTTTCTACGTAACAGTTCAAGTACAACTTCCAACCAAATTGACAGCAGACGAGCAAGACCTCTACGAGGCTTTAGCAAAGCTCTCAGCTCGCAAACATCCGGATCCAGCGCGAGCGCCTTGAATACAAAAAGTGGTTCAAGGTTTTGCATGTTGGATCGCCAACTGCTGAGCCCATCCGGATCGATTCCGTGACCACTGGTTCAATAGGTCTGCCGACAGAGATTTTTGATGAATAGCAGTAAATTCACGACCAATGCAGAAGAGGCTGTTATCGCCGCTAGACAACTGGCAGAGGTCTCCGGACATCCAGAAATTGAACCTGAACACATTTTAGTTTCACTCATCGGACAGTACAACGGCGTCGTCTCCACACTTTTAGACAAACTTGAAGCTAACGCAAGTTCACTTTCTGCCACCCTAGCAAACCAGCTTGCCTCCCTTCCGAGTTCCATTGGAGGTGCTGAACCCCAACCGTCACAAAGATTGGCCAAAGTCCTATCATTTGCTGCCTCAGAAGCGAACCGCCTAAAAGACAAATACGTTAGCACCGAACATCTATTTCTTGCGCTTGCGACAGACGACTCCCAAGACACTTCGGTTGCGAAAGTCCTCCAGGACCAGAACATAACCAAAGACCGAATCTATCAGGCCTTGACCAGCATTCGAGGCCAAAAACGAGTAACGAGCCAAAACCCTGAAGACACGTATCAGGCTCTCGACCGATACGGTCGAGACCTTACCGCTCTAGCGATCAGCGGAAAACTGGACCCGGTGATTGGTCGAGATGAAGAAATCCGGAGAGTCGTGCAAGTTGTTTCGAGACGGACAAAGAATAACCCGGTCTTGATCGGAGAACCTGGCGTTGGAAAGACCGCAATTGTCGAGGGGTTAGCGCAGCGAATCATTCGTGGAGATGTGCCAGAAGGATTAAAACAGCGCCAAATTCTCTCACTTGACATCGGCGCACTTGTGGCCGGCGCGAAATTTCGCGGTCAATTCGAAGAACGACTAAAAACGGTGCTCAAAGAAATTTCCGAAGCAGAAGGTCGCATTATTCTCTTTATCGACGAACTGCACACCGTCGTCGGGGCTGGCGCGGCAGAAGGCGCGATAGACGCGTCGAACATGCTGAAACCAATGCTGGCCCGTGGAGAGCTCCATACGATCGGAGCTACGACATTCGACGAATATCGCAAACACATTGAGACAGACGCGGCTCTAGAACGTCGCTTCCAACCCGTCCTTGTTGCTGAACCGACGATAGACGACACAATAAGCATACTCAGAGGACTTCGCGATCGTTATGAAATCCATCATGGCGTCAGATTCAGAGACGCAGCTCTAATAGCAGCCGCCACTTTGGCCAGTCGCTACATTAGTGACCGCTTCTTGCCGGACAAGGCAATCGACCTGATGGATGAAGCTGCCTCAAAATTGCGCACGGAAATCGACTCAGTCCCCGCCGAGTTGGACGAGGTTCAACGGCGGCTTATGCAACTCGAAATCGAGCGAGAGGCCCTAAGAAAGGAACCGGATAAAGGTTCACACCAACAATTGACAAGAATCGAGAATGATCTTGCCAATCTACAAGAAAACCGGACTCGTCTAAAGTCTCAATGGGAGACAGAAAAGTCGCTGATTCAAAAAGAGCGGAGCCTTAAATCAGAACTCGAAGGACTCAGGCACCAGGCCGAGCGATTCGAGAGAAACAGCGATTATGCCGAGGCATCCGAACTTCGCTACGGACAGATTCCAAAGCTCGAACAGCAACTGAGTGCCGAGAATTCATCTTCATCTCAGAAATTACCATCTCGTCTCCTAAAAGAGGAAGTTGACGAAGATGACATCGCTGGGATTGTAAGTCGTTGGACAAAAATACCGGTCAGCAGACTTCTCGAAGGCGAGGCCGAGAAAGCGCTCGAAATCGAGAAACGGCTAGCCCACCGAATCGTAGCCCAATCTGATGCAGTTAACGCCATTGCAAACGCTATTCGTAGGGCACGGACTGGTCTTCAGGATCCGCAGAGGCCGTTGGGAAGTTTCCTATTTCTTGGTCCGACGGGAGTTGGTAAGACTGAATTGGCTCGCGCTTTAGCTGAGTATCTGTTTGACGACGAACGAGCGATGGTTCGAATTGACATGTCAGAGCATCAAGAAAAACATACTGTCTCACGACTCGTCGGAGCTCCGCCGGGCTACGTGGGCTACGACGAAGCTGGACAATTAACCGAACCGATTCGCCGGCGACCTTATTCAGTTGTGCTCTTCGATGAAATCGAAAAGGCGCACAAGGACGTATTGAACGTGATGCTACAGCTCTTAGATGACGGTCGTCTTACAGATGCTCAGGGTCGAACTGTGGATTTCAGCAATACCGTCGTCATAATGACGTCGAATCTCGCAAGTGAACTCTTTACTGACTCTGCGCGGGAACATCACGGAACCGAACTTCGAATTGACGAGGCGACACGCCATAGTATCGAAAATAGAATTCGCACGCACTTTCGACCAGAATTCATCAACCGAATCGATGAAATCTGTTTCTTTCATAACTTGGACAAAAGTGAGCTACTCAAGATCGTCGACATTCAGCTACGACATTTAGCTAAGCGCCTATCAGAAAAGAAAATTCGGCTTCGACTGACCGACGCGTCTAAGCGTTTGCTCGTAGACAGGGGTTACGAGCCCTCGTATGGAGCCAGACCGTTAAGACGTACCATCCAGCGTCTTCTACTCGACCCTCTTTCCATCCGTCTACTTCAGCGTGAGATTAGCGATGGGGATGACGTCTTGGTAGACGTAACCGGTGATGACACATTGACCTTCTCAAAAGAACAGCCAACTCGTGCAAGTGCAAAAAAATAATTGCAGGACGGTCGCTATTACGGTTTAGCTCTTTCTGACGCTAAAAATTGAATGTCTCTGTGCGACGCATCACAAAAAGGCTTGTCAGCCGAATGACCGCAACGACACAACGCTACGGGTCCCTCTTTTAGCTCGAAGCGACTTCCGGCTACATCCACGATTTCTATCGACTTCGATTCCACGACATACGGACCGTTATCCCTCACCCTTATCTTCATCATAAAGAGACCGCTACAAATTCACATTCCAATATTGACGCTTTTTACTATCTGGATGGATACCTCAGCGCTTTTGCATGGATGACAGAAAATCTGCATTCGATTTGGTTTTGCTCATTTTGTCAAGCAATAACTCCATCGCCTCTACCGAAGAGAGTGGATTTAAGACTTTTCGAAGCACCCACACTCGATTCAAATCCTCTTTGCTCAAAAGCAATTCCTCTTTTCTGGTGCCACTCTTCTGAATATCGATCGCAGGAAACACACGCTTGTCTACGAGTTTTCGCTCCAGATGAATTTCCATGTTTCCTGTACCTTTGAATTCCTCAAAAATCACGTCATCCATTCTTGAACCTGTATCAACCAATGCTGTCGCGATGATCGTCAAAGACCCACCTTCTTCGATATTCCTCGCCGCGCCAAAAAACCGCTTCGGTTTCTGGAGAGCATTCGAATCAAGCCCACCTGAAAGAACCTTTCCTGATGGAGGTATCACGGTGTTATATGCTCGAGCGAGTCGAGTGATTGAATCGAGAAGAATAAAGACGTCTTTCTTGTGTTCAACGAGCCGCTTAGCCTTCTCTATCACCATTTCAGCGACCTGCACGTGCCGTTGGGCTGGCTCGTCAAATGTTGACGAAATCACCTCTCCATCAACGGAACGCTGCATATCGGTAACTTCCTCAGGACGTTCATCGATCAACAGCACTATGAGGTAAACCTCCGAATGACTTCGAGCGATCGACTTGGCAATGCTTTGGAGAAGCATCGTCTTGCCCGTTCTTGGAGCAGCGACAATCAAGCCGCGTTGTCCCTTACCGATAGGAGTCATCAGGTCCATCACACGAGCAGACAGATTGTCTCCGTCAGTTTCAAGTTTTGCTCGCTCCTCAGGATAAAGTGGCGTCAAATTCTCAAAGAAAATCTTGTCTCGCGTTTGGTCAGGAGACTCAAAATTAACAGCTTCAACCTTAATTAACGCAAAGTAACGCTCGCCTTCCTTTGGCGGACGGATCTGGCCCGAAACGGTATCACCCGTCTGCAGGTCGAATTTCCTGATTTGGGATGGGGACACATAAATATCGTCTGGGCCCGGCAGATAGTTGTAGTCGGGCGCCCGAAGAAAACCAAAGGAATCCGGAAGTACCTCAAGCACACCTTCGGAGAAAATAAACCCGCTCTTCTCTGTCTGCGCCTTAAGAATCTGAAAAATAAGCTCCTGCTTCCGCAATCCGGAAGCACCAACCACTGCCAAATTCTTCGCTACTTGCGTCAATTTCGCAATGCTCATCTCCTTGAGCTCGCTAATATTGAGAGTCGCCTTTCCACGTCGCGATTGATTCTTCGACGGGCTTGCAGGCGCCCGTTCAGAAGCGGTGGCTGTAGTTGTCGCTTTTGAATTAGCTGGCTCTGATCCACGTCGCGATTGATTCTTCGACGGGCTTGCAGCCGCTCGTTCAGAAGCGGTGGCTGTAGTTGTCGCTTTTGAATTAGCTGGCTCTGATCCACGTCGCGATTGATTCTTCGACGGGCTTGCAGCCGCTCGTTCAGAAGCGGTGGCTGTAGTTGTCGCTTTTGAATTAGTTGGCTCTGAAGATTTGTTCTTGGTAGGCATGAGTGATTAGATCGAAATCTGAAACCAAAAATGAAATTGGTCCTTGTGTAGTTGAACAATCTCTATAACGATCACAAAAAGAGTGGTGTTCGATTGAAGAAATGAGTCAACAAGGATTTCAGCGGATTATTGATAAATTGCTTTTTTTAGACCGACTCGAACCGTCAAAAAATGCTCTTTCCACCACTATCGGGTCAAAAAACTCTAATTACTCCCTGCACCCGCAGTTTTCGTCCGGAACTCCTGTCAAAAACTTAGCCAATCGGAATACTTCGACAGTTCTTTCTCCGAAACAATTCAGATCAATGACGGCAGACCTGACCAGTCAAGCAAGCTGCAACATTAGACGCCATAACGAAAAATGTCAAACTCGTATCGGAATCTTCAAGAATCCTACTCATAGTCCATAGGATTCTCACCGATTGCTACTATACTGCATAGAAGGGCTGTTTCGATGCCTCGGCTCCTGCATTTCTCGACGAGCAGGTCGCTTTCAGCTCCCGGGTTAATCCAAAGTCTTCGAATGTTTTTTCGAAAGAGCTCCTCCACAAGATTTTCGCCGATTCTCGGGGGAAGGTACATTGTTGCAAGATCAATCGGTTCAGGAATGGCACTAACAGAGTCATAAGCACGTAATCCTTCGATCTCGCATTCCGTAACGGAATCCGTGCCGCAGTGAGCATTAACAGGAATCACAGTAAAACCGGCTTTCGCAAAAGCCCTGACTGCCTTATTGCCAAATTTCTCTCGATCATGTGATGCGCCTATCACAGCGACCGTGCGGACTGACTGAAGTATAGAATCTCGTCGTGTCACGTCATCTACTCATCATTCTCGGAATCTGCGCTCTGACCTTTCTGACAGGTCTAGGCCGACCCGCGCTTACAGATTCGGACGAGGCATTTTATGCCGAAAGCGCAAGAGAAATGATCGAGCGTGGTGATTTTCTCACACCCTACTATAACGATGAGCCACGTTTTGAAAAACCGGTTCTCTATTACTGGCTTGTGGCACTTGCGTATTCAATAACGGGGACCACAGTCGAATCCGCCCGCTTCCCTTCCGCTCTAGCAGGCTTCGGCCTAGCTCTTTTGGCATATTTTTGCGCGAGACGGTGGTATGACGAATTAACCGGTTGTCTATCCGGAATCATATGTGCCACTAGTTTCGGTTATATCGCTATCGCCCACCAGGCACTGCCTGACCTACCCCTTGCCTTTTTTGTCACCCTAACGATCTGGTCGTTATTACTAGGTATACGGACGGAAGGAATAAAACTTACGCCCGATCGACGCACGGCTCGCTGGCTATTGCTAGCCGCCGTTAGTGCGGCCGCTGGAATACTTGTCAAAGGCCCAATAGCTATTGTGTTACCAGTCTGTGTACTCGTTCCAATTATCTGTTTTGAAGATTGGAATAGAACCTCTCGATGGCTCATTTCTCGCCCGGCGATATGGGGCTCTCTATTTTGTTTCATCTTGATAGCCACCCCTTGGTACATAGGCATGTTCGTCGAGCACGGCCCCTCCTATTTGACCCGGTTCTTTTTCAGCGAGAACCTAGAGCGATTTTCAACCGCTCGATTCAATGACCCTCGTCCCGTTTGGTACTACCTTCCCATCATCTTTGCTGGTATGTTGCCCTGGAGCCCTTTGCTATTGCTATGTATCCCGTCAATACTGGAGAGCTTCAGGAAACACCGGGCCCCACTCACTGAAATGAGACTGCTTCTTTGGGCTGCGGCCCCTCTACTGTTCTACTCGATCTCTGTAGGCAAACAACCACGCTACATCCTGCCGGTTCTCCCGCCCATCGCAATTCTCTTGGCGGCGGCCCTGCGAAAATCTTGGCAGATTGATAGCGGCCGCTCAAAACTGTTCCTCGTGGCTATGTTAATTATTGGTAGTGCCTTCTCTGCCTTCGGTGTATTGCTCTTTCAAGCTCGAGTACTTCTAATCGAATGGCCAGAGCAATGGACATTTCTCATTGCAGCAACGTTATTGTTCTTCGGATTAACAATTACCGCTCTTAGTCTTGCCGAGCATTCTTCTGTCTATTCTCGAATCATTCGAACACGGCTGTTGCCGCTAGCCGTAATTGTTGTGGCGACAATCTTTCTAACCGTAGCGAGCTACTACGTTCTCCTTACATCACTTGAACAAGAGCCGGTCGAACGAATGGCAACGATGTTAAATGAAGAGCGTGAGAATCTCGAACCTTACGGCCGCTACGGCGTCTTCAATCGGAACCTTAACTTTTATGTTCAATCCGCTTACGTTGAACTGCCGACTCTCGACGCAGTAAGAGATTTTTTGAAATCACCTGAACGAGTACTGTGCATCATTCGCGCGGAAGACGCCGCCCGTCTCGAGGCCGAAGGTGTTGAATTTGAGCGCCTCGGCGAAATCGACTATGTGAATACAGGCAACCTTAATTTTCGGACCTTCATCCAAGCAGATTCAAACTTACACATTCAACATACCGTTCTGCTATCTAACAAGGAACTTTCTCCGTGAATGCTACTTCTGGAAAATTGGTATCTCAGAAGGCTGGCTTATTTCTTTTCCGAGAAAATTTTCCCGGGATTCAAAATTCCGTTTGGATCGAATGCTTTCTTAACTCTTCGCATAACGTCAATCGTTTCTCGACTAAGTTCTAGCTCGACATATTTTGACTTCGTGAACCCGATCCCATGCTCACCACTAATCGAACCATCAAGTGCCACAACTTTCTCGAACAGCCGAGCTTCCGCGATAAGCGCCCGATCCATCTCACTCTTATTGGCCGGATCAACAAGAAAGTTCACATGAATATTTCCATCCCCTACGTGACCAAAGCAAGCAACCCTCAGTTTGAATTGCTCGCACAGAGCGTCTACGAACTTTAGCAGCAAGCTTATCGAGGACCTCGGAACCACAACATCGTGATTAATCTTCCTTGGAGCCTTCTTCCGTAATTCCAGGGACAGATCACGACGAACCTGCCATAACACAGCCATCTCGCGCACATCATTAGCCACTCGTATATCTGACGCGTTCGACTGACGGCAAATATCATGTACCCGTACCATCTCCTCTTCAACGGACACAGTCGTACCGTCGACTTCGACCAATAGCACAACTGCTCCTGATTTTGGTGACAATAGTGCGCGATCAACTTCTGCCATCAACTCAAGACAATTACGATCTAGCAGTTCAAGGGCCGCAGGAATCACGCCTGCGTCAGTCAATTGAAGCGTTGCAGCGATTGCAGTCTCGACATCGGGAAACACTGCTCGCAAAGTTCTTGAATCCGGCGGCTTTGGTAGCAAGCGCAAGATTATTTCCGTAACAATCGCTAACGTTCCCTCAGAACCAACCAATAACTGCGTGAGGTCGTAACCGACAACATTCTTAACGGTCCTACCACCTGTTCGAATAATTTCGCCCGTTGGCAGGACAGCCTCAAGTCCGAGCACGTAACGTTTTGTGGTTCCGTACTTGAATGCACGCGGCCCGCCAGCGCATTCTGCTACGTTTCCGCCCAAAACCGATTGGGAAAGACTCGCCGGGTCGGGAGGGTAGAAGAGCCCTTGACTTTCAACTGCCTTCTGCAGCGTGCCATTCACGACGTTTGGCTGGACAACGGCTAACAAATTTGCTTTATCGATTTCAAGAATTCGATCGAATCGATCCAAAGCAATAACAACTCCACCATGAATCGGAACGGCTCCGCCGCTGTAGCCAGTACCTGCGCCGCGAGGTGTTAAGGGAATCTGAGACTCATGGCAAAGAGTAGCGATGTTAGCTACCTCTAAGGTGTTCCCTGGCAACACGACAACATCCGCGGGCCGGCCATCTTTCAGAGCATCCGTTCCATACAGCATGCACCGGTCCCGATCGCGCCACACATGCGATGTGCCAACGATGCCCTCGAGGGCCGCAACGATTTCGTGAGTGTTACCTAAGGGATTCGACAAAACGCCTCAGACGACCGAACCCTTCTTTCAGGCGTTCCATGGAAGTCGCAAAAGATAAGCGTAAAAATCCTGGCGCATCGAATGCTTCCCCCGCAGTGACAGCTACGTGTGCCTCTGAAAGAAGGCGGTCTGCAAATTCCAAGGAAGTGCGAGGTCCCTCTATCCTCAAAGCCGAAGAAATGTCAGGAAAGAGATAAAACGCACCTGCTGGTTGAACGACCCGAAACATTGACTCACCTTGAAACCATTCCATCGACATATCTCTACGCGCCCGATACTCGCTCAGCATCGCATTCACACACTCCTGTGACTCCGTGAGAGCCGAAACGGCAGCTCGCTGGGTAATGGAGCAGGTGTTGGACGTTGAGTGACTTTGAATTGCATTTACTGCCCGAATCAACGATGCCGGACCGAGGGCCCAGCCGCATCTCCATCCAGTCATTGCGTAAGTTTTAGAGAGACTCCCGACCAACACCGACCGGTCACGCGCCACCTTGTTCAATAAGCTAGGCAAGAATTGGCCTTCAGGTTGATAAATCAGTCTCTCGTAACAAAGATCCAGAATAAGCCAAACATTCTGAGCTGCTGTCTGCTCTGCGATGGTCTGTAGGGTTTCAGGGGAAATGAGTGCTCCGGTGGGGTTGCAGGGCGAATTAAGAATGATTGCCTTCGTACGAGCCGACATAGCTCCAAGCACATCATCTGCTTTCAATTGGAACCGGTCCTCCGGATAAGTGCGGACCAGAATCGGTTCTGCTCCAGTCAACTTAATCTGTTCTGCAATAGTCGGCCACCCAGGAACATGAGTGATTACCTCGTCCCCAGCTTCAAAAAGCGCCATTGCAGCGTTAAAAAGCGCTTGTTTCCCTCCAGCGCAGACGATCGTCTCTTCCTCTTTGTAATCGATCCCATAATCAACCAAGTAGCGTTCGGCGATCGCCTGCTTTAATTCTCTGATCCCTGCATTTGCTGTGTATTTAGTGAAATCTTCCTTAATAGCAGAAATACCGGACGCCTTGACATGAGCCGGCGTAGAGAAATCTGGCTCTCCAGCACTCAAGTCCACTACATCGAAACCTTGGCGCCGTAGCCGAGCCGCCTCCAGCTGCACCCGTTGGGTTTTGGATTCCGATACCTGATCTAATCTCTGCGCGAAATTCATTACCCTATCAATGGACCCGACGTTCCGACACATCGACGGGATCGCCTGATTAAAGTCTTGGCAATCACCTTTTCAAAATCTCTTTATCCCTAAGGCGAGACTCAACCAATTCTGGAACGAGCCCGGAGATTGATCCTCCAAGAGCGAACACTTCCTTCGCCAATCTGGAACTCAAATACGTGTATCGCTCATCTGGCATCATGAAAACCGTTTCGATCTCTCGGTCCAGGCGACGGTTCATTAGAGCCATTTGCATTTCGTATTCAAAATCAGAAATTGCTCGTAAACCCCTAACGATTACATCTGCCCCTCGAGTATGAGCATAATCGACGAGCAACCCGTTAAACGATTCCACTTCAACATTCGGCCGCGACCGAAACACTTCGCGCAAAATTTCGATCCTCTCTTCAATAGAAAAGAGAGGACGCTTATCTGGATTGACCAAAACGGCAAGAACTATCCGATCGAACAAACGGACGCCTCGTTCAATAATATCCACATGCCCATTCGTCAATGGATCAAATGACCCTGGATAGACAGCCAGTCTCGATCGATTACTTGCCATAAAAATCCAACACACTTCGCCCTGATGTTATTCGACGTTGATGATTCAATGCCTCCACGTTAGCGGTTCTACTCTTTCGAGGACGTTCCAGAACCACACAGCCCCCTGATAGGACCCTTGCGGCTACCGCCGATAGTATGGCACCAATTCCGGATTCCGCACACTCGTAAGGTGGGTCAAGCACGACCACGTCGAAACCATTAATCTCATGGTCCTCATCCAGAATCTCAGGGAAGCTTCCGTGAACCACAGTCCCTTGTTTGGTCACAGAACAGCGATCGAGATTCTCCTCAATCAACGCCGTAGCCCTTGGGTCACGTTCGATGAATACGACCGTTGCCGCACCCCGACTGATAGCTTCTATTCCTATTGCACCGGTACCTGAAAAACCGTCAAGAAAAACAGCGTCCTTAATTCGATTATTTAGGACATTAAATAGCGTTCCACGAAGTCGATCGGATGTCGGACGCAATCCATTCCAGCGAGGAGACAATAGTCTCCGCCCCTTGAAATCGCCACCGATTACTCGAATCGGCCCCCGGCAAAATATCCTTGACGTTTTTTTTGTTCTCAGTAGCACCATGCTGTTCAGTTAGTCGACACCACTCAGACCGTATCGTTCCTGCCACGCTGTTAATTCATCTGACATATCTACATCACTCGCGAACTCTTCATCTAAACATTTGCGCGCCAATTGTCTAGCGTCTTCCATAATTGTGTGGTCTCGAACTAGGTCGCCAACCCTAAAATACGGCATGCCGGATTGCCGATTTCCACCAAAATCTCCTGGGCCTCGAATATCTAGATCACGCTGAGCAACCTCGAAACCATCCCCGGTTGCCTCGAGCGTCTCGAGCCGCTTGCATGCATATTCCGTCAACGGCTCATGAAAGAGAAATATGCAATGAGATTTGTTACCACTACGCCCCACCCGCCCACGAAGCTGATGTAGTTGAGCTAAACCGAAACGCTGCGAATGCTCCACAACCATTACACTGGCGCTGGGAACATCTAGCCCAACTTCAATCACTGTCGTGGCCACAAGAACGTCAATCTCCCGAGCACGAAAAGCTTCCATTATCGAATTGCGCTTTGCCATCGGCATTTGGCCATGAACAACTGCCACTGAACGTTCCGAGAACGAAGTGCGTCTTAAATGCTCCACCATCTCCGAAGTTGATTGCAGGTCATCGAACATTGAATCCTCGGCGAACGGACAAACCACAAATGCTTGTCGTCCGTTCCCGAGTTCTTTGTCTACTCCCGCGTACACATCGTCTCGACAAACGTCAGAAATAACCGATGTTGATACCTTCTGTCTCCCAGGTGGAAGCTCTCTTATCTCAGATATGTCAAGGTCCCCGTAAGCAGTCATCGCGAGCGTTCGTGGAATTGGCGTCGCCGTCATCACTAAGACGTCAGGGGTAATGCCCTTTGAACGAATCAGAGACCTCTGTTGAACTCCAAACCTATGTTGCTCATCTATTACCACCAAGCTCAGATGACGAAATTTGACATTTTCTCCCAAAAGCGCGTGCGTCCCGACTGCTATCTGTATCTCCCCAGTTTCTAATTTCGCCAACGTCTCTCGACGCAGTTTCGAGCTCATCGAACCCGTCAGAAGGCCTACGTTGAAACGGGATTCCGTCAGCATTCCAGCTGTCGTCCGATAATGCTGCTCCGCCAAAAGTTCCGTCGGTGATAACAGTACCACTTGGAACCCATTCTCCATGACGACGAGAGCAGCAAGAAGTGCAACAATTGTCTTTCCAGAGCCCACATCTCCTTGAAGCAACCTATTCATTGGTCGGGACTGTTTCAGGTCACCGATGATTTCCTCCAGAGCAATATTCTGAGCGGATGTCAGGGAAAACGGCATCACATCAAGTGCGGCCTCCCTAATCCGACCATCCACTTCAATGTGATGGGACTTTAATGAGGTTGCCGAACGAAGTCGACGCTGAGCGAGTCCAAGTTGAAAGGAAAAGAAATCCTCGAAAATCAGGCGTTTCTGAGCAGAGGTTCGGAAGCTATTTAGCAAGTCAAGGGACGTGCCTGCGAGAGGAAAATGAGAATACTGCAAGGCAAGCACCCTAGAGGGAAACCCATATCCCTTTCGAACTTTCATCGGCAGATCATCAGGAACAGCAGATGATAATTGCTTCAGAACCCCATGCACTAATTTTCGCCGAAACTTTGACCTTAGAGTTCCGATTTGTTCGTAAACTGGAACAATACGCCCACTATGTACATTCTCATCACTTGTCTGGCTATCCTGGAGAATCTCGTAATCAGGGTTACTAAACTGAAGGCCGGTCGATGGTCTTTTATCAACTTTTCCATATAGGAAAACGGTCTGGCGAAGAGCCATTACGCGCTTCAGGAAAGGCTGGTTCAAAAACACGACGTTAATCTGGCCAGAATTGTCTCTCACGACTATATTCACAATGCTGAATCCTTGGCGTTTGCTTCGCCTCACATTGCAATTGACAATCTCGCCGCAAATCGCCGCCAAACAACCCGCCTGCAACGACGCGACGGGCAGAACTCTCTCCCGATCTTCGTATCTTCGCGGCAGGGATTGAAGAAGGTCTGCTACCGTCTGGATACCGGCTGCGTCGAAGTCCTTCATCCGACGAGGCCCAACTCCTTTGAGTTTTTGAATTGGAGTTGTCAATTCGAGACAGTTGCCATTCCCCATCAGGTCATGTTCACTGCACGATTGATACTACGCCCGTATCAACCCGAATAGTTTCAAGGCCGTAAGGCAAGGAGAATCGACTTCCAAGATTAAATCCATCAGGAAATTTGTCGCTACGGGTGTAGGAACGAATTAGATTGACGAGGATTGACGAAGGAATTTCGATTGAACCCAACCGCACGGACTCTAATCTCAGTTGTCCAAAACGTTTCTCAGTGCTTAACGAAAAAATCGAGGAAATCTCGACACGCCCCTTAAGGAATCTCAGCGCATCCAATAGGCCACTTGGGGCCCTAGTTAAAACGTCTTCAAATTCCACAGTAACGCTTGCTAAAACACGGTCCGTTCCGAGCAATCGACACTCCGAAACACGAACGCCGGAAGGAAGAAAATCAGGGCCTTTAAAGTGAAAAAATGAATTGATACTTGACTCAGTAATTTCATAATATCTCGCAAAGTCAGAATGCGATGAAGCATTACTAACGATTAGCTCGATCGTTTCCTCTAGTTCATCCGCCTCGCTTTGTCTTGGTTCCAGGATGGCCTCAGCTTGCCCTAGACTAGATGTCAAGAATAAAACGGTCAACAATAGTGCCATCGGAAGACTCTAGCATGCCGGAACAACAAGGCATTCCACGTGGATTGATAGTAGGTGTCCTATGCTGCGCTGAGACTTTCCCTTTCGCATATCGTTACAGAAGAAAGGAAGAAATCTTGGATCGAAGCCCTGAATTGGCCACCTGAATCACCATTCAAACGATGGTGCTTGACGCACCTTTGACTAAGAAAATTTTTTTACTCTGCTGCCTTTCTTGATGTTCGCTTTTTCTTTGCGTATATTTAAAGCACAATGGCGAGGAAGAAACTTGGAGCCACTTACTAAACGTCAACGGGAAATCCTGGACTATCTCAACGAGTTCATGGAGCAGAACGGCTACGCGCCAAGTCTAGAGGAGATTGGGCGACGTT
>Ga0310123_10001929_pt1 | contig 16789 bp, 16 predicted proteins | sample CB6_AW_1057_MG_FD_203505 | JGI IMG/M metagenome (GOLD analysis project Ga0310123, IMG submission 203505) | Marine microbial communities from Western Arctic Ocean, Canada - CB6_AW_1057 | ecosystem: Environmental > Aquatic > Marine > Oceanic | place: Canada: Western Arctic Ocean | collected... | reverse complement strand
CTGGCTATCTCGTCGACGAAGTCCATGACGGGGCACTTGCTGGGCGCTGCCGGCGGTCTGGAAGCGGGCATCACCGCTCTGGCTATCCGCGACCAGGTCATTCCCCCGACCATTAACCTCGAAAACCCAGATCCCGAGTGCGACCTCGACTACGTCGCCAACGAACGACGGGCCACGCCGATTACCTATGCGTTGTCGAACTCGTTCGGGTTTGGGGGCACCAACGCAAGCCTGTTATTCAAGAAATATGATCCGTCCGTCTGAACTACCACGCCAGGCTGAGGTCTGGGGCGGTACGCTGAACCATGAAGATAGCCGTTTGTGTCAAACAGGTCGTGACGCGGGACTGGCCCGTTCGGGTTGACGACGCTGGGCGCTGGGTTCGAGACCGCGATGCCGGCTTCGAGATGAACGAACCCGACGCTTACGCGCTCGAAGAGGCGCTGCGTCTCAAGGAGCAGCACGGCGGCGAGGTGATCGTGTGCTCGGCAGGACCACCTCGGGTCTCACAGGTTCTTCGGGAAGCGCTGGCACGTGGGGCGGACCGAGCGATCCATGTCGAGAGCGACACCCTCGCGACCGCAGACGCGCTGACGGTCGGGAAGGCGCTGGCTGACGCGCTGCGTCCCGAGGCGCCGGATCTTGTACTGACTGGTCTGCAGTCCGACGATCAAGGGTTCGGTCAGACTGGAGTCGTGCTGGCCGAACTGCTGGGGATTTCGCATTCGACGATCATCATGGAGGTCGAGGTTAGTGGCGAGGCGCAGATTCGCGTCAAACGTGAGCTCGAGGGTGGATGGTTCCAGTGGGTCGTCATGCCGTTGCCGTCGCTCCTCACGATTCAGAGCGGGATCAATCAACTACGCTACGCGACGCTGAGTGGGATCATGGCGGCCAAGAAGAAAGAGGTCCGCACGGTTGAGCCAGAGGCGCCGGCCAGAGAATCCCATCAGAAGATCGTCGAGTTGTATGTCCCGGAGAAGAGGAAGAAGACGCGGTTTATCGAGGGGTCATCGACCGAGGTGGCGCAGGAGCTGGTCCGAGTGCTGCGGGAGGACGCGCGTGTCTTCTGACGAGGCGGAGACGACAGCCCGATGATTCTGGTCGTGGCGGAACAACGCGAAGGTGTGCTAAACCGGGTCACCTGGGAATGCGTGGCGACTGCTCAGAAGTTGGAGGCTCAGGGCTCAGGTCCAGTCAAGGTGGTGGTGGTCGGTGCCTCCGTGACCGCCGTCGCGGACGAGGTGGCGGCGGCTGAGGTTGCCGAGGTACTGGTGGTCGATGACGTGGCGCTGGAGCCCTACACCTCCGATGGTTTCGTGAACGCCCTGACCCAGGTGATTGACACCGAAGAGCCAGAGGTCGTCGTGTTTCCTCACACCTACCAGACGCGCGACTTCGCACCCACGCTGGCCACACGACGCCAACGCACGCTGGTGACCGACTGCATCGGTTTTAAATCTGGTCCGGATGGTGCGCGCTTCGTTCGCCCGATGTTTCAAGGGAAGTTTGTCGCCGACATCGCGGTCCAGGGTCCAGCGCCCCACTTTGCAAGTTTTCAGATCGGGGCATATCGGGCTGAGGCCGCCGCCCGAGGTGCGAACCCCGCCCCGACGCGGCGCATCGAGATCGCGCTCGACCTGGCCGACATCCGCCAGCGCCCTGAGGCGCCCTTCAAAGAGGCCAAACAGGCGGTTGATCTGACGCAGGCGGCACGCATCGTCGCCGTTGGTCGTGGGATCAAAGGACAGGAGCACCTCCCGATCGTTCAAGAACTGGCGAAGGCTCTCGATGCTGAGGTGGCGGCGTCACGTCCGATCTGCGACGCGGGGTGGCTGCCGATAGACCGCCAGGTTGGCAGCTCGGGGCAGACGGTCGCGCCCAAGCTGTATCTGGCGATCGGGATCTCGGGTGCCATCCAGCACCTGGTCGGAATGAAGGGTGCTCGCACGATTGTCGCCGTCAACAAGGACGCAGATACGCCGATCTTCGAAGTGGCCGACTATGGCATCGTTGGCGACCTGTTTGATGTGATCCCGGCACTGACAGCCGCCCTGGGGAACTGAACTGGACCGCGAGACGTTCGACGTCGACGTTTTGATCGTGGGCGGTGGCCCTGCCGGTTTCTCCGCCGCGGTCCGTTTGGCCGCCCTGCAACAGCAGCACGACCGCGCGCCACTGGCGATCGCGGTGCTGGAAAAGGCACGCGAGATTGGTGCCCATCTGCTGTCGGGTGCGGTGCTGGATCCCTCGGCTCTTCACGAACTCATCCCCGATTGGAAGGAGCGCGCCGCGCCGCTCGATGTGGCGGTCAACGACGACCAGATCTATTTCCTCACGGAGTTCCGCAAGCTTCGTTTCCCGATAACCCCGCCACCGCTCCGGAACCACGGAAACTACGTCATTTCCCTGAACCGCTTCGTCAAGTGGTTGGCGGAACAAGCGGAATCGGCCGGGGTCGACGTGTTTAGGGGGTTTTCGGGGTCCGAGGTCCTGTTCGAGGGCGACCGCGTGATCGGTGTTCGCACCGGCGACCGAGGCGTCGACGGCGACGGGAATCCAAAGTCAAACTTCGAACCAGGCGTCGACATCAAGGCCCGGGTCACGATCTTCGCGGATGGCGTCAGGGGTAATCTGACTAAAACGCTGATCTCGCGATATGCCCTTGATGCTGACCGACTCCCGCAGTCGTATGCGGTTGGGATCAAGGAACTCTGGGAGGTCCCGGGTGACCGTCTGAAGCCGGGTGCGGTCATTCATACGATGGGCTACCCGCTACGGTCGGAAGAGTTCGGCGGTGGTTTTATTTACGTGTTGTCGGAGGGATGCCTGTCGGTTGGATTCGTGGCCGGGCTCAACTATCGTGACCCGACGTTCGACCCGCACGAGGCGTTTCAGCGGTTCAAAAAGCATCCGCTTGTCTCAGAGCTCTTGGCCGGCGGTCAGATGGTGCGATATGGTGCCAAGGCGCTCCCAGAAGGGGGCTGGCATGCACTCCCACGGTGTCATGTAGATGGCGGGCTGATTGTCGGAGATGCAGCCGGGTTTCTGAACTCGATGCGGCTCAAGGGGATCCACCTCGCCATGCGCAGCGGGATGTGTGCAGCACAGGCGGCGTTCGATGCGATCGGCTCGGGAGACGTGAGCCAGGGTGGCCTGGCCCGATTCAAGACGCTGGTCGATTTGGGCCAGATTCGGGCGGAGCTGTATCCCGTCCGTAACGTGCATCAGAGCTTCAGCCACGGCTTGTGGGCGGGTCTCCTCTACTCTGGGTTCTCACTCGTGACTGGCGGATGGTGGTTTCGAGATCCGATGCCCGCCCAGGCCGGCCACGAGCGACTCGAGCGGGTCGACACAGCTGGCGGCAGTCGGTCTGGAGCGAGCGCGGAGGCGGTCACAATTGATCGCACGCTGACATTCGACAAGCTGACCAACGTGCACTACTCAGGAACGCGACACGAAGAGGACCAGCCGACCCATCTTCTCGTCCAAGACCTCGACATTTGTAGAACGCGCTGCCGGGAGGAGTATCGAAACCCGTGCACGCGGTTCTGTCCCGCGAACGTTTACGAGATGATCGACGTGGATGATGGCTCGGGAGGAAAGCGGCTCCAGATCAATGCATCGAACTGTGTGCATTGCAAGACCTGCGACATCATGGATCCGTACCAGATCATCGATTGGGTGCCGCCCGAGGGTGGGGGCGGACCGAACTACGAAAGCATGTGACGACCCGTTCCCTCACGTTCAGTCAACGTGCCCAGGCAGCCTTCATTGCGGCCGTCAGTCCTCCGCTGATTGGTGCCCTAGGTCGCTCCCTGCGTTGGGAGGTCGAGGGGTACGAACACTACGAGGCGATTCGAGCACAGGGAGACCAGCCGATCTTTGCGTTCTGGCATGGTCGCATCTTGCCGGCAACCTGGTTCTGGCGCGACCGAGACATCGTGGTGATGACGTCTGAAAATTTTGATGGCGAGTGTATTGCCCGGGTCATCCGTCGGTTCGGATACGGTGTCGCCCGTGGGTCCACGTCCCGGCGTGGCGCGAGAGCGCTGGCACAGCTTCGACGAGACATGCGTACGGGTAAGCCGGCGGCGTTGACCCTCGACGGTCCGCGAGGGCCAGCGGGCACGGCGCAGCCGGGCGCCGTGTGGTTGTCGGGACTGACCGGAAATCCGATTCTGCCGTTTCATATCGAGGCGGCACGGTACTGGGCGGCAGATACCTGGGACCGCGCCCAAGTGCCGAAACCATTCAGTCGCGTCGCGGTGGCGATCGGTGAGCCGATGCGAGTCGAGAAGACGGCGACCGATGCCGAACGTGAAGAGGCCAGACTCGCACTCCAGGGAACGCTTGCCCGACTGAGTCTCAGTACCGAAGAGATGTTGGGGGGGGGTTGAGAGCAGGGCGTCAGGAGGCAGTCGGTACTCCTACGGGCGCTTCTGGAAGCAGCGCGAGCCCGCTGATGTTCTGCTGTCTTCTCACTTCTGACCTCTGAGAGAATGGGCTATCCCGTGTCACAAGAAACTGCTGCTACCCCAGCGATGCTGCTCGTCACGTCCGAGCGATTTGCCGACCATCACACGCCGTCGGGTCACCCGGAGCGTCGTGAACGTGCCGTGGTCATGACATCGGTGGCCGAGCAATACAGAAATTCCGGAGGAACGGTCGTCGAGCCCAGTGCGGCCGGGCACGACGCGCTGACGCGGGTGCATGCCGCCGACCACGTCGACCGGATCGCTTCGACCGGTGGCCACCGAGTACAACTGGACGCGGACACGCACGCGTCTCCCGAATCTGACGCCGTCGCCCGTTTGGCGGCGGGCGCGACAATAGCCGCGGTTGATCACGCATTGGACCACAATGGTCGGGCATGTGCGTTCGTTCGTCCTCCGGGACATCACGCCGAGCGCACGCGTGCCATGGGCTTCTGTCTGTTCAACAATGTGGCGGTGGGTGCGGCGCATGCCTTGGCGCGAGGCACGAGCCGGGTCGCGATCGTCGACTACGACGTCCATCATGGCAACGCGACCCAGTGGATGTTCTACGACGATCCGCGGGTCTTGTATGTCTCGACCCATCAGTATCCGTTCTACCCGGGCACCGGAGCTGCGACCGACGTGGGTGTGGAGGCCGGTGCCGGCTTCACCCTGAACGTGCCGCTCGAAGCTGGCGCCGTCGACGCTGACTATGACTGCGTGTTTCAGCAGGCGGTCATACCCGTGCTCGATGCGTTTCACCCAGAGCTCATTCTGCTTTCCGCCGGGTATGACGCGCATACGCGCGACCCGCTGGGTGGCATGCTGGTCTCGACCGCTGGGTACACCCGGATGACGACACGGGTGCAAGCGGCGGCGGACGCTCACTGCGGAGGACGACTAGTGGCCGTGACCGAAGGCGGATACGACCTCACCGCCCTCGAGAACTGCCTGACGGAGACGCTTCGCGTCATGTCGAGGCCGACATCATCACCGGCGCAGACAGACGCCGGCTCGTCTGAACGCGCCGAGGCGGCGCTCAAAATCGTCCGGCTCGCCCAGGCCCCGTTTTGGCCTGGGCTATAATCCAACGACTTATCGAGCCGGTTGTCCGTGCGAGACTACGATCCCAAAATCATCGAGCGGAAGTGGCAGGAACGTTGGCGGGAGACCCGCGCCTTCGAGGTTACCGAGGATCCCGATCGCGAGAAGTTCTACTGCCTAGTGATGTTCGCCTATCCGTCCGGACACGCCCATGTAGGGCATGTGCGGAACTACATGATCGGCGACGTGGTCGCGCGGATGAAGCGGATGCGCGGGTTCAATGTGTTGCATCCGTTCGGGTGGGACGCATTCGGTCTACCGGCAGAAAACGCCGCCATCAAGCACGGTATCCCCCCAGAAACATGGACCCGCGACAACATCGCCCATATGAAGGGGCAGTTGCAACGGCTCGGGATCAGTTACGCATGGGAGCGCGAGCTGGCAACGTGTGATCGCGACTACTACCGGTGGAACCAGTGGCTGTTTCTCAAGATGTACGAGCGAGACCTTGCGTTTCGGCGACGGTCGAACGTCAACTGGTGTCCGTCATGTGGCACGGTGCTCGCCAACGAACAGGTGATCGACGGCGAGTGCTGGAGGTGCGGAACGACGGTCCACGAGCGCGAACTGGAACAGTGGTTCTTGCGGACGACGCATTATTCCCAGCAGTTACTGGATGGCATCGACGGACTTACGGCGTGGCCGGAGAAGGTGCTCACGATGCAGCGCAACTGGATCGGGCGGTCCGAGGGGACCCTCGTGCAGTTTCCGGTGGTGCCGCCTGTTTCCTCGAACACGGATGCTGATGAGGTTGATGGCGAGGCAACCACCGCGCCAACCGAGCGGCTGGATGTCTTTACCACTCGAATAGACACCATTTTCGGAGCCACGTTCGTTCTCCTGGCACCCGAACATCCCTTTGTCGATTCAATAGCCGCGACGAGTTCTGACGCCGATAACCTTCGATTACAGGTCAACCGGTTTCGATCGCTCGACCGCAAGGCTCGGCTGACCGGGCAGATCGAGAAGGAGGGTTTCGACACCGGTCGTCGAGCCGTGAACCAGTTTACGGGTGACACGGTCCCCATCTGGATCGCGAACTTCGTACTTGCCGACTATGGCACCGGCGCCGTCATGGCGGTGCCAGCCCACGACCAGCGCGATTTCGAGTTCGCGAGGAAGTATGGTCTCGACGTCAAGGTCGTCATTCAGCCCGATGGTGCGGCGGCGCTGAGCGGCGACACTCTGGAGGCGGCCTTCTCCGAACCTGGCGTTCTGGTGAGCTCTGGCGAGTTTTCAGGACTACCCAGCACAGAGGCTATCGGAGTCATGGTCCGAGCTGCGGAGGAGCGTGGTGTCGGTCGCGGCAAAGTGCAGTTTCGTCTGAAGGACTGGGGGATCTCACGCCAGCGGTACTGGGGGACGCCGATTCCGATTATTTACTGTGATGTGTGTGGGGCCCAACCGGTCCCCTTCGATGACCTTCCGGTCGAGCTACCGCCAATCAAGGAATTGTCTGGCCGGGGCGATTCGCCACTGGCGCAGGTGCCGGGGTTCGTCAACACGACCTGTCCCCGATGCGGTGGGGCCGCAACCCGTGAGACGGACACGATGGATACCTTTGTCGATTCGTCGTGGTACTTCTATCGATACTGCGATCCGAAGAACAGCACGGCGCCGTTCGACATTGACAAGGCGAAGTACTGGGGACCAGTCGACTTCTACAGCGGTGGCGTCGAGCACGCGATCTTGCACCTCATCTATTCGCGGTTCTTTTGTCGAGTATTTTCCGATCTGGGCTTGGTCTCCCACGACGAGCCGTTTACCCGCCTATTGACCCAGGGGATGGTCCTGCGCCACGGCGTGGTGATGTCGAAGTCCAAGGGCAACGTCGTCGATCCGGATGAGATGCTGGCCCGGTACGGCGCCGATGCGCTGCGTCTTTATGAGATGTTCGTGGCACCACCAGAGAAGGAGATCGAGTGGACCGATACCGGTCTCGAGGGCAGCGCGAGATTTTTGGCCCGCGTGTGGCGGTTGGTCATGTCCATCTTGGACCATACCGATCTCGTCGCCAGCCCGTCGATTGAGGAACTGGCCGCAACGTGTGACGGGGCGGAGCGGGGGCTTCGACGAAAGACGCACGACACGATTCGTCGAGTGTCGTCGGACATCGACCCACGCGTGCACCTCAACACCGCGATCTCGGCGCTCATGGAACTGGTCAACGAACTGTATCTATTTCGCGAGCAGTCAGGCGTCGACGATGTTGCTCGTCCCGAGCGCGTGGCGGTCGTTCGAGAAGCCGTCGAGGCGCTGGTGCTGATGCTGTCACCGTTCACGCCACATCTCTCCGAAGAACTGTGGGAGGCGTTAGGATATCACGAGGGGACAGTCGCCGCGGGCTGGCCGGCGTTCGATCCCTCGGTCGCTCGAGCCGACCACGTGGTAATTCCGGTTCAGGTCAACGGTCGAGTGCGCGCACGAGTGACCGTGAAGGCGGATATCTCCGATGCCGCGCTGGAAGCACGCGCGCTCGACGATGAGGCGGTGCGATCGCATACCGCGGGCAAAGAGGTCAAGCGGGTCATCGTGGTCGCTGGCAAGCTGGTCAACATCGTGGCACCATAGTGACCATGTTGCGCCGACGAGGAGTGCCTCCACAGGCCATCGTGCTCGGCATGCTGCTGGTCTGTGTCTCTGTGCTGAGTTCTGGATGCGGATACACACTGGCCGGGCGCGGGTCGTTTCTTCCTGACTACATCGAGACCATCGGTATTCCGATGTTCGAGAACAACACGACCGCGTTCGAGGTGGAGCAGTTGCTGACACAGGAGGTGCGTCAAGAGTTCATCGGACGTGGCCAGTATCGGGTCGTCGCGGAGACAACGGGAGTGGATGCCGTACTGGAGGGGACAATCGGCAGCATCTCGATCCAGCCGGCGAGCTTCACGGGTGACCAGCAAGTGTCGCGATACATCTTCACGTTGACCGCCCGAATTGTCTTCCGCGATATGACGACCGACAACGTGCTCTGGGAGAATCCGGCGCTCGTGTTTCGTGACGAATACGAGGTTGCATCCGGCGGCGGCAACACGCCAAGTGTCTCAGCATTCTTTGGTCAGCGGTCGAACGCCGTCGAGCGGGTTGCGGTCGATTTTGCCGAGACGGTGGTCAGCTCGATCCTTGAAGCCTTCTAACGCACTACGTTTCCGACGTCAGGTCAATCTGTGGTAACACCCGCCGCTGTTCACACGCAAATCGCATCCGGGACGATCGACCCGCTCTATCTCATTCTGGGTGATGACGAGCATGAGAAGGCAGAGCTGGCGGCCGAGTTCGAGGAAGTCATCGAGGAATGCCTCAGAGCGTTCAACGTGGAACGCTTCCACGGTGGGGATGTACCTCTGTGCGCGATTCTTGACGCGGCCCGGACGTTACCGATGATGGCGCCGCGCCGACTCGTCGTGGCTCTGCGGGCCGAGCGGCTGCTCGAGCCAAAACGAGAGAGCGAGGCGGCCACCCGTGACGTCGATGCGCTGCTGGCCTTTATCCAGCACCCGCCCTCGCATGTCACGTTGGTGTTGGTAGCAGGACTGCTCGACGAACGCCGTCGGGTCACGAAGCGCTTGCTCGCGAAAGCGACGGTCGTGCGGTGCGGCGCACTGGAGACGGTTCGCGACGTGCAGCGCTGGATCCGATCACGCATGAAGGCTGAGGGACGGAATATCTCGTCCGATGCCGTGAGTGTGCTGAGCGAGCGGGTCGGTCCAGACATCGTGCGTTTACGTGATGCCGTCGAGCGGCTCCTCCTATTCGCGGCCGATGAGTCAGAAATTTCAACGAGTGACGTGACCGCGGTGGTCGCACCGGCGGTCGCCCAGCATGACTGGGCGGTGGCGCGGGCTATCGAGCACGGGGCCACCGATGTGGCGCTCCGAGAGCTGGGACTGACGCTCGAAAGCGGGGCGGTGCCCTACATGGTTCTCGGCCAGCTGGCCTGGGTGGCGCGGAGTCGGGTGCCGGCCGCACGAACGGTGGCCGCCATCGAGGCGGTGTTCCGGACCGACCGCGCGCTCAAGCAGTCCGGAGGCGAACCGAGGGTGCTGCTGGAGCGCCTGGTCGTGGATCTGTGTGGAGTGGGAGCACCGACGGTCTCACGCCGCCGCTGAGATCTTCTGCAGACGTCGGGTCAGTCTGGACTTGTAGCGTGCGGCCGCATTGGCGTGTATGACGCCTTTGGTGACCAGCTTGTCGAGGAGGCGTACCGTAGTTCGCAAGGCTTCCTTCGCGGCGGAGGTGTTGCCACCGTCAATCGCCGCCCGCACCGCTCGGAGGGCGCGCCTGGCTCGGCTTCGCTGGTCCCGATTGTGAGCCCGTCGGGTGACGCTTTGTTTGTGGGCCTTGACTGCAGATTTGTGGTTCGGCACGAGAGGTCCTGTCCTTAGCTGTAACGACGGCCACCTTCCTGGCAGCCTACTCCAACTCATTATTTTACACGAACCGATGGCTCGTGTCCCGAGGCCGAGTCAGTAGCCCCTCTTGAGCTTCCGGAGCGCGCGGCGGTCCCGGTGGTCAGGTGTCGCACGGTGTTTTGTCTGCGAGCCGGGAACGGGACCGGCCCGTCTCAGCAGCTCTCGAAGCTTCTGCTCCTCGGCGGTCGGTGGCGGGGTGATGTCGACATAGAGCTCCCGAGCCCGGGCCTTCGGGATGTGGGTATCCGCCAGCCCGGTGACGGATAGATGCTTCTTCCGGTCACGAGTTATCGTAATCTCGAGCTTGTCTCCTAGGTGGATCGCTTGATGTGACTTTCCGCGGTGCCCGTTGAGAAAGACCTTTCCGCCCTTGCAGGCCCGCTGGGCCTCCGATCGGGTCTTGAAGACACAGGCGACATCCAGCCAGACATCAAGACGGAGTACATCACCGGTCATGAGGGCAGTGCACTAGCGTCCCGAGGTGGCAACGTCGAACTCACCCGAGACACCGGGGAAAGGTTGCTATACACGGCACTCGGCACCCGCCGACGGTCTCATAGGTCTTGTAGATCGTGAAGCCCTCGGTATCGCGGTGTGTCCACGTCGACCGCTTGCTCCGAGCTTTCTGAGATAGGCAAGTGTCTCCAAGTATGGCGAACCTATTACCGTAACGGCTCACCGTCCCGGTGCCGGAATTGTAGGCGGCCAACGCCAGAGTATCGTCGCCGTCATACCGGTCCAAGAGTTGTCGTAGGCAGGTGACACCACCCCGCACGTTCTCACTCGGATCGAGTGGGTCAACGACGCCAAGCTCGCTTGCGGCCTCCGGTATCAACTGCATGAGGCCCATGGCTCAGACCGGGGAGCGAGCGCGCGGATCCAACCCTGACTCGACCTGGATCGGTGTGCGCACGAGGTCGAGGTCGGCGCGAATGCCGTGCTGTGTCGTGTGGTGTCTGATCAGTGTGTCGTATTGCCCAGCCTCTTCCACCCTAGTCACCGGCCGCGTCGTGCGGATCTGTGTCGTACCCGGAACACTGACGGTCGTGATCTCGTGAGACGGCGGGCGGTCTGACACGACAAACGCGCCGTCCGCAGCTCGCCAGCTGTAGATCTGTGCGTCGGCTTCGGCCACCGGCATGAGCATGGCCACGAGTGCGATGAGCACCGCGGCTGTGCGCCGGGAGGACATCAGCGTCATGACGGCGACCTCTCGGTCAGCATCCTGCGCATCACGTTTCGACTTTCGGAAAACAACTCGTCGATCTTATCGGGCGTTCGCCCGCCGGCCTCCGCAAAGTCGGGTCGCCCTCCGCCATTTCCGCCGATGATGGGCGCCAGTGCCTTGACCATCTGGCCGGCGTGGATACGGCCTGCCAGGTCCTTGGTAACCGACACGAGCAGGACCACTTTTCCTGCGCCGGAAGAGGCCAGAACGACGACGCCAGTAACCAGACGGTCTCGGATCGAGTCGGCCAGGGCCCGGAGTGCTGGCTTGTCAAGACCCCTGACCTGTCGAGTCACGATCTTGATCCCCTCGATCTCACTTGTGTCACCCGCGTCGCCACCGGCATGTCCGCTCATGGCGGCCTGAACCTTGAGCTGCTCGACTTTTTTGCCGAGCTGTCTGGTCTGGGTCTGCAATCGCTGCACCGCATCGACCGCATGGTCGGCCGGCACGGAGAGCTGTTCCAGTAGGTGGTCTAGGATCGCCCGACGAGTCTGGAGATAGTTGACCGCCCCGTCACCCGTGAGGGCTTCGATCCGGCGTACACCCGCCGCCACTCCGCCTTCCTGGGTAATTACAAACAGTCCGATGTTGCCGGTCGCTTGACAGTGGGTCCCGCCACACAGTTCCATCGAGACGTCTGGAACGGAAACGACTCGGACGCGGTCACCGTACTTCTCGCCAAAGAGAGCCATTGCTCCTTCGGCAACGGCGTCAGCCGTTTGTCGGACATCGGTTTGGACCTCCAGATTGGCGTAGACCTGTTGATTCACTTGCCGCTCGATCTCCGCGAGCTGGTCCGGCTTTACCGACTGTGCGTGCGCAAAGTCGAAGCGAAGTCGGTCTGGGGCCACGAGTGATCCAGCTTGCGTCACATGAGTCCCGAGCACGGTGCGGAGGGTCGCGTGGAGGAGATGGGTTGCCGTATGGTTACGACAGGTGGCGTTGCGGGCCGACTGGTTAATGTCTGCCGTCACGACATCGCCGGTCTGGAGGCACCCCGACTCGAGTCGCACCGAGTGAACTCGCGGTCCAGAGGGGATCGGACGACCCATCGCGACCACCGTGGCGCTACTGGTCGCGCTGGTCAGTCGGCCGGTATCGGAGACCTGGCCGCCGGCTTCGACGTAAAAGGGTGTGCGTTCGAGCATCACATATCCGGATACCCCTTCGCCCAACTCGTCGACCGGCCCACCTTCGGCATTGAACAACGCCAGCACGTGGGTATCGGCGACCTGAAGCGTGGCGTATCCCTCGAAGTGATCGGGGGTGTCGCTGAGCGACCGCTGGGTGTCATCGGACAGGTAGACGCAATCGCGGGTGGCAGCCGTCGAGAAGTTCTGGCTTGCTCGTGATTTGGCGCGCTGTGCTTCCATGGCCTGTTCGAAGACCGGCCGGTCAACCACCAGACTGCGCTCGGTGGCGATGTCCTCGATGAAATCGAGCGGTAATCCATAGGTGTCATACAGTCGAAAGACCTCGGAACCGTCGATCGTCCCGGTCCCGGCTCGCGCGCGACTCAGAATGGTCTCGAGACGGGGCAGTCCGTCGTTGAGTACCGCGTCAAAGCGCTCCTCCTCGTCCTGAACGACCTGGACAACAGAATCGCGTGCACCCCGAAGCTCAGGATACGCGGCGTGCATCTCATCGACTACTGTGTCAACGAGTCGGTACAGAAACGGTTCCGTCATACCGAGCTTCTTGCCGTGCCGCATGGCGCGTCGCATGATCTTCCGGAGCACGTATCCTCGCCACTCGTTCGACGGCAGCACGCCATCGGCGACCAGAAACGTCATCGCGCGCATATGGTCAGCCACGACCCGCATCGACGTGTCGCTCGCATCGGTCGCCGAAGGGTTGCCCAGGGGGCCATAGGTGGTTCCCGCCACATCACCGATCCGTCTCAGTAGCGGAGAGAACAGGTCCGTATCGTAGTTGGAGAGCGCGCCCTGGAGGACTGCCACAATCCGTTCGAGCCCCATCCCGGTATCGATCGACGGGGCGGCGAGCGGCGCGAACGTCCCGTCGATCTGCCGATTGAACTCCATGAACACGTTGTTCCAGATCTCGACGTAGCGGTCGCAGTTGCAGTCCACGCCGCGACAGCTGCGCTCGGCACACGGCAGATGATCGCCGCGGTGGTAATGAATCTCCGAGCATCGGCCACACGGACCCGTGTCACCCATCGCCCAGAAGTTTTCGGAGAGTCCGAACTCGACGATCCGTTTGCGGGGGACCAGACCGTCCCAGGCCTCGTATGCGTCATCGTCTCGCGGGATACCGGCCTCGCCCTTGAACACCGTGGCGTAGAGTCGGTCCGCCGGGATGCCCCAGACATCGGTCAGCAGCTCCCAGGCGAACTGGATCGCCTCGACCTTGAAGTAATCACCAAACGAAAAATTTCCGAGCATCTCGAAGAACGTGTGATGTCGCTGTGACGGTCCGACATTGTTGAGGTCGTTGTGCTTGCCGCTGACACGCATGCACTTTTGCGATGTGGTCGCGCGCTGATACTCGCGCCGTTCCTGGCCGAGGAACGTGTCCTTGAATTGATTCATGCCGGCATTAGTGAACAGGAGGGTCGGGTCGTCGCCCAGCACCAGTGGCGAGCTGGCGACGATCCTGTGGCCGTTGCGCTCGAAGTATTGAAGAAAGCTCTGCCTGATCTCTGCCGATGTCATTGCTGATTTACCTTTGCACACTCGCAGATGGCGGTCGTTCAGTCTCTATTCGTCATCGGCGCGCACCGTAGACGACGTCCTGGCCTTCAGCGCCGCCACGACAGCACTGCCTTCGAATCCCTGACGGAGCAGGGCGCCGTATAGTCTACGAAACTGAGCCCGGGTCTCGATCTGCCCAGCGAGTCGACGGCTGAGGACTCGCCCCAGAAGTGCCGTGTCGCTGAGGCCGGCATAGGCTGCATCGACCGCGCTTTTCGCGTCGTTCGTGTCGACCCCGAGTTCGCCAAGTTCTCGCAGTGTGCGCCGTCGTCCCCGCGACTTGATCTCGGCGGCGTGCCGAGCGTAAGCGGCCGCGGCCCGCCGGTTGTCGACGGCACCGTCCTGACAGAGCCGGTGAACGGTGTTGTCAGCGCTGTCTGGGGCGAATCCCTGACGAATTAGACGCGCTCGAACTTGAGCGGCAAACAGCTCTCGCCCGGCCACCATACGAAGACCGGTCAGATACGGGTCGGTCGGGGAGCGAAGCGCCACGCTACCCGCGGGCGGGCGCGGCGGCTTCAGCTGTCTTCTCGGATGCGGCACTCGGGTAGACGTAGGTGAGCCACGCGTGAATATCGGGTTCTCGGCCGTGAACGATGTCGAAGAAACGCCGTTGGATGGCTTCGGTGATCGGTCCCCGACTGCCGGTCCCGACCGTGATCCTGTCCACGGAGCGGATCGGCGTGATCTCCGCCGCGGTTCCCGTGAAAAACACTTCATCGGAGATATACAACGCTTCTCGAGGCTGTAGCTCTTCGCGAACAGGAATACCGAGGTCACCGGCGAGGGTGATGACACAGTCGCGAGTAATACCGGCGAGCGCCGAGCTGGCGAGCGGCGGGGTGGTAAGCATTCCGTCGCGCACAAGAAACAAGTTCTGTCCACTGCCTTCGCTCAGGAACCCCGCGGGGTCGAGTGCGATGCCTTCGGCGTAGTCGTTGACGACCGATTCCATCTTGATTAACTGCGAGTTCGCGTAGTTGGCGGTTGACTTGGCACTCGAGGGGAACCGGTTTGGCGCGCCACGTCCCCAGGAGCTTACCTGCACATCGACCCCATGTTCGAGGGAATTCTCTCCAAGATAGGCGCCCCACTCCCAGACCATGATGACCGCGTCGACGGGGCAGGAGAACGGGTTAACACCCAGCGTCTCATACCCTCGATACAGCAGTGGGCGGATGTAGCATTCCTTGTAGTGGTTATGCCGGATGGTATCTAGCACGGCGGTCTCGAAATCATCGGCGCTGATGTCATAGGCCATGCGATAGATCTTGGCCGAGTCGTAGAGACGCCGGATATGCATGTCGAGTCGGAAGCAGGCTGAGCCGTTTGCGGTGTCGTAGCACCGCGCGCCCTCGAAGACGCCGCTACCATAGTGGACAACGTGAGCACCGACATGGATCTTGGCGTCGGCCCAATCCACGAAAATGCCGTTCATCCAGATCTTGCCGGATCCAAAGCTCATGATCGCAGTTTACATCACTGGATCTCGCTGCAAAAGGGGCAGCGGTCTGCGCGAGCGTGCAACGGTTTGTGGCAGTGCCAGCAAAACCCGGCTTCCGGCGTCACTCGCGCCCGAAGTCGGCTCTGGATGGTCCGGGCCCTCCGGCCATCGTCTGCGCCTCTAGCGACGACAGCCTGGCCCACGGTCTGAGGGGTGAGTGCTCCAGTTCCCGCGGTGGTCGGCGACACCTCGAGGTCGTGCAGCAGATCGCTGGCGTGTTGATATCGATTCCCAAGATCCGGATCCATCGCTTTCAGTACGATGTCGTTGAACGCCTTGGGGATCGACGGCTTGCGTAGCCGCGGCGGACTCAACAGCTCGCCGCGCCGCAGCCGGCCAAGGTCACCCGGTGCGGGGGCGTCGTAGGGCAAGGTGCCGGTGAGCATCTGATACATCATCACGCCGAACGAGTAGAGGTCAGAAGCAAAGACTGCCTTTCCATCGAACTGTTCTGGCGCCATATACGGTGGACTCCCGATGACCGTGGTGCCGTGTGCCGCGATCTCCAGAAACCGAGACGTGCCGAAGTCTGCGACCTTCAGCACACCTGAATCGGCGACCAGAACGTTGGGCGGACGGAGGTCGCGGTGGATGACACCCTGTCGATGGGCATGGTCCACCGCCTGGCCGATCTGGAGGGCGTAGTCGAGCGCCACATTGGGGTCGAGTCCACCGCGCTCCGTGATGACATCGTCGAGGGTGTGTCCCTCGACGTACTCCATCACGATAAAGAAAACGTTCTCTTGCTTCTCGGCGGTCGTGATCGAGACGATGTTCGGGTGGTCAAGCGCTGCCAGAAGGCGGGGTTCCCTGAGCAGCTCGCTGAAGTTGAGGTTCTGCTTGTGCGGAACCTTGACGGCGACATCCTTGTCGATCCAGGTGTCGCGGGCCAGATAGACCGCACCAAAACCACCACTACCGAGTGGCGCGACGATCTTGTACTTGCCGAGCGTCTGACCACGAAACAGCATCGAGTAGTGTCAGTATAGGACAGTCACGCCGGAGGTCGACTTCGAGACCTGCCCGACAGCGAACCCCTATAGTTCTCCCCAGACGTAGAGCAGGACCGCGATCGCGGTGACCGGGGCGGTGTGTGCCCGAAGCGTGAGCGAGCCAAGCGTGAGTGCTCCCCATCCTTCGGCGTCAGCCTGGTTCAGCTCGTCCTCGGACCACCCATCCTCGGGGTCGATGGTCAGCATGGCGCGCTGTGGGTTCGGTCGGGTCGTCAATAGGTCGATCCGATCGGATGGTAGTCCGGTGGACGGCTCGACCAGCATCAGTCAGAGCCCGTCACGACTCTCTGAAAGATGCCGATCGAGCGACATCGGCGTCTCAATCAC
>Ga0310123_10001927_pt1 | contig 16803 bp, 13 predicted proteins | sample CB6_AW_1057_MG_FD_203505 | JGI IMG/M metagenome (GOLD analysis project Ga0310123, IMG submission 203505) | Marine microbial communities from Western Arctic Ocean, Canada - CB6_AW_1057 | ecosystem: Environmental > Aquatic > Marine > Oceanic | place: Canada: Western Arctic Ocean | collected... | reverse complement strand
AACCAGCTCGATCTCCGGCAGGATGATCTCGGTGAAGCCGGTCCGCTTGGAGGTCTTGATCCCGCGTCCGCCGCGGGAGGTGATGGTGTACTTGGTTTGTCCGAATCCGACCACCTTGTCATTGGTGTTTCGGATTTTCAGCGAGTCGCCCGGTCGTGTCAGTTGGCGTGCTCCGAGTACTTCGTCACCGGCATCCAGCCGGATGCCTCGCACGCCCTTGCCGGGTCCGGCCAGCACGGGGACATCCTTGATGGCGAAGTGCACCAGCCGTGCGTCTCGAGAGACGACGAACAGGGTTATCCCCGAGGTCACCAGTCCGGCGTAGGCGACCCGGTCACCGGAATTGAGTCGACAGTAGCGGCGGCCGTTGCGTGTCGAGGGGGTCCGGAAGGTGCTGTAGCTGTAGCGGAGCACCTGGCCCTGGGCGGTGACGACCAGCAGGTAGGGTGCCGGAGTCGCTTCGCGGCGGACCGGTGAGTCTTTGGGCACAAACCGGCAGTCGGTGGTCAGGACCTCGACCACGCCGACTCCGTCGCCGAGCTTGACGTGTTTGGAGAGCGGGTCGCCGTATCCCGAGGAGGGGGGCAGGCCGTCGATGGGCAGCGTGTAGGCGGTGCCGTCGCTGGTGAGGATGACGGCCGAGTCGAGCGTGCTGCCGGGTACGACGGCCAGCACGCTGTCTCCGTCACGGACCCGTGTCGATTCGATCTTCGCCAGGCGACCGACTCGCTTGATCCAGCCGTCACGAGTCACCACCACGTTGGTGTTCTCGCGGACGATGTACGCCTGGGCATCGAACTCGACGACTTCATCGGGCGAGCCCAGCGACGTCTTCCGCTTGTCGGCGAATTCGGAGGCGAGTGCCTTGAGTTCAGCTTTGACGATCTCCCAGAGTTTCCCGGGCGAGCCGAGCAGAGACTCGATCCGGTCCGCCTCGGCTCGCTTCTCCTGCAACTCCTCACGGATCTCGTTGATCTCGAGCTTGCTGATCTTGTAGAGCATCATCTCGAGAATCGCGTTGGTCTGGATCTCATCGAGCGGGAAGGCCCGCAGCAGTTTTTTTGCGGCGTCGGCTTTTCCGTTGCTCGAGCGGATCAGTGTCAGGGCCTTGTCGAGGCCATCGAAGAGGATCTCGAAGCCCTCGAGAATGTGGATGCGTTTTCGGAGTTGTTCGAGTTGAAATTCGAAGCGTCGCCTGACGGTGTCGAAGCGGAACGTGTTGAAGTGGTTGAGCATTTCGCCGAGTCCGACTCGGCGTGGCACCAGCGAATCGCCCTGGTCGGGGACCAGCGCGGTGGCGTTGTAGGAGACGTTTTGTTCCAGCGCGGTGTGCTTGAACAGGTAGGCCATCACCGCATCGGGATCGGCTTCGGCCTTGGTCTCGAGCACGATCTTCAACCCTTCTTCGCTCGAGGTTTCATCAACCAGGTCGGTCAACTGGGGCAGCTTGCGGTCGGCGATCAGCAGTCCGATTTCGGATTTCAATGCGTCGGTGGCGACTCCGTAGGGGACCGAGTGAATCACGATTCGCCTGGGCGAGCCGCGTCGCCGCCCCGATTCGGCCTTCCATTCGCCTCGAACCTTGATCGACCCCTTGCCGGTGCTGTAGGCGGTTCGCAGTGACGTCTTGTCGGTGACGATGCGACCTCCCAACGGGAAGTCGGGTCCCTTGATGTAGGTCATCAACTTGCCGGATGTGGCCTTGGGGTTGTCGACCAGGTGCACGCAGGCCCTGATCACCTCGCCGAGGTTGTGCGGCGGGATGCTGGTGGCCATGCCGACGGCGATGCCCTGGGTGCCGTTGACCAGCAGGTTGGGGAAGCGGGCCGGCAGCACGATGGGTTCGGAGCGGGTGGCATCGTAATTCAGCCGCGTGTCGACGGTGTGGTAGCGGAGTTCGGACATCAGCTGTTCGGCGATCGCCGTGAGCCGGGCCTCGGTGTAGCGGGCCGCGGCGGCTCCCATGCCCATCACCGAGCCGAAGTTGCCCTGGCCGTTGATCAGGGGGTAGCGAAGCGTGAAGTCCTGGGCCATCCGCACCAGGGCCTCGTAGACGGCCATCTCCCCGTGGGGATGGTAGTTGCCGGTGGTGTCGCCGCAGATCTTCATCGACTTCCGCGGCTTGGCGGTGGCCGAGAGATGCAGGTCGTAGTGCATCGCGTAGAGGATGCGACGCTGGACCGGCTTGAGCCCGTCGCGGACGTCGGGCAGGGCGCGGGACTGGATCACCGAGAGGGCGTAGTTGAGGTATCGGCGGCGAGTCTCCTGGCTGATCGAAACGTACTCGATCCGCGAGTCACTCTCACCTCGCTCCGCAACGGTCCCGCTGGCCTTCTTCGTCCCGCTGGCCTTCTGCGACCCCGAGGCCGACGATTTCGACGAGCGGCCCTTTCCGTTGGTCCCCTTGCCCGCCAATCCTGTCTCCTTGGTCCTGGGTCGCCGGCATCACGCCGAGTCGCTGCGTGCAAGACGCCGGCCCGCTGATCCTCACACCCCGACCCCATCGACCGGTGGCACTCGGTGAGCACACGCGGGTGTTAGATTGTAGGGATTCTGTCGATTTTACAAGACCAATCGATTGCAGCGGTCGCTCGTGTCGTAACGCTGGGGCAGTCCGTAGCGGCGATGTAAACCGTTGTCAGATAGCAAGTTATCACTCGGCATCTGAAACGGTGCAAAACAACCAGATCGGTTCATCCGGCCAATCGGTACAGGCCGAAGCGAACCGTGACACAGCCTGACTCTCTGCGGCGATCGGCGTCGGTGGGGGGTGAGGTCGAAGCGAGTCCTGGGCTCGAGAGGCGATCCGGGCGACTCGATCCACCAAGTTGCGACCAGGGAGCCAAGGCATGCCGGCCACGCGGACCAACTGCAGCAGTTCAACGGGTAAGAGGTGGACGACGGGCCTGGTGGCATTGATCGCGGTCGTGCTGACCTCGATCGCGTTTCCAGCAACCCGCGCCGACGAGCCGAAGGCTCGGAAATCGGCCGTGGCCGGTTGGTGGCACACTCAGACCCGAAAGTTCCTGAACCGTCGCAAGGCGACCTCCAAGCCGGCCCCATCGCGTCGCCAGGCGGCACCGACGAAGACTCCCACGGTGGTCACGCGACCGGCCGCGGTTCCCCAGACGAGGCCGCTGGTGAGGCCGGCGGTACGGCCGCTGCCGCCTCGAGCGATTCGCCAGGTGGCGGCCCAGTCTCCGCGGGTCCCGGCCAACCAGCCGCCGGCGGCACCGACGACGGCCGGCTACGCGAGACTCAACGCGCCGTTGTACCCCTCTCCGGTACAGAACATTCCCCACCAGGTCGGCGGCGTGGTGATCACCAACCCGGCCCTGGCGCCTCACGAAATGCTCTACGAGCACGAGTACCGCGGTCTGTACCCGCCGTTCTACTACAAGGTCAAGGGCTGGTGGGTCTGGACGCCGTTCGGGGTCGAGTCGCACGACAGGTGGGAGTTGACTGGTACCGAGGTGCGGGTCCGCTACCGCAACACCTCGAACATCCTCCGCAAGATCACCGACCCGTTCATCGAACCGTTCATCGACTGACCCGCCCTCGAGCCCAACCGGCTCGTTTCCTGCAAGTTCGAGACAAGACCATGAACCTGACACGACTGATGATCAGAACCGCCGCCTGCCTGGTCCCGCTCTCGTTGGTACTCATCTGCGTGGTCACGCCGATGGTGCTGCCGGCCCAGGACGTCACCGCGACTCAGCCAGCCGAGCCGGTAGCCGAGCCGGCCTTCGAGCCGGCCTTCGAGCCGGTAGCCGAGGCGGCTGCAGCGGGCGAGGTACGGATCACTGACGTCAGCGAGCCACCGGCGGCGTTGCTCGAGGCTCCGGCTCTCGACCCTGGTGTTGATGCTGACGACTTCGAAGCGGACTTTTTGGATGAGGCTGGGGAGGTGACTGTGTCGGACCTGTGGTCGGCTCATTCCCAGCACTTCGTGGCCCGCAACCGTCAGCAGAGCGAATTGCTGGCCAACTGGATGTACGACCGCCTGGGTCTGTACACCCCGGCCAGTGTCCACACCGCGCCGATCGGGACCTACCAGATGATCTACCCGGTCAACCCCAGCTACAACGATCCTCGCGACGCCCGGATCTACGGTGCCCAGGGAGCGGGAATCCCGATCGTGGTGCCGTTGGCTCCCAATGTTCGCTCGACTTACAACTACGGCAGCGGTCTGCCCGGCAGCCGCCTGACCCCGGTCTCGGTGCCTCGCTAGTAGGAGCGACCGACCAGGCCAGACTCACCAGGCCAGACTCACCAGGCCAGACTTTTCATGGCCGGATTCACAAGGCAGGAACGATGCGACGAGAGATCCCGATGCTGGCGGTGTGCGTGAGTGGTCTGTTGTTGGTACTCGGCGCGGGTCTGCGAGCCGGCGAGCCGGCGATCGAGCCGGGGGTGATTCCGACGATGACCGGTTCGGAGGTCCTGGAGGACACCGGTTACGCTCGGATTTCACGCCGCGACTGGACGCCTCCAACGAGCATTCCGCTGGGGCGGTCGCCTCTGGTCTATTCCAGGATGTACCCCGACAAGTTCTACGGTCAGCACGGCCCGGCGGCCTCGGGTCCGGTACGGCGATATCCGATCATCGCGATGCCGACGGACACCAGCCAGTTGGGTTACTACTACCGCCATGTTCCTCAGTGGCAACCTCGCCCCGACATGCTGCCGCCGATTCCTCGGCCCTCGAGATGGCACACCCGACCGGTCCCGCCCTCGCAGCGGGTCCATGGCCCGGTGCTCCAGGCCCCGGCGAGTCCCGCCGCGCAGGCTCTGCGGGGTCCGGCCACGCTTCGCTGAGGGCCGCGAGGTGCTGAGCCGCGTGGGCAAGACTCTGGACGGTCAGGTCCGGTCTTGTCTGGTTTGGGCGTGGGCCATGTCACCGATTCGGCTGTTTGCGGCGTGAGGGGAGTTGTTGGGCGAGTCGTTTGAGTTCGGCGCTCACCGCATCGGTTCCTCCGTCGGGGTACAGCAGCTGCGTGACGGCCAGCAGTTGACGGCATTTCTTGATCTGGCCGTTTTTTTGCAGAGTCTTGAGGGTCTGGAGCCGGACGGACATCCAGTCGTCGCTTCCGGCCCGCAGCATGCCTTCGGCGAGGAGCCAGTCGGTGACGGCGATCTTGAGTTGATCGGCGGTCCCGATCGCGACGCGGATTTTGGCCAGCCGGGCTCTCAGTCGCCAGTCCCTGGGCGATTTCTTGACGAGATCCTGGTAGAGCGAGGCGGCCCGCAGCGGCAGTCCGGCGGCGACGTAGGCCTGTGCCATGCAGCGATCCAGCCTTCTGAGGTCTTCGGGTCGCAGCGACTTGCGTAGTGGTTCGAGGGTCTGGGCGGCCTGCAGTTGCAGTTCGCCGAGCCGTCTGCGGTCGGTGGGCCGAGTGGTCACGGCGACGCGGTCGAGTCCATCGAGCAGTGCCAGCAGGTCAGCGGGTCGTCCGGCGAAGTTGGCGATCAGTCCGCGGGCGTCATCGAGCCGACCCTGTCCGGCCAGCGAGAGCACACGGAGTTGTCGGGCCGAGTCCCTGAGTGCGACGGCCCGGGGATCGGGCGATCTGCCGGTCACCTCGGGGCCGCGAGTGAGCACCAGCTCCAGCAAGTGATCGACTCGACGGTAGTCGGGTCGAGTCGGTTGCAGGCCCAGGCGGGCCAGGCTGATCACCAGGGCGGCCTGGTCGGGCGACCACCTCAGCGGCGGACCGGGCAGTTGAGTTACCAGTTGATCGAGCGAGGAGATGGCGAGTTCGATGTGTTTGTGGCGGTCCGGGTCAGCCGGGTCCCTCCCCGCCGCCTCCGCCTCGAAACTTTCACCCACCAACCGCCTGGCGGCATCACAGCGGGCGTGGGACCTGGGGATTTCCAACCAGAGTGCTCGAGCCCGGTCGGCGTGCTGTTGCTGGTGCGTGAGTGCGGCCAGGAGCCAGGTGGCTTCGGCGGTCGTGTTGTGCCTCGGGTAGCGGGTCCTGTGTCGAGCCAGGGCCTGGCGGTAGGCTTTGCGGCGAGCCGGGGTGGTCTGTTTCCGGTCGACCTGTCCCAGGCACCAGGCCCACAGCAGGTGTGCCGAGGCGGCTTTCGGGTGAGCCGGTTGCTGGTCGACGACGGCTCGGAACGACACTGACGCCTGGAGGTAGCGTTGGACTTTGACCATCACCGAGCCACGGGTGAAGGCCAGGTCGCCGGCGAGTTCGGGTTGTCCGTTTTTCAGAGCGTTGCGGATCACCGCGGCAAACTCCTTGAGTGCTTCGTCGTCTCTGCCGGCCTGGTACAGCGAAATGGCCCGGTGTCGGCCGTGTGCCAGTTCCGGACCCAGCCGCTTGATGGCAACCAGCAGCTCACGGTCACTCTGGGCGCGGGTTCTCCAGTACGCATCGGGGACCTCGATCGCCCGTTCTGATGCGACTAGCCAGCGGGCCCACAGGTCCTGGGCCCTGGGAGTCCCGGGGACGGCGGACTGCCAGAGTTGTCTGCGACTGGCCTGGGCCAGGAAGAGCAACTCGTCGGAAGGTGGCGGCGGTCGGGCCAGCCGATCCTGGATCAGCTGCCAGGCCAATCCGGGTTGCTGGTCGTCGAGTTCGACCCACAGGCGTTCGGCGAGCAGTCCGTCGTCGTCTTCGAATCGGGCCGAGACGAGGAGTTTGCGGGCGCGGGTCAGGTCGTGTTGCTGGCGGGCGACCTGAGCCTGGAGTCGGGTGCGTGCCTGCCTGAGTTCCTGGCCGAGGCCACCGGGCGACATTCTCTTGAGCGTTTCACCGGCGGCGATCAGGTCCGCGGCGCGATCGGGTGTCCCCGGGGTCATCATCCGCACGCGGTCGAGGTGGGCCAGGGCGAGTCGCCAGCGGGACGTGGCCAGCAGCAGTTGGCGGCGTCGGGTATCCAGGGTGCCGGGGTTTTCGAGTCGTTTCTGCAGGGGTGCGAGTCGATCGATGCCCTGCTGCAGCATCTGCAGGGCCTGGCCCCGTCGATCTCGATCCAGCGGCGCGAGGTCTGCCAGCCGGGCGAGGTATCCGCCGTGGGCCAGCGGGATCAGCGCCGCCTGCACCCTCACCCTCAGCGCTTCGGGGTGCCTGGGGTGTGAGGTGCTGAACGTATCGAGGACACCCTGGGCCCGCTCAAAGAGGTCGCGTTGCTGCGTGCCTGCGGTGACCTGGGCGTGCTGCAGGTGTGTTCTCGAGAGTTGCAGGGTCCATTCGAGGCGAGTGTCGGGGTCGAGATCCTTGCGGGCGAGTTCTTCGAAGCAGGCACTTTCGGCGAGACTGAACAGGCCTCGTTGCCTGAGCCCGTCGAAGTAGCGGTCTCGCAGAGACGCGTCGCTGGCCATCGCTCCGGGAACCGGGCAGGCAGTGAGTGCCAGGAGTGCCAGGAGTGCCGGGAGCGGGTCGGGGGTGATGCGGTTTCTTGCCATGAGGACGTCTTGTGGGCGACCTTACGGCATGCGGGCTTCGGCAGGCAAGAGAGCGTTGCCCGGCGTTCGGTTTACTCGGCGTCGTCCTCGTCGGCGAGTTCCTCGAGCCCGAAATCAGCCAGGTCGAGTTGTCGCAGCGGGGACTGCGAGGCGTCGTCCTTGAGTTTCCTGAGCACGAACGACTTGTGGTTGGCTACGGCCTGTTCACTGATTCCCAGGTGGGTGGCCACGTCCTTGTTTCTCCAGCCGAGCACCAGCAGCAGCTCGATGCACTGGAGTCGTTCCAGTTGTCCGGTGTCGAGCCATTCCTGGACCAGCAGTCCGAGCAAGTCGGCGAGCAGTTCGGACTCGGCATCTCGACCTTCACGGCTGCGCATCAGGCTCGAGGCTGCTCGTGCCGACCCGGCCGGTTCGAACCCGCTGCCGCTGGCATCTGGGGGCAACAGGGGCAGCGTGGGCCGTCGTCCCTGTCGGCGGAGCACGTCGGTGAGCTTGTGGGCGGCGATCGAGAACAGGAAGCTCTCGAGCCGTGTCCGGTTCGAGTCATAATTGGGCAGGCTGGTCAGGAACCCCATCAGGGTTTCCTGCACGACATCTTCGCTGGTGGTGCGGTTGCCGATTCGGCTCTGGACAAACGCCAGCAGCCGTCCCTCGTAGCGGGCAATCAGTTCTTCCCAGGCTTCGGATCCGCCTTCACGAACCCGTGCGACCAGCAGCAGCTCGGCGTCATCGCTCATGTGGGGATTATGAGTTGCCAGGCGGCGGTGGGCCAGCCTGCGAATCAGGCCGACAGCAGGGTCGAGGCGACGAGTCCGGCGGCGGCGACGACGGCGACGGAGGCCAGTTGCAGCTTGCCGCGGTGTGTGCCACGTGAGGCGATGTCGAGCCGGAGGTAGAGGTGGGTGGTGACGATCAGCAGGCATAGCAGCCCGGTGATCGTGCCGATCGTCTTCAGACGATTCGCCCCGACGCTTTGCTTCCAGTACCCCGACGCCCAGTTCCGGCTGGCGTCCGAGACTTCCAGTCGCACGACGCAGTGGTACATTTCGCTCGAGGGTGCCAGCGAGCTGAGCTTGTAGGGTCGTGTTGAGGTGATCTCGTTGGTGATGAACTTCTGCTGGTCGAGCGCCTCGCCGCTGAGTTCCCAGTCACCGGCCTGGCCGTAGACGCGTTCGACTTCGTACTTGAGTCGCAGGGCGGCCAGTTGGAGTGCTTCCTGCCGGGCCTCCTTCGCGGTCGCATGCGGTTTGCTGGCGATGGGAGTCAGCACGAGGGTTCGCCCCGAGTCGTCCTGTTCGGTCAGCGACTGGCTGGTCCAGCTGTGACCGGTGATGCTGGGCAAGGTGTTGGGCCGGTTCGGTTGCGAGAGGATGGCCGGGGCCTGAGGTGGTTCGAGCGAGGGGCTGGCCTGCGTGGCCACGGCGATCACGATGGCCGCCGCGGGCACGAACCACGCCGCGGGCACGGTGGTTCGCAGCAGGGTCCGCAGGTCGCTGCTGCCGCGTCGGCCTGCCCAGGCGACCCGGATGGCGATCGCGGCGGCCAGGACCAGCAGCGAGATGACCCAGGTCGCGACGTGTTCGACGCTGCCGGCAGCTCCGAGGCCGGTGGCGATTCCCGGCAGGCTAGGCATGCTGGGCTCCTTCCTGCTCGAGCCGTGCTCGGCGGTGTGCGGGGGCAACCCAGGGCGCAGAGAGCTGGACCACGATGGCGATGCCCAGTCCCCAGCCGGCGGCCGCAGCGAGTGGGAACTGCAGCACCAGCCCGAGTATCCAGGAAACCGTAACGGTCAGCAGCAGCGAGAGCACTCGCAGTCGCTTGGGTCGGAACCCGTCGGTGTGCCACCACCAGCGTCTGATGCCAAACAGCAGCGCGAAGAACATCACGTAGCCGGCCAGCGTCGGTTGCTGATTGCGGACCAGCTCCAGTGACCCGATCGAATCGACCAGGCCGGCTGTCTGCGATTCGGCCAGGGGGGGCAGGTCGACCAGCAGCACCTGGTGCAACCACCATCCGGCTGCGCCGACTCCTCCGCCCAGGAGCAACAGCGAGAGTCTGCGAACCGAAAGGCTCTCGCGACCGGTGCCTTCCCAGGCCTTGGTCCCGACCAGCAGAGCCCAGGCCCCCAACAGGGTGGTCAGGCCGAAGGCGACCGCCCTCAGCGGGGCCGACTGCTCCGAAACGCCGAACATCCCGGTCAGGTGGCCGGCCGAGGCGAGCAGTCCGGTGAACAGGATCGCCGCGGCCATGCCGGCGGTCGCTTCCAGCGCCCGTTGTGAAATCGAGATGTTTCGAGGTGACAGGGGGCCGTGGTGTTCTTCGGGGAAGAAGACCCGCGGTCGTCGAAGCGGCGCCTGGCCGGGACGAGAATGACTCGATCCGACCACGACGGCCGAACCCGGAGCCTGGAGCACCGCCTCGGTCGGCTGTGCGACAGGCACCGACGTGGCTCCGGATGCCTGTGCCGGCTGCGGTGGCTGCGGTGGGGTGATTGGGGTGTGAGGAGTACGTCCGGCGAGTGCGTCGTCGAATTCGGTGAGTAAGGCGCCGAGGCTTTGAGTTCTGGCGGCGGGGTCCTTGGCCAGGGCGTGGTCGAGAACGGGGCGGAGGTTTCTTGGCAGAGGGCTGAGGTCGGGTTGATCGGTGAGGTGTCGATTGAGGATTTCGGCGGTGCTTTCTCCCTCGAAGGGCACGTGGCCGGTCAGCAGTTCGTAGACGATAGTCGCCGAGCTGTAGACATCGATCTCGGGTCCATATTCTCCTCGAGAGATTTCCGGGGCCATGTAGTAGATGGTCCCGATGCTCTCGGTCTGGGCTCCTCGTTGGCTGGGCGTGATGATCTTGGAGAGTCCGATGTCGCCGATCTTGACGTAGCCGGATTCGCGATAGAGGTTTTGTGGCTTGAGGTCACGATGCACGATGCCTCGGTCGTGCAGGTAGTCGACTCCGCTGGCGAGCCCGTCCAGCCACGAGCGGACCTCGTCGACGGGCATGCCGTTGGGGTAGTCTTCGGCGAGGACTTGATCGAGCGTATGGCCGCTGACGTATTCCATCACGACCCAGGTGTCTCCGTCGTCGTCTTCCCTGATGTCGATGATGGAGACGAGGTTGGGGTGCTTGAGGTTGAGGCACTGCTCGGTGCCACGGCGTTCGATTTCGACGTGGCTGTGCAGCAGTTTCAGTGCCACCTCCTTGCCCCCGTCGCTGATCGCGTAGTAGACCTCTCCGAATCCCCCTCTCTGGATTCCCCGCTTGATGGTGAACCCGGCCAGCGGTGTTGATTCGGGAGCGAAGGTGAATTTTCCGGAAGTCATCGCCGTCCTCCTCGATTCGAGGACTCAACCGCGAGCGTTTCGATGTGGAACCTGAGCTCGGGGCCGGTGACGATCTGGCCGTCGCTGATCACCGTTTCCCCTCGCAGCCGCTTACCATGGATCTCGAGGTCCAGCTGGGGCGAGTGGACCAGCCAGTCGTTACGGCGGTGGATCAGGATCACCGAGTCGTCCCATTCGGGGCAGCGGATATGGCAATCGCGGCCGGGTCCCAGCAGGCAGGTATCGGCGACCAGGATCACACCGTCGAGGCTGTGCGTGGGTCGGTGGTCGCTCTGGAAGCTGAGTCGACCGGAACCCGAGAGCACGCTGGGCCGGTGGAACGCGAGCCGCACGCTGGTGCCCAGTCTGATCTCGGCCCCGTCGCGGAGCTCGGTCGGCTCGAAGACCGGCCGCTGGTTGATCGACGTGGGTCCGTGGGCTTCGAGCAGGTAGTTGCCGTCGTCGCGGCGGATGGTGGCGTGTTGCCGGGACAGGCTGGCGAGCAGTTGGATGTCGGCATCGGCCCCCGTGGGTCCTCCGATCGTCACCGCCTGCCGGGTCAGCAGCAGGAATCCTCCTACACCGTCGATCCACAGCAGGAACCGGTCCTCGTTGGTCGAGGCCGATCGACTTGCTGGTGGTCGTCGGGCGGGCATGGCTCGGGTTTCCGTCAGGCTGGGCATCGGAGTTGTCCAGTGCTTGAGGATAACGTGTGGCCGGTCGGGAGGTGTATGGGGTTGTGATGGGTGTTGCGGGATCGGGTTGAGGTGATCCGAGTGAATCTGCGAAGAGGCCGGGCCTCCGCAGGTTGGTGCGGAGACCCGGCCATCGCGTTTGCCTGGTGATCAGCTTCCGCTGCTGTCGGCGACCGATCCCTCGGAGTCCGAGTGGCCAGGTCCGAAGTAGTCGTCGATCCGGTTGGTGATCGAGGACTCTGTCGGCTCGCTCCCCGTCTCGACCGGGATCAACCCGTTGACTTCGCCCTCGAGGTGGGCCTGCCGTTCGCGGACATCGAGCTGCTTGTTGAGCTCGAGGATCAGCTTCTTGGCACGAGCCAGTTTCGAGTCATCGAAGTCGAGTGTCGCGGTCGCCTCGGCCGCCTCAACGGTTCTCAGCCGGGCCCCGAGCTGCTCGATCTGCACCTCGAGATCCTGCTTGGCGGTGAGCATCGTGTCGAGTTTCTCCTGGTTGGCCGTCATCGTCTTCTGCCAGGCCGACAGGATCTGCACGTCGCTCTCCAGTGAGTTCTCCGCCACCTTGTAGAGCTTGAAGCGTTTTTCGAGGTCCTTGCGGACGTCGAGGGCCGAGTAGGCGTGCTTGGCGTAGACGAACTCGCTCTTGCCCGTATCGAGGTCGTTTCTCAGTGCGAGGATCGCGGCCTTCTTGGAGTTCAGCGACCCGCTTTTGCGATCCACGTCCTTGGCCTTGTGATCGATGTCGACCTGAGCCGAGGCGATCACGTGCATCATGTCGCGGATATCGGGCACGAGGCTTTCGACTTCCGTGCGTGCTCGCTCGATTTCAAATTCCAGCGGGACTTCCGATTTCACCGCATCACGAACTGATCCGCCCCAGGTCGTGGCGTAACTCAAGGCGTCACGTCCAAACACGAAGGTTCCCAGGGCCACCATGACGGCCGCACCAATCAAGGTCTTCTTCAACATGGTTTTGTCCCCATTGACTTGTACCCTTGGAGGCCCTCGACGGGAGACCATCTCACCGGCAAAGTGCCTACCAGATTTGTTTCTGAGGGTATTTCGTCGCGGGGGGCAGGATCTTGAGGCGGATCGGTGAGTTTTTTTTCAGGCGGAGGATCGTGCGTGTGTCAGGCGGACTCGCGGAGGGGGCTTGATCGCGCGAGTTTCTGACCTCCCGGCCTACTCGTCACCCCAGGCCCGGCAGAAGAAATCGACCCAGTTCCTGTAGAGGATCCCGTCGATGTCGTCCTGGGAGTAGCCACGTGCCTGGAGAATCGTGGCGATATGGCCCAGGTCGGCAATCGTCTCGATATCGGCCGGCGACTGTTCCTTGCCGAATCCTCCGTCGAGGTCGGTGCCCAGGGCGGCGTGTCGGGCGTTGCCGGCGATCTGGCAGACATGGTCGATGTGATCGACGATGTGTTCCATCGTGACTTCCCCGGGCTGGGTCACTCCGATCACCCAACCGGGCCTGATCATCCAGCAATCAAAAGCGGCTCCGATCACCGCGTCTCTCTCGACTAGGGCCTTGATCTGTTCATCGGCGAGCTGGCGGTCGCCGGGCACGAGTGAGCGGCAGTTGTGGTGGCTGGCCAGCACGGGACCGGAGAAGGCATCGAGTGCTTCCCAGAACGACTGGTCGGCGAGGTGGGTGACGTCCAGCAGCATCCCGGCCTGTTCCATTTCCTTGAGCAGCTGAGGTCCCTCGGCGGTCAAACCGCCCTCGCTGCCGGTCCCGAAGCAGTAGGGGGCTGGTCCGTAGTGGGCCGGGCCCAGGATCTTCAACCCCGCCTCGTACCACTCGGGGATCTGTGCCGGCGAGAGGATGGGGGGGCTGCCTTCCATGCTGAGAATGAAGCCGATGGGCAGGTCGCCGCCGGGGTCATTTTCCCAGGCGGCGACATGGTCACGCAGCGAGGCGGCGTCGGTGATCTGGCGGAGGACTCCCTGCTCGGTCAGCGAGCGGTAGTAGGCGAGTTGTCCGTGGGCTGCGGCGTAGGCGGCGTCGCGGGACTGGTAGTGAGTCATCGCCGCGTCCTTGCGGTTGAGCCGTGGCAGCAGGGTCGAGATGGTCATCCCGATCCGCCCCCGCCTCAGCTCTTCCCAGCTCACCGTGCACTCCCCCGAAACGATCCCCTCGAACTGGCTCTCGAACTCTCTCAATTCCGAAACCGGTTTCAGCAGGTCGCGGTTGAATTCCAGGGCGTTCCAGGCCATGTCGAGGTGTGCGTCAAAAATCAGCCTCGGGGCGTCAGTCATTGGGGAGTTTTCCCTGGGTGCTTGGTGTTGGGTGCTGGGGATTGGCTATTGGGTGTTTGAGAGGTGCGTAGGAGTCGGGCTGTGATTGTCGGGCTGTTATTGCGAGGGTTGGGTCGATCGGGATCCGCAGGGGCAGGTGCCTGCTGCCAGCAGGAACCAGCCGACGATCATCAGGGTGCCTCCGGCGGGACCGGCGAGTCCGAAGCTGGAGTTGCCGGTGACGGCGAGTCCGTAGAGTCCGCCGCTGAAGCCGATGATGCCCAAACCGAAGCAGATGCCGGCCGCCTGCAGTGGCCAGTTGCGGGTCCCGGCCAGTGACCCTGCCAGCCCGACCGCGATCATTCCCAGTGCATGCCAGACGTGGTAGCGGACTCCGGTGCGGAAGTCATTGAGCGCCTTGGCGGGTGCGGGGATGGCTCCGGCGAGTTTTTCGACCGGGGGGCTTGAGCCGTGGACGGTTTCGAGTCGTTCGTCGAGTCCGTGGGCGGCGATTGCGCCGGCGATCACGCCCAGGCCCAGCAGCACGGCTCCACAGGTCAACCAGCAGCGGCAGCATGAGTGGGACATTGTCGAGTTCCGTGGGGGTGGGTGGGTGGGTGGGAGTGGGGAGGTCAGTGTTGGATCAGTCCGGCGAGTTGAGCGATGGTCAGGGCTGCGGTACCCAGCAGCAGGTAGCCGAAGTGTTTTCGTAGTGCGTGTCCGCCGAGTCGGGCGCTGAGAGTCGACCCGAGTCGTGCTCCGACGCTGCCTCCGGCCAACAGCGCCATCGTCGGCACCAGTTCGACTCGACCGGAAAACCCGTGCAGCACAGCGGCCTGGGAGGCGACGAGCCAGACGACGACGAGCGTGACGGCGACGGCCTGGTGGGTGCCCAGGCCGATGCAGTAGATCAGGCCGGGCAGCATGATCAGTCCTCCCGAGAGTCCCAGCAGTCCGGCGAGGAATCCGACGGCCAGTCCGAACCAGGCCAGGACGACGATCGAGGCTCTGGAGGGATCGAGTTGGGGGATGCGGGCGTAGGGCGGCAGAGGGCAACTGGCGAGCCAGCCACGGCGGAGCGGTCGGCCCTGGCCGGTCCGGTGGGTTTCCCACAGTGCCAGCAGTCCGATCACGCTCAGCAGCACCGAGTAGGTCCCCAGCACGACCGTTTCGCCTCCGGTCTCACCTCTGCCCCCGTCAGCGGCTGCCAGTGTCAGCAGCCGCGAACCGAACCAGACCCCCGTCAGCAGTCCTCCACTGATGATCAACGGCAATTGCAGTTGGTGCCAGTCGATGCGGCGGACCATCAGGCCGGTGGTGGCCTGGCCCAGGGCCTGGCACGACGCGGTTCCGATCCAGGCCAGCCGAAAGCCGTAGAGGGCCGAGAGGACCGGGACGATCAGGAAGCCTCCACCGATGCCGAACAGCCCCGAGACGATCCCGATGCCGGTTCCGGCCAAGACGGTGGTGAGGATCTCGAGGACACTGAAGGGCTCGCTTGTGCCGCTTGCGGCCAATAGCCCCGAGCAGGCCGGGATCGCGGTGATCAGCGAATCGAGAGAATCGGTGAGCATGAATCGGGAATGGGGTTCAGATCTGGTAGTCCTGCAGCACGGTCTCTTCGGAGGAAGTCTCGCCACGACGCCTCGCCAACCAGTTGAAGACCAGGTGTACGGCCAGTCCCCACAGCACCGGCAGCACCAGTGCGGCGGCGGCCACGGCGATGCGTTGCGGCGCCGCGCCAGAGGCCTCGAAGGCCGCGTCGGCCGATTCGCTCGCCGCTCTGGCAACAGTGGTAGCGGCGTCGGCGAGCGTCACGGGGGCTGTGGTCCGAGATCGATGCGCGGAACGGGGAGGCCTGCAGAGGGTGAGTCGAGCTCGATCCGAAACGGTTCCGGGATCAGGTGGGCGTGGTCAGACTCCAAGACGCACGGTAGTGGTCCGTGTGGGAGGGGTCAACGATGGGGCCAAGGTGGGGGAACGGTGGGGGAACGGTGGGGGAACGGAGTCGGATTTTGCAGAGACGGGCTGACAGAAAAAATCAAAAAACGGGGATTTCAATACCCTGTTCGTGACCGGAAGCCGGGAATTGGCTATTCTGTGAGGTGGACTGAAGTATCGGGGTTGGAATACGGTTCGAAAAAAGCCGATCTGTTCGGTAGGCCTCTTGGAACTTGCCACTCGAACCAGACCTCCCTTCCTGGTCTTCTCGTGTCCCGCCCGTCGCAGATGGTTGTTAGACAGGAGACGTAGAGATGCGGATTTGCATGCCGATTCGACAACACAGTGGTTCCGGTCAGCCTCTTGAGGTGCTCAAGGCCTTTGCGACATCGGGGTTGCGTTGGTCGGGCCACGCTGCACTTTCGGTGCTCCTGACGCTCTCGCTCCTGACCACCTCCGGATGCGGTGATTCCGACGAGGGTGGCGAAACGGTGGCTCAGTCTGACACGAAGGCTGATACGAAGGCAGACGGCGGCGGCGGCGGTGGAATGCCCGGCGGTGGCGGTGGCGGAATGCCCGGCGGTGGCGGTGGCGGAATGCCCGGCGGCGGCGGCGGCGGCGGCGGAATGCCCGGCGGTGGCGGTGGCGGTGGGCAACCCGGCGGCGGTGGGCAACCTGGTGGTGGTGGGCAACCCGGCGGCGGTGGCCAGCCTGGCGGCGGTGGCGGCCAGCCTGGTGGTGGACAAGGATTCCCGGGCGGTGGCGGTGGCGGCGGTGGCGGCCAGCCTGGCGGTGGTCAAGGATTCCCGGGCGGTGGCGGTGGTGGCGGCCAGCCTGGTGGTGGACAAGGATTCCCGGGCGGTGGTGGAGCACCCGGTGGTGGTGGTCAACCCGGCGGCGGTGGCCGCGCATTGCCTCCCGCGCCCTCAGGCGTTTCGGCGGGTTCGGGAGCGGGTGGCGCTCCTGGCGGCGGCGGCCCCGGAGCACCTGGCGGAGGTGGTGATTCGGGTGTACCTGGACTTGGCGGTGCCGGTGCCGGACAGGGCTTCCCCGGTGGTGGTGGTCAGCCCGGTGGCGGAGGTGGTCAGCCCGGTGGCGGTCAAGGCTTCCCCGGTGGTGGTGGTCAGCCTGGTGGCGGACAAGGCTTCCCCGGCGGTGGTGGTCAGCCCGGTGGCGGCGGTGGTCAGCCTGGTGG
>Ga0310123_10001926_pt1 | contig 16808 bp, 27 predicted proteins | sample CB6_AW_1057_MG_FD_203505 | JGI IMG/M metagenome (GOLD analysis project Ga0310123, IMG submission 203505) | Marine microbial communities from Western Arctic Ocean, Canada - CB6_AW_1057 | ecosystem: Environmental > Aquatic > Marine > Oceanic | place: Canada: Western Arctic Ocean | collected... | reverse complement strand
CGAGTCTCTACCAAATTCTACAGATTCTCAGCGTTACCCTGTTCGAGAAAACGCCAATTTTACAGGCCTTGCAGCCGTCCGACTCCCACGAAAACTCACTCGATGACCCTAACCAGCTGATTCTATTCGACTTTTAACCGGATAGTAGTGACCCAAAGTACTGCCCGTTATGGCAACGGTAAAAAGCCGGTTATCGACCACTTCACCTAACTCGATCGTGGCAGGGGCGTTCGGGTCGATAGGAATCGTGGCGAACACCTCCCCGATCGGCGGCGTCCGGCTGAACCCTTCGCAAGTGAGGACGTTCGCCAGCAACTGGCACGGAGTCACAATCGGGAGGATGCCAACGATGAGCTCCAGAGCGGGCGTAATCTCAAATCGTAACCCGTTTGGGTCGACGCCCAATGCCTGGAGAGCTTCTGGAGATCCCTCCACGGTGGGGTTCAGGATTATATATGGGCCAGGCTCCGGAAGCCGCACACGAGACACAGACGGTTCTTTAACATGGACCAGGATCTTTTTCTCTCCGAACGCGGGAAATACCTCCCGGATATAACAGGTCCTCACACCGCGCGTAGAGGCGTCAGCCGTCACGATGAACTCTCCTGTCTGCACGCCGGGAGCCGTGTTGATTAACCCAGGGGTAATCGTAATGCCAGGATCGCATTCTGCAACATGTGAACTCTCACGAAGCAGTGCAACAGGCAGACGTTTCAGAGTAACTGTCCCGGGTTCGTCGGGCCTCAACCATAAAGCGCTGCGGTCCACAGTAAACCCGCCCACGACAATTGTGCCGGTTCCATTGAACGGCGTGCCATCCGCCCACCTGCCCTCGAACGCGTACGCGGTGGAGCCGCAGGTGACAGGGCGAATAAAAACTGACGCTCTGTTCCGGGTAGTGGAACTCTTCTAAAACGGGTTATTTGAGGTGATCACGAGAGCCGCAACCGAAGAGTCTATGATGGTAAATCGCAGATCGATACCGCTCGGGAATCTCGGAATGCCTAGCCGTACGCCAACCGGGAAAAGAACATCCGAAGGGCTGGAAGGGCTACGGAATTCAAGCGTCTCCCCAACAAGGTCGCTCTGGGCGTCCGCCGGCGGGCTCCACAGGAAGGCGGCCCCCAAGGCCACGAGAAGTAATGAAGTGCCGTATCGGCGCCGATCTTGCTTCATTTCCACAATTCTCCCTTGATCCCTTTTCAGCAGCCTGGCAGTCGGGCCTCGCCCGAGCGCGTGAACGGCGCAAGCTCCCGGGATCGCCCACACCACGGCAGAGAAGACTTCATACGGGATGCTAGCACACGTGAGGACGCGATCAAGACTCTTACTTCCGAGTTTTCCGAAGTGAGGTCACCGTTACCTTGAGTCGGATATAACTACACCGCAGCCTTGGGGAGGCTAGAGGCGAAGTGCGTGAGAGGATCGTCAGCACGAGGCGCGCGGCGCGAAAAACCGCCGGGCCCAACCGCCGGATACGGAAAACCGTACGTCCGGCGGCGTGGGAGGGCGCCGGGGGCACAATCCCAGGTACCCGACCCGATCGTGGCCAGTCCTCTCCACCGGGCTGACAGGGGAGGGGTCAACCCGCATTTCCCGCCACCTGACGGCCGAAGCACGTGATAAGACCACCATTATTTCGTTGCGCCTGCTCGCCGTGCTCGACGCACTGTGTCGAGGCGACGCCGGCCCGGAGGCCGACGCTGCCCGCCAGGAGGCGCGCGCCACGCCGCGGCGCTCGCCTCCCACTGACGGGCCTCTCACGCACTTCGCCTCGCCACGTGGCGGGAAAAGCGGGTTAGCGAAAATTAGCGGATTTGCGTCTCGCGCGCGTTCCTTATTAGGCAAACGCCAACTTGGGAGCCAAACCGCTCGTAGACGATTCGCCGCGCCCAAGCGACGTCCTGCGCCCCTGGCGAAAAAGCCGCGTTTCTCACTTGCGTTCAAGGCTCTGAATCGCCGCCTCCCTGCATCTCTTCGACCGTATACCTTGGCTGGATGTGCTGTGTGCAGTTGACGTCCCAGGCTTTGAGATGGAAGACGAGCACCCGTTGCGGCCTCGCGTTGTAGTCACGGTCGGTGACTCGATCCAGCAGTTCGGGGTCATCCTCGATGAACTCGGCCGTGCCCCAGAGCTTGATGCGGTGTTGGTTGGGGTAATCCATGAGGAAGATAAACGCTTTGGCGTTCTCGTCCAGATTGTCCATTGAAATGTACTGAGAATTGCCGGCGTAATCAGCTAACGCAAGAGTCTTCTCGTCAAGCCGTTTCAAGAACCCTCGCGGACCTCCACGATGCTGGATGTAGGGCTAGCCGCCGGCACTTGCCGTGCCGAGGTAAAGGGAGTCGTGTTTTGCGATAAACTCCGCGAGCTCCGGCGTCACCTTGTCGTTCCAGCCTCCTCGCTGCTCCATTTTGGCGTAGGCGGTTCGTGATCCTTTCGCTTCCTGAGCGGCCTTGACGGCTGGGGTAAAAACAATGTCACTGATTGGGCGGGTCATGTCTCATTTCCTCCTGGAGGGCCGCCGTTTCGACGGCGGCCCTCCAGATATGGGCTGGTTCAAGCAGCGGCCTGGTTGTCTCGGCGAACAACATTCTTGTCGAGGAATTCGCGCATCAGGCCGGCGATCACTTCCCCGTCTTCTTCCAGTGCGAAGTGCCCGGTATCGAGCAGGTGGAAGTCGACGTTCTTTAAGTCGCGCTTGTAGGGTTCGGCCCCTTCGCCTGGAAAGATGTAGTCATTCTTTCCCCAGACAATTAGCGTCGGGGACTGATGCTGGCGGAAGTAAGCCTGCCATTCGGGATAGAGCGGCGGATTCGTTCCATAGCTGGAGAACAGCTCGATCTGAATGTCCTTGTTGCCCGGACGATCGAGCAAGAACTGGTCGTTGAACCAGTTGTCCGGCGCGATTGTTTCCACATCGCGGACCCCGTGCGTGTACTGCCACTTGGTTGCTTCGATCGTCAGCAGCGCATCTCGCAGGACCTTGGCGTTCTCGGATGTCTTGTCCTTCCAGTAGGCCTTGATCGGCTTCCAAAAATCTAGAAGGCTTTCGTCGTAGGCATTGCCGTTCTGGACGATCAGAGACTCCACGCGTTCCGGGCGATTCGCCGCGACGCGGTAGCCGACCGGGGCTCCGTAGTCCATCAAATAGATGCTGTAGCTGTTGATTTTCAGTTTATCGACAAACTTCTCAACCACCTTGGCGATGTTGTCGAACGAGTACTCAAACTCCTCCATGCTCGGCATCGAACTGGCGCCGAAACCGGGGAAGTCCGGGGCGACGAGGTGGAAGCGATCCGACAAGCGCGGAATCAGGTTGCGGAACATGTGGGAAGAAGTGGGGAAGCCGTGCAGCAGCAAGATGGTTGGGGCGTCCGCTGGGCCGGCTTCTCTGTAAAAGATGTCCAAGCCGTCGATCTCGACGGTTCGGTGCATGGTCGGAGGTTGGTTCTGGCTGGCTGACTTTGGCATGTTTGTATCTCCTTTTGATCGCGTTCGGCTCGTTGCCGAAACTGTTTGACCTGCCAGAGATACACGTGGCGTTCAAAAGCAGGACCGTTCTCATAAATAACTGATTTTATTGACGTTTAAGTATGTCTATAGGACTGGAGCCGTGGAACGATACTTCGTCATAATAACGATTTATCGTGGACTATTGACGAGATTCCGTTTCTAATGGACAAAGGACCAATGACACCCGGATCAGTCAGCAATGTCGACGGGCCTACCGATGCAGGCTCGCTCAACCTCGAGCTGCTTCAGTCAATTTCTCTCGCCGTGGTGAAAGCTCGCGACGTGGAGACCGTGCTGAAGATGATCGTGAAGGGGCTAGCCGACGAGGCCTCGTGTACGCTGGCCCGCATCTGGCTGACCGCCCCCGGTGACATTTGCGAGCGGTGCGCGTTGCGGGCTGAGTGCCCGGACCAGCAACGGTGCCTGCATCTGAAGGCCGGTGAGGGCAGGCCGACGACCCCTCTGAGCGGCGATCGATGGTACCGCATGGACGGTGACTTTCAGCGCTTCCCGCTGGGTATCCGGATCGTTGGGCGCATTGGCGCGAGCGGGCAATCCGAGCACCTGTTCGACACCGCTGGCGACAAGGAGTGGATCGGACGCGATGACTGGCTGCTGCGGGAAGGCATTCGTACGTTTGTCGGTCACCCGCTCCAATTCCGGGGAGAGATTCTGGGAGTGCTTGGCGTGTTCACCCGAGAGCGGCTGAGTCCGGAAAAAGTGGCCTGACTGTGTCTGTTCGCCGACCACGCAGCGGTAGCGATCGCCAATGCCCGCGCGTTTGAAGAGATCGAGCAGCTCCATCGCCGGCTCGAACTCGAGAACGAATACCTGCGTGAAGAAGTCAAAGTCGCCCACGGCTTCGGCGATATGGTCGGGCAAAGCACGGCGTTGAAGAAAGTTTTGGACCAGGTCGGCCTGGTGGGTCCCGCCGATACAACCGCGCTGATCTGCGGGGAGTCGGGCACGGGCAAAGAGCTGATTGCCCGGGCACTTCACGAGCGCAGCCGCCGCAAGCATCGCCCAATGGTCACGGTGAACTGTGGTTCCGTCCCTCGGGAGCTGTTTGAGAGCGAGTTCTTCGGCCACGTCAAGGGAGCGTTCACCGGGGCGATTCGGGACCGCGCAGGCCGCTTTCAGCTAGCCGACGGCGGAACTCTCTTCCTGGACGAAGTGGGCGAGATCCCACTGGATCTGCAAAGCAAACTCTTACGCGTCTTGCAGGACGGGACCTTTGAGAGAATCGGGGAGGAGCGCACGCGCAAGGTCGACGTCAGAGTCATTGCGGCGACCAACCGGAGTCTGAAGCAAGAAGTCGAAGCGGGACAATTTCGCGAGGATCTGTTTTATCGCCTCAGCGTGTTCCCCATAGACGCCGCTCCTCTGCGCGAGAGGCTGGACGATGTGGGACTGCTGGCCGTGCACTTCCTCGAACAGGCCTGCCGGCGCCTGGGTGTGCCGGCGCAGCGGCTCAAGCAGCGGCACGTCGAAGCTCTTCAGAGCTATCAGTGGCCAGGCAACATCCGCGAGCTGCAGAACGTTGTTGAGCGAGCGGTCATTGGGGCAAAATCGGGTCCGCTTGAATTTGACCTGCCGAAAGACTCAAGTGAGCAGCAACGAGCTTTTGGTGAGGCGGACAAATCAAAGAGCCGGACGAGCGGCATCTTGAACTACCGTGAACTCAAGCGCCAGGAACGCGAAAACCTGCTGTCGGCACTGGAGGCTACCCACTGGAGAATCTCCGGCCCAGCAGGAGCGGCCAAGCTGCTTGGCCTCCGGCCTACGACTCTGGCGTCGAAAATCAAAGCGCTGAGACTGCGCGAAGAATAAACAGGGCAGGCAGCCCGCTTTTCTCGCCGCGTGGCGCGCGAAATGCGCGAGAGGCGCGCCATGACTTCGTTGCGCTTGCTCGGCGTGCTCAACGCACTGTGCCGAGGCGATGCCGCCAGGAATGCCGACGCGGCAGGCAAGAATGCGCAAGCCACGCCGGGACGCGGCGGCGAGCGCCTCGAAGAGTGGGGCGTGAGGCGACGGCTGTAGTTCCAGCAGAGCGAGCGAAAAGCTCTCTATTTTTCGGGTGATTCTTCTTCGGTTTCGGTTTCGGCGGCTTCGGCTTCCTGCTGCTGTTTCATGCGATCTTCGCGCCGTTTGCGGCGGTCTTCGGCGCGCTTCTTCAGCTCGGAACCGAGCAGTTCGATCAAGGCCAGCTCCGCACCGTCACCTTTGCGGGGGCCCAGCCGCACAACCCTGGTATAACCGCCTTCTCGCTGCGCAAAACGCGGCCCCAAGGTGTCAAACAACTTCTTCACCGCTCCCGGAGTATTGAGAAAAGAGGCCGCCTGCCGGCGCGAATGGAGAGTGTCGCGCTTGGCGAGGGTAATCATCTTTTCGACAACCGGTTTCACGGCCTTTGCCTTCGTGATCGTGGTCACTACGCGGTCTTGCAAAATCACGTTGGTCGTCAAACCACGCAACAGGGCGCGGCGAGCCGAAGGGTCACGCTGGAGCTTAAATCCGCCTTTCCTATGCCTCATGTAACCCCTAAACCTCTATCTCTTCTTCCTCTTCTGCCGCGCTAGCCGCGGGAGCTACCAGGCGGCCATGCTCGTCAAAGCGCATGCCCAGTCCCAAGCCCATCGTACCGAGAATTTCTCTGATCTCGTTGAGCGACTTGCGGCCAAAGTTCTTGATTTTGAGCATGTCCGCTTCGATCCTCACCACCAGGTCGCCGATCGTTTGAATATTGGCGTTCTTCAGGCAATTGTAAGAACGGACGCTGAGTTCGAGCTCCTCCACCGAGCGGTTCAAGTGCTCGTTGTAGAGTTCGGCGGCAGCATCGGCGGGCACTTCTTCCGGGGCCGCTTCTTCTTCGAAGTTGATAAAGATCGTCATGTGATCTTTGATCAGCTTGGCGGCGAGGCCGACCGCGTCTTGTGGTGAAACGGCTCCGTTGGTCCAGACTTCGACGGTGAGCTTGTCGTAGTCGGTCATCTGACCCAGGCGGGCCGCCTCGACGACGTATTGCACCTTTCGCACCGGTGAGTGTACCGCATCAATCGGAATATAACCGAGCACGAGATCATCGTCGAAGTTTTTTTCCGCGCTGACGTAGCCGCAGCCTTGCTTGACGCGCATCTCGATGTCGAGGATGCCTCCCTGACTCACCGTGGCGATGTATACCTCGGCGTCGAGAATTTCTACATCGGAATCAGCTTCTATCTGCCCGCTATGAACCTCACCGGCCTCGGTCGCCCGCAGCCGCATCGTCCTCGACCCTTCCCCGTGCAGCTTCAAGGGGATTTGCTTCAGGTTGAGGATAATATCGGTGGCGTCTTCGACCACGCCGGGGATCGGGCTGAACTCGTGCGAGATGCCCTCGATTCTGACGGCGGTGACGGCGGCGCCTTCAATCGAGCTCAACAAGGCTCGCCGCAGGGAGTTGCCGATTGTCGTTCCAAACCCGCGTTCAAAGGGCTGGGCGCTAAACGTACCGTGCCCCGGCGTCAGGATGTCGCCGTCGGTGGTTAGACGCTTCGGTTTCTGGAATCCTTTCCACATTTCGATCTCTTCTCCACCTTCATACAGTTCCGGGCACGGAGTCGCCGGCCCGTGTGAAATGCTGTTTGGCCTATCTGGAATAAAGCTCGACGATCAACTGCTCATTGATCGGGATCTGCACCAGCTCATCCCGGCGAGGCTGACCGGTGACCTTGGCGCTCATGTTCTCTCGGTCTACCTCCAGCCAGGCGGGAGTCATCATATGGGCCGTGCTCTCAAGAGCGGCGGCCAACCCGGCGTGCTTGCGGTGGCTTTCACGAATCGCGACCACGTCGCCGGGTTTCACCAAGTAGGAAGGGATGTTGACCTTGCGGCCGTTCACCTCCACGTGGCCGTGCGAGACGATCTGCCTGGCCTGGGCGCGGCTGGACCCGAATCCAATTCGGAAGACGGCGTTATCCAGGCGGCACTCCAGCAATGCAAGCAGGTTTTCACCGACAACGCCCTTCATCCTGGCGGCCTTCTTGTAATAGTTGCGGAACTGGCGTTCCAGAATGCCGTAGATACGGCGCACCTTCTGCTTCTCGCGAAGTTGCAGGCCGTAACCAAGCATCCTTTTCGGGCGAGCAGTCTTACCGTGCTGACCAGGAAAATAGTTGCGTTTCTCGATCGCGCAACTCGCCCCGTAACATCGTTCGCCCTTCAAGAAGAGCTTCATTCCTTCTCGCCGGCACAACCGGCACACCGCAGCTCTATATCGCGCCATTTTGCTCTCTGCTAATCAATTTCATAACCATAATTCTCTGCCGGACTTCGATGAATCCGGATCATACTCGCCGTTTCTTGGGCGGCCGGCAACCGTTATGCGGTATCGGGGTCACGTCGCGGATGGACTTGACGGAGATACCCGCGGTCGTCAACGCACGAATTGCTGATTCACGCCCTCCGCCAGGGCCTTTCACCCGAACCGTGACCGACCGCAGGCCGTGATCCTTGGCGGCCTTCGCGGCCGTCAAACAGGCTTGTTGAGCCGCGAAAGGGGTACCCTTTTGCGAACCGCGAAAACCCATCGAACCGGCGCTCGACCAGGAAATCACTTTCCCGTCCAAATCACTAATCGTGATAATCGTGTTGTTGAAAGTCGCCTTGACGTGAACGACGCCCACCGGGATCGACTTCCTGACACGACTCTTGACTTTTTTCTTTCCGCTCTTTCCTTTTGACTTTGCCATCTTTCCTCAACAAACAGATCGTCGAATTACTTTTTCGCCAGCTTTCGCTTGTTTGCAATCGCACCGCGTTTGGGTCCTTTGCGGGTCCGCGCATTGGTATGGGTCCGCTGACCACGAACCGGCAGACCGCGGCGGTGACGCAGCCCGCGATAGCAGCCGATTTCCATGAGCCGGCGGATGTTGAGGGCAATCTCTTTGCGAAGATCGCCTTCCACTTGCCCTTCGGCTTCCAAGATCTTCCTCAAGCTCGTGATTTCATCGTCGGCGAGATCGCCCATCTTCTTGCCGAAATCGATTCCCGCGCGATAAAGAAGGGACTTCGCCCGCGTTCGGCCGATCCCGTAAACGTAGGTTAGCGCGATCTCGGCCCGCTTGTCATTCGGCAGGTCAACGCCTTCAATGCGTGCCATAGCTCATCCTCCAAATCAGTCGCACGAGTTGCGTGTGCGTGCTCAACCCTGCCTCTGCTTGTGCTTCGGGTTCTCGCAGATGACTCGCAATACACCCTTGCGGCGAATCACCTTGCACTTCAAACATAATTTCTTAACGGAAGCTCTTACTTTCATGCTCAATACCGTTGCGTAATCCGCCCTCTACCTGTATCGAAAGATGACAACTCTACGCGAACCTTGTCACCCGGCAACAGCCGCAAAAAATCATTGCTCCGGCGCCCCGATACATAGGCAACCACTTTGGAACGATTTTCCAGCCGCAGCTCAAACAGTTCATTTGGCAAAAAGCCGGTGACGGTCGCGGTCACTGCCACGGCTGCCTCGTCATCTACTTCCTTCTCTCGTACTTCCTTCTCTCTCGGCAAAAGTTCTTCCTTCACACTCAAGCGGTCAGCACCCAAGGTCCATTGTCGGTGACGGCGACGCAGTGTTCATAGTGCGCGGCGTTGGAGCCATCGGTGGTCACCGCCGTCCAGCGGTCACCCAAAACCCGGGTGTCGGGCGCACCGGCCGCGACCATGGGCTCAATCGCAAGCACCATTCCCGGCCGCAGCCTGGGGTTGCTGAGTCTGCGGTCAATGAAATTGGGAACATTCGGCGGTTCGTGCAGGTTCGTGCCGATCCCGTGACCCACGAACTCTCGCACGATCGAGAAGCCGTGCCCTTCCACGTAGTTTTGGACTGTCCCGCAAATATCAAACAGGCGGCGGCCGGCGACCATCTGTCCGATGGCAAGATCAAGGGACTTTTGGGTCACCTCAAGCAGCCTTTGGGTCTCGGGCGCGATCGTACCTACCGGCACCGTTGTCGCCGAGTCGCCGTAATAGCCGTCCAATTGTACTCCCATGTCGACCTTCAGGATGTCGCCATCCTTCAACACACGCTTAGCCGAAGGCACTCCGTGGACCACTTCCTCGTTGATCGAAGTACAAAGAACGGTCGGAAAACGCTTGCCGGCCGCCTGCACGTAATATCCCTTGAACGCCGCGCGCGCCCCAGCCTGGTTCACTCGTTGCTCGGCAACATTCTCTAGGTCCAATGTCGTCACGCCTGGTGTCGCCATCTCCGAGAGCTCGGTCAAAATCTGGCGCACCAGTTGGCCGGCGGCACGCATCTTCTTCAATTCAGACGGACTTTTTCGGATGATCATCTGCGTTTCAAAAGTTCAAAAATCCGTGCCGAAATCTCGTCCTCGGCCATGGTGCCGCCGATCGAATGAATTCTCTCACTCTGATCCCGGAACACTTCAAAGACCGGCAAGGTCTGACGCTCGTAGGCCAACAAACGCTCGCCGATGACCTCTTCACGATCATCTGTTCGCACAACCAACCGCGCCTGACAGACATCACAGACGTCGGTAATCCTAGGCGGATGCGAGTGGATGTTGAAGATGGCCCCGCACTTCGGACAGAGCCGCCGGCCGGTGATTCGCTGAATGAGTTCATTATAGCCAATCTTGATTTCGATGACCGTCGGCCGCTGGCCAAGTGATCCCAACAAAGATTCGATCTTCGCTGCCTGTCCCGCTGTCCTTGGATAACCGTCCAATAAGAAACCCTGACGGCAATCCTCCTGCCGCAGCCTGGAATCCGCCAGGCCATTCACCATTTCGTCTTCAACAAGACGCCCCGCCGCGATTTCCTCTTGCGCCTTTTGTCCCAGTTCGGATTGCCGCCGGATCTCGTCGCGAATCATGTCGCCCGTGGAGATCTGCGGAACCCCGTATCGTTTCGCGATTCTCTTGGCCTGCGTACCCTTGCCCGCGCCAGGCGGGCCAAACAGAATAACGGCTCCGATTCCGCCTGCTTCCGCCGGGCTCATGCTTCGCGTCTCGAATCCAAGCTACTTTCCGCCTAGCGGCATGGCTAGGCGAACGACCGTCTCCCGCGAATCCTTCCGGCCCGCGGAGTAAAACCTTCATAGTGCCGCATAACCAACTGCGCTTCGATCTGGTTGACCGTGTCCATGGCAACGCCGACGACGATCAGCAGCGAGGTTCCGCCGAAATAGAAGTTGACGTTGAGCCCCTCGAGAATCCAGCGGGGAACCACCGCGTCGGCCCAATTTCCGATCAACGGCAAATGGTGCACCCTGGCGCCGGCGATCATCAGATCCGGAATCACGGAAATCAAAGCCAGGTACAGGCCGCCCACCATGGTGATCTTGGTCAGAATTCCATTAATATGTTCGGCGGTCGGCTTACCGGACCGAATTCCTGGCACGAAACCGCCGTACTTCCTCATATTATCGGCGACTTCAGTTGGATTAAAAATAATAGACACGTAAAAGAAACAGAAGAAGACAATCAACCCGACGTAGAGCAGTTCATACAACGGCTCGCCATAGGAAACTGTCGACAACAAATTCGACAAATAAGGACTGTCCTGAAACACCAGCGTCAAAGTCTGGGGAAAGGCCAGCATCGACGACGCAAAGATCACCGGGATCACGCCGCCCGAGTTCACCTTCAAAGGCAGATGCGTCGACTGCCCGCCCATCATGCGGCGTCCCACAACGCGCCGCGCATACTGCACCGGGATACGGCGCTCGGCGCGCTCGACCATCACGATAAACGCGACAACGAGAACCATTATGCCCAGAATCAACCCCAGTTGCAGCATATTCCACTGGCGTGTCACGAACACGTTCTCGTAGAGGTTCCTTACGGCGCTCGGCAGGCCGACCACAATGCCGGCAAAGATGATCAGCGACATGCCGTTGCCAATACCGCGGTCGCTGATCTGCTCGCCGAGCCACATAATAAAAGCCGTGCCCGTTGTCAGCGTCAGCACGGTCATGAAGACAAAGCCGATACCAGCCTCGGCCAGGCCGCCGCGCTGCAGCATGAAGGCGATGCCCGAGCCCTGGATGATGCTGAGCCCGATCGTTAGATAACGCGTCCACTGCGTGATCTTGCGCCGCCCCAGCTCGCCCTCTTTTTGAAGCTTTTCTAGCGTAGGGATCACGATCGTCAGCAACTGCAAGATGATCGACGCCGTGATATAGGGCATGATGCCCAGCGCGAAAATCGTCATCTGGCTGAGCTGGCCGCCGGAAAACAAATCCATGAAACCCAGAGCCGTGCCCGCGGCCTGCTCGAACTGCCGCTGCAACTCTTCGGTATTGATGCCCGGAGTGGGAATATGTCCGCCGATGCGGTAGACCGCCAGCATCGCCAGCGTGAAAAGCACGCGGCGGCGCAGATCCGGAATCCGGAAGACGTTAACGATGGTATCGACGAGCTTCATTGAACGACCAATTCCACCTTGCCGCCGGCGGCCTCGATCTTCTCGCGCGCGGACTTCGAAAAACGGTGCGCGGTTACCGTGATCGCCCGGGAAAGCTCCCCGTCGCCGAGAACCTTGAGGCCCTCACCCAGCTTCTTGAGCAAACCCTTTTGCCGCAGAGCGCCGGCGTCGAAGGTGTCACCTTCGAGCTTGGCGAGCTGCCCAACGTTGACGATGGCGAATTCCTTCCGGAAGATGTTGTGAAAACCGCGTTTGGGCACGCGCCTGACCAGCGGCATCTGGCCGCCTTCAAACCCGCGCTTGCGGGAGTAACCGCTGCGCGATTTTTGACCGTTCTCGCCGCGGCCCGACGTCTTGCCGATCCCGGAGCCGAAACCGCGCCCGACTCGCTTGCGGCGATGGTTCTGTCCCTTGGGAGGATGCAATTCACTCAGGTTCATTTTGTCACTTCCACCAAGTGGGGAATCTTATTCACCATGCCGCGCGTGGCGTCATCGTCGGGCCGCTCCACGGTCTGATTGATGCGGCGCAAAGCCAGCCCCTTCACGATCTTTTTCAGCTTCTTCGGAGAGCCGATTGGACTTTTGATTAATTGGATTTTGATAGTTCCCGGCATCGTTCTCCCCTGCTACATCTTCTGCGGGTCGATTCCGCGCATGGCGGCAACCTCGTTCTTGTCGCGAAGCTGCCCTAGCGCTTCGAAGGTCGCCTTGATCACATTGTGCGGATTCTTCGAACCGATCGACTTGGTCAGAATGTTTTGGATGCCAGCAGCCTCGACGACCGCTCGCACGGCGCCGCCGGCGATCGTACCCTTACCGGCCCGAGCCGGCTTGAGCAGTACACGGCCGGCGCCGAAAATGCCAAGCACTTCGTGCGGAATCGTGTGGCCGAGGACATTCACCCTGACGAGATTCTTCTTCGCTTTCTCAATCGCCTTACGAATCGCCGAGGGCACCTCCTTGGCTTTGCCGTTGGCGTAGCCGACAACATGCTTTTCCGGGTCACCAACAACCACCAGGGCCGTGAAGCTCAGATTCTTGCCCCCTTTGACCACCTTGGTAACTCGGTTGATGTTGACAACCTGGTCTTTCAGGTTCAATCCCGCCGGATTCACTCTTGCCGTTTCGCTCATGGACTCGCTTTCGCTGAATGCAGATCGCCTAAAATTCCAAACCGCCCTTACGTGCCGATTCCGCTAATGCCTTGACCCGGCCGTGATAGAGATGTCCGCCACGGTCGAAGACTACGCTCTTGACACCGGCCTTCGCGGCCCGCTCGGCGATCCTCTTACCAACATCTTCGCCAGCGGCGATATTGCCGCCGAATTTGACGCCTGAGTCTTTATCCAGCGTGCTCGCCGACGCGATGGTTCTTCCCGCCACGTCGTCGATCAACTGCACATAGACATGCTTCAGCGAACGGTGCACGGCCAGCCGCGGCGTCTCGGCCGAACCGGTCAACTTCTTACGGATTCGCCGATGAATTCTCAGCCGCCGCTCTCGTCTCGATGGAGGACTATACATCCCTTTACCCCAACTTGTTGCCAGGAGCCGTTACGCCCCAGGCTATTCAGAACCGAACTCTACCTGCTCGCGGGCTAGGCGGTGGCTCCTGTCTTGCCTTCCTTCTTGCGCAGGATTTCACCCGCGTAGCGCACGCCCTTGTTCTTGTAAGGATCCGGGGGCCGCAGCGCCCGAATCTTAGCAGCCGTTTGACCGACCACCTGCTTGTCGATTCCCGAGACCGTAATGAGAGTGGTGTTACTGACCGTTTTCCCGATCTCGATCTCAATTCCTTCTGGCATCAAAAGCTCGATCGAATGCGAATAACCCAGCGCAAAGACCACGACCCTGCCGCTGATTTGAGCCCGATAGCCGATCCCAACAATCTCCAGACGCTTCGTGAATCCGCTCGTCACACCGGTTATGGCATTGTTCGCCAGGCTGCGCGCCAAGCCATGGAGCGCGGCGTACTGATTACTGTCGCGGGTCGCCGTCAGCGTGGCGTCATCCAGCTTAAACTCGATCCCGGACGGAATCGGAGACGTCAACACACCCTTCGGTCCTTGAACCTCTAGTTGACCGTCCTTGACCGTGACCTTAGTCCCGGCGGGCAGCGATATCGGCTTGCTTCCAACTCTCGACATAAACGCCTACTGGATGTTACAGAGAATCTCCCCGCCGACTCCGGCCGCTCGCGCCTGCTTGCCGGTCATCACTCCCTGAGAGGTCGTCAGGATATTGATGCCCATCCCCCCGATAACTCGGGGGATCTTGTTTGAAGCTGTGTAAACGCGTCGTCCGCATTTGGAGACCTTCTCGATGCGGGTAACGATCGGCGAGTGGTCGGGATTGTACCGCAGGTAGACCTTGATCGTTTTCTCGTGGCCCTCTTCGGCGACACGATAGTTGGCGATATACCCCTCTTGCTTGAGGATGCGCGCAATTTCCACCTTGATCTTCGAAGCGGGGATCTCAACCTTGTTATGCCTGGCCCCAAACGCGTTGCGAATGCGGGTCAGCATATCGGCAATTGGATCAGTTAGCATTCTGATAATTCCTCTGTGACGGACCGGATCTACCAACTGCTCTTGGTGACTCCAGGCAACTCGCCGAGCAAAGCCAGATCCCGGAAACAGATCCGGCAAAGCTTAAACTTCCGGATATAGCCGCGCGGGCGTCCGCATCGCAAACAGCGGTTACGAAGCCGAACCTTGAATTTCGGCTTCTTCAGCTCCCTGACAATCTTTGCAATTCTCGCCATAGCTCACAAACCGTGCATCAAGCAAAGCTCTCCGCAAATTCTCCAGTCCGCCCTAGGAAGTGCGGAACGGCATCCCCATCAATCGCAGCAACGACAGCCCTTCCTGGTCCGCTCTTGCGGTTGTGACCAGGGTCACGTTCATGCCCTTGACGTTTTCCACCTTCGAGTACTCAAGCTCGGGAAACACCAGGTGCTCGCGCAGCCCCAGCGTATAGTTGCCGCGTCCGTCGAATGACTTCGTCGGGATGCCCCGAAAGTCCCTCACACGCGGCAAAACGATACCGATGAGACGGTCGAGAAACTCATACATACGGTCTCCCCGCAACGTCACCGTCACTCCGATCGGCACCCCTTCACGCAGCTTGAAGGCGGCGATCGATTTCTTAGCCTTGGTAATCACCGGCTTCTGCCCGCTAATCTGGGCCAGTTCTTTCACGGCCCCGTCCATCAGCCGGGCGTTCTGTACCGCCTCGCCCATGCCGATATTGAGCTTGATCAGGCCAATCTTGGGGATCGCCATCGGGCTCGAATAGCTGAACTCCTTTTGAAGAGCCGGCCGAACCTCATTTTGATATTTCTCTTTCAACCGCGGTGTCATGTTTCGCTCAGCCGGTTCTCGCATCCCCGGCTTATCTCCAAATCAGCCAACTTAACGAATCGCAAGTTCGCCGGTTTCTCGCCTGGCTATTTCTTTTCGATCGGACTGCCGCACTTTCCGCAAACCCTGGTTCGTCTTCCGTCGTCCTCGACCAGCGTACCCGTCCGAACCGCCCCGCAACTCGAGCAGACCAGCAACACGTTGGAGATGGCAATCGTGGATTCGCTTTCAGCGATACCACCCTTGATTTGCTTCTGCGGATTGGGCCGCACGTGCTTTTTTACCATCATCACGTGCTCTACCAGCAGCCGGCCTCTCCTGCGATCGACCTCGAGGACACGGCCCTGCTTGCCTTTATCGCGTCCGGCGATCACCTCAACCGTATCTTCTTTCCGAATGCTTGTCTTAAACATTTGAATACATCAACTTCATTCCAACATTGCGGCCCAGTCGCCAGCCTGCATTTTCCACCAGGCCGAGGGCCGAAGCCGGCGATCGGCCCGCCATACTTCGTTACGCGGGCTAGAGAACTTCCGGCGCCAGCGAGACAATCTTCATGAATCTCTTATCTCTGAGCTCGCGAGCCACCGGACCGAACACACGCGTACCAACCGGCTCTCCCAGATCGGTGACCAGAACGGCGGCATTCGTGTCAAACCTGATATAGGTGCCGTCCCTGCGCCGCGTCTCCTTACGGGTCCTCACGATCACGGCGCGAACGACCTGCCCTTTCTTGACGTTCGAGTCGGGAGTGGCCTCCTGAACCGACGCCATCACGACATCGCCCAGGCCCGCCTTGGGACCCACATCACCGCCTCGCGGGAGAATACAGCGCAAACGGCGCGCGCCGGAATTATCCGCGACTTCAAGCCGTGTGCGTGAACCGATCATTACTCTGCACTTCCTTTGCTTCTTGCGGGTTCAGCCGCGCTGAGCTCGGGAGCCTCAGCGCGCTGCGGCTTCCAAACCACCTCCGCCAGGCGCCATCGCTTCAGTTTACTGATGGGACGACACTCCACGATCGCAACCCGGTCTCCGACCCGAGCCACACTCTTTTCGTCGTGGGCGTAGAACTTGCTCTTGCGCGTGACGACTCGCCGGTAGAGCGGATGAGCCACCTTGCGCTTCACTTCGACCACGATCGTCTTCGCCATTTTCGCGGACACGACAATGCCCACCTTTTTATTCCTGTGCGCCGCTACTTGCTCAGATGCTTGCTCAGACACCGCCATCCCCTCTTATCCTTGTCCTGCCGCTTCACCCGCCGCCGCTTCACCCGCCGCCGCGCGCTGCCGTTCCACTGTCAGTATGCGGGCCAAATCCTTCTTAGCCAAGCGGTACTTCTTGACGCTGTCGGCCTGCCCCATCTTCATCTGAAAACGAAGCCGAAAAACTTGCTCTTTCGCCTCTCGCTGCTTAGCCTCCAGCTCGTCGGCGCCAAGTTCACGAATCTCGCCGGCTTTCATATCAGGCCCCCGGAATGGCGGCTGACGAAGC
>Ga0310123_10001925_pt1 | contig 16809 bp, 16 predicted proteins | sample CB6_AW_1057_MG_FD_203505 | JGI IMG/M metagenome (GOLD analysis project Ga0310123, IMG submission 203505) | Marine microbial communities from Western Arctic Ocean, Canada - CB6_AW_1057 | ecosystem: Environmental > Aquatic > Marine > Oceanic | place: Canada: Western Arctic Ocean | collected... | reverse complement strand
CAATCGCGTAGCCCCATCGGCCGGCACAATGCGATAGAGGCTGCCCACTTTGACCGCAACCACGCCGTTGATGCGAAGGATCGTCTCAAACAACGGAAACAAGTCTTCCCGCTCGAGGGTTCCATAGGTATTGATCGTCACCGTGCCGTCGGAAACGCTGGGATCGAGAATGTAGTTGATTTCGAGCTGGCGCGCCAGAATATCAATGACTTCGAACAAGCTGGCTCCCCGGAAGTTGCGGAATGAGATGCCGCCTGATGGTGTGGGCGTTGCCTGCCCTTGCGGTTGCGCTTGCCCCGCTGGAGCTTGATCCGCCTGAGCTTGGCCCTGGGCCGCCTGGGGATCGGGAGCACCCGCCGCCGGAGTGGGCTGCGCTGGTTGCTGTGCCGCCGCGGGATCGGCCGGCGCCGCCTGGAGCTCTTGCGGCGCGGCAGGTTCCGCGGCTTGGCCATCGGGCTGGGCAGCCGCGTCAGCGGATGGAGCTTCCTGATCCGGCTTGGGAGGCGGTTGCTGCGCGCCTAGCGCCACGGCCAGCACGAAGAACATTAAGAATGTGACGATAGTTCGCATTACGCTCCTAAGGCAAAGTTGTTGCGGTTCCAGTCATTCCGCACCGAGCCCGTGTGCTATTTCCCCGCCTCTTTCCGGGAACTTTTCGCGGAGTCCTCCTTGCCCGGCTTGGCCGCCTGAACTGTCTTCCGCTGCCGCTCCAGCATCTTTTTCTCAACGTCGGACAACTGCGCCCTCTGCCTCTTCCACACTTGCTTTCCGAAAGGCGTGCTTCGGCGGAAGATGATCGTATCGCCCTGCTCCTCGATCTCCACAAAGCGGCCCACGTCCGGCTCGGCCGACTTCTTCGCCGGCCCCCGTTTCATCTGACCGAAAGGTGTCTGCTTCATATGCTCGCCATCTTTGAGGGTTTGCGTTTGAGCCGTCTCACTGTTTTCCTTCTTCGGGGGAGGGTCCTTCAGCTCCGCGGCGGCGGACAACGCAAAAATGAGCACAACAGAAAATAGCGATACTTGACGAATCATCACAATGATCTCCTTGGATTACTGCTGTTTCTTCTCCCACCAATGCTGCGCCCCGAACGGCGTCTCCCGGACTCTCCGTGTATAGCCGTCTGACTCGGTGCCGTCGGAAACACCGTCCCGGGGATCCGCGGCTCGCCGGCCGGCTTGTCCGCTCAGCGGCTGACCGATGAAGTACTTCTTGCTCACGCTCTTTGAGCTGTCGCTGCCGAGCCGGGTAGTGGGCTTTGCCGCCGGCCGGCGCTCAGCGGCTCGCGCCCGGACTCGCGGCTTGGAATCGGGTTCCGCTCCGTTCGCACCGGTGAGTTCGGCCTCGGTCGCCTCAAATTGCTGTCCTTTCCATTCCAGGGTGAGGGTGTCGCCTTGGGCCGCCAGGAACGTAAAATCCCCTACCTTCTCGCCTATTTCCACTGGCCGCGGAGTGCCATTGGCGGTGGCCGCCATCATCGCGATAGGGCCGTCTCCAAGATCCATCAAGCCGACCAGGAGAGGGAGTCCGGGCCTCTGTTCGACTTCCGCCGGCGGCGGCACCTCGACCTCGATGACGGGATTCCGGTCTTGCGAGAACAGCAGGCGGTCGACGACCGGCAAGTAGTCGCGCTGGCGCACCCTTGGCGCGGACGCCGGAGCCGGATAAGCAGGCGCCTCTTTCGCGGGCATCGGATCGCGCAGAATTGCGTATCGCTGTTGAGCGCCTTGTACTTGACGCACCAGCTCCGCCACACCCAGAATCAGAAGACCCAGCAACATCACATTGATCAAAAGAAGCTTTCGGCTCATAACGTCGCTCCGTTCAAAGCGGTTGATTGGACAAGCTCACGGGTTCGCGACGCGGGCAAGTAACCGGAAACGGCGACCTGGACCCGAACCGACTTGGTTTCCCGTTTAGCGGGGTTGAGCCGGATGCGCCGCGTGGAAAGCAACTGAGGGGCATTGGCCACTGCCGCCATCCAGTTGACGAATTGCTCGATCTGGCAATCGAAGTCCACGATCAGGGGCACCTGAGCATATTCTTCTCCCTCAAGGGCGACGATCCCAAAACGCGACCCCCGCATGGCAATACCTTCAGCCGTGAGCAGATCTTCTACGAGCTGTCTCATTTCCGCCTTCGCAAGGGCTGCGTTCTCAGACGCCAGCAGCCGCTTCTCGATCTCGGCCAGTTCTCTGGCAATCGCTTGCGCCTCCGCATCCACCAGCGGCTTACGCCGCGCCTTGGCTTGCGCCAGACGAAATGCTTGCTCAACTCCTTTCACGGTGCCGGCGTCGGCAGCGTTTGAACCCGGCACCGGCAAAATGAAATCAGGCCGCAGAATCACGAAAAGAACTAGCGCGACGCCCAGTGCGATCAGCGCCTTCCGGTCTCTGCTCTGAATCTGCATTTCCTTGTCAGCTCAGCATCAACTCCGCCGCTTACCGCGAAGGGGCTTCCTCTGCTTCCGAAACAGTGGGGGGCGTCGTAGAAGCAGTCCCATCATTAGCCGCCCCAGCCGGCTTCGGCGCTGCCGCAGCCGTTCTTTCCCTTGGAGAAGCTTCGGCAGTGACTGATTCTTGAGTGGTCCGCCGTTGGGCGCCGATCTGGAAGCGGTCTCCCTGGCCCGTTGTCACAAGAGAAGTCAGGAATTCCGCGCTCGCCAAAGTCTCGGCGTCATTGATGATCCCCAACAGTGGCGCGGCCCGATCCCCCTCCCCTTGCATCTGGACACCCTGGTCGTTGACTTCAAGCCGAGTCAGCCAAACCGTATCAGGCAGCAGGTTCGAAAGTTCCTTCACAATGTTCAAGTCAGCCTCCGTCCGCCGGCGCAACGACACCAGCACCGCTAGCCGAGCCTTGTTACGCAGGGTTTCCGCCAGACTCTGTTCTACCTGAGCGACGACTTGATCCAGCTTGGCTACTTCCGCCTGAACCGCATTGACGTAATCGCTGTCTTGCATCAGGGGACGCAGCAGAAACGCCAAGCACAGAAGCACCAAGGCCCCGGCAAGCACTCCCGTCGGCAGATACATCCATCGCACGTTTTTTTTTCGCCTTTCCAGGGGCAATAAATTGGCGCGCCAGCCAAGACGCGGACAAGCGGCTTCGAGGCCAACCGCCAGCGCGGCGGCGTTGCGCTTGAGATCGAAGGCTCCCTCCGGACTTACCAGAGAGGGCAGTATTTCCTCGACCGAACGCGGTTCAAAAGGTCCGCCGACTTCCAAGGGCCCTGAATCGTGGCCTTCCTCCTCGTCAGATTCGGAGCCGCCGGCCAGAACAATGGAAGCCGGCTCCGCCTCTTGAAGTCTCAAGTCAGCGCCGGCCAACTGCAACGCGCGCCCCGCCGGAATCGACTCCAGGTCAAACCGCGCGCTAAACAGCGGCCGCTCTGTTCCCTCCCCATAAATCTCCAGACTGTCTTTGGTGAGGTCGGCGATAACGAACGGAACCGGCGGCGAGTCCCAGCGCACCCGGACGCCGGCGTAGAACGCCGCCGCCACAACCGTGAATGTCTCGACCGCGATGCCGGCTTCCTCGAAAGTGGACGCGTACTGATCGATCTTCGCCTTCTCGGCAATGACGACCGCGAGGGGAATCTGGCTCATCCCTTCGCTCATCTCTCGAAGCGGCGCGAAGGTGTAATAGACCTCATCTTGTTCATACGGATGAAGGTCCTCCAACTGATAGCCAACGGCGGCCGCCAGTTCCTTACGAGGCATGGCGGGAAGACGAATCTCGCGCACAATGACGTCCTTACGCGGCAAGCTGACGGAACAGGAAAGATGCGACAGCCTCAAACCCTTCAGGAATTCGTTGTACTCGGCACCCCATTCTTGGGGCGGGCGCTCGCGGAAATCTTCTATCGTCATCCGGCCGAGCAACGTGACGCCGCTGGGACGTGATTTCACAGCGATGACATTGAGGCGCGAACCGCGGATTTCAACGCCGCAGCCCGTGCCCACCCGCAAGATTCGATTCATCCACATACGCGGTTAAAACGCCATGTCGAACCAGCGAACAGCTTGCACGCCGAACGCCCCGGTTCCGCTTCCCGTGCGGACGCGGGCGCCGACGGTGCGGGTGGCTCGGCCATTGCTGAGCCGGGCTGTCGCCCAAACCGTGTAGTGGCTCGTTGATCCCCGAACACCAACCGAAAAGCCCTCGTTCCGGGCGCCAAGGTCCCGTATGTCGTCCGCGGTCACAGGCCGCTGCGCTCGAATTCTCACAATGCGGTCGATGTCAGCCGGAGCCAAACCGGCCGCCCGCAAAATTTCGGCCGAGGCATAGTTCACATCAATATTCGCGGAGCCTCGAAGTGTCAAGTAGTTATACAAGCCGCCCAGACGCACGAGCTGACCCGCCGGGTTTCGCCGATAAGTACCGTACAGCAGATCTGGAGTGACGCCAGGGACCATCAAGAGTTCCTCTAACTCTTTCAAAGACGTCCGCGAGCGCGAGAAAGACGACGGCGCCCCTGAATTCGCCGCTTGAATGGGAGCACGGCGGAATTCGACGATGCTCGCGGCAATTCCGACCGCGGCGGAAGGATCGATGCCCGAAGCCGCCAACAAATGCGCCAACGCTTGTGGGGGCGCGGTGTTGACGTTCAGCTTTCCGGTGTCGCCGATAATCTCGACGTCGACCACGGCCTGCGCGAAAGGAATCCGCATGAACCTTTGACCCGGAAGGAAACCTAGCGCGGTGGGATTGTCCTGAGGCGGACGTTCTCGCATCCTCTTCATGGCGATCTCGATCGCGCCTTGGGCAAGAAAATAGGCACGCGTGGAATCGACGTTGAGTGCCGCCCGATCCAGTTCCGTGCGAACCGTCATCGAGAGGGTGAATGCGATGGCCGAAAGCGCCGCCGAGAACCAAAGAACGGCCAAGAGAGCGCTGCCGCGGCGGCCGTGGGCCGGCTCTTGAACGGGCACGTCGAGCGCGTTCCGCGAAGAATTGACCATTAGATAGGCCAGAGCCGCAATCATCTTTGTTTCAGCTCTCATCGGTCAGCCCTTAGCGCCGCCCCTCCGGAAGCACATAGCGGATCGGCGGCGCAGTGCCTGTTCGTTGTCCGCCGCCGGGGACCCACTCGGCCCGAACAGCGGTGGTGATCGAGACCGGCAGCACCCGGGCTTCTCCAGACGACGGCGTGAGGTTTACCCGAATGGCGGCCGGGAGAGAGTCACGCTCGCCCCAATGGGAAAGCCATACCGAGGGCTCATCCCTCCGGCGCGGGCGGCGCAGATAGGAGAAGGTGCACGCGGCAAGTTCGTCGACAATAATCAGCGAGGTCGGCATCGCGGCGATCGGCGAAAAGACGATCCGCCCGCGAGGAAAGTCCGGATCGGAAACTTGACCGACCACCAGACTCCCAGCGCTCAGCGGACCCAGGTAAGGCAACTGATTCAGAAGGATGCGGAGTCCGTTCCGGGCGCTGGAGACTTGCAGCTCGACAATCCGCAGCCCCCCCCTGACTCCTTCAGTAACGGAGTATGAGCTAACAAACCGCATCGAACCCGGCTCACCTTGAAAAAATAACAGTTGGCGCAAGCCTATCGCTCGCTCAGGGGGAATCTCCGCTTCGAGCGGAACGATACTGGCGAACGATGAGTGCAAAATCGCGTTCGCCGTCGCCACCCGGCGGTCGAGCATCAGCCGCTCGCGCGTGGTGCTCCAGGACGTGGCACCGATCTGCAGCGCGGTGAACAGACCAACCGAAAGCAGGCTGAGCAGAGCGACCGCTACGAGAACTTCAATCAGGGTCATGCCGCGACAGTGGCCGATCCTTCGGGGCCTTTGTTGCTCGCGGCTGGGGAAGGCGGCATGCCGGAAATGGGGGAGATGTGGGCGGAAGCCGATCAGACTTGGAAGACGCTGGCTCCGAAGTGGACACTCGGGGAAACGGGACTCAGTGAGACGGCTCACTGAAGCAACCCCTCGTGCTCCTGGCCGATCCGGATTCTTCGAAAGCCGTCAAAGACCGCTGTCTTGCGGCGTCCTTCCGAGTTCCACCAGACGGTCAGATTGACCTGCGCCACCATCACGCCGCCGATCCCCGGCATGATCGGCATCTCGGCGGGAGTTGTCCTCGCTTCCCAGCCGGACTTGTCGTCATATCTGCCCGAGAGTCTTGCGGGGACAGGCAGCGGGTCGGTTGCCAGAAGTTCGGTCATCGTCGAGCGCGCCAGCATCGCCGCGCGATCGTATTCGCGCACACGCACCGCGTTCGCCAGCGAAGCGCGAATCAGCCCGAGAAGGCCGACAATGGCCAACGAAAGCACGGTTGTCGCAACGATCATTTCGAGCAGGCTGAAGCCGGAATTTCGTTGAGCCGTTGAGCCGTTCATGCGTTCTACGGTTGGAGTTCCGTTGAAGATTGTGGGGACCTTTCCCGGCGGGCGGCGTCGGTCCGCAGCCTGACACAACGGCCCGCTTCTCCGAAACCCAAACATTTTCTCTATCCAACTCATGCGCGTCCTAAAAGCAATCAAGTGCGGCTGCGGCTCAACAGCTCACCGGACCACCGGATCAACCGTTTCCCCATCCCAATTCTCCGGCACGCCTGTAAAGACGTTCACCTGCAATCCGTCCCGGCCACCCGATTCATTGGCGAGTAAGAGCCGGAAGCGAGGCGCCGGATGTCCCGGATACAGCATGAGACTTGCGGGCTGCGCTGGAAACACCACACGGATACGGTTTTCAAACGCCAGTTGATCGTCCCAGCCGCCGTCCACCGCGACAGCAATCAGCCGGTTTTGCTTGGGGTCAACGGTCAACTGCACCGGCTGCTGTCGCCGGTCCGCCGCCTGCCGGACGCGGCTAAAGAAAGCACCTGCTTGCCCCACCGACGTTTTGAGCTGTATGCCATCGAGCCCTCTGGTCAGCGTGGGGTACGCTATGCTGACGATCAACGCGATGATCCCCATGACGACCATCAACTCGATGAGGGTGATGCCTGATTCCGTTGGGCCGTTAAGCCGTCGTCGTGGCGAATCGCACTTGTGATGGGTACTGGAGCTGAATTGCGGTGGCTGCGTTTGCGAACCTACCCTCACATCTAGCAAGGACGCCCGGGGCGGACAGAAAGACGAAGGGCGGACTTATAGAAACGCTCAGAGGAGGCTCGACAGAGCCGATCTGCAGCGCCGCGGCGTGTGATACGGGCTGGCCGGCTCAACGGCTCAAAGGAACAACGGACACATCACTTCCAACTGGCGATATCAGCATTTGGTCCTTCGCCGCCTTCCGTACCGTCCGCGCCGTAGCAGATGATGTCGGGCTCAGGGCCGTGCTGGCCTGGATAGCGGTAGACGTAGGGACGTTTCCAAGGGTCGAGGGGAATGTCTTTTTGCAGGTACGGCCGCAGGGCGTCGACTCCCTCTTCTTGGGTCGGGAAGCGGCCGTTCTCGATGTTGAACAACTGAGTAGCGGCAGAGAGGCTCTCGATTTGGGTCTTGGCGGCAGTCTTGCGCCCTTCGTCCAGCGCCGGCGTCAGGCGCTGATAAGCGATCGCCGAGAAAAGCGCGATGATCGTGATGACCACCAGCATCTCGATCAGCGTGATACCGGCCTCGCGCACATGCCACCGTTCGTTCTTTCGTAATGCCCCGCTCATCTCCTGCTCCCGTTTTGTTTCACTCATTGTCAATCTCGAAGGTGTCTGGATGATAGCCATCATCGCGAACGTTCATCCGTTGAGCTATTGAAGCGTTTCACGTTGCTCGGCACCGGTTCAACGGCTCGGCGGCTAAACGACTCAACCGCACAACGCACCTACAACCCCGTCTGCTGAATACTCGTAATCGCCAGCATAATGCTCAGGATCATGGCGCCCACGATCAAGCCCATGAACAGAATCACGACCGGCTCAAATAGAGCCGTAAATCGCTTGATGGCGTCGCGTGTGTCCTTGTCGTAGATGTCCGCCATGCGCTCGAACATACTGTCGAGGTGGCCGGTTTCTTCGCCGACGGTCAGCAGATGCCCGGCCAACTCCGGAAATTTCTTCGTTTTGCGCAGCGGACCGGCAAGGCCTTCGCCGCGCTTGACTCCGAGTGCGACAGCATCCAGGGCGGTTGACAAAACACGATTACCCAGAATCCCTCGCGCAATGTTGATGGCTTGCACCAGCGGGACCGCGCTCTTGACAAGCGTCCCCATGGCGCGCGCGAAACGGGCCGTATCCGCTTTGAGCAGCGCTTCACCCAGCAGCGGCACGCGCAGCTTGAAGCGGTCCCATGCCAAGCGGCCCGCCGGTGTGCGGATGTGAAACCGCAACCCCACAATTCCAATCACCAGCAGCGCGATTGCGGCCACGCCCCAGGTGCGCACAATGTCGCTCGCGGTGAGCAGCACTTGCATCGGCAGCGGCATCACGATGTTCGACTGCGTGAAAGCTTCCGCGAAGCGCGGAATCACAAACCGCAGCAAGACGAAGACCGAGCCCGCGCCAACCACGATCAGTAAAGCCGGATAAGTCAGCGACGAGACGATATACCCCCGCAGCTCATCACGCGAGCGCTCAAATCCCGCCAGGCGATCCATCGTCAACGGCAGGGCGCCGCTAACCTCACCGGCACGAATCATATTGAGGTAAAGCTCGGAGAAATACTCGGGCCGCGTCCCCAGGCTGTCGGCGAACGACTTGCCGGACCGCAGAGCCTGAGTGATGTCGCTCAATGCTTCCCGAAACTGCGGGCGTTCGGTCAGCTCCGAGGTGATCGAGAGCGCCCGGTCGAGCGGAATGCCAGCATTGAGCAGCGTCGCAATCTCTTCGGTAAAGTGCAGAATATCGCGAGACCGCCGGCCCCCGAACCGCGGCATCTGGAAAGAGAAACCCGAAGGCTTCGCCGTGCCGATAAAGACAGGAGTCAACCCCAGTCGTCGCAGCTCCCGAGCCGCCGCCTGGTTGTCGTCAGTCGACAAGGTCCCAGTCTGGACCTTGCCATTGGCAGCTAGGGCGCGATAGTACATCCGTTTATCCGTTCGTCTATCTGTCGGACCCCTGTGATGAGACTGAGCAGCTTATCCGTTGGGCTGCTAAGTGAGCCTGAGCAGTTCAACGGCTCAACTTCTTGAGAAGCGGCTCAACTGCTCAACGTAACTAAAACTCCTGAGTCACCCGCACCACTTCCTCAACCGTCGTCACGCCGAGCGCGATCTTCTCCCAGCCGTCCTCCCGGAGATTGCGCATGCCGTTCTTTCTTGCCGCCTCGGTCAGCCGCCCAGCGTCGGCATTCTGCATGATCAAATTTCTCAGCTCTGCGTTGAGATCCATCAGCTCAAAGATGCCGACCCGGCCCAAATAGCCCGTCCCGCGGCAGTGACCGCAACCGGCTCCTCGCCAAGTCTTTACGCTCTTCCCCTCCGGCGACATCACCGTCTCATCTTCCCGGCGGCATTCGCCGCAAATCACCCGCACCAGCCGCTGCGCCAACACACCGACCACGGACGAGTTGATGAGGTAGTTCTCGACCCCCATGTCTGTCAGGCGTGTAATCGCGCTCGGTGCGTCATTCGTATGCAGTGTCGAATAAACGACGTGGCCGGTCAGCGCCGAGCGGATGGCGATGTCAGCCGTCTCACGGTCACGAATCTCACCGACCATGATGACGTCGGGATCCTGGCGGACAATGTGGCGCAAACCCGCCGCGAACGTCAGCCCAATCTGCGAGTTGACATGGATCTGGTTGATGCCGTCCATCTGATATTCGACCGGGTCCTCGATCGTGATGATCTTGCGTTCGGTCGTGTTGATGCGCTTGAGGGCTGAGTAGAGTGTCGTGGATTTGCCGCTCCCGGTCGGTCCGGTGACCAGGAACACACCATGCGGAAGCGACGTGTAGTATTCCATCCGCGACAGCATGAACTCGTCGAAGCCCAGCCGCGTCAGATCGTAGAAATCAGTGGCGCTGCGGTCGAGCAGTCGCATCACGACGCTCTCGCCATAGAGCGTCGGAAGCGTAGAGACGCGAAGGTCGACCTCGTGGCCGACAACCTTGATCTTGATGCGGCCGTCTTGGGGCAGCCGCCGCTCGGCGATGTTGAGTTTCGCCATGAGCTTGATGCGCGAAGTCACCGCGGCCCGCAGCTCTCGCGGCGGAGGTTCCTCTTCCTGAAGGACACCATCCACGCGGAATCGGATGCGAAACTCTTTTTCGAACGGCTCCAAATGAATGTCACTCGCCCGAAGATCAATCGCCGAGGAGATCATGCTGTTGACCAGCCGAATGACCGGCGCCTCGCTGGCCATGTCGCGAAGTTGCTCGATCTGCGCTGACTCGTCACCGCTGGCTGAGCCGTACTCCGACTCGGTTTCCTCCTGCTCTTCCGCGCCGTGATACTTGTCAATCGCGTCGAGGATTTCTTGTTCGGCGGCGAGAGCCGTCTTCACTCGAAGCCCGGTGAGATTGTGAAGCGTCGCGAAAGTCTCGAAATCCAGCGGGTCGCTCATCGCGACCATCACCGTTGAATCCTCTTGGTGGTAAGGAAGGAAGCGAAATTGGCGCATGTAGCGTGGGGTGATGCGCTCGAGGTCCGGCACGACCGGGGGGAAATCTTGGCTGGAAACCAGAGGAACTTCGAGCTGCTCGGCCAGCGTAATCAGAACTTCCCGGGGAGCCACAAACCCCAAGTCAGTCAAGATCTTGCCCAGTTTGTCACCACGTTCCTTTTGTATCTCGAGCGCGCGTTCCAGATCGTCCGCCGCGAGAAGACCTCTTGCAATCAGGCGCTCGCCGAGACGCATCGGCATCACCCGCGCCGACATTGCCTGCGATTCCCCAGGGGCAGCAGGTTGGGGCGTGACCGGCGACTGCCCGCCATGAGTTTTGGAAACTGGACCGTCTGCCACCAGCCCCCCCTAAAAACGCCTTACCATCAAGCGCTCGGTAAGTTCTTGCTCGTTGATTCGACCGGCCTGGCGGTCGAGCAGCGCACGGCGAGGTACTTGGATAACCACCTGTGCCGGCAGATCGTCGGCATCTTCCCAGGTGAAATGGAACAGCGAGATGAGGAGTGCGATCTTCTCCCCTTCAGGTATCGCGCCTAGCTTGCCAGCCTGGTCGACCAAAATCCTCGCTGCAAGCTCTTCCAGCTCCGGAAGCCGGTCGCGCTTGCGCTGATTGAGCAAACGCAATTCTTTTTCGGTATACGACGGCTTGAAGGGACTCAGGTTTGCCATCGGCACGACGTTGACTTCCAGCGTGAAGACGGCTCCAAACCCGTGCAGGTACCCGCCCCGAGTATTGCCGATCATGACGATCGAGCTGCCACCGAAACCGCGGTCGATTGAGCGCTCGACAGCTCGCAGACCGGCACGCAGTTCGCGGGATGCAAGGGCCAGCTCGGCCGCCGGCGCCTCGCCAGTGGCCGCAACTGCCATAACCAATAAGAATGTCAGCGCCGCTCGGGTCATCTCCCTTACCTCTGGCTGTTACCTCGGCAATCCCACGGGCCGCATTTCAGCCGAAGTGGTATAGGTGATCGACTGGATATCGGTTTTCAGCAGCCGCCAAGCTTGCTCCGTCTCTCCGCGCAGACCGTTCACGGCTGCCCGCAAGCGCGCGTCTGATTCAGAACCTTGCTTTGAAACCAACGTGGCCATGTCTTCACGGAGCCGTGCCTCGCTTTCAGTGCCGTACCGGTCAACCACTTCGGCAACCACTGCTCGGACCTGCTCTTCAGTCAGACTTGGTTCGTCCCCGCCTCTGATTTCCGGAGACGGCTCGACGACCGCCGGCTCCGGTCGGCCGAAGGCTAGCTGCCACCCGTCGCTGTCAACGGTCAGCGTCGGCTGAACCAGCCACAAGCCGCCAAAGAACGCGACGATCACCGCAGCCATGCTGAAGCCGGCACGCGGCGCGCCGGCCAGCAATTCCCGCCACAACCGCATCGCCCAGGAGGGTTCGAATACTTTGTCGGAAACAAACGCGATCCGCCGCGGAACCTCCTGATCGGGGACGCTCAGCAGCGCCTTCTGCGTCAGCCGCAGGCCGTCCAACTCCTCGCGAGCTTCGGGCGAGGTTTCCAGATACGTTTCCACTTCGGCCCGCTGCTCGGGTTTCAGCTCATCAAATAAGTAATCCCGTAAATCGTGGGGTGCCATCTTCATTACCTCCTAGCGCCAGAGCCGGCGGTTTCTCGCTCACCAGCTCAAGCGCTGGGCTTGGCGGCCGGAGCCAGCGTGCCCTTCAGCGCCTCAAAAGCGCTGTAAAGCCGCGACTTCACGGTCGAAACAGGACACGATACAATCTCCGCCACTTCGTCAAACTTGAATCCGTGGTAAACCTTGAGCACAACCGTCTCTCTTTGTTCCGGCGTCAGCAAGTCCAAGGCCCGTTCCACGGCCAAGCTTAGTTCCGCCGGGTAGACCGCTGATCCCGCAACGCTAATCGAACTGCCTTCGCTGACCTCGGGAACCTCGTCATCCACCAGCCTCTTGTTACGCCGGAAAAGCGAGATCGCCTCGTTGTGCGCGATCCGGAACAGCCACTGCGGAAAACGGTCCACTTCCTGAAGCCGGCCTATGCTCTGATAGGCCTTGAGGAAAGTCTCCTGGGTCAGGTCCAGAGCATCCTCACGGCCTTTGAGCTGCCGCAACAGGTAGTTGTAGACGCGCTTTTCCCAACGCGAGACCAGCACATTGAAGGCCTCAACGTCGCCGCGCCGACTGCGCAGGATCAGGTCCCTGTCTTCAACTTCACGGAAGATCAAATTCCTGCTCCAAGCAACTAGGAAGACGCTCCAAGGGCTGAAAAAGTCTGAAGGTGAAGGGGCGCTTGATGCGATTGTATCACGCAGGACATGAAGGTGGACATGGAAAGTGTCTATGTTTCAGCAACTTAAGGTCTCCAGGCGTTCTGATGGCGAATTTTTTCTTCGCGCCTGACGAAAAAAACCGCATCTCAACCGTCTCTACTAGTGAGACTGCAGAATTAAAACTGCCAGTTGCTTCTCTTTGCGAACCCACAAGAGACCGGTGGCGCGGGTGGTCGGCCCGCGCCACTTTATTTTTACCCAACGATAAATCACTGTAGAACTAGACTTAGCGGGATTTCCGATTCGTTCGCGGAACAGTTCTGCTATGTTTGGGAGTGCTTCGTGCGGCCAGCCCCCATGCCCCTCCCAGGAACTTATTTTTTGCAGAATCTGGTTGCCAGCCGTAGTTTGCTCTACCAGCTCGTACGGAGGGACTTCGAGCAGCGCTATGTGGGCTCGGTGGCAGGCTGGCTCTGGGGCGTCATTCACCCTCTGGTCTTGCTGGCCGTTTATACATTCGTCTTCGTCTACGCTTTTGGCATGCGCCTGCCCCAGGGAGAGGTCACCGACAGCTATCCTCTATTCCTGTTTGCCGGGATGTTGCCCTGGCTGCTCTTCTCCGAGACGCTGCAGCGCTCAGCCTCTTCGTTGGTCGACTACTCAAGCCTCATCAAGAAAACCGTCTTCCCCGCCGAGATCGTTCCGCTCAGTATCTTTCTCTCGACGCTGATCAGCCATCTGCTGGCCATGGTCCTGTTGATCGGGATCGTTGGAATTCGGGATCACCACGTCAGCCCCGCATTGTTGTTGCTGCCGGTCTACTTCCTGGTAGTTGGGTTGTTCAGCCTTGGGCTGGCCTGGATCGCCGCCGCGTTGCAAGTCTACTTGCGCGACACCGCTCAAGTTCTGACGGTCGTGCTGACAGCGTGGTTTTGGCTCACTCCCGTATTCTTATTCGAGGGACAGTTTCAGGGGAAGCTCTCCATCGTCTTGAAGCTGAATCCGCTTACGTATGTTGTCCGAGCCTACCGCGACTGCATCCTGGGAACTCAAGTCCCGGCCTTGACCGACTTCCTGGCGCTAACCGCGTTCGCCGTCACGGCCTTCTTCGCCGGAGGTTTGTTCTTCCGCCATAGCAAGCGCGGGTTTGCGGATGTATTGTAGTTACGTTGAGCTGTTGAGCCGAAACTGCCTTTCAGTCGATCGGGATCGATTGTATGAGGGCCAAGAGCAGAGCTCGGGTGAGATAATGGCCTCTGTCGATACCCCGTGCTAAACAGCTGGCTCGACCGGTAGCGGCTCAACGGAATTACAGCTCAACGGAACAATGCCCTCCCTCGCCTTCCGTAGCGTCTCGAAAAGCTACGCGATCTACCGCTCCCCCGGCGATCGTCTCAAGGAATTACTGACGCTCAACCGCCGCAGCTACCACCGGGATTTTTGGGCCTTGCGTGATGTTTCGTTCGAAGTGGAACGCGGCTCGACGTTTTGCATCGTTGGCGAGAACGGATCTGGAAAGAGTACGGCTCTGCAGCTCGCCGCTAACATTTTCCCTCCGACCGAGGGCGAGGTCGAGATCAACGGCCGGGTGTCATCTCTGCTGGAGCTCGGGGCCGGCTTCAACCCTGAATTCACGGGTCACGAGAACGTTTTCCTCAACGGGACAATCCTGGGGCTTACCACCGCCGAGATCAAGCGGCGTTACGGCGATATCGAGGAATTCGCCGAGATCGGCGACTTCATCAATCAGCCCGTCAAGACCTACTCCTCTGGCATGCTGGTGCGGCTAGCCTTCGCCGTCGCCATCAACGTCGATCCCGAGATCTTGCTGGTCGACGAAGCGCTGTCGGTGGGCGATTACTATTTCCGGCAGCGGTGCATGAGGAAAGTCCACGAGCTGCGCCGGCGCGATGTCACGATCGTGTTTGTTTCTCACGCAATCGCCGACGTCAAGGCGATCGGCACCCATGCCATGTGGCTCGAAGACGGAAAACTTGTCGAGATCGGCAAACCCGACGCGGTCATCAGCAAGTACTTGGCTCGCATGTCGGAAAAGGACGCCGCCTACGTCAAGCTGCACGACACCGAACAGCAGCCCGGGAAGACCACTCAATCGATCGCGCCCGAAATCGTCGAAACAATTCCTAACATCGACTTCCGCCATGGGAACAAGAACGCTGAGATCATCGGCATCGCCGCCCTCGATTCCCAAGCACGCCCGCTGAAAATGCTCGAACCTCACAGCCGAGTCATCCTCAGGATCAGCGTAAGGGCAAAGCAGCCACTCGAATCCCCCAACGTCGGCTTCGTCCTCCGCAACCATCTGGGTATTGACTTTGCCGGGATCAACACGGGAGGCGAAAACGTCGCCCTGCCGCCGATGTCGCCCGGAGATATCCACACTGTCGATTTCCACTTTGATCTGCCCGAGCTTTATCCCGGCAGCTTCTCCTTCACGCCCGCTGTCGCCAACGGACCTCTGGACGGGTACGAAATGTGCGACTGGATTGACAACGCACTCGTGCTGCAGATGGGTAGCGGCGACAGCCAGGTCTACGGCTACATCCGGCTGCCCTGTCAGGTGGTTGTCAATAGCCGGCTGCAAGACTCCCAGCCCGCCGAATCTCCCATTTCGTCATGAGCACCTTGTTCGCCGCGCTAAAGGCGCTGGGCGAAGTCGTTTTCCTGGCGGCGGTCGCGCCGCTGCTAATTGTCTTGACGGTCACCGTGATGGCCTTCAACGACCTTCTGGCACGTGTCCGGCGAAAGAGTTCCCTGCCCTCCGATGAAGCCGTTCCCTCCAAAACAGTCAGTGTCGTGATTCCCACCTGGAACGGACGCGAGCATCTGGAACGAAATCTGCCGTCAGTGCTCGAAGCGCTGGCAGGCAACCCCGATCATGAAATCGTTGTCGTCGATAACGCCTCGACCGACGGGACAGCGGAATTCCTTCGCGAACAATTCCCGGCCGTGCGGATACTTTCTCTGGACGAGAACCGGGGATTCGACGGCGGTTCGAACGCCGGTTTCCAGCACGCACGCAACCCCATCGTTGTCTTGCTCAACAACGATATGCGGGTGGAAAAAGGCTTTCTCGCCCCCATTGTCGACGGCTTCTCCGATCCGCGAGTGTTCGCCGTTACCGCGCAGATTTTCTTCAGCGATCCCGCCAAACGGCGGGAGGAAACCGGTCTAACCCGAGGTTTGTGGCTCAACGGCCGTCTGTCGGTCGGCCACATCATCGACGAGAAAGTGACCGGCCTGTTCCCGACCTTTTACGCCGGCGGCGGCTCCAGTGCCTACGACCGCCGCAAGTTTCTCGAGCTGGGCGGATTCGATCCGTTGTGGGAACCTTTCTACCTGGAAGATACCGACATCAGTCACATGGCTTGGAAGAGAGGCTGGATCGTGCTCTACCAGCCCCGTAGCGTCGTTTACCACGATCACCGCGGGACTATCGGGAAGTACTTCAGCGAGGATTTTATTCAACGAGTCCTCGAGAAAAATCACCTGCTTTTCGCTTGGAAGAATATCCATGAATGGCGGCGCTTGCTGGCGCACTTTGGGTGGCTTTATGCGGGACTGTGGGTTCGCCTGCTGGCCGCCTCATCAACGGCTCGCCCGAACTCGGCCGCGCTGTTTCGAGCCCTAGGGCAATTCACGCGGGCGCTGCGCTCCAGGAACCGCGCCCGCCGGATGGCGACAATCAACGATACGGAAGCTTTCCGGCGGCCCATGGGAGGATACTTCCGTGACCGCTTCGGCACGGCCGATCCGGAGCGTGAGAAGCTCAATATCCTGTTCGTCTCGCCGTACCCGATCGAGCCCCCGCTGCATGGCGGCGCTCTCTTTATTAATCAAACGGTGCGCCACCTGGCGCCGCTCGCCAACCTTCATTTGCTTTGCCTGCTCGATCAGGAAAAGGATCTTGCAACCAACCAGCGCCTCGCCGACATTTGCGCCAGCACGGAGTTCCCTGTTCGCTGGCGGGCCGCCAAGCAAGGCTTCGGAGCGCTTTTGCCCTACGCCGCCCAAGAGTTTGAGCGC
>Ga0310123_10001923_pt1 | contig 16825 bp, 18 predicted proteins | sample CB6_AW_1057_MG_FD_203505 | JGI IMG/M metagenome (GOLD analysis project Ga0310123, IMG submission 203505) | Marine microbial communities from Western Arctic Ocean, Canada - CB6_AW_1057 | ecosystem: Environmental > Aquatic > Marine > Oceanic | place: Canada: Western Arctic Ocean | collected... | reverse complement strand
TCAGGACACATCCCCGGATCTCACCGGTCGGTCACTGCTCGCCGTTTTCGCTCACCCTGATGACGAGTCGATCGCCGCTGGCGGGCTCCTTGCACTGTGTGCCGATTTCGGCGCACGAGTCTCGCTCCTGTGCCTCACGCATGGCGAGTTCAACCGTGGGGAGGCGCCCGCGAGAACTGGTCAGATGCGGGCCACTGAGCTACGGGCAGCGGCGGCGGTCCTTGGATTGGCAGACCCCATCCTCCTGGATTACGAGGACGGCATGCTCCCGTGGACGGACACGGCGGCTCTCGAGACCGACATCCGCGAGACGGTCGAGCGCGTGCGCCCGGAGGTTGTGGTGACCTTCGGAGAAGACGGACTCTATTGGCACCCCGACCACATCGCCGTCCATGAACGAACCACAGCGGTTGTCGCCGGAATGCGTAACGCGCCCGCAATCTATTACGTGACGATGCCTCCCGGCCGGATGCGAGGCCTGGTCGATCACGTCATGGGCGACCCCAGCCGACCAGGCGACGATGAAAAGCGTCGCGACATCCTCGGGGTCGAAGACGCCGATGCGTTCGGCTCGATGGCCGCCCCGCCGACCCTGGTCCTGGCGATTGGCGCGCGCGCGCGGCGAAAACTTGCGGCTATCAGGTGCCACGCCTCGCAGGTCCAGGACAGCCCACTCGGTCTCCTCCAGGAACGAGAGGCGGAGCGGTTTCTCGGGACCGAGCACTATCGGCGATCGGAGGTCGGCTTTCAGGGAGACTCGTTCATCGAACAGTTTGGCAGCAAGACGCCAAGCCCGCTCAGGATGACCTGAACACTCGCGCCCGCGCGCGCCCCGCGGTAACCTATTCCCCCGACAACGCGATGCACGACAGCCTCCTCGAGATTCTCCGATGTCCGTATTGTGGAACGTCGCTCTCGCTCGTCGAGAACGACGCCCTCTTGCGCAGCGGTCCCCATGTCGACAGCGGCATCCTGGGTTGCGAATGCTGTGCCTTTCCAATCGTCGACGGGATTCCGGTGCTCATTGCCGACGATCTGACCCGCTCGGCGATGGGCTCCCTGGAGGAGGACCGAGCCGACGACGCGCTCATCGCCTTCCTCGGTCTTGACGAACGGCAAGCCGCTGCCTTCTTCGGGCTCCAGTCGACCCGGTCGCCGGCGACATTTCTCGAGACGCTCGCCATTCTCAGCTACGACGCAGAGGCCGACTACCTGGCGTATCGCCTGTCCGACCCCACGTACCTCACGAGCGAAGCGGTCCTCAGGGCGCTCGGGCAGGAGCGCCGGAGATTCGAGCACAGAGCGCTGGACGTGTGCGGTGGCGCCGGTCACCTGACCCGCGTACTTTCCGGCCTGCGCCGCCCGCTAGAGACAGAAGAGACCGACGTCGAGTCGGGCACCGTGCTGCTTGATCTCTCGTTCTGGAAGCTCTGGCTGGCCGCCCGCTTCACATCACCGGGCAGTGCTCCGGTGTGTTGTGATGCCAACCACCCGCTTCCCTTCGCTCGCAATTCATTTTCGACCGCGCTGCTGTCGGACGCGTTTCCCTATATCTGGCACAAGCGACTGCTCGCAGACGAACTCATCCGCCTCGTCGGTCCAGACGGTCTTGTCGTGATGCCGCACCTTCACAGCGCGCACGGTGAGAACTTCTCCGCCGGCGACACACTCACGCCGGCGGCGCACCAGGACCTGCTCGCGCCCCACCAGCCGCGTCTCTTCAGCGACGGGTTGCTGTTGAAAAATCTTCTGGCCCATCGGCGCGTCGATCTCTCGCCCGCCACCTCATCACGGGACCTTGGAGACGAGTCCTCGTTCACGCTGGTCGCGAGTCGAGATCCCGACGTCTTCCGCGAGTATGAGGTACCCGATGAATCCGGGGTCACGGGTGAATTGAGGGTCAACCCACTCTACCGAGTCGAACGCCAAGGAGAGTCATCAATTCTCACGCTGACATTTCCCACTCCCGAATACGCCGAGGAATTCGCCGAATGCCGCCGGTATCTCCCAGACAGGGTCACGGTGATGGCCGACCTTACGAGCCCGCTCACCCCGACGCTGGTCGGCACGGACTACGCTGAGCTGCGGCGGCGCCGGGTCTTGCTCGACGCCCCGCGACTCTACTGCTAGCGTGGCGAATTCGACAGATCAGTACACCGAAACCGGCGATGCGCGCGGCAGGCAACGCGCGAGGAGCGAGCATACTGGGCATATGCGAGCGACGAGCAACGCCGCCAGCCGCGATGCAGCGCCGGCTTAGGGTCCAATCTCGAGGCGGGCGGTGACCGGATAGTGGTCTGAGGGATACCGACCGTGGTGATTGTACAGCACCGTCTCGACGGATAGCACCTGGATCGGCCCGCCGACAAGGATCCAGTCGATGCGTCCAAGATTCCAATCTTGCGGCGGCCCAAAATCACCACGCGTAAACTCCGGACCGCCCCGGTGGGCGGCGAGAAGCCAGGCATCCTGCAGACCTCCCTCAGTGGTCGCCTTCCACGTATCACTCCGCCCCGCCGGCGCATTGAAATCACCGGCGACGATGACGGCGCTGTCGTCTGGCAGGGCGGCCACCCGATCGGCAATAAGAGTGGCCGACTCGAGCTGTCGATCGCCCTGCCGTAGGGTCAGGTGTGTGTTGAATACGTAGATCCGTCGCCAGTCGTCAGATGATGAAATCGGGCCCAGGTGACTATCCGACCGACCCGTCGCCGTCGACCCCGCCAATCGGTAATCTCGGATGGGGTGTCGGGTGCTGAATTGAGCCAGAAGTTGCCTGACTCGATTGGACTGAGCTTCTGGTGCCGGTAGAAGATCGGCGTGAACTCGCTGAGTCCATGTCCACCGTTAAGTCTCCGATCGATACCCAGCCACCGGTAGTCTGGAAGCTCCGCGTCCAGATACTCGACCTGATCGACCAGCGCCTCCTGGACACCAATGACATCAGTCATCGGTCACGGCGTCACCGAAGGCGTCGAGCAGTATGGGCAACAGGCCGTCCATGCTTGCCACGGGAGGGTGCCGTGGTGTCAGCCCCTCGTGAAACTGGTGTCGACTGAGGCACTCGAGCACGGCGTGTCGGTTTGCGACGACATGGACCGGTACGTTCCACGACGCTCCTTCGCCGCTTACCAACGATGGAGGCTGGTGGTCACCGACCACAATCATCACAAGGTCGCGGTCGCCACGCAGCCGCAGATACCCGTCAAGCGTCGCATACGCATAGCTGAGCCCCTTGACATAGCTTGGGCCGAGATTCAGCCAGTCAGGATCGTCAGACCACGCGCGGTCGAGTTCGTCCGCGTCGTACGGATTCGACGTGAGCACACGCGCCCAATCCGGCTGATAGGGCGGCGCCGGTGTGAAGGGGGCGTGGGTAGTGATGGTCGGGAAGAACACGAACACCGGACGCCTCGGCTGGGGGGCGACCTCGAGCGAGTCGACACGTGCCAGTGCGAACTGGTCGGTGAGGTCCCACCACCCGAACGGCGGGCCGTGATAATCAAGCCGCGCGTGATCGTAGATATCGTCGAACCCGTAAAACGCCCCTTCGGGCCACCGCTGCAACAACCCGGGCATGACGGCGACGGTCCGATAGCCGTGCCGACCAAAGGCTTTGACCAGCGTGTCACGCTCTTGTCCCATCAGACGAACGCTGGTGCGCTCATCGCGCACCTCGGTCCCAGACAGCAGACTGATGTGCGAGAGCCATGATTCGCCGCCGAAGGTCGTGGACTCGACGAAGGCGGACATCACTCCCCGGCCAGTGTCACGGACCGTTTCAGCCAGACGCGCCCGACTCCCTCCGAGTGCCTGAACGAACTCCGGACGGTCCCAGCTGACCGCGCCATACGACTCCAGGAAGATGAGAATCACGTCCGCGCCGTCGACCCGGGTGAAATCGGAGTCGATCACCGGCGGAGGGTCCAGCGCGCGTACGCCGGCGCCGGTCATCTCGTAGGCCAGCTCTGTCACCTCTCGGGCAACGGCTGGCGTGACGGCGTCCGAGAACTTGACCGCCTCTGGCGTTCGGGCACCCAGACTCTGAGCGACCCCCAGGAGCAGAACCCCGGCCGCAGCGGCACCAATCACTCGCCGAGCGGCCAGCCCGTGGGTGGCCCGACTGACCTGCCCCAGAGCCCATCGGACGACGAAATAGCCTACGAGCGGCACCCCGACGAGGCCCCCGACGAACGCCGCCCTCATCCAGGGCTCCGCTACGTAGGAGAACATCGCCCCCACATTTGGGACGTGTCTCAAGTCCCAATACAGGTTGACATCCCGCCCGTAGAGCGAGCGCGTGGTCACATCTGCGTATCGCCCAACCACCAGGAGGATCCAGACCACCGACAGTGAGCGAAGCATGGCCCGGGAAGGAGCACCGAGCCACCGCCGAGCAACGACGAGACCGAGTACGCACGCCGCCACCTCGAGGGACAGTTCCGAGGTCGAGCGAACACGCAGTGTCGGCCACACGTTCTCGAATGTGAGCGATAGGTTCAGCAGAATCAGCGCGGCGGCGACTCCGGCCCAGCGCCACACCCGGTCGCCTCGCGTGTTCTCTGGCACCGAAGACGTTACCTACCCAGGCTCAGCGGTAGTTTGGTGCCCCCGATAGCCAGGGCCAGGAGACCGCCGACGACCGGTAGTCCGAATCCGTTTGTCAGATAGCCGTAGGTGAAGATGACACCCATCGAGACATGGAAGTTGAGAATCATCAGCAGCGCGACAGTCGCCGCCAGTCGTATGCGAACACCCGTCACCAGCGCCGCACCCGTGGCCAATTCGCCAAGCACCACGAGTCGCGCGAAGACCGGAGCGCCCGGAATCGCCACCGTTTCGAGATACCAGCGGCTGATCGACGGGGCGAACTCGCGCCACCCCTCCAGTTCGGCAACCAAGTACCCGCTGTCTCCAAGCCAGGCCGTCTTGCTCAATCCCATGAAGAGGAGAAACACCCCCATGAGGACCGACAGCACCCGCAATCCACCCGACACAGAACGCGACGTCGTAAAGTTGGTCATCTGATTTTCGAGCCCAGCGCCTGGGCTCAGCCCTCACCCTCCCGCATTGTAACTGGGTTAGTTCCGGAACAGAATGGTTCCCGTGGGTCTCACCCAATTACCATGAGCCAGACGAACCGCCTCGTCGGCATCGTCCGCTCCCTGGCCGTGTACCACGCGATTCCGTTGCGACAGACTCGGCTCCGCCGTCTCTACGCCCGCTTCGTCTCTTCTGGCGACCTCGTCTTCGACGTTGGCGCACACGCCGGCAACCGCACGCGTGCCTTTTCTGCCCTGGGATGCCGGGTCGTCGCGCTCGAGCCTCAACCGGACTTTGCGCGCCTGCTTCGCACGATGTTCGGAAGCTCCGACCAGGTCGAAGTACTTGAAACAGCCGTCGGGCACACCTCTGGGCCGGTCCGTCTCTCCGTGAGCGAGCGCACCCCCACCCTCACGACGATGGCGACAGAGTGGAGGGATGCCAGGGCTCGGGAGGATCCGTTCAAGGGTATTCAGTGGAATCGGACCATCGACGTCGAGGGCACCACACTCGACGCCCTCATCGAACGCTTTGGTCGTCCCGCCTTCGTCAAGATCGATGTCGAGGGTGCCGAGCCGCAAGTGCTGGCCGGGTTGAGCCACCCGCTCCGGGCGTTGTCCTTCGAGTATCTCCCGTGGGCACTCGACTACGCCCGCCAGTGCGTCAATCAGATCGAGCAGCTTGGCTCGTATCGGTTCAACTGGTCACCCGGCGAGTCGTATCGAATGGCTACCGCCGGATGGCTGACCGGCCAGGAGCTGTCCGACCAGCTCCGGAGAGCCGATGCACAGAAAGTTTCCGGCGATGTCTACGCACGTCTCGAGTCGGAGGCTCTGTGACGGATCGCTTCGCCACAGACGAGGTGCGCCGGTACTACGACCGGCACACCGACGCGTTCGTGGCATACGGACAGGGAGGAGCCTTCGGGGCTATCCACCGCGCTGTCTGGGGACCTGGGACACGGAGCCGATCGGATGCGTTCCGATACGTCGAGAACCAGATCGTCGACTGCCTCCATCGTCTTGACCCAGGGCCGGACGACACCAGCCCGCCACACATCGTCGACCTGGGGTGTGGCATCGGTTCGAGTCTCTGCTATCTGGCCGAGCGGTTGCCACTCCGGGGAACAGGTGTGACCCTGAGTCCTGTTCAGGCTCGTCGTGGGACACGGATCATCTGTGACGCGGGACTTTCTGATCGTGTGCGTTGCGTGGAAGGCGACTACCTTCAACTGCCCGATACCGTGGAGACCGCTGATCTGGCCTACGCCATCGAGTCTTTTGTCCACGGGCCCGATCCGCAACGTTTCTTCGCGCAGTGTGCCCAGCTCATTCGCCCCGGGGGTCTCCTCGTGCTCTGCGACGACTTCAGACGCCGCGTCGGCGATCGCCGTGCAGAACCGGTGATCGACCGGTTTTGTCGAGGCTGGCACGTGAATACACTGCTCACACCCGATGAGCTCGCCGTCATGGCAGAGAACCAAGGCTTCGACCATGAGGGAACGACCGACCTGACGCGATATCTGGAGCTCGGTCGTCCTCGGGACCGGGCTATCGATCTGCTGGTCACGCTGGTCGGCTGGATTCCAGCATGTGCACGGCGCCTTGACCACCTGGTCGGTGGCAGTGCACTCCAGGCATGCCTCAAGAACGGCTGGATCGGTTACGATCTCGCCTCGTTCCGACGACGCTAGTAACGTACCCTGAAGATAACCGATGCCCGAGAGTCCCATTCGACGCTGGCAATCGATGACCACCGCTGAGGTCGAGCGGCTGGTCAACCGCGACCCCGTGGTGATCCTGCCGGTCGCCGCGATCGAGCAGCACGGCCCACATCTCCCGCTGTCGACAGACCTCGACATTGGGCTCGGACTCCTAGCTGCCGCGTTCCAAAGGCTCGAAGGGGACTTCCCCGCGGTTGCGCTCCCACCGGTGGCTGTGGGGGCGAGCCGCGAGCACGCGCGCTTTGCCGGAACACTCAGTATCGACCCAGGGCTGCTCGACGAGATAGTCTACCAGCAGGGCGTCGCGCTTCACGGTTCGGGCGTAAAGCGGATGGTCCTCAGCAACAGTCACGGTGGTAACGTCGCCGCGCTGCACACGGCCAGTCTGAGACTCCGCGAGAGGTACGGACTCCTGGTCGTCAAGGCCCACTACTTCCTTTTTCCGCCGCCTGACACCGTCCAGCTTCCCTCCTCCGAGTGGCGGCACGGTCTCCATGGCGGCGCGATCGAGACCGCCATGATGCTCCACCTGCATCCCGATGCCGTAAGGCGGGACTCCATCCGCCACCACCGATCGCAGGCGGAGGCCCTCGAAGCATTGCTTCGTCTGGTCGGCCCCGAAGAGCCGGCCGCTTCATTCTCTTGGCTCGCTGGTGACCTTCATCCATCAGGAGCAGTTGGACACGCGGAGCTGGGTGACCAAGCGACCGGAGAGCGGCTGGTCGACTACTTCGGCGGGAAGCTGGCGGATGTCATTCGGGATGCCAAAGCGTTCCCGACTGACACGTTGGTCTGAGCCTTACTTGGTGGGGACGGCCCCCGACAGCATTTCACCAAGCCAATGCCCAGCCCGCTGCAGCTTGGCTCTGACGTAACGGAGGTTGTGACGGTTGAGCGTCCCGTACAGTGGCTGGCGGTCGACGACCCGCACGCCACCGTCCCTGACGGCGCGCACCTTCTCGGGATTGTTTGTCAGGAGCTGGACTCGGTCGATGCGAAGGTGGCGCAACATCTCGACTGCCGCATCGTATCGTCGCTCATCGGCTCCGAAGCCGAGTGTGTAGTCGGCGTCGACCGTGTCGAGACCTTCCTCCTGGAGCGCATACGCCCGCAATTTGTTGCCAAAACCGATACCCCTGCCCTCCTGAGCCAGATACAGAAGCACCCCCCCGCCGCTGGCCGCGAAAACACGTAAGCTCCCACGGAGCTGATCTCCACAGTCACAACGAAGGCTGCCAAACAGGTCGCCCGTGAGGCACGCCGAGTGAATCCGTACTGGCACCGGGTCTGGCCAGCTCTCGCGATCGCCGACCAGAACGGCCACATGCTCCAGAATGCCGTTCGCCTCACGGAACGACATGAAACGAGCATTCTCGGCCTCTTCGAGCGGCACCGGACCCTCGCTCACGTACGTGACCTCCACGGAGGAGTTGCGCGCCATCGCCGAGATGTCGTCGGCCGTCACACGCAAGATGGCCGCGCTGTCAAGTTCGGCACGGAGCGACTCGATATTCGACGGATCAACCCGCACGCCGATGATCGCCGGCAGCAGCCGAGCGAGTCGAGCCAACGTCAGTCCGGAAATCTGCGGAACTGACGTCTCACTGAGACCGACTGCGACTGCTGCGTAATTGCCCCTGTTACTCGCGAGGCGAAAGATCTCCTCGGGACTCGCGTCTCGATTCAGACACAGGCTCATCCCGTCCTGACCCTGACCGTTCGAGACGAGCCCCATGACCCGGGCCCGGTGATTCGTCACGGCCAGACGGATCGCATCTCCGTTGAGCGACCGGAGCCGATCGAGGGTCTCGCTGGTCAGCCCTTCGACCGCCGCAAGAAGGGCGCCCTCCTCGGGCGTGACGCCGCTCGGAGTCGAGACAAGGATGGGCCGACCGCGCTGAAGATCAAAGAGACTACGCTCTGCTTCGTGCATACTGATGCCGTGCTCCTGAGGAGTCTACCGTGAGTGCGGCGATCGACGAGCAGACAGCATGGGACCTGCTTCAGGCTCTACCGGCGGGTCTCACGGGGACAGCCCCCGTTGGTCGCGTCCATCATAAGCCGAGGCTGGATATTTGGCTGCAAGTCGACGAGACCGGTCAGTGGGAGACGTCGGCCCAGCTGACCGACGCGGCCAGCCGTATGCTAGAGCTGTTTTTACCACTGCAGCTACAGGAGGAATTTGTCATCGGCCAGGCCGGTCAGAGCCTCGACGGACGTATCGCAACCGAGGGCGGGCATTCCCACTATGTGACCGGGAAAGAAGATATTCTGCACCTCCATCGCCTGCGGGCCCTGATGGACGCCGTTATCGTCGGTGCCGGGACGGTGGCGGAGGACAACCCGCGGCTGACCGTTCGCCGGGTCGAAGGCAACAACCCGGTGCGCGTGGTCCTCGACCCGGATGGACGCCTGGATCGGCGATCCCACATCTTCTGCGACGGTGCGGCGCGCACGATCGAAGTGCGACGGTCTGACGCTCAGGTCAGTCGTGATGACCGACCGGCCGACCCCAACGTCATGCGGTTATCGTCGGGCGCCAACGGGTTCGAGCCCGGGACCATCCTGGACACGCTCCGAGCTCAAGGTCTGAGGCGGGTGCTCGTCGAGGGGGGCGGCATCACGGTGTCTCGCTTCCTGCAAGCTGGGTCACTGGACCGTCTCCACGTGACGGTGGCACCGATGCTGATCGGGTCGGGGAGACCGGCCCTCGTGCTCGACCCGATTGTCTCCCTGAACGACGCGCTGCGGCCCGTATGCCGGCACTTCCGTCTCGGGGATGACATGCTGTTCGACCTGGACCTCCGCGTCTCACCGCACTAGTTCACGCGGATCGCCTGGGTCTCCTCATAAGGACGACGCATCCCGGCAGCGCCGACACGAGTGCCAGTAAGCCGTATGCGATCGAGATCACCACACCATCTTCGCTCGTCAGGCCGGCAGCATCCCACAGAAGCGCGGCAGCGGTTTCTCGCACACCCCAGCCCGCGACCGACGCGGGGATGAGCATCGCGACGAGGACGGGCGCCACGAGCGGCAACAACGTACGTAAGGGTGTGTCGACATCAACCGCCAACGCTGCCATGAGGTAGATCGCGACATATGTGCCGACGACCACTGCCGAAGTGGCGACCTGGATGGGCAGAGCGGTACCGGTCACGAGAGCAGCCTTGGTGTCGTGCCACAGACGACCCAACAGCGAACTGGGGGCGTCGTCATCACGCGCTGGCGCCTTCACCCACCGGCGCAGAGCCGCGACCGTGCCAAGGCCGACCAGCACAACCACCCACGCGGCGTCGCCAGAGCCGACCAGTAGAGTCAAGACCGACGCCGACGCGACGCCGACCATAATCATCTGCCCCGACAACCGCTCGAGCACCACCGCGCGGATGGCCGGTCCTCCAGAAGAGCTCGCCAGGCGCTGTGCGGCCGCGTGACGCCACGCCCGCGATACGTCACCCATCACGCCGCCGGGCAGTACCTGATTGACGAACATCGAGAGGTAGTACTCGCGAACCGCTTGACCGAACGGAAGGACGATACCAAGTCGCCCGGCCGTTAACCGCCATCGCCACGCAGACACGAGTACCTGGACGACCGAGAGCCCAAGAGCTGCGAGGACCCAACCCGCTCGCATCCGGCCCAGACGAGCCACGATCTGAGCGACATCCAGCCACCAGGCCAGGGCGAGAAGCAGAACGACACTCGAACCCACCCTGAGGACGACAAGAACCGCCGAGACACCGCCTAGACCGGCCCGTAGACTGGTCACGCCGGCATGGCCAGGAGGTCGACGTGGCCGACACACAACTCGAAGTCGCCGGTCGCGATCGCACGGAGTCGCCGGATTGCCCACGCGCGTACGCGGTCCACCTCGACGCCTTCAGCGCCTAGACCCGAGGACGACGCAGCCGACTCCCATCCCTCGACGAGCGTGCGCGCGACCTCCGTGTCGGCGGGGCCCAGCAGCCAGGGGCTGGGCACCAACCACGTGCGATACCCTGCCTGCTGGAACAACGTGTGGGCCACTGCACCGGCCATCGGTCCCAGTGCGGGGCCGAAGCCCTTGTCTTGCCGCTGGTGGCGATTCGCCAGCCCCCGGACCAGCTCGTCGTCATTCTCGTGGGGGTCTCGGTTGTCTGCCGACGCCCGCCAGTCGATCGAACCGTCGTAGGTCAAGGCGAACAGCGCACGGCATGATCCGCGCCGACACTCGTCGACCAGCAGACGCAGCCAATCCTCCGAGACGAGATCCAGAAGAGCCGAGGCGGTGACCACATCAGCGCCGGCGATATCCAGGCACGACAGGTCGGACAGGTCAGCCCGCACCCGGTTCAGCCGGTCAACGCTATCGGGGCCTGTCGCGGCATCGAGCAGGTGTTGGTCGTGATCCACGAGCGTCCAATCTTGGGGCCCAGGCATCCGGGGCGCCAGGTACCGCAGGTTGGACCCTGTCCCCGCCCCGAGGTCGAGAACCCGAAGCGGTTCCCGACCGTTCCGAGTGGCCAGAAGCGAGACCAGCGCGACCGCCCGCGACCGGTGGTCGACAGGCTCTCGGAGGGACAACCACTCGGCGGCGAAGTGCTCACGAGACATCGGATAGTGAGACGCCCCCGGCGTCCGGGTTGATGGGCGGGTCGGGAGCCAGGTCGAGAATCGCGTCAGCAAAAGCGCTCACCGCGTGACTCCAGCTTGGTAGGTCCTGAGCGTGGCTTCGGGCGGCTCCCGCGAGACCCTCGAGACGGGATGGAGTCCGGAGCAGCTCGCTGAGCGCCTCCGCGAGGGCCTCGTCGTCACCGGGTGCGACCAATATGCCGGCCGCTGAAGGGACGGTATCTGGAATCGCTCCGGCCGTCGTCGAGACGACCGGCAGTCCTCGAGCCAGCGCCTCGGCGAGCACCATGCCATACCCCTCGAAATACGACGGCAGCACAAAGATCGAGCTCTCGTCATACAGCGCGTTCAGCGCCGCATTATCGCATTCGCCCACGAACTCGACCCGCTCGCCCACGTCTGACTCCTCGGCCAGCCGCCGGACCGTATCAGCGTACCCCGGCGCTCGGTCGAGGCTCCCCGCACAGACACAACGCCAGGAAAGCTCTCGGACACGCCAGAGGGCGCGTACGAGGACGTCCTGCCCCTTTCGGGGCGTGACTGACGCCACGCACAGCAATTGAGGAGATGCCCCTTCAGGCCGTCCCCGGGCGGGCCGGGCACGGTCGACCCCCGGGGATACAGAGTGCACGCGGTTCGACGGAAACCCGAACGCCCGAACCCGAGACGCCGTAAAGCGGCTGGTCACCAGAACGCCAACACACGCACTGAGGGCCTCCTGCTCCAACGACCGAAAGCGCTCGCGCCGGTCATCGTCCAGTCCCGTCTCGTCTGACAACGGATGATGAACAATTGAGAGGATCTGCAGTCGATCGCGGTGAGTCCTGACGGGCCCGGGCAGGCTGCCCATGGCCAGACCGTCGATGAGTACACGACCGCCAGCGGTGATCGATTCCAGCGCTTTTGCCAGGCTCGCTCGCGCCTGACCGTCCGGATCGGGAAACCTCCCCTCGAGCTCGTGGACGATCACGCGCCATCCCAGTTCACGAAGTCCGGAAACCATGCGCGCATCGTAGATGTAGCCGCCGGTCCTCTGGCTGAGGGGACCGGGTACAACGACGTGCAGGTCGCCGGCGTTCACACCGGCCCTTCGTAGCTACCCCAAGCCACGTGTGATTCCCTAAGGGTCACACAGAGGGCGTCTACACCGCGTGCCCCTTCACCTAACCTCCCGTCGCGTATAGCCGTGACGAGCCTGCCGTGAATCTCCCGCGCTAGAAACTCAGTCGTTGTATTGACGCCGTCGAACGCCGGCTCCTCATCGAGATTGCGATAGCCAAGGGTCGAGAGAACTGACGTAAGCAGCTCGCCGGCACGACCGATATCGACCACCAGCCCGTCGGCATCCAACTCCCGGCGTCTGAACGTCGCGTCCACCACATAGGTCGCTCCGTGGAGCCGCTGCGCGGGACCGAAGGCCTCACCCTGAAAGCTGTGGGCGATCATGAAGTGGTCACGAACGTTGAGGCTGTACATATGTCCGTCCTCGCCGAGCACTCATCGCGTCGAATACCGTACGCGATGGCACAGCGTATCTCCTGGGTTGTCGCTCAGGGTGGTCAGCAGATCCGGGAGATCGGCGAAGTCACTTTCCCCGGTGAGTAGGACGTCCAGCGCAGGGTCTCGAAGCAACTCCAGAGCCAGAAGGAGACGGCTACGATGATCCCAGCGCGGCTGTCTGCTCGCCGGGAGCCGACCAACCTGGCTGCTCTTGATCGTCAGACGGCGCGAGTGGAAGTCCTCGCCGAGAGGCAGGGCCACCGCCCGGTTGCCATACCAGCTCAGCTCCACGATCGTGCCCTCGGGCCCCGCCAATTCAAGTGCATGGCTGAGCCCCTCCGGTCGTCCGCTCGCATGGAACACCACATCGCGCTGGCCGACGCCCGCCGGGTGAGTCTCGGTCGCCATTTCAAAGTCGAGGCCGAGGGCGTGAGCAACGCTCATCCGCGCTTGGTTGACGTCCAAAGCCACTACACGTGTGCCGGGGATCTGTCGGCACAGCCACGCCACCAGCAGTCCGACGACACCAACGCCGATGACCGCGACCCGGTCGCCGACCGTCACCCCGGAATCCCAGACCGCGTTGACCGCGGTCTCCATATTTGCGGCGAGCAAGGCGCGCGTCACAGGGACATCGTCCGGGACGACAGCGACGGCGCCCGCCGGAACACAGTAGAGGTCCTGATGCGGGTACAGGCAGAACACCATCCGCCCCACCAGCTCGTCTGGCCCCTCCTCGACCTCTCCCACGCTCATATAGCCGTACTTCACCGGTCCCGGGAAGTCCCCTTCCTGAAACGGCGCACGCATGCTGTCGTGCTGAGAGGGTGGAACCTCACCCCTGAATACCAGAGCTTCAGTCCCTCGGCTGATACCCGAGTACTTGGCCCGGACGAGCACCTGGTTCGCTTGCCTCGGAGGCAGCTCTGCCGTCACGATCTCCCCATGCCCGGGAGCACGGATCCAGAACTGTCGAGCGACGCGCATGTCGGCCAAAGTCGTATCCTCCAGCGGACGGACGATACCTCATGAGAACGGCCGCCCACAATACGCACTCGGTCCAGCCACGCCCCGAGCACCGGCGTCGGACTGGGCTCGACATGGCGACCGGGGTCCTCCCACTGCTCCTGCTATCGCTGCCGGCGTGGGCGCTCTTCGACTTGCCGCTCACCTATCTGGCGCACGTACTGGCTGGGTACAGCCTGCTCGTAGGACTCGTGCTGTGGCAAGCTCCCTCCGCCGGCGGGTCACCCGGTCTTGGGTCCGCGAACCGCATAACCTTGGGTCGGGCAACCCTCGTGTTGCCGGTCGCGGCCCTGTCTCTCCAGCCGGCCATTCTCAACGCCGGCGGCTACTGGTGGATCATCGGTGTGTCGACGGTCGCGATGGTCCTGGATGGCGTCGATGGATGGGTGGCACGGCGGGACGGCCACGTCTCCTCATTCGGCGCGCGATTTGACATGGAGGTGGACGCCTTCCTGATGTTGGTGCTCTCGGTTCTGGTCTGGGAAAGTGGGAAGGTCGGCCTGTGGGTGATTGGCATCGGCGCGATCCGCTACCTCTTCATCGCGGCCGGGTGGGTGTGGCCCACCCTTCGGTCGCCGCTGCCACAAAGCACGCGCCGGAAGAGCGTCTGCGTCGTCCAGGGCGTGGCTCTCCTCGTCTGTCTCGGGCCGATCGTTCCGCCTACCCTCGCACTGCTAGTCGCCGCCGCCGCCTTCATGGCGCTGGTGTACTCCTTCGGCGTAGACGTCGCATGGCTTGTGCAACCACAGCGCCGACGATGAGCGGAGCGGTGGTTGTTCCTGACCCATTCAAGATGAGACACTCCAGGTGCTACTGAAACAGGCGACGCTTCGGGGAATACGAGACGGCGCCGTGACGCTCGCGTTTCGCCGGTGGCAACGCCCGACTGTCAAGACCTGCGGGTCACTGCTCACCGCGCTCGGCCAGCTGGACGTGGAGGCCGTTGACGCAGTCGAGCTCGCGCAGATCACAGAGTCCGATGCAACTGCGGCCGGATTCGAGAACCTCACTTCCTTACGTGCCGAACTGTCGAAACGCAAGGACGGCGACCTCTATCGAATCCGTCTCTCCTTCGCCGGTCCCGATCCACGGTTGGCCCTGCGCGATGAGGTCCCGGACCAGGCCGAGCTTCAGACGCTCCACACGCGTCTCGAGCGGCTCGACTCGCGGTGTCGGACCAGACCCTGGACCCGGCGGAGCTAGCTGCCGACCTCGCTCAACGGTGCGGGATGGAGAAAGCCGAGTTCAAGGTCAGGGTCCGAAAGCTCAAGGGGTATTGTCAAGTTGAGGAAGACTCAATCGACCGACCCGCAAGATAATGTGCCCGAGTCCCGCCGGCCACCCGGCATGTTGTGCGTCTAGTTAGGCAGTCAACCTCAACTTGACAGTGCCGCTGAATGCCATCGGGCGCGCGCTGGGTCGGATCGCCAAGGTCGTGCGGTATGAGGTGGCGCGGACCGGCGGGATCCCCCCGGCGGCGCGCCAGCGTTCCCGTCGCGCGCTGACACTGCCGGAGCGGGAGGCCATCTCCCGGGGCCTGGCCCGCGAGACGTCGGTGCGACAGATCAGCCGCCAGCTGCGCCGGGCCCCGTCGACGGTGAGTCGGGAGGTGCGCCAGCACGGCGGGCGGCGGCGGTATCGGGCGGCCACGGCCGACACGGCGGCGTGGGCGCGCGGCCGGCGGCCCAAGCGGTGTCGCTTGGCGACGTACCCCGCGCTGCATGACGCGGTGGCCACCAAGCTCGCGCTCGAGTGGTCGCCCCAGCAGATCGCCGGCTGGCTCCGTCAGGCGTATCCTGATGATCCGACGATGCACGTGTCGCACAAAACGATCTACCTGAGCCTGTTCGTACAGAGCCGCGGCGCCGAAGACGGGCGGCTACATCGTCTGGGCCGTCTCGATTCGCGAGCGGCCCGCGACGGTTGAGGACCGCGCGGTGCCGGGGCACTGGGAAGGTGACCTGCTCGTGGGCTCGCGGAATTCCTATATCGCGACCCTGGTCGAGCGGCGTTCGCGCTACGTCTGCCTGGTCCGGGTCACTGGGAAAGACACACAGACGGTCGTCCGCGCGCTCACGCGGCGCGTCCAGCGACTTCCCGCGGGACTGATGGCCACACTGACGTGGGATCGCGGGTTGGAACTCGCGGCCCATCGCACCTTCTCGATCGCGACGGGGGTGCAGATGTACTTCTGTGACCCGCGGAGTCCGTGGCAGCGCGGTTCCAACGAGAACACCAACGGCTTGCTGCGACAGTGCTTCCCCAGGCGGACGGACCTGTCTGGCTACAGCCAGCGGTACCTCAATGCGATTGCGCGACGCCTGAACACCAGACCTCGTAAAACACTCGGCTATCGGACGCCGGCGGATATACTCGCGGACACTGTTGCACTGACCCGTTGAATCGGCAGGAATAGCGTCTACCTCTTGGCCTTGTCCTCTCCCAGATGGCTTCGTAGTCGACGTCTCCCCATTGCCCGAGTCTGAACGAGCGCAGCCAGGAGACCAAGACCGCACCAGCCGACCACGAACCAGACGTGCGACCGAAAGTCCGCGAGCGGTGGGAGCTGTCGTAGGTTTCCACTGGCCGCCGCCACAGCTGCGCTATCGCCGGCGAGCGCGAGACCTCCGACGATCGCCGTCCAGGCCCCGGCGAACGATGTCGTCATGATGAGCACATACCGGCGAACAGCCAGGGCCGTCAAAGCGCCGACCACACATGCGATGGCCACAACCCAGATATTCGGGTCTGGACCGGTGAACACGACGTTGAGCGCGAGAGCACCGAGTCCAGCGCCGAGGATGGCGACGCCGGCCAGATACGCCATGACCGCGACCACTGCCCCCAGCAGCCCGCCACCGAGCGTCAGGAATATCGCCACCCAGGTCTCGAACTCACTGACGAATAGGGTCGCCACCA